>ERZ778029.3151-NODE-3151-length-10525-cov-3.568195_pt1 | contig 10525 bp, 8 predicted proteins | sample MGYA00375759_ERZ778029 | MGnify/ENA primary metagenome ERZ778029 (study PRJEB29350, sample SAMN05389819) | bioreactor metagenome | isolation source: Ammonium sulfate bioreactor | place: South Africa: University of Cape Town | collected 2014-04-04 ...
TTCCCTACACGACGCTCTTCCGATCTTGCGTCGCACCGGCCCGTACGGTCCAGGGTGGCGGGCGACGGTCAGGTTGCCGCGATGCACGTACTCCTTGATCATCCGAGCCGTGCGGCCCGTGACGATGCGATCGAGGGGGGCGCCCTCCGCCGTCAGCCACTGGAGCAGCGCATCGTGGCGGCCGAGGCTGATGCACTCCGCGAAGTACCGGCCGCGGAAGGGTGCGGCCGGGCGCCCGGCGAGCTCGATCGCGGCCTTCTTCGGCGCCGTGAGGGCCATGAACGCGCCCGTGCGGCACCCCATCTTCAGAGGCGCGCCGTCCCTCCCCGGCACGTGCGCCGCATCGCCGATCACCCGGATCTCCGGGTGGGAGACGGCGTGGAACGTCGCATCGACGTAGGCGCGACCCAGCTCGTCGACCTCGAGCCCGGATGCCTCCACCAGCGGGTTCGCGCGGAAGCCGCCCGCCCAGAACGTGAGCGCAGACTCCTGTACGCCTCCGTCGGCGAGGACCACGGCATCCGGCTCGATGCCCGATACGCGCCCCACGACCCGCTCGACGCCGAGTCGATCGAACGCGCGCTCCAGGTAGCGCTGGGCGCGTCCGCTCAGCCATGAGCCCGGGGGCTGCGAGCTGGTGATCGCGACACGCAGGCGCGGATGCGCCTCGGCGACCTCGGTCGCCAGCTCGATGCCCGTCAGCCCGCCGCCGACCACCACGACCCGCGCGCCGTCGGCCAGCGCGTCCAGCCGCCGGGCGGCGGCGGAGATGGCCGCGACGGTCGTCAGACCGTACGCGTTCTCACGCGCCCCGCGCACGGATCCGAAGTCGATGACGCTGCCGAGGGCGACGACGAGGGAGTCGTAGCCGAGCGCATCCCCGCCGGCCAGGCGCACGGAGCGGTGCTCGAGATCGATCCCCTCGATGCGCGCGACCCGCAGCGCCGCCCCGGTGCCCTCGAGGGCATCCGCGATCGACAACAGCGGATAGTGTCCGCCCGCCGCCAGCTGATGCCAGCGCATCCGCTCGTCGCGCGTCGCGTCCGCGGTGACGAGCGTGACGGATGCCTCGTCCGTCCGCACTCGTCGCGCGAGTTGCCCGGCGGCCACGATTCCCGTGTAACCGCCGCCCAGAACGATGATCCGATGTGCTCTCATACCAGTCCGACGAGACCGGCGGTCGTTCTGTGACATCGCCCAGACCCCGGCGGGGCGCGCCGCACCAGAACAGGAGAAATCACGGAGACAGGACGATCCACGCCGAAACGTCCTGTCTCCGTGATTTCTCCTGTTGTCGCGGGGCGGTTGCGCGGGCGCGACACGCGAGCGGATCCGGCCCGGGGCGGGGACAATGGCGGTGTGACGAGGTCGTTCGATGCGGGCGCGGCGCGTGCCCGGTGCCATGCCGATGGCTGAGCCGAAGCCCGGGTCGGGGTGGGCGCCGCTGCGCCGCCCGGTGTTCCGGGCGCTGTGGCTGGCGCAGACCGGCTCGAACCTCGGCGGATGGATGCAGACGGTCGCGGCCCAGTGGTTCCTCGTGCAGTCGGGAAGCGGGTCGGCGGTCGTCGCGTGGGTGCAGGCGGCGAGCCTCCTCCCTGTTCTGCTGCTCTCCCTCATCGCCGGCGTGCTCGCCGACCGGCTGGACAGGCGCGGTCTCCTGCTGACGATGAACATCGTGTCCGCGGTGCTCGCCGTGGCCCTGACCGTGCTCTCGTGGACGGGCGTCCTGTCCGCTCCCTCTCTTCTCGCGATGACGTTCCTGCTCGGCAGCTCCGCCGCGCTCGCGATGCCCGCCTGGCAGGCGATCCAGCCGGATCTCGTGCCCCGGGACGAGATCCCGGCGGCGGCGTCGCTCGGGAGCATCACCGTGAATGCGGCTCGCGCGGTGGGCCCGGCGATCGCCGGGCTCCTCGTCGCGGTCTCCGGTCCGACGCTCGTGTTCGCGCTCAACGCCGTCTCGTTCCTCGGCGTCGTCTACGCGCTGCTGCGATGGCGGCGACCGCGCACGGGGCGGGAGGGCTGGCGCGAGCCGTTCGGCGACGCGATCGTCGCCGGCATCCGCTACCTCGCCGCAGGTCCCGTGGTGCGCCGCCTCCTCCTGCGTTGCCTGCTGTTCGCGGTGCCGGCCAGCGCGCTGTGGTCGCTCCTGCCCTCGGCGGCCGAGGGGCGCATGGGCCTCGGCGCGGCCGGATACGGTCTGCTGCTCGGCATGCTCGGAGTCGGCTCGATCCTCGGCGCGCTCCTCATGCCGATGGTCGTGCGGCGCGTCGCCCCCGGGTGGGTGCTCGGCGCGTCGTCCGTGCTGTTCGCCCTCGGGACCGCCGCTGTGGCGTGGTGGTCGCTCCCGGTCGTCCTTCCGGTCCTCCTGGTCGCGGGCGTGGCCTGGACGGGCACGCTCACGACGCTGAACGCGGCGATGCAGCTCAGCGCCGCGCCCTGGGTGCGGGCGCGGGCGATCGCCGTCTACCTCCTGGTGCTGATGGGCGGCCAGGGCGTCGGCGCGTTCGTGTGGGGCGCCGTCAGCGCCGCGATCGGGGTGGCGTCCACCCTCGCGATCGCCGCCGGCCTGCTGGTGCTCGCCGGCCTCAGCATCCTCGTCCTGCCGGTGCGCCCTGACACCGGTCGCCTGGACCGCTCCATCCAGCCGTACTGCTCGCCCGAGCCGCAGCTGGTGTTCGACCCCGAGCCCACGGACGGGCCCGTCGTCGTCACCGTCGTCTACCGGGTGGATGCCACGAACGCCGACGCGTTCCTCGCCGCCATGGCACTCCTTCGCGACAGCCGCCGCCGCACCGGTGCGACCGCCTGGGACCTGGAGCGATCCGGCGAGCACGACCACCACTACCGCGAGGAGTTCCGGGTGCGCTCCTGGGGCGAGTACCGGGCGTCGCGCACGGAGCGGTGGACGGGCAACGACGCGGCGGTCATCGCGGCCGTCCTCGCCGTGGCGGCGGTGGAGTCCGAGTCCCACGCGTTCGTCGTCCGCGTCGCCCGGCCGCACGGGCGCGCCACGCGTTAGGGGCCTTGTGGGGGCCGGTGCCGCCGTGTCAGAGTGAGGGCAGCGATACCGGCGATGGAGCTCGCCGGGGGTGTGGACGCAGTCGTACGCCCGAACCGCACGGGGGCGATCCCCCAGGCTGATGGCACCTGTGACGAAAGGAGTCACGGGTGCTTTCGCTTGATATCGCGACGACGTTTCGCAGCATCCTGCTGCCCGGTCAGGCTCGCGCGGCGCGCATGGCCGAAGAGGATGCCCTGCACGACCTCGCCCTCGACCAGGTGCTGTCGCGCATGACCGAGAACGCTCCGGCGGCCGCGGAGGCGTTCCGCACGCTGTGCGCCGACACCGATCAGGTGGTCTACCGGCAGGAGGTCTTCCGCGCCCTCGAGCGGGAGGATCTCCGGGGTATCGTCGACCGCTTCCTGGACAGGATGGCGCGCGCCGGCCGGTACGACACCGCCTCGGCGACCTCGCGCTATCGCTACGAGCCGGAGTTGTGGCATCTGAGCGCGGTGGGGTGCTACGTCGACGCCGTGACGACGCTCTCCGGCGATCTCGTGCGAGAAGACGCGGTGCGCGGGGCGGAGGGGCTCCGGGCGCTGTCCGACTATCTCGTCGCGTTCTGCGCGACCCCGGAGTTCGCGGCGCTCGCCGCCGAGGCCGAGGCCTGCCGGAAGCTCGTGGACGGTCTGCGGTACAACATCCTCGTCCGCGGCGCCCGGGTGACCGTCGCCGACGTCGACGGCGAGGAGGACCTCCGCGCGGAGGTGCTCGCCACGTTCGCGCGATTCCGGACGGCGGACGGCCCGCCCGTCTCGGCGGACGCGTACGACCCCGGGCTCGACCACGTCCAGGCATGGGTGCTGGAGAAGGTCGCCCAGGTGCACCCGGCGGAGTTCGCGCGTCTCGTCCGATTCGCGCAGACCTCCCGCGACTATCGGGATCCGACGGTCGATCGGTTCGCGGGGGAGGTCTGGTTCTACCTCGCGGTGCTCGATCATCTGGCACCGCTGCGCAGGGCGGGGCTGCCGGTCTGCTATCCGGTGGTCTCGGCGGAATCGAAGGACCTGGACGTCCGGGACACCTTCGATCTCGCGTTGGCGACGAGGATCGTCGCGGGCGGCGGCACGGTCGTGCCGAACGACCTGCGACTGACCGGCGGCGAGCGGATCCTGGTCGTGTCGGGGCCCAACCAGGGCGGCAAGTCGACGGCGGCGCGCACCTTCGGCCAGCTGCACCATCTCGCCGCGATCGGATGCCCCGTGCCCGGGAGCAGCGCCCGCGTCTTCCTGTGCGACCAGGTCCTCACCGAGTTCGAGCGCGAAGAGCAGCTCGACGACCTCGAAGGGCGCCTGGGCGCGGAGATCGTGCGCATGCACGGCATCCTGGAGAGTGCCACGGGGCGGACCGTCCTCGTGCTCAACGAGGTGTTCTCCTCCACCGCCCTGCAGGACGCCCGCACGCTCACGCGCGATGTGCTTGAGCGGATCCTCGCCCTGGACGCCCTGGCCGTCTGCGTGACCTTCATCGACGAGCTCTCCCGCCTGGACGAGCGGACCGTGTCGATGGTGAGCGCGGTCGATCCGCACGACCCCGCGGTGCGCACGTTCCGGGTGGAACGCCGGGTCGCAGACGGGCGCGCGTACGCGCGTGCGCTCGCCGCGGTGCACGGGCTGACGGGAGAGCAGATCGCGCGGCGCCTGGCCGCCCGCCGCGAGGGCGAAGGAGACGTGCGATGAGAGTGCGGCTGATGGACCCGGACCGGGACTTCGACGTCGACGCCGTGGAGCCCGGATCGGCCGACGACCTCCGGAGGGACCTGGAGCTCGACTACCTGTGGGACGCGATGGGCGGGGGAGACTCCTTCCTCCGGACGGTCTCACGCTCCGCCATCCTCCACTCCGTGGCGGATGCGGAGGTGATCCGCCACAGGCAGGCTGCGTTCACGGACTGCGTGCGCAATCCGGATGCCGTCGGCGAGCTGTACGCGCTCGCGATCGAGGCGCTGTCCGTCGAGCGCGGCGTGCTGATGATGCCGGTCCACGGGCATCATCCGGAGATGTCGCTGTCGCGCGCCGTCCGGATGCTCACGGCTCTCGCGGACCGGTTGGAGCGGCTGCGGACGCTCTGCGCGCAGTTCGCGCCGAGGTTCGCCTCGCGTGCGTTCGGCGACATGTTCGCCGTCGTCGCGGCCGAGCTCGACGACGACTATCTGCGGCGTCTTCGCGCCCTCGTGAAGGAGCTGGGATTCGTGCAGGGGCTCCTCACGAGCGCTGCCCTCGGGCGGGGCGGCGGCGTCACGGGCCAGGTCCTGCGCCGCGGGAAGCGCGAGAACCGGGGCCTGTTCGATCGCACCCCGCTCAAGCGGCCGATGTACTCGTTCACGATCCCCGAGCGCGACGAATCCGGGTTCACGGCGCTCGGCGAGCTGCGGGCGCGCGGCGTCATGGACGTGGCGGATGCCGCGAGTCAGTCGGTCGATCACGTCATGGGCTTCTTCCGCACCTTGCGGGTCGAGCTCGGGTTCCTGATCGCGGCGCGCAACCTGCAGGTCGCCCTCGAGGCGATGGGCGCGCCGGTGTGCCTGCCGGATGTCGGCGGTGTTCGCGGATGCGCGGCGCGCGGCCTCTACGACCCCTGCCTCGCCCTGCGCGCCGGGCGCGCGCCGGTGGGCAACGACCTCGATCTCTCCGACGGACGTCTGCTCGTGATCACGGGGGCGAACCACGGCGGGAAGTCCACCTTCCTGCGCGCTCTGGGGGTCGCCCAATTGATGATGCAGGCGGGGATCTTCGCCCCGGGCGGACGATTCGCGGCTCCCGTCGTCGGGCAGGTCCTGACGCACTGGACGCGGGAGGAGGATGCCGAGCTGCGGCACGGGAAGCTCGACGAGGAGCTCTCCCGGATGAGCGCGCTGATCGACGTCGTGCAGCCGGGCGACCTGGTCCTGTGCAACGAGTCGTTCGCCTCCACGAACGAGGCGGAGGGATCGCAGATCGCGGGAGATGTGACATCCGCACTCGTGCGCGCGGGCGTGCGGGTGCGATTCGTGACGCACATGTACGACTTCGCGCGCGCGATCGCGGACGGCGAACCGGGTGCGGAGTTCCTGCGCGCCCCCCGTGACCCCGACGGCCGTCGCAGCTATCTGCTCGAGCCCGGACCGCCGCTGCCGACGAGCTTCGGGGTCGACCTGTACGACCGCGTCTTCGGGACGACCCTTGCCCGGCCCTGACCCCGGGGGCGACCAGGCGCCGCCGCTTCCGAGACTGACACCGGGCGTATGGGCGGTCGGCGCGGCGAGCTTCTTCTCCGACTCCGGGCACGAGATCGTCACGAGCGTCCTGCCGTCCTTCGTGACGAGCGTGCTCGGCGGGTCGGCGGCGGCCCTGGGCGCGATCGAGGGTGTCAGCGATGCGCTGACGGGCGTCGCCAAGGTCGTCGGAGGTCCGCTCGCCGACGATCCGGAGCGCCGTCGCTCGCTCGCGACGGGTGGGTACCTCCTGACGGCCGTGGCCACCGCGGCCATCGGACTCGCGACCGCGGTCTGGCAGGTCGGCCTCCTCCGCGCTGTCGCCTGGGCGGCCCGCGGCATCCGCACGCCCGCCCGCGACGCCCTGCTGGGCTCCCTCGCCGACCCACGCCGCTACGGCCGCGCCTTCGGCGTGGAACGGGCGGGCGACAACCTCGGGGCGGTCGCCGGCCCGCTGGCGGCGGCCGCGCTGGTGGCGTGGCTCGGCATCCGTCCGGCCATGTGGCTGGCAGTCGTTCCTGGGCTCCTCGCGGCGGCCGCCATCACGGTCGCCGCGCGCGAGACGCGTCGCCTGCGGGGCACGACGGCGCGGCAGAGGGTGCGGCGGGAGCTCTCCGACCTGCGCGCCGCCGGGATCGCGCGCCCCCTGCTTCCGATCGCCCTCTTCGAGTGCGGCAACCTCGCCACGACCCTCCTGATCCTGCGCGCGACGGACGCACTGACGTCGCTCGGCGTCGCGGGCGCCGCTTCGCTCGCGATCGTCCTGTACGCCGGGCACAATGCGATCGCCGCACTCGTCGCGCCGATCGGCGGCGTATGGCTGGATCGCTCAGGGCCGCGTGTCGTGTTCGGGGCGGGTGCGGCCGTGTACGTGGTGGCCTATGCGCTGCTCGCCGCGGATTCGGTCGTCGCGCTCGTGGCCGGGTTCGCGCTGGCGGGCGCCGGCATCGGTCTCGCCGAGACGGCCGAAGGGGCTCTCGTCGCGCGTCTGCTGCCGGATCGACTGCGCGGCAGCGGATTCGGCCTGCTCGGCGGCGTGCAGGCCGCCGGCGACCTCGTGGCCACCGTGGTCGCGGGCGTGCTGTACACGATCGCCGGACCGATCGCCGCCTTCGGCTACGCCGCCGCCTGGATGCTGCTGTCGGTCGCCGCCTCTGCGCTGATCGGTCCGACACCGCCCGCAGCGGAGCCCGGAGGCCGGCCGTGAGCGGCGGCCGCACGGCGTACCGCCTCGAAGGCGTGCGGGTGGTCAGAGGCGAGAGGATCGTCCTCGACGACGTCGATCTGACCGTCCACGTCGGGCAGAGGCTCGGCATCGTCGGTCCGAACGGCGCCGGGAAGCTGCTCGCGGTGCTCGCCGACCGGCAGGTGCCCGCGGCGGGGCGGGTGACCGTCGCCGACGACCTGTCGGTGGGGTATCTGCCGCAGGATCCGCTCTTCGCGGAGCGCGGCACGGTGCGCGAGGCCGTGGAGGAGAGCGTCGCGACGGAACGCGCGGTCCTCGGCGAGTACGCGACGGTGGGGAGGCGGCTCGCATCCGCGACGGACGAGCACACCTCGGCCGCTCTTCTGCAGGAGCTCGGGGCGTTGCAGGAGGAACTTGATCGGGTCGGCGGCTGGGACATCGACTCCCGCGTGGAGCAGGCCATGGCGGCACTGCGGTGCCCGCCGCCCGAGTCGCAGGTCGCGGACGCGTCCGGCGGCGAGCGGCGTCGGATCGCGCTGTGCCGCATCCTGCTCGGGCAGCCGGACGTGCTGCTTCTGGACGAACCCACGAACCATCTGGACGCCGACAGCGTGACGTGGCTGCAGCAGCACCTTCGCGCCTCCGCGGGCACGGTCATCGCCGTCACGCACGACCGGTGCCTCCTGGAGGATGTGGCCGAAGGCATCCTCGAGCTCGACCGCGGGCGGCTGCACTCCTACGAGGGGAGCTACACGACGTACGTGGAGACCAAGGCGGCCCGACTCGCGGTGCAGGGACGCAAGGACGAGAAGCGCCGCAGGCTGCTGCGGCGCGAGGCCGAGTGGGCGCGCTCGAAGGGCGCGCGATCGGCGACCGCCCGCCTCGCGCGCTACGACGAGCTGGCGCGGGCCGCGGAGCATGCCCGTCGCCTGGAGTTCGACGAGATCCAGATCCCGCCCGGCCCGCGCCTGGGTGCGCTGGTGATCGACGTCCGCGGGATCTCGAAGGCGTTCGGCGACCGCACGCTCATCAGCGATCTGTCCTTCTCCCTGCCCCGCAACGGCATCCTGGGGGTGCTCGGGCCGAACGGCGCCGGCAAGACCACGCTGTTCGAGATGCTCGCCGGGCGAGCACGGCCGGACGCGGGCACGATCGTCATCGGACCCACCGTGCGGATCTCGTACACCGATCAGGAGCGCGAGGGGCTGAACCCGGACGCGACGGCCTGGGAGGCGATCTCGGCGGGAGAGGAGGTGATCCGCGTCGGTGCGGTGGAGATCCCGGCGCGCGCGTATGCGGCGGCGTTCGGGTTCACCGGGGCCGCTCAGAGCAAGCCGGTGCGGCTGTTCTCGGGGGGAGAGCGCGGACGCATGAACCTCGCGCTCACGCTGCGGCTGGGCGGGAACGTGCTGCTGCTCGACGAGCCCGCGAACGATCTGGACATCGAGACGCTCGCGGGCTTCGAGGCCGCATTGCTCGGATTCCCGGGGTGCGCCGTGATCACCGCCCACGATCGCTGGTTCCTCGAGCGCGTCGCGACGCACATCCTCGCGTGGGAGGGCACGCCGGATGACCCTGGTCGGTGGCACTGGCACGAGGGCGACTACGCGAGCTACCTGGCGCATCGTGACGAGCGCCGCGCGACCGCTTCGGACCGCGCGCCGGCCGGAGCGCACCGGCGACTGGGGAGGGGATGACATGTTCGACGACGGACTCGACGACGAGGAGGAGATCCTCGTGACGGCGACGCGGCTGCTGGTGCGGGCCGCGCTCCAGGTGCGGGAGGAGGATGCGGCCACCGCTCTGCGCTCCACCACGGGACTGCGGCTCACGCCGCTGTGGCCGCCGTCGGAGGTCATCCAGGTCGTCTCCCTCGACGGCGTGCACATCGGGCGGGTGCGCCGGGAGCACCCGCGCATCGAGCCCGCGCGCTGGGTCGCCGTCGGCACACGGCATGGGGGACGGACGCTCCCGTGCGGACCGTTTCGCACCGCGCTGCTGGCGGCGCAGGCCCTTGCAGCGCAGAGCCCGCGTCGCGAGCGCTCCGAGGGGGAGATCGCGTGAGGGCCCCGATCAGACGACTGGCGCTGGATGTCGACAAGGTGGTGGACCGTCCGGAGATGATCGGGCTCGCCCGCGCGCTCGCGGCCGTGGACGGCGTCGCAGCGGTGAACATCACCGTCAATGAGATCGACATCGAGACCGTCGGCACCGTCGTCACCGTGGAAGGCGACGACATCGACACGGATGCCCTGTTCCTCGCGATCGAGCGCGCCGGCGCCGTGCTGCACAGCATCGACGAGGTCGTCGCGGGAGAGCGCACGATCGCCTACGTCCCGCGCGTGCGGTAGGGGCGGCAGAAGTGCGCCGGCGACGATCGTCCCCCGCCCGACTCCCGGTCCTGCCGTCGGTGCTGGGGATCACCGACGGCGTCCTGACCGCGCTCGCCCTCGCCGCCGGCGCCATTCTGCGGGGGACGGCCGACGGGGTCGGCGCAGACCTCGCGATGCGCGTCGGGGTGGTGTCGTGCGTGACGGCCGCGTTCACGCTGTTCGTCGCGGACTACGCAGAGCGCCGGTCGCGTCTGGTCCGCGCGTCGAGGCAGCTGAACCTGACGGAGCCAGGGCGGCTCGCCGCGACGAACCTCGGACGGATCGTGGTGCGCGAGTCGGCGACTGCGGCGGCCGTGGCATCCGTCGCGAGCTTCGCCGGGGCGGCGCTGCCGCTGCTGCTGGGTGCGGTGCTGCCGACGCCCCCATGGGTGACGATCGCGATCGCGATCGCCGTGCTCGGCGCGCTCGGCTGGTGCATCGGGGCGATGCTCTCGGCCGGGCGCACGCGTTGGACGGTCGCGATGCTCCTCGGCGGAGTCGTGGTCGCCGTCATCGGCGCCGTGCTCGACATCGCCTGACCGCCGATGTCGTCCCTCTCCGGGCCTCAGAACCCCGCCTCGTCGCGTTCCTGCTCGTTCACCAGCGGACCGGCCAGTGCGGGATCGCCCGCGAGCAGCAGGAGCGTCTCCCGGTGTGCTCGGCCCTCCTCGGCCGTGAGCAGGCCGCGCGCGAGCGCCTCCCGCTTCAGCGCA
>ERZ778029.3154-NODE-3154-length-10516-cov-3.377880_pt1 | contig 10516 bp, 18 predicted proteins | sample MGYA00375759_ERZ778029 | MGnify/ENA primary metagenome ERZ778029 (study PRJEB29350, sample SAMN05389819) | bioreactor metagenome | isolation source: Ammonium sulfate bioreactor | place: South Africa: University of Cape Town | collected 2014-04-04 ...
TCAATAGCTGATGTTGTTTTCGTGGTGTTTGTAGTCAAATATATATAATCTCGAGATATTTTCTCTCTGTTTTGAATTGTCAGTATTCCATTGAATGACTCTAGATCTAATTTTTTGTTGTTATTATTGTTGTTGTCGTATTTTATTTATTAATGATATTCAAATTAATCTTTTTCTGTTGAAAAAATAAATAAACGAATCATAACACGAGATCAAAGTGTATCATCGATGTAAATTTAAGGACATCGAGCATCCAGTTTATGTTATTCTATATAACGTATATTTGCTTTCTTTCTTTCTTTCTTTCTTTCATTCTTATTACGTGGTAGAAAGAAAAACTGCGAAGATGCAGAGATAAGATTTATTTTTTATTCTTAAGCAAATATAGCTATCGATTTGTCGAGGTTAACAAATACACGAAGATTTTTTTCTTGTTATTATTTTGTTAAGAACGAAAAGAAAGCAAACGAAGGCAGTGGCCTACATTTATTCGTTAGAGAAAGAAGAGCGTACGTCGTATAAACAATGCCAGGTGAAAGTACAAGTGAAAAACAACTGTTATCAAAAGATCCACCGGATATCGAAAGTCTTCTTGCGTTAAATCCACGAACGAAACAATTCGCCAATTCACGACCATCGGTTCAAACTGTTAAAGATAAAAAACATTGGAAACGAAATGATGAACATATGTGTGGAAGTGGTTGTGTCAAAGATTTGAATCGAAATTTCTTGGATGTTAAACATACAACTTTAAGCGAACGTGGCGCACTACGTGAAGCTGCACGATGTTTAAAATGTGCTGATGCACCATGTCAAAAATCATGTCCAACATCGATCGATATCAAATCGTTTATAACATCCATCTCGAATAAGAACTATTACGGAGCAGCGAAAGCTATTCTTTCGGACAATCCATTAGGTCTTACATGTGGTATGGTTTGTCCAACAAGTGATCTCTGTGTTGGCGGTTGCAATTTATATGCAAGTGAAGAAGGTCCAATTAACATCGGTGGATTACAACAATTTGCTGTTGATATATTTAAATCAATGCGTATTCCACAAATACGTAATCCGAATGAAGAAGGACAAATTTTGAATGAAAAATATTCAAGTCGAATAGCTTTGATTGGTTGCGGTCCAGCATCGATATCTTGTGCAACGTTTCTTGCTCGACTTGGCTATCAAGATTTAACAATTTTTGAAAAACAGGATTTTCTCGGTGGTTTAAGTTCATCGGAAATTCCACAATATCGTTTACCGTATGACGCTGTTAATTTTGAAATACAGTTAATGAAAGATTTAGGCGTCAAAATTGTTCCGAATAAAGCTTTAACAACTGCTGACGGTGGTTTAACCGTTAAGAAACTACTTGAAGAAGGTGGATATAAAGCTATTTTTCTTGGAATTGGTCTACCAAATCCAAATATCGATCCAATATTTCAACATCTAACCACAAGTGAAGGTTTCTATACTTCGAAAAATTTCCTTCCAGCTGTTGCCAAAGGCAGCAAAGCAGGTAGATCTTTTCTTTTCGAGTTATTATTCGATTTAAATTCTACATTTATATATATATATCGATAGGCATGTGTGCATGTAAAGCATCTTTACCTGTCCTCAGTGGTAATGTTGTTGTTCTTGGTGCCGGTGATACAGCTATGGATTGTGCAACATCAGCTATTCGTTGTGGAGCAACGAAAGTATTTGTTTGTTTTCGAAAAGGTTTTAATCAAATGCGTGCTGTACCTGAAGAAGTAAATGAGTTTTTCTATCGAGATTTTTAGTAAGAATCTTTTTGTTTTTTTTTGTTACGTTAAATCTAGGCTGATGTTGCTGCAGAAGAACGTTGCGAATTTCTCCCATTCTGTTCACCTCGACAAGTTTTTGTTAAAAATGGAAAGATTACATCAATGGAATTTGTTAAAACTGAACAGAATGAATCAGGTTTGGAGTTTTTATTAGTTAGTTGTTCTCATTGTTTGTTCAAATAGGTGAATGGATCGAAGATGAAGAACAAACAATACGTTTGAAATGTAATTATGTTATATCAGCATTTGGTTCGACATTAAATGAACTTGCTGGTCTGTATTTTGTAATTTTCCTTTTTTTAAATCATATCGATATTGTCTTTTTTTCCTTAAAAAAAAACTAAAACAGTTATTGAAGCTCTTCAACCGTTAGTCTTGGATAAATATAATTATCCAGTTGTTGATTTAACAACTATGGCTGCAAGCGAAAGTGGAGTATTTTGTGGAGGAGATTTGGCTAAGATTGCTAGTACAACAGTTGAAAGTGTTAATGATGGTAAAACAGCTGCTTGGCATATGCATAGATATCTTCAAGTAAAATTTCAAGTTCAACAGTAAATAATTTTCTTATTCAATTGTATAGGGAGATGCAAACATTTCATTAACACCTCAATTACCGAAATTCTACACACCAATTGATAAAGTTGATGTTAGTATTGAAATATGTGGCTTGAAATTTCCAAATCCATTTGGTCTTGGTAGGTGAAAACCAGAGATAGATCGTTGTTTAAATAGAACGATATTCTAGCTAGTGCACCGCCCGTAACATCGGGTCCAATGATTCGTCGAAGTTTTGAAAATGGTTGGGGTTTTGTTGTAACAAAAACATTTTGTCTTGAAAAAGATATCATTACAAATGTTAGTCCACGTATGGCACGTGGCACAACATCGGGTCATATGTATGGACCAGGACAAGGCGCGTTTATTAATATTGAATTGATCTCGGAGAAAACAACAGTCTATTGGCTTCGTTGTATTACAGAATTGAAAAAAGATTTTCCCGATCGTGTAAGAACAGAATATAGTATACGTCGATTTGATTTGATAGGATGTTTGAATTTAAAATAGATTATTATTGCATCGATTATGTGCAGTTATAATGAACAAGATTGGACAGAATTAGCAAAACTTACTGAAGAAGCAGGCGCTGATGCATTGGAAGTAAGAAGAAGAAAACGAAATTTTGTCGAAGAATTTTTCTTTGTTTACTTTCTAGCTCAATCTTTCATGTCCACATGGAATGGGTTTGTTGAAATTTGAATGATAAATGTACAGTATAAATCTTGTTTGTTTTTTAGGTGAAAAAGGCATGGGTCTTGCTTGTGGTCAAAAGCCTGATCTTGTTCTTAATATTTGCAAATGGGTTCGTGCAGCAATTAAAATTCCATTCTTTGCTAAAATGACTCCAAACATAACAAACATTGTCGATATTGCTCGAGCAGCTAAACAAGGTTGTTTTTCCTTTCGAAAAACGCGAAAATATTTAAGTGTTTCTTTTTTTTTTGTTCACTCACAGGTGGAGCTGATGGTGTTACGGCTACGAATACTGTTAGTGGTTTAATGAGTCTTCGACATGATGGTACAGCTTGGCCAAATGTTGGTAAAACTCAACGAACAACCTATGGCGGTGGTTCAGGAAATGCTATTTGACCAATTGCTCTACGACCTGTATCAGCTATATCGTAGGAAAAACTATTTTTTACAATTGAGAGATTCATATTGATTTGTCTAGACATGCTCTTCCCGGATTTCCAATTCTTGCAACTGGTAATCGAGTGTATTTCGATAGAATGAGTTTTATATTGCAAAAATATTCGTCTTCTAGGTGGTATCGATTCAGCTGATGCTGGTTTACAATTTTTCTATGCTGGTGCTTCAGCACTTCAGGTTTGTAGTGCCGTACAAAATCAAGATTTTACATTAATCGAAGATTATATCACTGGTCTACAAGCATTACTCTATTTGAAATCACTTGGTCTCGACGGTTGGGACGGTCAATCACCACCGACACCAAAACATCAAAAAGGCAAAGCAATTGTTGTCAAAGATCTTGTTGGTTCAGTATGTATTATTCAATTGATTTTGACTTTTTTTTTGTTAAATAAATAAATATTCTATATCATAGAAATTACCAGTCTTCGGTGAATATCGACAACAACGTGAAGAAATTACACAAAATTATCTTAAACAAGTCGATTTACTCGACGAACAATTTCAACCTGAACCAATTCGTCCAGCACGTGAACCTCAAACAGCTGTGCCACGTTTAACTGATGTTCGTGGCATTGCTCTTGATCGTATTACTGACTTCAAACAATTAGATCCACGTGAACCAGCTGTTGCCATTATTGATGATGTAAACGACAGACAAAGACAAAAAAAACGAAAGAATTCTTCTCGATTTCTCGTTTATTTTCTTTTTAGGATCTATGTGTTAATTGCGGTAAATGCTATATGACATGCAATGATTCCGGTTATCAAGCAATTACATTCGATCCTATAACACATATTCCCTATGTGACTGAAGATTGTACCGGCTGTACATTATGTGCATCCGTTTGTCCGATTATTGATTGTATTCAAATGGTACCACGAACATCAACATATGAAATCAAACGCGGTTTAACAAAACAAAAAATGGACGAAAATACATCATCACTCGGTGTCGTAGGATAAACCGAAAGACAGACAAATTCAATTATTTCATCATGATTATCAGACTTCTATTTAATGATTTTCTGCGTTTTTTTTTTGCTCTTTATTTTACTAAACAATCATAAAAGCTTCGTTGTTTTCATTCTGAACTTAACACGCTTTGAAAAAAATCTAAGTTGATCGTTTTCAATAGATGTCGCTCATTAGCACTTGCATTCATAGATCATATTTTCCATCGAAACAAATTAATCTTTTCAAATGAAAATATTTTTTCACGGAAATTCTTCGACAAAAAAATAATTTCTTCTATTAAAAACGAGGTTTAACACGATAGATTCATGGCAGTTATCTACCAATCATTGGTCGCTATTTAATGTCTAACATCACAACAGAACAACACAATAAACTAACAGCAATTCACATGTGTACTCATGCGATTATTTGATTAATCTTGTGTCTTGTTTTTCTTCATGTTCAATTGAAATATCGATATTTTTCGTTGATTATTCGATGAATTCAAGTTCGAATCTCGTTTATCTCCTGTTTGAAATGATCTTTTTTGTTCGATTTCAATGTCATTTACGATTATTTTCTTTCAGATTAAGTTTGACCTCAACGAACACAGACAAAACTGTCGTTTTTTCTTCTTGAAAAGAATGAGTTCAAATTCACGTGAGGATGAAGCACAAAAAGTAAGTCCATTTCGGAATGATCTTCATCAGGAAAAAAAAGAGCCTGTTGAAATACTTCATCGAAGGTCAAAAACGAAACATATAGTGACCTCTTTGTTTTTGCTGTTAGATGTTAGGTCAATTACAAATGAAAATGATTGACATTCAAACATCATTGAGAAAATCAGTCGGTCAAATCGAAGGTTTAAAACGTGAAATTCAACGTTCGAAGCTAACTGACAAAGAAATCAACACGCTTCCAGCGGAGACACGAATGTTTAGTTCTGTTGGTCGAATGTATGTCGATTAGAGAGAAAAAAAAACGAGGCACACGAGTTCATTTTGCCTTTTCTTCTTTCGAAGGTTTGTTTTGAATACGAAATCGGAAGTTCACGAACAAATCGAGAATAAAATCAAAGCCTGCGAGGATGATATTAAAAAACAAGAAGTAAAACCAAACTCAAATATGTTAATTTAATGATGTTCGTACTTTTCTTTTGTTCAGGGAACAAAAACTTATTTAGAAAAGCAAATGCGAGAATGTGAATCACAATTTAAAGAACGTTTGACAGCCGGTGGAAAGAAGTCACGTTCTTAATCAACACACAGTTTTGTTTTTTGTTTGCATTTGATCATTTTTTTTTCTCTTTCAAAAATAATTGCTGTGATGTGCGGTTTTGTTTTTAGATAATGACAACTGAACCATTAGAGTTCGTTGACAACAATTATTATTCGACTTTTTAAATATCGATGTAATTCTTCTAGTGAAGGGACAATTCTCGGAATTGGCAATCCGTTACTTGACATCAGCGCTGAAGTAACACCGGCGTTACTCGAACATTACAAATTAAAAGCCAATGATGCGATTTTAGCTACCGATGATCATAAAGATTTGTAAGTCTAGACAATCAAAACTCGCGATTTAGTTCATAGATTTCATTAGAAATGAAACAATACTTCGAGAATATCCAAATCATCAATTTGTCGCCGGTGGATCGACGCAAAATACGCTCCGAGCGGCAACTGTAAGCTTTGATTTTCGTTGAAAGATATCGACTAGTTGTTTTTAATTCAAGTGGCTTCTTCAACAGCCTGGTTCGTGTGTTTACATGGGCTGTGTTGGCCAAGATAAATATCACGAATTATTACTCGAAACAGCTTCAAAAGCTGGCTTAACTTTAGCCTATCAAGTTCATGTTGATCATCAGGGACATATTCAAACAGGAACGTGTGCCGTTCTACTAACTGACAACAATCGGTAGACTATTCGAAGATAAACACAAATGTGAACACATGTTTTTTTTTTCTTTTTACAGATCGTTAGTTGCCAATTTAGGCGCAGCGAATTATTTCACAATGGAACATTTTGATAATCCAAAAATGAAGAATTTACACCGCAGTATGACGATCGAAAATTTTCGTTTCTGTTGTTGTTTTTTTAAATTCTCTTTTCAGGGATTTTTCTATACAGTTTGTCCGGATGCAGTGATGTATCTCTGCAAACATGCCGATGAGAATAAGAAAATCTTCTCGACAAATCTCTCGGCACCGTTTATATGCGACGTATTCGGCGATCGATTGATGAATACGATGATGTATGTCGATTATCTATTTGGTAATGAGACTGTATGTTGAATTTGCAAAGAAAATATGTCGAAATATAATTTTGTTTTCTTTTCAGGAAGCACGAGCTTTTGCTAAACATCAATTGAAAGTTGACGTAATTCGATATGAGTAAAAAAAAGCAAAACGATCAATGAATTTGTTTTTTTAGACTGAAAATGTAAAAGAAATCGCCAAGTTACTCTGTGAATTACCGAAGAAAAATGCTCAACGTCCTCGAGTTGTCGTCATAACTCAAGGTGGCGATCCGACAATTCTCGCGATTGGTAAATCAAAATCATCTTTCGTTCCAAAAAAAAACAACAACAACAAATTTCTCTTTAGCTGGAAACGAAATTCGAGAATTTCCCGTCAAACCACCATTGCAAATTGTCGATACAAACGGCGCTGGTGATTCGTTTGTCGGCGGTAAAACAAACAAAAACATTAAACAAAACAATTGACTCTTCGAATTTCAGGTTTCCTCGCCTATCTAGCTTTAGGCAAAACAGTCGACGAATGCATTCAAGCCGGTGCTTACTGCGGCTTCGAATGTATCCAACAGTCCGGTTGCACTTATCCAGACAAACCGAGCTTCGACCCGGAAACATTTGTTGTTTAGAATAACAAATAGTTTTCTTTTTTTGGCATGATTTTATTTTTTTAGCTACATCTACTTGTGATTTTTTTGTTGTCAATGATGAAATATTCCGTAGAAAAATAATTCTTTTATTTTTTTTATTTGATTTCAGATAAATCCGATTTGTGTTTTCGTTTTGTTTCGAAAAAAGAAAAAAATGAATTTATAAAATGGATAATTCGAATAACACAACTCGAACAAATTCAACCGCTAATTCGTCTTCCAACAATACGACTTCGACAAATTCAAGTACAACATCGACTAGCAATTCATCTGCTTCGAATTCATCCTCATTAACATCTTCATCTTCGACTACCAATCCATCGTCGTCATCAATTCGACAAAGTCACAAACGAACATTCTCCGAATCGGATTCATCCTCTCGAACCGAACGACACTTATGTTCATTTTCACATTTATGGATAATCAAGTAATTTCCATCGATCTCTCTCTCTCTCTTTCCTTTTTTTGCTCATTTAAACATCGAACTTTTTTTAGTTATCTGTCATCGTACATCGATGATTCCAATTCAACTTGTCTACAATCCGAATCCTTCTCACCTGTCAATACGCCCTATTCGAATACACGTTGGAGTTTGAAATTATATCCACGTGGTCTCAATGACAAACAACATACGAATAATAACATTGCAATATTTCTCAAATATGTCAGCGGAACAATGCCAACAATCAAAGCCAAAGCTGAATTCAGTGTTGTCAGTCGAAACAATGATCTTGTTATGTTACGTTCAACGAATTTTCATACGTTTTCATCGGGCAACGATTGGGGCTATTCGGAATTTCTCGATGGAAATTACTTAAATTCTCGTCGAAATGAACTGATCACCGACGATCGACTTCGTGTTTACGTTCGTGTCGTTCTAGTCGACGAAAAAGAAGTCACATCAGGCGATCTTATTCGGCATCCTCATGTCCCACATCATCATCATCACCATCATCATCATCATCCACCGCCATCGATTCTTCCTCCGCCGCCGCCCTCATCTCAGCATCCAACAATTCCACCTCAACAGCAGCAGCAACAGCAGCAGCAACAACAACAACAAACAAATTCGATCCCGAAAACACAAGCTTCAACATCGTCATCGTCAGCGTCGTCATCAACTCTACCGTCATCAAATAATCCAACAAATTCATCGACAACATCAACACAATTATCGAACAATGCGTCAGGTCTATTTACTGATGATAAAGAACGATTTAAATCGTTTGAATTGTTATCAACACAAATGAAAACTTTGCTGGATGATGAACGTTTTGCTGATGTACATATACATGTTATGCCTAAACAAACAGCAAATTCATCATCGATATCAATCAATATTAATCAACAACAACAACAACAACAACAGCAGCAGCATCATGATGAACAACAGCGTAAATCAACTCGAATTAAACATCAACGAAATTCAATCAAACAAGCACAACCATCCTGTTCATCTTGTCATTGTATAAATGAAAAAATTGATCATCATGAACAGTCATCGATAGGTTTGATATTCATTTTTCTTCTTATATACGTATGTAAATCTATTTTGATATTCTTCAGGTATTTGTAAAGATTCCGACTCAGATAATCATGATTGTCGTCATACATCTCCAAGTTCATCATCAAGTACGCCAACAACTCGTCGAACAACTCGTTCAACCGCATCTTTACTCTCTCGTATTGCTCAAAGTTCATCAGATAGCAGCAATCATTCATCATCATCATCAAACACTTGTTCAACATCATCGATCGAATCATCATCATCCGAATTCTGTTCATCGTCTTCCAATTTATCTCTTTCAATAACACACAAACGTTGTCTATGTACTTGTCATCATCAAGATCATCCATGTGAACAAGACATGCAACATGATTACCAACAACAACACCAACAATCTCAATTGAAATACGCGAATATGACGCCATTGGCCACATTTCATTTGCATAAAGCGATTCTCATGTCTCGTTCGTCGTCATTTTCCAATCAAATTCGTCATTGTTCGAATTGGAATACGAGCAATTCGAAATTACCATCGATCGATTTGTACATCGACGATCTCGATCCAATCACCGTACGAATTATGCTTGTTTATATTTACACCGGCCGTTTGATAACATCAAACGATGATATTAAAAATAATTTCAATGCAATTGATCTCTTTCGTGCAGCTGTCAAATACGATCTTCATGAATTACGTCAATTAGCTAAATCGACCATGTTAGATCTCTTAAAAATCGATAATGCAATTGAAATGCTCGAAGTAAGCGATCAAGCCAATGATACGATTCTCAAACAACAAGTTCTCGCATTCATACGAACCAATGCTGCAGCTGTTTCCAAGACAAACAATTGGGTACAGTTCACTAAACGTTATCCACATTTAATTATCGATGCATTTCGATCGCTTGTTGCACCACCATCAACAACCAACACCAAACAACATAATAATAATAATAATAATAATTTTCATTCGACTTCATTAACAACCACAGCAACAACAACGACGACGACAACAACAACAACAGCGAAACAATATTCGAAATATGATTAATATCGATTTTTATCAATGACAAATAATAAGCATAACATAAATTCTTTTTTTCTTTCTTATTCTCGTTTTTTCTATTCATCGCTTCAGTTTCGTTTTCTTTCTTTCTTTCTTTCTTTTTCTTTAAATGCTCTCATATTTGTACAGTCAGTTTTTCGGATGCATACAACAACACACATACACATTTAAAAACTTTGTTGTCCTGTTCGTATATTTGTTTGTTTTGTTTTCTCTCTCTTTCTCTCTCTCGCTCGTTCTTCTTTCGTCATGATATCTACTTGCAAAATAAAAACAACAAAAAAAAGTTTCTTATAAATATCTATAAGCATAAGTCTTTTCTTTGTTTTGTTTTAGATAAATTGACATATTTTTCGAACGATATGCATTCATAATTCCATTCAACTATGGAAACAATCCAGTCAAACTCAGGCACTGACAATCCGATAATAACAACGGACGATCAAACATCATCATCGCCACCCTCGTCTATGCTCGTCTCGACTTCATCACTGAATAGTCATTTAAATAAAATTCTTTCGAATGATTATGAAAAAACAAGTGAACAGTTTCTCAATATTTTCTCGA
>ERZ778029.3166-NODE-3166-length-10483-cov-3.414173_pt1 | contig 10483 bp, 7 predicted proteins | sample MGYA00375759_ERZ778029 | MGnify/ENA primary metagenome ERZ778029 (study PRJEB29350, sample SAMN05389819) | bioreactor metagenome | isolation source: Ammonium sulfate bioreactor | place: South Africa: University of Cape Town | collected 2014-04-04 ...
GGTCGGCAAGGTCCTGGGCATGAGTCAAGATCTCGGTGGCATGGCGCGCCACAGTGTCCCCCCCTGCGCTCCCAGCGAATAAAGGATTCACTTCGAGCACACTGAAATGGTGGCCGCATTCGGAGGCTGTGGCAACCCCACGACGATTTCCGGCCCACGATGATTGCCGAACGGGCATCCCGGTTCGAGCTCTCTCTCGCCGCGTCGCCCGCGTCCCGTCGTGCTGGACGCCGCTCTTCCTGCTGGTTGCCTGTGCCCGGGGCAGCCTGCCGCGGGACGGGACGTGGGCCGCGGCCGGGGCGGCATGCCGAAGCGAGGCGGTCGAGCGGCCCGCGCAGGGAGGGGGTCTCGACGGCCAGTGGGTCGTAGCCGTGTGCGGTGGTCGAGCGGCCGCGCAGGGAGGCGGTGGAAGCCGATCGGTAGAGTTGGCTGCCGTGCGATACCTGTCCACCCGCGGGGCGCCTGAGCGTCCGACCTTCGGGGAGATCCTGCTCGCCGGCCTGGCGCCGGACGGCGGCCTGTTCCTGCCGGAGCGCTATCCGGTCGTGGACGCGTCCACCCTTGCCAGCTGGCGGTCGACACTGGCCGATCAGGGCTACGCCGCGCTGGCGGCCGAGGTGCTGGGTCTGTTCATCGACGACATCCCCACCCCTGACCTGCGGCAGCTGTGCGAGGACGCCTACACCGCCGACGCCTTCGCCGGCACCGACATCGTCCCGGTCTCGAAGGTGGACGGGCTGTGGCTGGGCCACCTCTCGGAGGGTCCGACCGCCGCGTTCAAGGACCTGGCCATGCAGCTGCTCGGGCACCTGTTCGAGTACCAGCTCGCACGTACCGGGACGGAGCTGAACATCCTCGGCGCCACCAGCGGCGACACCGGATCGGCGGCCGAGTACGCCATGCGGGGACGGCGTGGCATCCGGGTGTTCATGCTCACCCCGGCCGGACGGATGACGCCGTTCCAGCAGGCCCAGATGTTCAGCATCGACGATCCGGCAATCGTGAACGTGGCCGTCGACGGCGTCTTCGACGACTGCCAGGACCTGGTGAAGGCGGTCGCGGGCGACGCGGCGTTCAAGCAGCGGCACCGGCTCGGCGCGGTGAACTCGATCAACTGGGCCCGGCTGGTGGCGCAGGTCGTCTACTACGTCGCCTGCTGGCTGCGGGTCACGGCCGCGGACGACGAGCAGGTCGACTTCTGCGTCCCGACCGGCAACTTCGGCAACATCATGGCCGGCCACATCGCCCGGGAAATGGGCGTCCCGATCCGCTCGCTGGTGCTGGCGACCAACGAGAACAACGTCCTGGACGAGTTCTTCCGCACCGGCGTCTACCGGGTGCGGGCAGCGGCCGAGACCCTGGCGACGTCCTCGCCGAGCATGGACATCTCGAAGGCGTCCAACTTCGAACGGTTCGTGTTCGACCTGCTCGGCCGCGACGCCGACCGGGTGCGGGAGTTGTTCGCCGTCCGGCTGCCGGTCGACGGGTTCTTCGATCTGTCGGGAACGCCCGAGTTCGCCGGGCTGCGCGCGCGCTTCGGCTTCGTGTCGGGCTCGTCCAGCCACGCCGACCGGGTGGCCCAGATCCGGCGGCTGTGGGACGCGGAGGGCGTGCTGGTCGACCCGCACACGGCGGACGGGGTGAAGGTCGCCGGCGAGTTCGTGTCCGACGGCGTGCCGATGATCGTGCTGGAGACCGCTCTCCCGGTGAAATTCGCCGAGACGATCGTCGAGGCGATCGGCCGCGAGCCCGAGCGTCCGTCCCGGTTCGACGGCATCGAGGCCCTGCCCCGCCACGTCGTCGACCTGCCCAACGACGCCGATGCCCTGAAGGCCCTGATCAGTTCGGTGGTGGACGCCGTCCGCTGAACCGAAGTACCTGTCCCCGACGGTTCACCTGAACCATTGGGGACAGGTACTTCGGTTCACAGAGGGACGGTCGGACGGAGTGAGAACCGTCCCCGACTCAGACGGGAGCGCCGGTGGACGGCCTCAGGCGCGGGCCAGGGTCGCGGCCAGCTGGACGGCCCCGACCAGTTCGGCGCGCTGGCCGAGCTCAGCCGGAACCACCTCGATCACCTGGGATGTGGACGGCTGCGCGAACCGTTTCACCGAGGCCCGGACGCCGTCGATCAGTTCGGCACCGGACGAACCCAGTTCGCCGCCGATGACCAGCAGGGTCGGGTTCATCAGGTCGCACAGTCCGGCCAGCACCACGCCGAGCGTGCGTCCCATCTCATTGAGGATGCGAGCGCTGATCGGGTCGTCCAGCAGCGCCAGGTCGAGCTCCTCGAGATCCAGGTGGGGATGGGTGTGGACGAGCTGGTTCTTGACCGAGGGCACCGAGACCACCGCTTCCAGGCAGCCCCGGTTGCCGCAGCGGCACAACTCCGGGCGTCCGGAGATGATGATGTGGCCGATCTCTCCGGCGAACCCGGCGCCGCCTTGGTAGAGCTCGCCGTTGGCGACCAGCCCGGCCCCGATCCCGTGGGACGCCTTGATGTACAGGAAGTCCCTGTGGCCGCGACCGGCGCCGTGGTGCAGCTCCCCGAGCGCGCCGATGCTGGCGTCGTTGCGGACCAGGGCGGGCACGCCGAGGCGCTGCTCAAGCTCGCGACCGGGTGACATCCCCGACCAGTTCGACAAGGTGGTGTTGGAGGACGCGAGGCCGGTGGCGGCGTCGATCGGGGCCGGCACGCCCGCGGCGACGCAGGCGATCGGGCCGACGCCCTGCCGCCCCGCCAGACCCCGGAGGCTCTCGGCGGCAACGTCCAGCGCCCGCTCCGGGGACTGGTCGACGTTCAGCGGGACGATGATCTCGTCCACCACGTTGCCCATGTCGTCGCCGAGAGCGACGCGCAGGTGCCGATGGCCGAAGTCGATCGCGCCGGTGCGGGTCGCGGACGCGACCGCGTTCAGCAGGGTGCCCGGGCGTCCGCTCCCAGAACCCGGGCCCTTCACCGGCGCCGGTGACTCCACGATCCTGCCTTCGGCGAGCAGGCGGGCGACGGCGTGGTTGATCGTGCTGCCCGACAGCCTGGTTCGTTCGACCAGCGCGGTTCGGGTCAGGTCCCGGGAGGCGCAGATCAGCCCGTAGACCTCCTCGCGCGTGCGGTCCCGCAGCGAGAGGCGGCCAGTCGTCCGGGGCATGGCCCCGAGCTTAGGGCTGCGACAGTGGAGCTTTCAACGGTTTGAGGCAACTTTCTATCGATCATGGAATGAAAACGATTAGATAACGAGGTGGAAACGACCGTTGACAGGTGGAAAGGTGGTCCCTAGCCTGCGGGTGAGGCGGATTCACGTCCTCGGCTGGCCGAACCGTCCCCACGATGTCGTCGGGCGGCGCCGGCCTCGTCTGTTCGAGAAGGAGCTGCGTTGAGCGATCAGCCGGTCGATCCTCATGCCTTCAGTACCGCCGTGGGTCCGATGTCCGGGGCGATCCTGGAGATGGTCGGCATCACCAAGGACTTCCCCGGGGTTCGCGCCCTCGACGACGTGACCATGACGGTGCGCCGAGGCGAGATCCACGCCATCTGCGGCGAGAACGGCGCGGGCAAGTCGACGCTGATGAAGGTGCTATCCGGGGTGCACCCCCATGGCACCTACGAGGGCCGGATCGTCTTCGACGGCGAGGACGTGCAGTTCACGGGCATCAAGTCCTCCGAGCACGTCGGCATCGTGATCATCCACCAGGAGCTGGCGCTGATCCCCGAGTTGTCGGTCACCGAGAACATCTTCCTCGGCAACGAGGTCGTCAACCACGGGGTCATCGACTGGGTCGAGGCCCGGGAGCGCGCGGTTCGGCTGCTCGGGCGGGTTGGCCTCGAGGTCGACCCGGACGGCCCAATCAAGAACCTCGGCGTCGGCCAGCAGCAGCTGGTGGAGATCGCCAAGGCTCTGAGCAAGGACGTTCGGCTGCTGATCCTGGACGAGCCCACGTCCGCCCTCAATGAGGAGGACTCCGAGAACCTGCTGAGCATCCTGCGCCAGCTGAAGACCCAAGGTCTGACCTCGATCATGATCTCCCACAAGCTCAACGAGATCGCCGCGATCGCCGACTCGATCACGATCATCCGCGACGGCCACACGATCGAGTCCCTGCACGTGGTCGCCGGGGACGTCAACGAGGACCGGATCATCCGCGGAATGGTCGGCCGGGCCCTCGACTCCCGCTTCCCCGACCACACCCCGAAGATCGGCGAGAAGTTCTTCGAGGTGCGCGACTGGACGGTGGAGCACCCCCAGATCCCGGGACGGCTGGTCTGCAACCATTCCAGCTTCTACGTCCGTCGCGGCGAGATCGTGGGGTTCGCCGGACTGATGGGCGCCGGGCGCACGGAACTCGCCCGGTCGATCTTCGGACGGACATACGGCACCTACCTCGGCGGCCAGATCCTGCTCGACGGCCGGGAGGTGCAGATCCCGAACGTCCAGGCCGCCATCGCCCGGGGCATTTCCTACGTCCCCGAGGACCGGAAGGTCCTCGGCCTGAACCTGCTCGACAACGTCAAGGACACGATCGTCTCGGCCGGCATCCGGCGGATCAGCAGACGGACGGTGATCGACCCCGAGGCGGAGATCGCTGCGGCGGAGGAGTACCGCAAGGCGATGAACATCAAGTCGGCGTCGATCAACGTCGGCGTCTCGACGCTGTCCGGCGGCAACCAGCAGAAGGTCGTATTGGCGAAGTGGATGTTCACCCAGCCGTCCCTGGCGATCCTGGACGAGCCCACCCGCGGCATCGACGTGGGTGCCAAGTACGAGATCTACGGGCTGATCAACCGGCTCGCCGACGAGGGCAAGGGCGTGATCATGATCTCGTCCGAGCTGCCTGAGCTACTGGGAGTGTGCGACCGCATCTACACCGTGTTCGAGGGACGGATCACGGGCGAGATGAGCGCTGCGGAGGCGACGCAGGAGTCGCTGATGCGGCTGATGACCGATACGGCAGCGGCGTGAGTTGCGTCCGCTCGATGACCACGAACTGATCCAGGAAACGAAAGATGACTGCTACGAAAGTGATTGAGGCCGAGCCCGGCAAGGCCGGTGCGCCCGCAGGCGGGGCGTCGGGGTCTTCGGTCGGCGCAGGGCTCAAACAGGTGCTCGGCGGGAACCTCCGCCAGTACGGCATGCTGGGCGCGCTGATTCTGGTCGCGCTGTTCTTCGAGTTCGCCTCCGGCGGGAAGATGCTCACCCCCTCCAACGCCCAGAACATCCTGAACGGCAACTCCTATGTGCTGATCCTCGCCATCGGCATGCTGTTCGTGATCATCACCGGCCAGATCGACCTGTCGGTGGGCTCGGTCGCCGCCGTGGTGGGCATCTGCACGGCGCTTTCGATCAACTTCTGGAACTTCCCGTGGTGGCTGGGCATCCTGTTCGGCCTGTTCGTCGGGGTGGTCATCGGCATGTGGCAGGGCTCCTGGCTGGCGTTCGTCGGGGTGCCGGGCTTCATCACGACGCTCGCCGGCATGATGCTCTTCCGTGGCCTCTACCAGTACGTCGGCAAGGCCTCCGCCAACCCCGCTCCGCCCGAGATCCGGTTCATCGGTGGCGGCTACCTGCCCGAGTGGGGGCCGAACACCGGGCTCAACAACTCCACGCTCGTGCTCGGCATCGCCGCGATGGCCGTCCTCATCTTCCTGGACTTTCGCCGCCGGGCGCGGGTGATCAAGGCGGGCGGCACCCCGCCCGCCCTCTGGGTCGCGATCGTGCGATTGGCCGTGACGGCGGTCGCGCTGGGCTACATCACCTGGCTGTTCGGGAGCGGGCGCCCGGGCACGTCGTTCCCGGTCACCGGCCTGATCCTCGTGGTGCTGGCGCTGGTCTACAACTTCATCGCCACTCGCACGACGATCGGCCGCGGCGTGTACGCCGTCGGTGGCAACAAGGCCGCGGCCGCGCTGACCGGTGTCAGCGTGAAGAAGATCTACTTCCTGGCCATGACGAACATGGCCTTCCTGGCTGCCGTCGCCGGAGTCATGTACTTCGGGCGGGCCACGTCAACCGGTCCGTCCGATGGTGTCGGGTGGGAGCTGGACGCGATCGCGGCCGTGTTCATCGGCGGTGCCGCAGTCTCCGGCGGGATCGGCACGGTGACCGGGTCGGTGATCGGTGGCCTGGTCATGGCCGTGCTGAACAACGGCCTATACCTGATGGGCGTCGGCTCCGACATGACCCAGATCATCAAGGGCCTGGTGCTGCTGATCGCGGTGGCCTTCGACCTGTACAGCAAGTCGCAGGGAAAGCCGTCCATCATCGCCACGCTCGCGAGGGGCTTCACCCCCAAGGTCGTCGAGGCCGAACTCCAGGCCGGGGTGGTCCCCAACCGGGATCTCGGCAACCCGCTGTGGGGAGTGCTGAGCTTCCTGCTGTTCCCCGTCGGCATCGTGCTGTGGCTGACGTGGCGCACCGACCGTCCGAACAGCGCCAAGCAGGCCCGCAGCGGAGTCATCGCCGCCCTGGTGGTCGGTGCCCTGGCCGGGATGATCGCCATCTTCTACGCCCTCGCCCAGACCACCGGGCTGTTCTCCTGACTCGTCCGCTGGCCCAGCCGACGGATTCGATTTCCATCCATCCATCCATCAAAGAAGGTAGACACAATGAAGAGAATCGCAACCGCGATGATCGTCCTCGGTGCGTCCGCCGCTCTGGCGCTCTCCGGCTGCGCCGGTGGCGAGCGGGGCGGTACCGGTGCACCGGCAGGAAGCCAGCCGGCGGCGTCCGGTGGGCTGAACGGCAACCAGCTCACGCTCGGCTCCGGCTTCGCGGCCGGCTCCAAGATCGGCGTCTCGCTGCCGCAGAAGACCTCGGAGAACTGGGTACTCGCTGAGGGACTGTTCACCGATCAGCTCAAGGCCGCCGGCTTCGACCCGGTCGTCCAGTTCGCCAACGGTGGGGCCCCCGAGCAGCAGAACCAGATCTCGGCCATGATCGAGCAGGGCGTGAAGCTCCTGGTCGTCGGTGCTGTCGACGGCTCGCAGCTCGGCAGCCAGCTGGCGGCCGCCAAGCAGGCCGGCATCCCGGTGATCGCCTACGACCGTCTGTTGATGAACACCGACGCGGTCGACATGTACATGGCCTACGACAACTTCAAGGTCGGCGTCCTGCAGGGCACCGCTCTGCTCGAGGGCCTCGGCAAGACCGCCAAGAAGTCGCCGTGGAACATCGAGCTGATCTCCGGATCTCCGAACGACGCGAACTCCAAGCCGTTCTTCGAGGGCGCGATGAGCGTCCTGCAGCCGAAGATCGACGACGGCACCCTGAAGGTCGTCTCCGGCCAGGTGACCCAGCAGCAGACCGCGACCGCGGACTGGAAGGCCGAGAACGCGCAGAAACGGATGGACGCCATCCTGTCGGCCAACTACCAGGGCGACACCTCGCTCGACGGCATCCTGTCCCCGAATGACACCCTGGCCCGCGCGGCCCTGACCTCGGTCAAGTCCGCCGGCAAGCCGAACCCGGTGATCACCGGTCAGGACTCCGAGGTCGAGTCCGTGAAGCTGGTGTTCCAGGGCGTCCAGTACTCCACCATCGACAAGGACACCAAGACCTTCGTCACCAAGGTCGTGGAGTACATCGGCAAGATCGCCCAGGGCCAGCCGGTCGAGGTCAATGACGTCAAGAGCTACAACAACGGCGTCAAGGTCGTGCCGGCCTACCTGCTCACCCCGGTCATCGTGACCAAGGACAACGTCTGCACCCAGTACGCCCCGGATACCGCCGCGGGCAAGGCGGCAGCCACGGTCTGCGGGAAGTAGCAGTCCCTCTCTGGCCACGAAGGCCCGGGCTCCGGCCCGGGCCTTCGTGCGTCCGGGGCGGTGGACTCCGAACCGATTGGCGGCGGCTCAGACCTGCAGGCCGCGGCGTTCCAGGAGGTGGGCCAGGTCCGGATCGGCGCCGCGATAGTCGCGGAAGGTGTCCATCGCGTCGACCGAGCCGCCCTTGGCCAGCAGGTGGCGACGGAACCGCTCACCGTTCTCCCGGCGCAGGCCGCCGTTGGCCTGGATGAACGCGGCCGTGTCGGCGTCCAGCACCTCCGACCAGATGTAGGAGTAGTAGCCCGCGTCGTAGCCGCCCTCGAACGCGTGCCGGAAGTACGTCGACCGGTAGCGCGGCGGCACCAGCTCGAAGTCCAGGCCGACCGAGGCCAGGGCGGAGCGTTCGAACTCCTCCACCTGCTCGGGATCGGTCGGCAACTCGTCCAGCGGCGTCCGGTGCCACACCTGGTCGAGCAGGGCGGCGCCGAGGTACTCGGTCGTCTTGAACCCCTGCTGGAACAGCGTCGAGCCGCGCAGCGTCTCCACCCACGCCGGCGGCATCGGCTCCCCGGTCGCGTGATGGACGGCGTAGCGCGGCAGCACGTCCGCATCGAGGATCCACATCTCGTTCACCTGGGACGGGTATTCGACGAAGTCACGGGGGGTTTCGGTGCCCGACTGGGACGGGTAGCGCACGTCCGACAGCAATCCGTGCAGCGCGTGCCCGAACTCGTGGAACAGTGCGATCACGTCGTCCCAGGTCATCAGCGTCGGCTCGCCGGCCGGCGGCTTGATCAGGTTCGTGTTGTTCATCACCACCGGCAGCTGGTCGAGCAGGTGGTTCTGGTCGACCAGGTTGTTCATCCACGCGCCGCCCTGCTTGCCACCACGGGTGTAGAAGTCTGCGACGAACAGCCCGATCGGGCCGTCCGCGTCCGCGACCTCGAAGACCCGGACCTCGTCGTTGTAGCCGTGCAGGTCGTCCCGCTCGGTGAAGGTGATCCCGTAGAGCCCGGTGGCCGCCGCGAAGACGCCGTCGTGCAGCACCCGCTCCAGTTCGAGATAGGGACGCAGCAGCGTCGCGTCCAGCTGGTACCGCTCGGTGCGGAGCTGCTCGGCGACGTACTGCCAGTCCCAGGCCTGCAGCGGCTCCCCGGGCTCGATCCGCTGCCACAACTCCTCCATCTCGGCGGCCTCGGCCCGGGCGTTGGCCACGGCGGCCGGCGCGAGCCTGGTGAGCAGCTCCCAGACCGCCTCTCCGGTGCGGGCGCAGGCGTCCGCGGCGATGTACCCGGCGTGGGTGGCGAAGCCGAGCAGCTGCGCCCGCTCCGCGCGGAGCCTCGCGTGCTCGACCCCCAGGGGTCGGGTGTCGTGCTCCCCGCCGAGCCCCCTGTTCACGGACGCCCGGTGGATCCGCTCCCGCAGCGACCGGTTCTTCAGCACGTCCAGCGGACGCTGGCCCGAGGTGTTGTCCAGCTCGATCAGCCAGCCGGACTCGTGACCCTGCTCGGCTGCGCGCTCCCGGGCGCCGGCGATCTCGGCGTCGCTGAGCCCGTCCAGCTCCGCGGCGTCGGTGACCAGCACCGCGCCGGCGTTGGTGCCGGCCAGCGTCTCGCGTCCGAACGCCGACTGCAGCTCGGCGATCCGCGCGTTGAGTTCGCGCAGCCGGGCCTGCTCGGCCTCGGGCAGGTTGACGCCGTTGCGCTCGAAGGCCTGCAGCTTGCGCTCCAGCCAGTACGCCGACGCCGGGTCGAGTTCCACCTCGCCGGCCTCGACCCGCTGGGCGAGGGCTGCGACCCGCTGGTAGAGCGCCCGGTCGAGGTAGATCGCGTCGGTGTGGGCGGCCAGCTGGGGGGCGATCGCGGCGTCCACGTCGTCGAGGACGGGGTTCGTGTCGGCCGGCTGCTTGGTGTAGAAGGCGCGCAGGGCCCGTCCGAGCAGCTGGCCGGAGGTCTCCCACGCCTCGATCACGGTGGCCACGGTGGCTGGCTCGGAGTCGGCGGCGAGCGCGGCCAGCTCGGCAAGCTGCTCGGCCATGCCGGCCTCGATCGCGGGCTGGTAGTCGGTGTCGGCGATGGCGGGATAGTCCGGCAGCTCGTAGGGAAGGACGGACGGGACGGCGAGCGGATTCGACGCAGTGAGGGGCATGGCTCCATCCTTGCCCGATCCGTCCCCCAACGCGAGCCAGCACGTTTGCCCGGGCGGGGCGCTGGGAGAGCCTCCCTGGCTAGCGCCGCGGCACGGTGAGGGCCAGCAGCGCGAGGGTGAGCACCTGCAGCGCCGCCGCGACCCACATGAACCAGCCGGTGACCGTCCCGAAGGACAGCAGGAAGCCGAGCCCCGCGACGACGAGCGCGACGATGTGGCCCCAACGCTTCCGGCGTGCGACCCACCAGGCGGACAGCCCGTAGCAGCCGGCGATCACCAGCACGGCCACCCCGATCCAGACCGCGTACATGGCACCGACGGTGGTCTCCGGCAGCAGCATCAGCGCGAACGCGGTCACCGTCAGGTAGCCGGTGATCAGCCCGAGCAGGATCACCGCGAGCAGGCGCATCCGGGCGCGTCCGGAGCCGGCGGTGTCAGGAGCCTTGGCCACGCCCGCACACTATCGCCGTGCGCCCGGTCGCGCCCCACGTCTGACTCGACGTTGCGCCAGGGCCGGGACAGCCGCCCGATCGCAGCCGATCGTCCGGGCTCGATAGCCTTTCGACCGTGAATGCC
>ERZ778029.3169-NODE-3169-length-10478-cov-4.172119_pt1 | contig 10478 bp, 8 predicted proteins | sample MGYA00375759_ERZ778029 | MGnify/ENA primary metagenome ERZ778029 (study PRJEB29350, sample SAMN05389819) | bioreactor metagenome | isolation source: Ammonium sulfate bioreactor | place: South Africa: University of Cape Town | collected 2014-04-04 ...
AATGCACACACGCCAACCATCCAATCGGGTATTTCATTGAATCTTGCTTGCCTTTCATCCGTCGGTCATATTGTTCATTCTCGTTTTCTATTTATTTCTCCTGTTTTTTTTCTTTTCCTTCATAAATGATCTAATTTATTATTAATTTATTATTTTGTTTTTTCTTCTTCAGATTATTCACATACGTATATAAAACAGAAAAAAAAAGGAAATAAACATTTAGTCTTACATATTTACGAGACAAGAAAACAAAACATAAAATCACATTTTTTTTTCTTCTTTCTTTCGAACGCATTTTTGTTTGATACAAAACTATCGATTGATTGATCTCTAATATGTTCAATGTCTCGAACTAATAATAAACATTATTTATTCTTTCGAATGTTCAACATCGACTCGAATGGCTCATGTACAAAACAATTCGAGCTCTTCGACTAGACGATCATTACGATTACTCACGTAATGTCAAAAAAAATCATTAATGTGTCTTTTTCTTTATTTTGCATCTGTTATAGTGCTGAACGTAAATCAACAACAAACGAATCCCATTTTGAAGGTATTGATTAAATAGAAACCGATCAAATCAATCGATTCGTTTTTTTTGTTCTTCTTTGTAGAAGAAGACACATCTGTTACTCGTCCAACAAAGTCCAAAGCACGTGAAACTACGAATAAACGACGAATCGAAACTGAATCCGATCGAAACGACGAACATCGAACATCAACATCTCGTCATGCTTCGACGAGTGTAAGACGTCGTCGACGAACTAACAAACATTCTCAACAAGAAACTTCGAAACGTCAACGACAATCATCTTCGGACGACAACGAAGACGAACAAGTCGATTCCAAACCTAAATCTCATCAAACTAAACGAACTCAACGCACAGACACGGGGAATCTTTGCGTAAGACGTCGAACAGGTAGAAAATATTCAATCGAAATTTCAAAATCCAATCTTTGTGCACGTCAATTAGGCGGAAGAGACCTTAATACAGTTGCAAGTGATCCTTCAACGAGCACGTCGAATCGTCGATCACGTCATTATACAACTAAATCATATATCGATTATTTATCATCAACTGGGTAAAACATTTGAATTCAATTGGGTTTTTTTTCTCCTTCTTTGATTGAAAGTATTATGCAAGTTAAGTAATGTTTTGTTGCTACGACAGTGTACAGATGTGCGACTGAAGACCGACAGTCATCCGCACGCGTGTATTTGCACATCTATGCATAAAAGAAGAAAAAAAAAGCGAGAGAGAGAGAGAGAGAGAAAATAGACGCGAAAGAAGAAAAAGAAGAAGAAGAATGTAATCGTGTGTCGAGAATAAGAAGAAAAAGAAAATAACAAGACACTATAATCAACACAGAGGTTCTATTAACGACTATCTATTTATCAGTAACTACGATATAGTTTTGTTGGATATTATTCATGAGAGTTAAAGAGAGAGAATAAATATGTCCAGTTAAGAGAAGCACAAGAAAAAACAAACTTTTATTGAAATCGTTTTTCAAACAATTAACCTTGCATATGCAATAGTATCGAGCACTTTTTTTTTCTCCTTTCGCCTTCAGTTAAGGCCGTCGTCGTTCGTTTTTTTTTCCTTTCGTTTCTTTTCTTTATTGTGCATGTATATGTTGTAAATTTTCTTTTTTCTCTAACCATCTGACTGTCTTTCAATGACCTTTTCTTCATTCGTAGGACAACGAAAGTAAACAATTCGAAAATCTTTTTTTGTTTATTTTCGTTTCAGTCGTTCATCGGTGCCTGCCGCCAATTCTATTGGTACGGAAAACCGTTCGTGTGACTCAACAAATACCGGTGTCATATCTTCGACGAATAATCCTTTACATTCATCAGGAGCAACAGCAGCATCCTATCATCAAAATTCCTCATCATCTCCTCCGCCGTCATCGTCCTCAGCTCAAATCTATTCGGGTCTTGTTCCACCGACTTCATTTCTAACAAAACAATCGTTGCAAATGTCAACCGAAAGCGATACAGATCCTGATAATAGTCCGACAGCACGCGACATTCTAGCTGATCCGCTGTTTGCTCGTGCGTCGAGTGGCAGTTCGACGGGTGCAGCACTTTTTCATACGTTATCCGGCCGTGTCCAACATTTAATGAGCCGTGTTGGAGGCGGCGGTTCGGTGAACGGACGTTTACAACAATATATTCAAGGCATTCAATCGGCCGATCCCGATGTTAAACTAACGACTCTCAATGAATTATGTTCGTTATTAGTCATGAGTAATGAAGATACGCTGCCCGGCTTTCAATTTCGTGCACTCTATCCTCCGTTACGCGATTGTCTCGCCGATGAAAACGATGCCAATGCTGAAATAGCTTTGACAGCATGTCGAGCTTTGACTTATCTTATGGAAGCACTACCTCGTTCGGCTATGCAAGTTGTCGAAGCAACACCGATCTTTCTCGATAAAGTACAATGAATTTCGAAATTGATTTCTTCTTCTTAAAATTATTTGTTTTTTTTTTCAACGAATTTCAGTTACGAAATATAACGTCGATTGATACAGCTGAACAAGCCCTAACTGCATTAGAAATGATATCCAAACGAAATGCTAAACAAATTCTTGTCGCTGTAAATAAGCAGTTTTGTTTTGATGAGTAAATCGACTTTTTTTATTGTTTAACAGGATGGAATCAATGCATGTTTGGAATTTCTTGACTTTTTCTCGATTAATTCTCAACATAAATCGTTAGCAATCGTTGCTAATTGCTGTTCACATATACAGACAAATCAAGATTTTAAATATATCGAAAATCAATTAGAAAATCTTTCGAATCGTCTTCGTTCGGACGATAAAAAAACTATTGAATATACATGTTTAATATTTTCACGTTTAGTAGAAAATCTCTATCAAAATTCAACAATTCTCTGTTCCATGGCATCCGATGAACTACTTAAAACATTTCAAACGATGATCATCGTTCAACCATCCGTTCTCAATAGTCAAACATTTGTCAGTATTATTCATATGCTCTACATGTTCTCAGCATATTGTCCAATCTTAGCAATAAAATTACTTAAAATGAATATAACAGAAACATTAGTTGGATTACTAACCGGCTCAATTGAAAGTAAAACGACAACAAAAAAAGCAATTACTTATAAATCCGCAGCTTTGCCAACAAGTGAAGCATTGAATAGTCTAACAACAATTCAAACAACGAATCATATCGAGTTAATACCACGATCACCACAAGAACTCTATGAAATTGTTTCATTAATCGGTGAAATGATGCCACGATTACCCAGCAATGATCTATTATTTCAAGTGGATCAATATTTTCGAGTAGGCAAAGGCTATGATGCAAATAGTAACGGTTATGTTCAATGGCATTGGCAAGATGATCAAGGACAATTATGTCCGTATTCATATCAGGATTCACGTTTGATTGAACAAGCTTTTCAACAACATGAAGAAGAAGTTCAATTGACAATCTCAGGTCGACATTATCTTATCGATTTGCAACAACTACAACAGATCAATGAAGAAACCAGTCAAGGCCGATTTATTAAACGTATTGTTACACCGTCTACGCCTGACATAACTGATACACCTTCGTTAACAAGTGATCAATCAGCAACAACAACAATGAATAATACAACTGATCCACGTGAAGAAATTTTCAAAGATAATCTCGAACTTTTTCATTCGTTCGTTCAATCTCTATTCACAATACTCTATGAAGTTTACAATACATCGGCTGGTCCAGCTGTTAAACATCGTTGTTTACAATCGTTACTTCGAATGATTTATTATTCATCATCGGATCTTTTAGAAACCATTCTAAAACAACAATCAATTTCATCTCATATTGCATCGATGCTTGCATCGACCGACTACAAAATTGTCATTTGTGCATTACAAATATCCGAGATTCTCATGAAAAAACTGCCCGAGATATTTTCTGTTTATTTCTATCGAGAAGGCGTCGTTCATCAAATAGAAATTCTAATTGATTTCGGTGTTATACCATCAACAAATCGAACACTTTCACGTACACACAATTCGACAACAAGTCAAAGTCAAGTTGATATGATACATTCGAATGAAACATCATCAACGCCAACAATTTCGACATTGAGTGAATCATTCGATGAACAACAAATTCACGCATATCCACCACCACCTTCGACACATCGTAGTACAACAACAACACAATTACATCCGAAAAATCAATCGAATCCATATCGTTCGACAATGACGACGACATCATCATCTTCACGACGTTCTCAAACCGATTCGAATCAAACAAAAATCGAAACACGTTCGCAACGTGCTCGTGTTCCACCGCCATCATCAACTGCTCGTATTAAATTATCGACACGATCGATTTTCGACGAAATGTCATCAACAACAACAACACCGACAGAAACACCAGCCATGCCCATCAATCGTCCTCGTCCAGTCCGTGCTGGCACAAATTCCGATTTCTTTCGTCCGACAATTTTCGATCAAGCATCTTACTATCATCCTTCAACCGGCAGTCGACCTCGTCCAACAACGCCTATCTACGTCCCGTCATCATACCTTCAACAACAATCTCCATTTGCCTACGCGTCGAGTGCACCACCAGCTGCTTCACTATTGCTATCAACTAGTATGCCAGTAACAACAACAACAGCAGCAGCAACAGCTCTGCGTCAACGTTCAAACGAAGAACCATTTTCGACCCAAGACAAATCGAAATTAAAAGAATGGATAAAAATTCAAGCCAAAAATTTTCGTTCCACTTATTTTCCGAATAATTCATCGACATCGAATATTGCACTGCAGATTATTCATCGTCTAGCTTCAGCTGTCGACAGTCTTCAAGTTGGCAAAGATCAAACCGAAAATCTCAAAGCCTTACGTGACATTGCGAATATCATAGCCAAAGGTGATGTCACACCATTCGAAATGGTACATAGCAGTTTAATAACGAAATTATTTCAATTTCTCACCGATGATATTACAATTCCGAAAGATCGACCCGAACGATTGAAATTATTTCTTCATATTTTCGTTAATCTTCCATTGGAAAATAGCAAAGACGACGATGAAAAAGAATTCAAACATTTCATGCTCGAACTTCATCATTCACAACAAACAAATAAAACCAATTCAAGTATTTTAAGTCATTTAATTAGTAAACTACACGGATGCATCAATCAACTCGAGCAATTTCCTATTCGTGTCAATGATATCACAGGTCGATCGACACAAAGTTCAGCACTTCGTTTAATTTCTACGCATCAATTGAAATGCAATCTTGTTCGATATCCACAATGTAAAACACTGAAACAATGCAACAGCGGACCAGTAAAAATCGATCCATTTGCACTTGTGACAGCCATTGAAAAATATCTTCTATTACGTGGTGTAGCAAGTAATTCTATGATTGATCCATCGGAAGGACTCGATGATGACGATGATGATGATGAAAGTGAAGTTTCAAATGAGTCCGATGCCGAAGATATTATCAATGTTTTAGCGCATTCAGCAACAATGAGATTAGAATTTTTGATTAATGATCATGTCATTCCGAATAATATGACAATCTATCAAGCTATTCGAATGTATAGTACATCGACACAAAAGACCGAAGGTGAATCGGAAACTGACACCGATGAATCCGTATTTTCATCATCGGCCATTTGGACACGTGTACACACGATTCACTATCGTCAAATGAGTAGTTCATCGTCGACTGTGCCAGCTGTTAGTACAGCAATAGGTGCTGCCAATACGACAACATCATCGAATCGTTTTCGATCCAATCAACAAACACCTCCAAGTAAATCATCGAAAAAAGCAATTAAAACTCCGAAACGTACATCGATGCCGCCAACAATCGATGAACTATGGATTAATGGTCAATGTCCTAAGAGTAAATCATTACTTCTATCGAATTTAAATGAATCCATATCATCGATTCTAACCATTAACGATCTTTCTCTAAACGCCATATCTTTACTTCATATTCTCAATAATCTTAATCTTTATTGGTACGATCTCTATTCACATATGAATACAATGTATAATCAACAAAATCTTTCAAATAAAACCGAATATTTATCATCAAAATTAACATCGAAAGTCAACCGACAATTACAAGATCCTGTTGTTCTCATGATGGGACAAATTCCATCGTGGATCACTGAAATGGGTTATACATGTTCATTTTTATTTCCATTTGAAACACGACAAATGATATTCTATCCGTGTGCGTTCGATCGTGAACGAGCCATGCAACGACTTCTCGAAAGTTCGGAAATGTTAACACAAACGCATCATAACGATCAAAATGACCGACAAAATGCGGTGCCAAGAATTGAAAGAAAAAAAATACAATTATCTCGAACGAATATTCTCTCCGAAATGGAAAAAACGCTCGACAATTGGAATTCGAAACATTTTCTTGAAGTTCAATATGAAGACGAAGTGGGATTCGGTCTTGGACCAACACTCGAAGCTTATTCGTTATTATCGAAAGAATTACAGAAAAATGGTTTAGAACTTTGGCGAACAGATAAAAGTTTCGAAATAAATCGAGATAAAGATGCTCCGATAAACGAATATGTTGATGTTCATCATGGTCTTTATCCGGCACCGCTCGGTCGAAATGCCAAAACGAATTTAGTGACAAAAGTTCGACAGAAATTTAGATTTCTCGGCAAATTCATGGCTAAAGCATTGATGGATTCTCGAATGGTTTGTTTTCGATTTGTTGTTGTTATTTTTCATCTATTGTTGTTGTTGTTTTTTCTTAGATCGATATGCCATTTAGTGATGTTTTCTATAAATGGATGTTAGGCGAAGAAGAAAGTCTGAATCTCGAAGATTTAGTTCATGTCGATAAAAATCTTTACGAACAATTGAAAAAACTACAAACAATTGTTAATCGACGTGATCAATTACTTGTGCAAAATCAACAAATCAATCAACAATTAACAACAAATAAAATCAATAATAAAAAACGTTTGAAATCAAAAGATGATTCTCAAGTCGAATCGATGATTTGCTCGAATATTCTCGATGAAAACGATCCCAAATTGACCTTAGACGGATGTAAAATCGAAGATCTATCTTTAGTTTTTACACTACCAGGTCCGTCACATATTGAACTGAAAAAAGGCGGCAAAGATTGTCCTGTGACCATTCACAATCTCGATCAATACATTCAATTAGTTATTTATTGGACATTAGTCGAAGGTGTTCGACGGCAATTCGAATCGTTTCGTGATGGTTTCAATTCGATATTTTCAATCAATCATTTGAAATGTTTCTATCCACATGAACTACATCAAGTCTTTTGCGGTAGTTCATCGACCGATCTCTGGGATATGAAAGTTTTACTCGAATCGACACGTTGCGATCATGGTTATAATTTGAACAGTCGAGCTGTGAAATGGCTTTTCGAAATCATGATCAATTTTGATACGAATGAACAGCGAGCATTTCTTCAATTTGTTACCGGTAGTCCACGTTTACCTGTCGGAGGTAGAAAAAACAATCGACACATTTTGAAATTTGTTTTTTGTTTTGTATGTGTTTTAGGTTTTCGAATGCTTCATCCGCCATTAACAATCGTTCGAAAAACTGCGGAAAATAATAGTGATAATATAAACCCAGATTCATTTTTACCAAGTGTGATGACCTGTGTTAATTATTTAAAATTACCTGATTACTCGTCGAAAGAAATTATGAAACACAAACTACAAACAGCTATTCGAGATGGTCAATATGCATTTCTACTCTCGTGAACATTCATATCTCGATGTGTGTTCTTTCTTGTTTGTACAGAACAAAAGGCATTATCATTATTACTATTATTATTATTATTATTCTAAGTTCTTTCTTCTTTTTTCTCTTTTTTTCTTTTTCTGTCTGTGCGCTTTAATAAACCCGAACGAAACAACAACAAAAAAAAAAACTCTTCTTATTAATTCAAGAAAAACTCTGAAAATCAGAGAGAAAGAGGGTGTTCGCTAGCAGAAATTCTATTGGCTAATCAGTCTGACGAATGAACCAGTTTTATTTATTTCGAAACATCTTTGTATATTTCATTCATTTCGAAATATTTCTGTATATTTCATTCATTTCAGATTTGTTTTGTTGAGCATCGGACATGTCGGAACGTAAAGTTTTAAATGTAAGTTTATCACTGAGTTAAATCTCTCGAATAAAAATTCAATTAAACTTCTTTAGAAATATTATCCACCGGATTTCGATCCATCGAAATTACCGCGTGCTAAACGATCCAAAACTCGGCAATTTACCATTCGTTTAATGGCTCCTTGCAATATGCGGTAGGTTATTTCGTTTTAGCGAAATGAATCGATCACTAATCTCGAAGATTTGATTTTAATTAGATGCAAAACTTGCGGAGAATATATTTACAAAGGTAAAAAATTCAATGCACGAAAAGAAGATGTCGAGGGTGAGACGTATTTGGGTATGCAAATCTATCGATTTTATATTAAATGTACGAAATGTCTTCGCGAAATAACATTTAAAGTAAGATTAGATCGAATGAGAATTTGTGTTCAACGAGGATTTTTCGAAATAGACCGATCCGGCCAATGCAGATTATGAACTCGAACATGGAGCTATTCGAAATTTTGAATCGATACGTTTGGCGGAAAAACAAGCCAAAGAAGAAGCGTCGAAATTAGCCGAAGAAGAAGCACTCAATCCAATGAAGGTTAGAGCTTCGATGAAATTAAATCCAATTTTAAAAAATCGCGTTTTTTTTCTTCTAGTTATTGGAAAATCGAACTCGAGATTCACGACAAGAAATGGCGGCGATCGAAGCACTCGAGGATATTAAAGAATTAAATGCTCGTCATGCCGATATACAAATCGAACAAATGTTGGCGCAGAAACAAGAAGAAGAAAAACAATATGCGTTGATGAAAAAGCAAATGGAAGAAGAAGAAGACGAAGCAGAAATAAGGTTTGTGAATTTGTTTTGTTTTTCGATAGTCAACTTTCGATGTTTTTACTTTTTATTTTAGAAAAGCTTTTGGTAAACGATTGGTAACAAAAAATGAAGACGACGATGAAGATAGTGGCGATGGCGATGATAATGATCGAACAATCGAAGACAAAACTGAAGAAATTCTACCATTATCAATCAATTCAACAAAACCGAAAGTATGTTTAACTTGAAAATCTCTTCGAAACTATAACTTATTTCTATTCAGACAACAATCTCCTTTGCTGCTGCGAGCAATGCCAAAAAACAAACAACAGCAGCCACAGCAAAAAATTCACTTGGTTTAGTAGTCAAGAAAAAACCAACAACTGCCGTTGCAAACATCGCTCCAAAACCATCGGGTGGCTTGTCCTCATTAGTTTCATCGTATGACGACGACGACGAAGACAGTTCATAGAAAATCTTTTTCTTGTATATAAATAAATAACATCCTCGATTGAAAATCAAAAAGATCATATGAATGAATCGATGTATATTTGAATAAGTTAGAAAATATGGGCAGGAACAAAAGCACGAAAAGAGTGAAAACAATATAACAAAAGAAAAACCAGCTGAACCAGAGTAATGTTGTTCGCAGTGCGAGCATAAATATACATTTGACCTAACTACATACAAGACGGAGAGAGAAAAAGAGAGAAAAAGAACCGTACATACACGATAAAGAGTAAAAGACGAAATACATATTTTATGTTCTATATGTCACAACAATAAGTTGCCTCTTCGGTTTGTTTTTGTTCTCTATTTACAACAACAATGCACAAAGTTACATAAATACATGACGAAAGAGTGAAAAGAAAACGAACAATGTTCACTAAGTGTCAAAGAAATAGTTATGACAGACAAACAAAGAGAGAAAGAAAAAAAACACGCACACAGGTACATACTAAGAATGTATGTGGTTATACAAATAAATAAATAGGAAACATATAGACAGAAATATACTGAAAGACAGATGAAGAGATCCAATCCCTCCTTCTTGATTTTGTTTTGTTTTCTTCTTATTGATATTGAACAAAACCTTGTGTTGTTTGTTGATTATAATTAGCTAATTGTTGTGAATATTGATTTTCTGATTCCCAAAGATGACGAACAGCTTGAATTTTATCAGCTAAACCTTGTTGACTATTGACTGACGAACGGTCAAGTTGATTTTCTTGTTGTTGATTTGTTGACATTGTTTGCATATTTATTTGTGAAATCATTGGATTAAATGATGGCATTTGTGTTTGATTAGGATTTATTGGCATCATATTATTCTGTTGTTGAAGTGAAAGCATTGATAATAAACGAAGAACATTCTAGGAAAAAGAACGAAAACCTCAAGAAAACGATTGATTTACAAAGATTTTCTACTTGTTCGAAATGTGGTTGAGATGGTGGTTGCATAGGAAACATTTGTTGTTGTTGTTGCTGTTGTCGAGCCCAATTTTGCTGTTGTTGCATTAATATTGCTGCCTGTATT
>ERZ778029.3170-NODE-3170-length-10474-cov-4.105576_pt1 | contig 10474 bp, 7 predicted proteins | sample MGYA00375759_ERZ778029 | MGnify/ENA primary metagenome ERZ778029 (study PRJEB29350, sample SAMN05389819) | bioreactor metagenome | isolation source: Ammonium sulfate bioreactor | place: South Africa: University of Cape Town | collected 2014-04-04 ...
ACATTGAACAATGGTAAATGTCATTTCAAAGGTTATCAACAAACAGATTTAATTATTCAAAGTCAAGAAGAACAATGTAATTATTTCTTACGATGTGGTTTATCTGCACAAGCTGAATATTCGTGTCCTTGTGGAAGACAAATTTCATGTAAACAATTCATTGAACGAATTTGTCCTTCGGAATCGATGTTATATCCTCAAGGACCTATTGTAGCTCCATATGTTTTCTATTTTTATAATCGAACACGAACACGAGGTAAATTTGCTCCTGATTATATTCAATTGAATGGAACATTGAAATGTCAAAATTCATTCGTTGATTTCAATGAAATTCAACCATTTTCATATAATTTAACTTTACAAACAATTGTCGACTTTTATTGTCCCAAATTGAATTCGAATGGAACAACAAGAACAAGAACAAGACAAAAGATGTCATCATTGAATCCAAATCATCGTTTTCGTTGTTCGTCATCAAATGAAAGTTCGTGGTTGAGTGTAAATCTTCTTGGTGATGGTGAAAATGATTGTTCGAATAGATTCGATGAATTATGGTTAGGTGAACAGAAGAAATTGTCGGATATGAATTGTAATGATCGATTACGAGATGAATGTCATTTAATTCGACAATATGTTGAATCATCATGGAAATCTTCTTCGTCTCAACGTCAACAACCGACGATTTCATTTCGTTCGTATTGTGATACATTTTGGCATTTAAATTCAAAACAAGATGAAAACATTGAATTATGTCAACGATCATGGAAATGTTCATCGAATGAATGGCAATGTCGAACAGGTCAATGTATCGATAAGAATTGGTTGTTCGATGGTGAATGGGATTGTTCAGATGCATCGGATGAACAACCAATGTTGAATAATTCATTCAATGAATTTTGTGATCCCAACACGGAATTTTTGTGTCTTCGTATTGAAACATTGAATCCAATGGATAATTTAACATTGAATCGTCCTTGTGTAAGTTTATCAAAGATTGGTGATGGTCATATCGATTGTCATGGTGCAATTGATGAACGAAATACAATGGAATTATGTGATGAGAGTGGATCAATGCTTGGTTATAATTATTGGTGTCAATCGAGTGGTAGTTGTATTCCTTATTGGTTAATTTGTGCAATGACATGTCCCAACATTGATGATGATCAATTTCAATGTACTCAAAGACAAAATACATCGACATGTGGAAATATTGAAGATTTTGTTTGTTTAAATGGAACGTGTATTATCAATGGTCGATGTAATCAAATTCGAGATTGTTTCAATGGTGAAGATGAATATATGTGTGATTATCAAGGAACAAAGACAACAACGACTTTACCTTATCGAAAACAAAAACAATTTCAACGAACAAATCAAAAGAAAATCATTGAATTAGAACAACATCAATTCATTGATTCATCGAATTCGAATGTCAATCAATCAAAAGACGAGTCTTTACCATTGAATTGGACAAGTCAATTATTCGGATGTAATCGTGGTTTTCCTGTTTATTCGTTGAATGGTTCGATCGTTTGTCTATGTCCAATTTATTATTATGGTGATCGATGTGAATTCTATGGTCATCGATTGAATTTTTTATTTCATTTAAATATTTCGTTGGATTGGTTTATTTTAAAGAAACGAAATGAAAGTTCGATGATGTTTAAATTAGTTGTTCTATTTCAATATGAAAATGAAACATTGTCAATCGAACAAATGTCTGTCGAAGAAATTCTCTTTCGTAAAACATTACTTGAATTTGTTTATCCTCGTTGGTTTCAACAAAATCCGAATCGTTATTCGATTTCAATTGAAATGTATGAATTGAAATCGAATGAGAAACCATTGTTAATTGCATTTTGGCGATATAAAATCGAATTTGATTTTTTACCTGTTGTTCGTCTATCAAAAGTATTACGATTGAATGATGATAATTGTTCGTTGAATGTTAATTTAAATGAAGATTGTCATGACAATGATGATGATGTTGGTTATTGTTCGTCAAAATCAATTTGCAAATCTCGATTGACTCGTGGTAAATTGCCGATTTGTATTTGTCCATTGAATAGATTTGGTGATCGATGTGAACTTGAATATGATCAATGTTCATTGAATCCTTGTAAAAATCAAGGTCAATGTTATCCAAAAAAGAATCCACGTGAATTTGTTTGTTTATGTGATGATGAATTCTATGGTGATCGATGTCAATTGAAGAAATCGCAGATTCTTTTAAATTTCGATGAAAATCTTGGTCGATGGACAAGTGTAATTCAATATTTTCGTATCGAATATGTTTCACTTGATTTAATTTTAATTGATCAAAAGATAGTTAAAGATGAATTGGGTTCGTTGGAATCATCATTTGGTCAAGATTTGGTTCCTGAAATCGTTTTAATGAAATTGTATGAATCTTATCAAGATATGTTTCCTAAAATTTCTCTTGTTTCATTGAATTTGAATCGAACATTTGTAAATAAAACAATTCGAATGAATGAAACAACGAAATGTGTTGATATTCGTCGTGAGAAATGGAAAGATCGTTCTCCGATTGAATATCATCGATTGTGTGGTGAGAATCGTAGTTTGGAATGTTTCTATGATGATTGGTATTTATGTTTGTGTAGTTTTGATGATAATCATGTTGAATGTTTAACTTATGATCATCGATTAGATCAATGTTCATATTGTTTATCGAATGGTCGTTGTTTAAAAGGCAATCCGAATAAGATTAATGACTTTATTTGTTTATGTCCTGAATGTCATTCAGGATTTCAATGTCAATTTAGTTCTGATTCATTTGCATTTACATTAGATCAATTATTTTATATCGATTTAATTTCATCATCGAAACAACGAACTGTTATTCTGTTGATCATTGTTGTTTGTTCATTGATGTTAATCGTTTCTTTGCCAAGTAATTTATTTTCATTGTTAACTTTTCGTCGTCGAAAATGTTTATTAAATAATGTTGGTCATTATTTGTCTTATTTGAGTATAATTAATGAATTGAATATAATCTTTGTTGGAATTCGTTTGATTCATTTGAGTTTAATCGTGACAAATGTTCGTTTAAGTTTCGAATTGAATAATTTAATTTGTAAAATGTTAAGTTACAGTTTATCTTGTTCAATTCGTTTGTCGGATTGGTTATCTTGTTTAGTTGGTGTTGAACGTGTTTATTCGAGTGTTGTATTAAAACGTTGTTGGTTTCAACAAGTTCATATTATTCGACGTATGTTTACATTTATTTGTTTGACAACATTCTTGTCAAGTATTTATGAATTGAAATTTATGCGAGCATTTAGTGAAAATGTAAATAATAATAGTTCGAATCATCATGCTTTATGTGTTATTGATTTTACTGGTGAATATCGATCGATGTGGAGAATAGTTCATCAAACAGTGTCGATTACTCATTCGATTTTACCTATTTTGATTAATATTTGTTGTACAATTACAATTATTTGTGTAATTATTAAAAATAAAATGAAAATCAATAGATTCAATCGACGATCGAATATTAGTGATACATCAAATCTTTCTAGAGATGTTGTCAAAGAAGAAACAACAATGAATCGAAATGAAGATTTATCTTCTCCAAGTGAATCTCATCATCGATTCGATCGTTTACGAGAAGTTCTACGAGATAATCGTGATGTGTTAACACGTCCAACGATAATGCTTGTTCCATCGATATTTTCTCTATTTTCATTACCATTATTCATCGTTTCATTTACATTTGGTTGTCGAAATATTGAAACAAGTCCTTTTCGATATGTTCTCATAACATTTTATTTGATTTCATTTATTCCTCAAATCATCACATTTATTCTCTATGTTTATCCATCATCGATTTATTCCAATGAATGGAAATTAACAATCATTGGTAAATATCTTCATTCACATTGATCTGTCCATCATAGACGAGAATAAAAGATCAACAATTCATATTTGTTAAATAAATTTGTTCATTTTGAAAAACTAATAATGAAATCATGATTGATATCACCAACAGTAGATTTATTTAAACCAATTCCCAATAGATTGGAACAACCAGTAAAAAGAATTTGTGTTGTTGAAAAGTTCCATTTTCATTATAAATGAGAGTCATTTCGAGATATTCGTCTGTTTTAGTGAATTCGAAGTGCAAGTGACGGTAATTACAGTATAATCTCAGAGAGTATTTTTTTCGTTATATGCTTATTTCTATAAAAATCAATTTTATTTGACAATTTATCTTGAAAGTTGAATAAAATATTTGTTAGTTGTAACAACAATTGAACATCAATTTGTTTGATTCGAATGAAAACTATCGGATAATTGTTGTGGTTTTTGTGCTTTTAAAATTTCACAAGGCCAAAGTCCAAACATCATTTGAATTCCTGCCCAATATCGTTCGATTGTTTGCCAATGAAGTTCTCGTAAAATTTGTTGATAAAATGCGACATTTCCTTTTAAATCAACACTAATTAACCAACCATTTGGTTTAGTTACTCTTGCACATTGTTGAATTGCACGTTGTTTATCTTGTCGATTGTTAACATTATGAATAGCTAATGATGATGTTACTAAACTAAAACTATTATCTTTGAAAGGAAGATTTACAAAATTAGCCGTATGAACAACAATATAATCCAATAGATTTGCTGAAGCAACATTTCGATAAGTTGATAGAGGAGAATTTGATGTTTGATCGAAACTATTAAATATATCAACACCATACACAGGCAATACTGATCTATAACTACAATTATGAGTAAATTCTTTCTTGAGATGAGCAATTTGAATTAAAACCATTCCTCTTCCACAACCACAATCCAAACAAGGTTCACATAAATCAATTTGTTTGCTAATATCATTTAAAATTCGTTGCCAAACTTGAAATTTACCACGTAATGTTGCATATAAATACAAAGGAGCGAAAATATTCGATGCTAATAAACCTAATGGAGCATCGATTCCATAAGTTGGTGATGATGGAATCGAAATCGAATCTGATTCTTGTCGATAAACTTCAATTTCATTGAGTGGTGGAGAACAAACGCGATACAACGACATTTTTTCTTTCTTCGTTTCTAATCGTTATCTCGTCAGTTTTTCATTGAAGATAAACAACAAAAATGTAAAGAAAAAGAAGTGTTGTTTTTAGTACATCCATTGATTCATCTTGATCGAATAAATTCTAAATTTCAGACTGAAAAAATATGAAATGTTATCGAATGAATCAATTGGAGAGAATTGAAATATTTTGTGAGTAAATCTGTATATGATATATGATATACAACAAAATTTTAGTTCATTGTCAAATGAGTATTTTCCCGTTCTTCATCGATTGTTAATTCGAACAAAGAAATCAATGAATTCTATCCACAACAACAATAATAATTTGTATTTGCAAGACAACGAGCGAGATAAGCATTAAAATCACCTAAACCAGTGCTAGGACCAGACGTATAATTGCCATAGACAGGACCATCATAATGTATTGTATTGTTACTTGAATAATAATAGGTTAAACGAAAAGTACAAAACATATTCGTCGATAGATCAGTCACAATACCATTACAAAACGAGTTTAAACTTGGAAAACTAACTGTACTACCTTTATAATAATTTGTTGTTTGACAAGCAGCATGACAACTTAAATTACCAAGAATATTAACACTACTAATATTATCCGTATAACTAATCATACAAGTCGAACAAGTTGGAAGACCTAATGTTGTTGTTTCAGTTGTTGTACTTGTACTACTTGTTGTAATCGTACTCGTTGTTGTTGTTGTTGTTTCTGTTGTTGATATTGTTGTTATTGTACTCGTTGTTGTTACTTCTGTTGTCGATACTGGAGTTAGGAAAATAATGAATATAGGAATGAGTAGAGCCAAAAGAACAATGATACACGATAGTAAACAACAACAAAAACAGAAAGCTCGACTACAAAGTCGTTTTCTTTCACTATGAAATGAAAAATGAAAAATATATATATTTGTAAATGAAGTCAACACTTGATAAAAATAACAACTATACTCGGATATTTTTCTTTTTCGATGAAATGTTTCCGTTTGTCCATTGGAAGATTCGACTGAATAATGAATAAGCTCACGAAAAGAAGATAGTGAATTTGTTTGTGTTTGATGATATTGTTGAATAGTAGGTATGGATTCGAGTCGATTTCGAATTGATTTGGTGTGATGTCGATGTTGTCGAGATTTTGTTTGAATATGAGGACATGATTTAACAGATAAACGTGGAACATGCAGACTTGTTTCAAGCGAGATTCTATTCAATTTCATTTCGTTCGTTTTCAATTGAAATGAAAATGAAAATGAAAAAAAGAATCCGAAATACAATGATTTGTTATGGTTTCACATGATGATATTTATTTTTCTTTTGCATCTTCTTAATTAGTTTCTATGTAGATTTATTTAAAGCGAAAGAATCTTTTTTTTTATTATTTTCTTGTTTTTATTTGATGACAAAATTCGGTGAATAGTTATTCGAGTCCAAGGAAATTTTGAAGATAATCAAATCGAATAATTTGTTTTAAGAATTGATTTAATTGTTTTTCATTATTGCAAATAGCATTGTTTTGAGCATTACACGTGTAAACCTTTGTTTTTAATTCTTCATTATATTCGAATGATTTCGATTTTAATTTATTTTTCTTATTTGAACATTTTGGTTGATCAATTTTGAGAGATAATTTATCAAAAAGAGTAATATCTCCACAATAACCAGTGACAGTCGATGTTAAAGTATCGGCATGAAAATAAGTCGTCATTTCTTTTTTCGGTTTCTTATAAAATTTGTTTAATTGTTGAATTAATTTGGTGTAATTGAAACGAATAAAACCTAAAGCCGTTTGAAGTTGAAGAAATTGTTTCAAAGGTAAATGACAATTATCTTCAAAAGAACATTCATAAAAAGCTTTGAGTTGAGCTTGAGTTCCATTGGTACTCAATGTTGTTTCTAAAACAACTCGTTGATTGTTATCAGATAATTTTTCTTGAGATCGATATGAAGCATTGTAATAGATTGTAACGTATTGTCGAGCATAATCAATACGTAGAAGTGTATGACATGCTGTTGCAGCAAAATCTGCTGATGTTAATTGTGTTTGATTGGAACAACGAGACCAAGGTGATTGCCAATTCGATTGATTTTGTAATTGAGCAAATGTGTATTCATATGAACATGAAGCACAATACAATTTGTCAGTCGATGTTGTTTTATTTTCTTTTGTTAAAACATTCCAAGGACAAAACAAACAAAATATCAATAGAACGAATAAACTTGAGTTAACCATCGTTTTCTTTCGAATGATTTGTGTATTTACATTCACAACAAACGAATTAAATCTTTGTCTTATCGAGAAATTGAATCTTTATTTTCAAGGTGAGATTTTCTCGGTCTTATCTAAATTGATTTTGCAACGGGATGATAACAATCTTTTTCAAAGACAAAATCATTCTTTATTAATACATCGTTGACAAATACAATCGAAAAACCATTCTTTAATCTCTTGTTTTCGCTTTTCTAACTCGATATTCTCAAAAGGAGTGTAACTAATGACAAGTTCTTCATCTTTTTCTACGTTTCTTGAAAGTTGAAATACTTTCTTTGATCCAATTCGAATATGAATAACATTCGGTTGACAAGAATGATTAAAAAATGATGCCGATGGATAAAGAGCATAACCAAAGAATTCTTTATTTCCATCAGGTTCATCAAGTGATCGAATACCAAAAGCATTTGTCAAATTCTTTGCAATAATTGAACGAATCATCGATGTATTTACATAACATTCCAATTGACTAATTGTCGATAATTTTAAAAATTTATAAATTTTCAAATAAGAATAAAGTAAAAAAGGATATGCACACACTTTAGCCACATCATTCAATTGTAAATGTTCAAATAAATCAAGTTCAAACGATAAAATATTATTATTTGCTAGACAGAAATCTTGTTTGTACATTTGAAAAAGAATTCCAATGATATATTTTATATCTAAATATTCATTTTCATTGATTGAAGGAATTAAATTAATTCTTTCTTTCGTTTTTAATTTCGATAATAATAAATCACATTCGATTTCCATTTGTTTCCATTTTTCATCAATAAATAATTCGATATTTTCACTTTGTTTCAACTGTCGAATCATTTCTTCTTCTTTATCTTCATCTTCTCGTTGATTTGATTGTTGTCGTTTGAGTCCTTTAACAAATAGATTTTCAACATTGAATAAACTTTGTAAATAGATATTGTCAATATCCATTTCTTGAAAAGAATTCAAACACGATTGAGAACAGAAATAAAGTGACATCAATTTATATTTGAGTGTCTTTCCATAAAAATAACTGAAACAATATTCACAAACTTCTTTTTTAAAAGATCGTCGAATTGATGAACTCAAAGGTAAAAGACATTGATGAATGATTGTACCTTCAGTTAAATCATAATTAGCAAAACATCCTCGTCCACCATATTTCGTTGATTTCACAGAGAAATACGGTGAAATCGAATCGAGTAGACTTATTGAAGATTGAAGAAACATCGAATGATTTCGAACCAACAAAAAAAAAACGAAAAGTTAACGATGACTAATTTAAATTTAAATCTGACGACATCTATATTCTATGTCTTTATGATTTATTGAGACATCGTTGACACAAACAATCGAAAAACCATTGTTTTAATTGTTGTTGTCTCAATTGAAAAGGAATATTCTCTGATGGAATATAACTAATGACAAGTTCTTCATCTTTTTGAACATTTCTTGAAAGTTTAAAAATATATTTGGATTGAATTCGTTGATCAATGACATTTGGTTGACATGAATGATTGAAAAATGAAGCCGATGGATAAAGAGCATAACCAAAGAATTCTTTCTCTTCTCCTAATTCATCTTCACACCAAATTGCAAACACATTTGTTAATCGTTTACCAATTATTGAACGAATTATCTTTGCATTTATATACTTCTGCAATTTCTTTTGTGTTGACAATTTCAAAATTTTATAAATTTTTAAATACGAATAAAGTAAATAAGGATATGCAAACACTTTGGCCACATCATTCGATTGTAAATGTTCAAATACTTCAACTTCAAATGTTTCTTGTTTATACATTTGAAAAACAACGCCCAAAATATATTTCATTTCTAAATATTCATTTTCATTCATCGAAGGAATTACATGTTTTTGTTTACATTTCAATTCCAATTCGATTTCCATTTGTTTCCATTTTTCATCAATAAATAATTCGATATTTTCACTTTGTTTCAACTGTCGAATCATTTCTTCTTCTTTATCTTCATCTTCTCGTTGATTTGATTGTTGTCGTTTGAGTCCTTTAACAAATAGATTTTCAACATTGAATAAACTTTGTAAAAAGAGATTGTCAATATCCAACTCTTGAAAAGAATTCAAACACGATTGTGAGCAGAAATAAAGTGACATCAATTTATATTTGAGTGTCTTTCCATGCAAATAATTAAAACAATATTCACAAACTTCTTTTTTAAACGATCGTCGAATTGATGAACTCAAAGGCAAATGACATTGATGAATGATTGTACCTTCAGTTAAATCACAATTGGCAAAACATCCTCGTCCACCATATTCTGTTGATTTCACAGAAAAATACGGTGAAATCGAATCTTTTTGTCGATTCATAAAAGATAAGAAAATTGAAATATGAGAATGATTAACAGTTGATATACGAAAGGAGAATGACAAATTTATTATTGATGAAAGAAAAAAAAACAGATTGATTTATAGATTACACCAATATGAAACCCACGGATTGATTGTACCATTTAATTGTTGATCAATAGGTGGCCATGATGCTGAAGGTTTGGCAGCTGCATCACCTAACATTGGATTGAAATATTAATTCTAATTACTATAAATAATATTCGCGAAACCATTAATAATAAATGGGTGTGCACCAATAACACTAAAAGCTCTCATCATATAATCTCCTTTATGAGGACCAAATCGAATGAGAGCCCAAACTTTTTGAGTTGGACCAAGATATAAAATATCGTTCGGTGAAAGTAGTTCATAAGTTTTGACTCCATTGTCTCGATCTCGTCGAACAATATAGAAATCAACAAGATAAACGTGAACATGTTGTTGTCGATGCAATTTGAATATCGTTCAGCAACACCAATTAATAAACCAACCGAAGGAAATGCAACAGGTGTTCGTCGATATTCTGCATCAGTTGCAATGACTTGACAAATCCTTTGAGAAATAACCGTTTGAGCATTGTTTTTGATTTTAAATAGAAATGGTTAAGATAATAGCTGCATTTCAAAGTCGAATTTCATTAATGGAAATGTAATTCCAAAGACAAGATTAATATCACCATAGAAACTTTCTTTATCTGTTGTGTCAATTTCTAAGGTTCACCACCCCAAGAAAGCGAAAATTAAGGGATGACGGGCGTCATGACTAGTCCGAAGTGT
>ERZ778029.3171-NODE-3171-length-10473-cov-3.742561_pt1 | contig 10473 bp, 10 predicted proteins | sample MGYA00375759_ERZ778029 | MGnify/ENA primary metagenome ERZ778029 (study PRJEB29350, sample SAMN05389819) | bioreactor metagenome | isolation source: Ammonium sulfate bioreactor | place: South Africa: University of Cape Town | collected 2014-04-04 ...
GATTGGATAGGCGCCTAGTTCAGCACAGAAGTCAATCACGCCTGCGAAGTCGAGACTTGGCCCATCGTCGGCTAATCGATAGATGAAATCGTTCAAATCACTTCTCGTTGCTAATTGAAAAAAAATTAAAAAAGTGATTTTGTCGAAATTTGTTTTTACGCAAAAGTCGGCAGAATGGATAACCGAATACGCTCGTATCGTCGCAATTGTGGTAGACTAATTGCGGAGGATTGGCGTTTGAGAGTCGAAGAATTGTGCAGTAATTCTCATCGGATGTCGAAGTGAAGTAATCGTTCAATGATTGATTATAGGAGACCACCTATTTCGAAATGAATCTTGAGAGAAAACATAGAAATTGTGAATCTTACGTCGGATTCCCATTGTTTTACTCCGTTGCTTTGTTTCAAACCGATGAAGAAGTTCAAATAAGTATTTCGATCTGTTTGATAATGAAAAAGTCTGGCGATTGTCGATGAAAAAATTTCTAAATCCAAACAAAAAACGATTCAAAAACACAAAAATTTTTTAAATTTTACGAAGAAAATCTCCTTGTTCAACGAAATTCTCCCAGAACATCAGCGTTCCATTGTTATTCGCACAAAACGACAACGATTGATTCCGCGTTGAGTTCCTCGGAAAGGAAAAGTATTTTAATGGACTTTCCTTCCAATATTTCCCTGAAAAAAGATTCACAAACTCAATTCGAGTTCTTCAAATTCGATGTCCTACATCCTTGATCGACCGGAATCGGTTCGATCGGCTTCAATTCGAGTTTACTTCGACAGCTGATGCTCGAACTTTGATCTCGATTGTACAGATACTGTCGATGTTCAATAGCGATGTCCGGAATTGAACTTTCTGAAGAAGAAAAAAAAGAAGGAGAGTGAAGAATGAAGAAGAACGGCCAAACCATTGATTCGACTCGAAGCGAATTGATAGGTGAAATAGGCCGAACCGAGTGATTTACTCGAGAAAATGCCGTTTCGAAGTGAACTTTCGAAAGATGTCGATTGAACGGAATTATTTCGAATGAAAAGCGTCGTATTCTCCAAAGTCCACGGCGCCAATCGACCGTCATGCAAAGCTGCTTTGCAAATCAACGAATTCTTTTAGAAAAAATCAATAAAAAAAAACATTTTTTTTTCTTCAATTTCTCACTCCTGAGTAGATTTCATTGCCGATTAACGGATACAATTGATAATTCGATCGATATTTCTGCGTAAAACACGTCGATGGACATACGAACATACTGAGAGAGAGAGAAAAAAACACAAGTCAAATGACTCGATGAGACTTGATTTCTACTTGGCATTGGGATTTGATGGATCGGTCGATGCCGATGCGCTGTCAAACGTGAATAAACAAGCATCTGGAATGGTTTCAGCAAACGTTCGAAGTCCGAAAACGATCAAGTGGATGATAAACTTGTTCATTGTATTCGTTCAAATGATTGTCTCTATTTCTCTTTATCAAATTGATCATTTACTCTATTCAAATATTGATTCGTTTTTAATAGAGAAGAAGAAGTAGAAGATCAACAGTTAAAAGACAAATATCGATTCTCTTTCTTTTTCTTTCTTCTTTTATGTCAAATGAATAGATTTCTAAATCTTCGTGTTAATTACCCTAAAAGAATTCCAATTTCAGCCAAAAAAAAACGAGTCTCTGTTGATAAATTATTCAAAAAAAAAAGAAAAAGAAAAGCAGCAAAAATAATAATAATTATAAGGAATAACAATCGGTGTGTTCTGTACAGCAAAGAAAAGAAAAAAAAAGATTAATGAAAGAACGCGCTATTCGTCTGTATGTGTTCTTGATTTTGAGCTCTAGGAAATCACCGATTAATTATTGATTAGAAATACGTGGAAAATGTGTTAATGACCCGTTGTTTGCTGTTTGTTTATCCTCGTCATTGGCGAGAGTATCTTCGTGGCCGGTTGTTTCGTTGAAGCTGAAGTCTAAAAACAGAACGAATTATTTAAATTCGAGGGGGTGAGAGCGAGTTGTTACATGAATCTCCGTTGATTGTCGAAATGTTATTGTTCAAATTCGTATTGTTTTCGTCTTTCTTCGGTCGATAACGAGTTCGTGATTCTCTCGACGAACGTTTTAATTTCGCTTCGACGATCCATGGATGACGTAGGCCTTCTTCGGGGGTCAAACGTTCCAGTGGATCCCATCTAAATAAAAAATCAATCTTAAAAAAAGAAAAGAAAATAAAAACAAAACGAACTCGAAACATCGTCGAATGAAATCAATGAAATTGTTATCAGTTGTGCGAAGGATTTGTCCGAGAGGACGACTAGCTGGACGACGTTTTTTGATCGTTTTCGTTGAGACTGTTCGCGGAACACCTTTGGAATCGAAGAAGAGCTTTCGTCGTGTGCCTTGTTCGAGAACGTGACTCGGCGGCAAGTCGATGACTTCCATGATCATCGCCAATTGTTCTTGTTCATTCTCACCAGGAAATATCGGATAACCTGTCGAATGAAAATCAAATTCAGTTTGCTCGGAGTTGTTTTTGTTTTTCGACTTACCAGTAAATAGTTCGACGAGAATACAACCGAAACTCCACATGTCGATGGCGGGCGTGTATGGAATGCCTAAAATGATCTCCGGAGCCCGGTAAAATCGGGATTGAATGTATGTGTAGACTAAAAATGAGAAGATCGTTGGTTTTAATCGAAGAAATCGAACAAACTTCGTTGAGATTCGAAACAACCGGACCCAAAATCGATCACTTTGATACTACTACTGCCTTTTTGTCTTAATAAAATATTTTCCTAAACAAAACAAAAAAACAAGTTTTTTGCTTTTTGTTTGAATGCAAATGGTTCGTTCGTACGGGTTTGAGATCACAGTGTATGATTTTTTCTCTATACATAACACGAAGACATTGTAAAAGCGAATTAGCAAACCGTCTGACTAAATGCACACTAAAACCTTGATAATTATTCTTTTTGATTAATTCATATAAATTAATTCTAAAATAGAGATCAATCGAAAATGTTCAGTGTCGTTTTCTCAATCTATTTACCCGAGTAATTCAAATGTAATACAAAGATGCGATCGAAAATAGAAATGTTCTTTTATATGAACGACATTCAATGAATTATCGGCATCTAATGTTCTTAAATGTGCTAGAATATTGACTTCAACAAGGCCTTGCTGTTGAAAACGTTTCTTATTTCGAATTATTTTCAGAGCGACAGTTTCTTTTTTCTTGTGATCATAACAACGAAGTACAAGACCAAACGAGCCTTTGCCCAATGTTTCTAAGATTTCGAAACGATAACAGATATGATCTTTACTCATTTTCATATAGGAACCATTTTCATCATCGTAATCTTTGATGCTTGTCGCCGAAATTTTATCGGCTTCGAGTCCGAGAAAATAAATTTCATTGTAATCGAAAATTTCCGTTTTTTCGAATTCAGTTAATTTGTCACCATAGTAGGTCAACGCTTCTGCAAAAGAAAAAAAAACAATTCAATGAACGAAAATTCGAATGATTCAATACCCGAAGGTTTCATCGGAAATGTTGGCGGTTTATTGATACTATCCGATGAGGCATTGGTAAAGAAACTTCTCGATCGAGGAAATTGATGCGAACCAGAAACAATCGACGAGCCACTTGTATTATGTGATTGGTGATGGTGATGATGTTGTTGATACAAATGATGACTATTGGTTGTGTCGGTATCTTTCGATGTTGATTTAACACTTCCTTCACGTGTTTTTTCTCTTCGTAGGCTTCGTGCTGTCGCTGCAGCAGCGCCACCATGATGATGATGAGAATGATGATGAACAGTTGTATGATGTAGTCGCGCTGATGTGCCTGGTGATCCGACTGAATTATTTAAAAATGGTAATGAAGAATCATGATTTGATGTTTGATTTAATAGATTAAATGATTTTCCACTTCGTGTAATACCTGTTAAAAGTGATGTCGATTGTTGTTTATCACTCACGCGTGGAAATGATCCATTAAGAACTGTTTGAACGGATAATTTCTTTAAAAATTTCACACAAAATTTTATCAAAATCAAATACAAGTACAAAATGTTTTTTTTTTGTGTTTTTCTTCTCTAGTAGATACAAACCTGTACTTTTCCTAGCGGTTTCGATGTTATACTTAAACCAATATCACCAAAAGACGCGTCCATATCTCGAAGATCTATTCCACTTGTATTTTGGTGATGTGATCCATAGCCCGATGTTGTGACATTATTCGACTAGAATCGAATTCGAATTTCGTTTTTATCAAAATCGAATATTCAAAAAGCGAAAACCTTAGCTGTTGACGGTCCTTTGTTTTCACGCATCTTCGTAAGCAACATGATTCTATCCTATCGAGAATGTTTCGTTGCTACAGTCGTCTATGAATTGTGAATTCGATCGTATAAACAAGGACATATGATTACTTTCTCAGTTTTTTTCTTTTTTTCTCTCTACATCTTCAATGACATTTAATGGGATTAGAACTTTTATATCATAGGCAACAAAGTGAAAATGAAAACGAGAAAAAAAAGAGAGAAGAAAATTTTCATGTCTACTAACAACATCGTCGTCGTCGTCGTCGTTGTTGTTTTTTGCTAAATTACCTGTGATCGACTTGCGTAGAATTCAGTTTGTAGTCGACTTTTCTCATTTAGAATCTGCGTATTCTTCGGGTTCTTTCTTTTTTTGTTTTCTTGGAAATGAAAAGCTAATTGTTTCTTCGTAATTTTTCAAGGCCAAACATCATCTCAATAGTCTAGTATTGGCCTCGAGTGAAAACTCGACTCTGTATGTTCATTTACTTGACAAAGAAACGAGAGAGAGAGAGAGAATGAGTTTCTTTTTTTATGAAAAAAAAGTCGATCGAATATCTCGAGGCGTTATTTGTTTTTTCATTTCAATCTCATATTTAAATAACATTTTCTTCGACAGAAAATCGGATTAAATCTTACATGATCGGGATGATAACTCTCTTGTTCATCATTATCAGTATGTGAATAACTATGATTATCGGTCGTGATCGGCGACACATTGTAATAGGCAACTGTGGAATTTCGTTTTTGAGGCTGCCGTTGAGGGACTCGGGTCACTGGCTGAACAAACATACGTTGACTTCGTTTTGAACTTGGCGGAGGTACATAAGCTGGTTGTTGTTGTGGCGGCGATTGCTGCTGCTGAGTTTTCGAGATGGAATGTCGTTTCTTTTGAAATCGACTATCGCGATCATCGGTTTTAACTGTCATGCGGATGAATCTATGAAATAAATCTGATAAAGTCTGGCCATTTTCAACAGTGATCATTGATCCAGACGACATTGCTTTTTGATTTGTTTATTTTCTTTGAAAGTTTTAGAAGAAATTTTCTTTTCTCGTGATCATTTGTTTGATCGGTCTTAATGCACCGATACGAAAAAAAACATACAAAGAAAGAAAATAGTCATAGACACGAAAATTCTTTTTTTCTTTTTACAATTTCTTTTCTCTTCGTTCTTTCTTTCTTTTTTCTCGTCTTCTTCAACATGGTTTCTTTTAAGTAATATGTTCCATTTCGTCTCTTCTTTTTCTTGATTTATTTAAATTCTTTTTCTCTTTCGACATTTGAACAAACATATGACACTTCGATTCGTTCATCATCATCGAGCTCGAAATACAAGAAGAAGAAAAAAAAAGGATTGAAAATATGCAGATGTCGCTAATAATTCCACAAAAATGAAGTGTTGAAAGGGATCAAAAGAACATTGATGGAGGTTGTTCCTTGACGATGACCGAGCCGAATGAATAATCGATGATTTAATCTTTATTCTGTTCAATTAAACTCAAAGAAATGAATACGAAACCAACGAGTTTTTTAGTGTTTGTCAATGGAACTATCGAATGTGCTGAAGTAACGAAAGAAAAAGCTTTTGAATTCAAAGAAAATTCTGTTGTTAATTTGAAAAGGTTCATGATTTCGATGATCTTTTCCTTCGATTTTCTTATGTCATCGGCAAAGATTGGGAATTTTGTTCGGTAGATTGTTTTGTGCCTTTTTCTATTCGATTCTTTTTCTTTTTGAGGGTCTCGACGAAGGTACAACACAAACGGCACATAAAAGCGTGCAAATCGGACCAAAGATCGTCTTTAACTATCCGATCGAAGCAACATTTCGATCGACGAATCCGTTTGGCTGTAAGTCAATTTCGAGAGAAGTCAAAAAACGAAGTCGAATTTGTTTCTCTTCTAGGGCCGCAGTTAGTCATCAGTGGATACGGTTTAGATTCTTTCGGCAATGACGTTGTTCGAGGCTACGGCACGACGCACATTCCGATCAGTCCTGGCCGGTAGAATTCGATTGAAAATTCGATTGATTCGAAGAATTTCGTTTGATTTCAGACATCAAGTTCGAATTCCTCTCTTCGTGCCTCGATCATCGTCTCGTTTTCAACAATTCTTAGGCTGGGTATTAGGTCGTCGACCGGAATTCGTCGATCCTAAAGTGATTGCATTCAATGCCGGTCGTGAAAGTACAAACAAATTCTTCTCAAGCCAAAAAAAAAACGTTTCATTTTTCTTCTAGTGACACGAGTTCGTTCGCACGGTTATGTTCAAGTGACATTTAACATCGTGAAAAAAGACATGGACGCATTGGGCTACAAAAGCGAGCCGAAATCGTCGTCGATCAATTCGCAACAGCAAATTGACAATTCCAATGGAGCTCGTGTAGATAATTACTAAAAAGCGACGTGTTTTTTGAAAATCTCTAAGCTTATAGAATAAATTTTGCTAAAGTCGAGAAAAGAGCGCATTCGAAGCTAATTATCGAGTGTTGAGAAATGAATTGGCTGAAATCGAAAGCAAATTCTCGTATACGAATACCGATTTTAGTCAATACAATTCATGTCGCTCAAGCATCGACTCAAACACGTTTGATTTCGCGTCGAAAATATCGACATCGATTCAAAAATTGTCTCATTGAACTAATGAACAAATATCCTCGTCTGCCGGCGCATGACGACGTTGTTCCAACGGTTTGGTTGTTGAACTTGCTCAAGAATCGCGATGATCTCTATCGTTTAAGTCAAACACTCGAAGATCTCGATCAACGTCTCGAGAATCTGTCTCTCATGAAATGCTGACATCTACGAACAACGAGACGATGACTCTGTTTTCGGTTTGTGGCTGAGAAAAACAAAGTTGTTCGAATAAAAATCTGTCGAAATTTCATTCACGAGGATTTATTTTCGAGATTAGACCGAATCGATTTGATTGGTCGAAGACAAGAGATAACGAAAAACCGAAAAAGATAGGCCCCCTTTTTTTTCTCTTCTTATTCGAAAGCTAAAGAATGACGGAGTTTTGGAATTGGGCTCGAACGTATCGTTGCCGACCGAATTTGTATGTCGAACCGGATTCTCTCGAGTCTCTTCGTTCGTTATTAACCGATGTCAATCGACGGCAACTGAAAATCCGTGTCATTCCTCAGCACAATCTTTCCTTGCCTGTTCAAGGTTCAGTCAGCAATCTGACGATCGGTGGCGTTGTTTCAACGGCCACACATGGATCAGGTGTTAAATTCGGTTCGATCTCATCGTATGTTCGTTCGATGACATTGATGACATTAACCGGTGAAATCAACGAATACAAACTCGACGGTGATGATGACGATCTCTTTCGTTGTTTGACGTGCTCATTGGGCACATTCGGTGTTATTCTTAGCCTTCGTTTGCAAGTTTCTTCGCTATTCTACTTAGAATTGAATCAGAATCCACTCGAATTTCGATCGTTTCTCAATACTCTACCTGTTCTTTACACATCGTCCGATCATTTTCGGTACATGTGGTATCCGCATACGAATCACGGCATTGCTTATCATCTAACTCGAATTCAGCCTCGACAGATCAAGTCAAACAAATCGTTTTTAACAAAAATCTATTCCTGGTTTCGATATTCGCTTATCGGTATGCAAAAATCAGTTGGACTCACTTTGTCCTATTCGAATTTTTAGGTCATCACGTTCTGGAATTGTTGTTTTATTTTTCTTTGTACGTGCCGAGTTTAGTTCGGCTGATAAATCGAGTTTATTTCAAACTCGATGGTCGAACGGTTCGACACATCGATCGATGTGATAAATTGTTCAATTTCGATTGTTTATTTTATCAATACGCAAGTGAATGGGCGGTGCCGTTGGACGAAGCCGTCGCGTGTTTAAACGAATTAGAACACGTGATCAATCGAAATCAGCACGTTCATTTTCCGATTGAAATCCGTTTTAGTAAAGACGAACATGATTCGTATCTTTCGCCGGCGTATCAACGAAAAACTTGTTGGATAAACACGGTTTCCTATCGACCCTACGGACGAACGCATACGGAACATCAAGAATTCTTTCAATTGTTCGAAAATATTTGTCACAAATATCACGGCCGACCGCACTGGGCCAAAGAACATCCGTTAACTCGTCAACAATTCGAACGTCTCTATCCGAATTGGCTTTTATTTCACAAGAAACGACGTCAATTCGATCCCAATGATCTTTTTTTAAACGATTGTCTTGAGAAAAATTTTCTTCACTGAATAAAACGGCAATTATACAGCTTTTAAATTCACTCAATTTAAAACAATATGAGCCTGTAAATCAACGCCATCTATTGGCGAAATAGTGAACGCATAGATGCGATGAATCGATGCACCATAAAGAAATATATTTGTCGTTGATATGAATGTGACCCCTAGGTAACAGAATGCTTGGACGACCGTTGCTTGGTGTCATTCTTTTTCTCTTCTTACTTTGAACTAAAGTAACGGTAGTCATCGAGATCTTTCGTATTCTTGTCAAGTAACCGTCGTCAGGTCAGTAAAAAGTAAAAAAAAGAAAGAAAAAGGGCTGGGTTACCATAACGAAATTTTCTTAAAGAAAACAAAATTTTTATATAGTTTTTTAAGCAATTTCTTTGATTTTTTTTCTCAAAGAAGAAAAACAAAAGAAAGAGAAAGAGAAAAACATCCGATTTTATCTGTCCATAGTATGGATATGCAATTATTTTTATCTTTTAAGTTTGAACAACTATGTCTTCGTCAACAACACTTCCAATTCGAGTAAAATCACGTTTTTTTCTTCGGAAAATTCCATTTTTAACTTCGAAATTTAGACCGAATCTCGTCTAAATGGTCAACAAGGTCCGTATCTAGTGGCAACGACAAATCAAACCGGAGGAGAAACCAATGGCAACCAAACAACAGGCCGGGTGATCATTGCCAAGGCGCATCCGCCCAATCAAACGTCTCAAATCAGCCAAAATTCGAACAATATCACCGGACCTGTGTAAGCAAAGCGAATAATTCGATTTGTTTTCGATGAATTTGTTTGTTTTTCAGTCAATTTCAATTCAATTCAAGCGATGGCACGCTTTACACAGGCACAAATTCCTTTTTCCAACCGCAACCATCGGTAAATTTGCAAAAAAAATGAAGATTTTTTTATTAAAATTCTCTTTAGAACGGTGGATCCGAAGGATTTTCTCATCACATTCTCTCTTGTACCGGCAGTTATTTCGTTCCAACGTTAGAAAGCGGCTCTCAACCGCTCACTCACACGACCCGAGCTTCACCGGCCACGGTACGCAATTTCTGAACAAAAAAAGAACACCTCAAAAATCTGCTGTTTTAGGTCCAATGGTTGGTCGACAATTTCGAGCCGGCCGAAGGCTGTTCGCTCCGTCGTTCGACTTTATATTCCTTCTACTTACAGCACTGTTCCGAACAGAAACTCGAGGCGGTTAATCCGGCCTCGTTCGGCAAACTCATCCGTTCGGTTTTCCTCGGCCTTCGAACTCGTCGTCTCGGCGCTCGAGGCAACTCGAAGTACCACTACTACGGCATTCGAGTCAAGCAAAACTCGCCACTGCACGCGTTCTCCGACGAACACGGCGGTCTGACATTCCGCGGCAGCAATGCCTTTGCCAATTTCAAAAATCGACGTTGGTCAACATCGAACGACGGCTCCTCGCCGGAAAACAAGCCGAATATCAACGATCAATCGTACTCTTCTCAATCGGAATCGACGCTCTCGCAAGCTGATACCAAACAGTTTATTCACGAGAACACGGCGTTTGTGGTTAACGAATCGATTCCCTTCGACGCGGCGGCCCAACTGCCCGAAGGTTTAACTCAAGACGACATCCGTCGATTCGAAAATCTCTACAAAGATCACTGTCTTAAGCTCTACGATGTTATCACAACGTTAGACTTCAGCTCAGTCGAGCAGATTTGGCTCAATTTCTGGTCGCAATCGGGCCGCGACGAGAATCTTCCCATGGCGATATTTCATTCAATCTGCTCTTTAACTCACGTTCAAGAATTCATTCGAAATGTTGATTATCAACTCTACCAACAATTAGTCGAGCGATTGATCGTCGATATTCTCTCGCCGATGCCGACCAGTGCAACTCAATCGATTCGAACCTTTGGCAAGAGCGTCGACGGGTGGCTTCGAACT
>ERZ778029.3176-NODE-3176-length-10458-cov-3.828223_pt1 | contig 10458 bp, 14 predicted proteins | sample MGYA00375759_ERZ778029 | MGnify/ENA primary metagenome ERZ778029 (study PRJEB29350, sample SAMN05389819) | bioreactor metagenome | isolation source: Ammonium sulfate bioreactor | place: South Africa: University of Cape Town | collected 2014-04-04 ...
TACGAGATAAGCTAGTGACTGGAGTTCAGACGTGTGCTCTTCCGATCTCAATGGAGGTGGTGCCTTTCTAAATCCATAGACTTACATCATCGGTATGCCAATGAGTAGTAAAAAGATCATGTACGGAATAAGAAAGGCACCACCTCCATTGTCGTAACACATGTAAGGAAAACGCCAAACGTTTCCTAAAAGAAAGAGGGAAATGTTTCGAATAGATTGAGAGTGAAAGTTTCTGACCAAGATCAACGACATAGCCGATAACTGAAAGCAGAAATTCGACTTTATTCGTCCATAAATCTCTCGGCACAACTGGCGATGGCGGTGGCAATACCAATGCCGATGTTGTTAAACGCACTAATTGCTCCGTTGCACTTGCTTTTCGACTTGGATTATTGGTTATATTTAAAACGACTGACGATGTTTTTGTCTCTTCACGTTCTCCACTAATTTCACTCACATCTAAAGAAAGACCAAAGCTCAACTGATTAATAAGCCAAATGAGAAGCACGTTATTCGATTATCTCAAAATGTCTAAGCAAATACCAGATTTTCTCTTCTCAACTAAATTATTCTATTTATAATCCGAATAATTATCGATCTATATCAATTTACCTACCGGTAGTATAGATTGTCGACACTGGCATTATACTGTACGCCTTCTACGATGAATAATATTCAAGTTCTATTGTAACTTTCGATTGAATTTACATTTTATCAATCAAATCAATTCTCAGGACAATTAAAGACAACAGAAAAAGAAGAAGTTCTACATACGTTTTTGATTGGCAAACATAATTATCATTTGTTCATCAGCAATCTTAAGTAAAATTCGTAGACGGCTGTCGAAATGTTTTCTATCGATTTATTATTGGACTGTTTGTTGTTTCTTGACTGATTTTTCGAATCTCTCGAGAACATACGATTCCTTATGTGCACAATGTTAATTATAATATAAAATAAGCCATGACAAAAGACAAAATGTATTTGAGTTAATTAACAATTTTTTTTGCCATTGAACTACAAGAAAACCCCATTATTTATACGTTTAATATCCAGGTACAGAGTGACATAGATGATGCCTAATAATCACGCGATATTTTTGCAATAGAATTTCATTTCTTTTTTTGTCATTTGAAAAGATCTTAATTGAACTTGAAGAATTTAGTAAATTCTTATCGTTGTCAACAGAATTTGAAATATTGGATTACAATGTTATTATAAAACGTAATTTGATCGAGAGGAAAAAACATTTAAACTGTTCGAACAAATCTCTCAAAAGAAAAAGAATTACGGTGAAAAAGATAATGTTCATCTATTGTACGAGAACGAAAAAGAGAGAGAGAGAGAGAGAGAGACACTTTGGTTTTATTTTTAATTGAACACATCGCAATACATTCACATATGTAAACATTGTCTGGTCTAGCACTTTCTTTCTTTTTTGGTTCGATTACGTCATATGAACATTTCAGTTTTATTCCTGTATAAATATTGTTTTGTATTTGTATAACGTAAATACGATAATTTATTTTCTCGTACGTAATCAATCTGAATTCAGTCACACAAACGAGTATTGGATTAAAAACCTTGTTTTAAGCTTACTTAATCCAGTCATATGATATCATGTTTTTTACTATCATCAAAGTCATACATAATCGTTTCTAGTGAACAATTTTCTCCTGATCATCGAAGGATGATTGTTTCCTTGACATGTTATTATTCTTTTCGTATTTTGATTTTTTATTTGATGTTAGATTAAATACTTTCAATTTTTTCTCACCATTTTGTTTCTTCATAGACGAACAACAAAATAAAATAGTAAGAGGATCTTTCTATCAAAGGCCAAGCTCGACATCTGTTACTCGCAACATGCACAACACACACATAAATTTACTCGAGCCACTTTTTTTTAACAACAGAACGTAAAAAGAGAGAAAAAAAGAAAGTGAAGGCGAGAGAAATAAATGAATAAACGATGTTTTGGTTGTTGCCAATACCATTCATTTTTTTTTCTATTGCTTTCAACATTCTTTCGCGCTGCTATCATAGCATTTTTTTTTCAAAACTGGATTTTTTCTCTCTCGTTTTTCTTTTCCTGCGCATTTCTAAGTTAAAAGTGAAGAGAGAAAGAAAAAGAATTTCATATTGCATTCGTCTAATCGATCTTTTTCTGTGTTCCAAACAACCATTCAAACTGTAGATGTAAGAGAAGAAGAAGAAAAAACGAGCAGAAAACATTTGGATGAACATTGACATAGTTACCACGACCACAATACTCGTTTTCTCTTTTTTCTCACATCTCTCGAGTCATTGTTCTTCTTCTTCAAACAACAGCAACTACCACTTCTATCGTTGCTTTCAACAGACATATTTGAATTTTGTTGCAGGAGGCACACGTACTCACATTTTTTTTACTTTCTCTCGTACTCCTTCGTTGATTTTCTTTTTCTTCGTTTTTTTCTTTCATTCTTTCACTTCATCGTCACCATAAACTTGCCATTGCTTGTTTGCGTAGAGCTTGCCACCTATGTATACATAACGCGAGTAGACAAGAATTGATGTATACTTCTATGTACAATCATCGTTCTTCCATTCATACAATCTGTTTTGCCATGTAGACGTTTTTTTCTTCGTCTTCTCTTCTCTTCTCTTCTCTCCTCTCCTCTCACTCTTTTTCGTAGAGATGGTGAACTTGGCCACTATAGAGACATATCTATCGATTAGGTGAGAAAGAGAACGAATAAAACCTTTCTTTCGTTTCGTTTCTTTTCTTTTTTGTTCGATTTCAATCGTACATATTTGTAGGTATTCAGAGAAAAATAACCATTTCTGTCTATACGGCAGCTAACGAGATGTATTTCGATATTCGGATATTTGACGTTGTTGTTTTAGATTTTCGAAGTTTGACAAAAAAAAACATTTACATCGATTGACATTCATTTCGACAGGAAAAAATGGATGATACAAATGAAACAAGTTTTGTTGTTGATGAAGTTTCAAATGTCATCAAAGAATCAATCGAGGCAACAATCGGCTCTCAATCCTATCAACAAGCTAAAATAAATACATGGACATCGAACATTGTCGAAGCAATTCTTAATTCATTGACAAAATTAAATAAACCATTTAAATATATCGTTTCGTGCGTTATTATGCAGAAAAATGGAGCTGGTTTACATACAGCTAGTTCATGTTTTTGGGATAATACAACCGATGGTTCATGTACTGTTCGGTAGGTTGACTCTGATCGATTGGAATTTTGATTTCTATTTCTTTGTTTTTTTGTTTGTTTTCTAGTTGGGAAAACAAATCCATGTATGCGATCGTCTCCGTATTTGGCTTATCGATCTGATTTGCAAACCTATCTTTTCTGTTTCTTTTCCTTGACCCTATCGAATGAACGAATAAATATGTGGATATATACATAAACACATTGATAATTTCACTTTTTTTTTAAAATGTGATTTAAAATTTTTTTATGCGAAAAAAAAACAATTGGCGGAGTAACACAAATACAATTACAAACTAATTCTATTCTATAAAGTTAATTAATAAAAAAGACAAACTTATTTTAATTTTTTTTCTTTTTGCGTTCTTAAGACGGTGCACATTTCGTTTCACCGAGCATTGAACGAGCACGTCTAGGCTGTTGATTGGTACTATTAACAGGTTGATGATGTTCAGGTGTCGACTGTTCATTTGAAACATTTGTATCAGAACGAGTACGTGGCACATTCGATGCCGATGCCGTTCGATGTCGTCGTGCAATAAATTTTGCTAATCGACCTTCATCAATTAGAGGTTCGTTTTCGCGACCATGATCGTTATCATTCGTCTTAATAAATCAAAAGAAATAACATTCTAGTTACGTATATACAAAAGACAACAACAACAACAATATGCTCGATATTATTACGATTCAAATGTGTGAAGAAATAACCTTGATTTATATGAATGAATGAAATAAATAAATCCTTTGATAAATAGAAAACGAATGCAGAAATAATCGAACCTCGTGTCAAAGGAAAAAAAGAGCCGCAAATCCACCGATTGGTTTAATTACCTGATCTTGTTCATCGCCGAACATTTGATTGATATTCACGTCATTTAAACTTGTGGAAGCACTCGACGTGTGACAACTTCCTAGATGTCCGACAGTTCCATCTGCCTGTTCGACACTTGACAAATTCAAAAGAAGTGGATTACAAGCAAGCGCAGATGCTGACGGAACACGTTTTCCTGCAAATGGATTCGTGTCTCCATTTGCATTGGGCACTTGCAAATAATTCAACATTTTTACAAGTGCCCAATGCAAATGGAGACACGAATCCATTTGCATTGGGCACTTGTAAAAATGTTGAATTATTTGCTCCTGTCGATTGATTATTTTCAGCTTGTTGAACGTGACGTTTCATTTCCTTTTCATTTCGAAATATTTGTTGAAAACCTGTGAGATTAGTTTTATCAATCGGTACGTTTGTTACTGTTGACTTGAAAGAGAAGAGAAAACGAAAGATATTTTCCTATTTAAAAAAAAAACTTAGTTTTCTCCTACGATTTCATCGAGTGCATTCGAGAGTAACTGTTCCGGTTGCATTCGTCTCAATTTCGGATCATTTCCTCGTTGTTGTTGTGTTGCTCGAACCGCGGCTAACCAAACTAATCGATGGATTTGTAAGACTTGTATTTCACTGTTAACGATTAAATCATAATCAGGAATGAATACTGAAGTAATCTCATCGAGAACAGTCGTTATATCAACGGATTTATTATTCGATGTACAGAGATTATCGAGAAATTGATGAATATCTTTGACGGTTTTACCGTTGGCAAGTAACGATGATGTGCCGAAATAACTGAATGGACCGACTGTGGACATGATTTTTTCGATGCCTGATTTTAATGTTGCATTGCCTTGGATAACTAACGTGAATATTTCATAACGAAAACCTCGTTTATACAAATAAATCGAATTATTTGTTTGATTTCCCGGTCGTTTGATGGTCGCGTACAGATTGTGATTGAGAAGATTTTTTAAGATTTCATGTGAAATAAAGCCCGATGTAAATTGAGGAACATCTAAATTATTCATGAAATCAATTGATTTTTCCAATAAATTAAAAAGCAAAGACTTCTATTTATATTTTATTTACTTACTTGTACTTAAAAATTGATAAACAGCAACTTTCAATTGCGGACTAATTGCAGGACCTTTTAAAGATCGTTTAACAAGTGAAGTATAATCCATTGTTCGAGCTTTTCGACGTTGAATTTTACTTCGATTATCAGCTAAGAACAATCAAAAGATACTTTTTTTTCCAAATCAATGAACAATTTACTGAATAAATCAGTTTCTTCAATAATCTCTCGTTGTAACATTTCTTCGATAACATCTTCGAGAGTTATCAATCCAACTGTTTTTGTTACTGGATGAAGATTATTTTCTTCGGTTATTTCATCTTGAACAAGTGCTATATGCCAACGAGCTTCAATTACATAAACCAATCTTTTTTTTTCCTCCGAATTAACTTTTGGCTTCATTAGATTTACCTTTGAGAAATTCTTGCAACAAATCATATAAGGAATCAGTTGACTTTGCATAACCATAGGTATCTAATTTATATATGAAGACAACAAAAAAAAATGATTGGCAATAGTGCAATCGACTACGAACATACGTGTATGAAATTCAAGTACATGTTTGACTGTTAGATGATACTGTTCAGGAGTGATGAGAGCAAAGTCTGGTAATTTAACAATACCGACAATATTTGATCTGAAGATGAAAAATGAGATATTAAATTGAAGCAATCGAATCGAACAGACTTCTCATTAACATAAACAGGAATACGTGAGAAACCGTGTTTATGTACTTCAAGTGATAGTTCAGCGTCGGTTTTACGATTGATATCAAGTGCGTAAACATCAGGTAACCATGTCATCGCATCTTTTACAGTTTTTGTACGTAATGCCAACATGCCTTAAGACAAAAATCGATTGAAAGTTCAAGATTTTTTTTTCTCCTCTCTTAAGTAAATCAAAGCAACTTTCCCACCTGTAATAACGTCAAGTTCAGGCTTTTCAATGTCAGCTGCAACTCGTGTTAACATTCCAGCAATTTGATCACGTGTATACGATGAAGTTACTTCTTGACCAAGAATTTTATTTAAAATCAGACCTAACGGATAAGATATAACTCCGGTAACAATCATCGATGCCCATGTAATTAAATGCGTTCGAGCACCAATGACTAAACCGTACCGCGAACAAATCGCTTGCGGAATAATTTCTCCCATTAAAACAATCATTACGGTCGCACCAATAACAGCAAATAGACCGTGAACAAGCGAATCGAGTAGAACTGTTCCTAATGAATTGACTAAAACATTCGCTATGACAATCGAACATAATAAATAATTGCCACGTCTTCGCAACGGTAGAACACGTTTGGCATAGAAACGCATGGAAGCATCTTGCGACTCGGCAATTAAATTCAAATCATTTACACTCAATGACATCAAACCTAAGTTTAAACCACTAAAACAAACATGTGTGTCATGCTTAAATATAGATCTTTTTTTTCTGTTTCTCCTACCTGAAAAAACCAGAAATCGTGAATAACATGAGAATCAAGCAAACTTTTAATGGAAAAGGAAGTGTGCCTTTTTCTCGTATAAACGTATAATAAGGTCCGTTTAATATCGTTCCATTTCGTGTTAAATTTCGATTTGATGTTGCTCGAAGTGCTGGCAAAAGACAAAGATGAACTGTTGCATGCCTCTCTGTTGCTGGTTTAAGTTTGATATTGAGTTTAATTATATTCTGAGACGATAAACGATAGACTGGCGAAATAAAATCAACGGATGTACATTGAGTTGGTGATGCTGAGAAAACAACTGAACTATTTTGAAGATTTGCGCCAGTTATAAAGAGACGAAGGCTTTTTTCTTCGTTGAGAATCCAGCCATCTTTCGGCTGGAATTCTATCGTTGTTTCAGAGCTCGAAGCAAAGACAAGAAATTGAGTGATTCATGGAGATTGCTGTGCATAGACATTGAAAATACCCAAACTAAGAACAATCCAAACGAATAAAAACGAAATCATCTAAAAAGTAAAGAAAAAAAAAACGTCTATTGACGATAGTGATTCGTGCTAATTGATTTTCTTTGAATAATTTAACGGCCATCGATTTATGCATCGCTGAGTAATCAAACGAGATGACAGAACTGAATGAATAAAAAAATGGGACCAAACAACTAACGGCTTGTCAATAAATAGAGGGCGCACATTAGCATTTTTTTCCTCAAATGCAAAATTCAACAGTAGAAAAAAAATCAAAGAAAAATCGTTATTTTTCGTGACGTATGTGTTCTCGAACTTGATCATTATTCGTTAGTAGACGAGGGAAGAAAAAGCGTAAAAGCAACAAACTAACGAACAGAGCAAAGTAAAACCGTTTCTTTCGTTCGTTTTTCGATTATTCAAAACGAAGAAGAAGGAGGAGAAGGAGAAGGAAAGAGAAGAAACAGTAGAGTCAACTGAAGGTTATTTTTAAACTGATTACGAAACGAAATGTCCTCGATTCCATCGAATTCGCCCGTAGGTGATTTAGTTTCAGGCTCATCATCGGATCGAACATCATCACCACCGTCATTATCATTATCAACTGAAGTTTTCAATCGTTTACAAGCATTTCAAGTCTATTTAGAAATGTCAGGTTCAATCGATGCAATCACTGATTGTATCGCTGAACTGAATGCTTCGTATTCTTTAAATTATTCATCACCGCTTGAACAATTCAAAGCTATTCTTCGTTCGAAAATTCCTCAAACAATTGAAGCCGATTGTTTACAACAAGAAATCAACGAACTTCGAAGCCAAATTGCACAATTAAAACAAACATAATATTCATTTCAACAAATCGAATATGTTTTCTAGGCATTTTTCTTCCTCTTTCGTCCGTTATGTTGTTATATGAATAGAATATATAACTTATAGGCAAAATGTTATTAGATTGAATTATTTTTGTTAAATACATAAAAGAAGACAGTTTTTTCTCTCTCTTGCTCATTGTTTACGGCATTTGTGCTTGGTCATCGAAACGAATCATCTGCGCAATCGATGGTTTGCCCAAACAATCGACATAGAAGAGCATATAGAAACCAGGCACGATTAAAGCTATTCGAGCTTCTGGTGTTCGAAAATGTATTATTGTTGATAATGATGAACCTTGAATTTGTAGATTGATGAGGCGTTGACCTCCATCCCAACCGTGTGTAGCCGAACCTAATTTGATTAGAACGAGTTTACCTTCGGTTTTACTAGGACATTTGTGGGGTAATCCACTGAGATAAACTTTGTATGGCGTGTTACTATGTAGAAGATAATATCGTTGTTCACCAATTAAACTTTCGAATTGATAATCGAGCGTTGAAATAGAACTCAACGAAACAATGACAGGTCGTCTTGCACCATCAATGAATAAATACGGTGGACTGAAAATTTCAGCTACCCATGTCTCGGTTGGGACTGTGAGCGAACCTTTGACACCTTTTGATAATCGTCCATCATCGAACATGTGAAGATCGACGTCGATATTCGTTGTATCAGGCAAAGGTTGACGACCTGAACTAATATTATGTGCTGTCAAAGGTTTTTGTGCTAATGATGTATAGTTTATTGTTGCACGTGCTGATCCACCACCAGAAATCCATATTCGACCATCAGGCAACAGTAGAGCAACGTTATGATAAAGACGTTCTTGAACACCTTCGTTCATACGTGTTTTTTCATATTCGAGAAAAGCACCTGTTGTACTATGGAATTTTGGAGTTAATAACAATGGATATTTAACTGAACCGTAGAAATCATAATTGCCACCATTGATAATAAGAACTTGTGATGTTGGCAAAAGAATTGCATAGTGCATCGTTCGATCATCTTGTAAATGTTCGCCGAGGAAATTTGATTTCAATGTCCAATGACCTCCTTCAGGTTCGTAATTTGAACTGAAAAATTCTTCGATCTTTCGACTTCCTCGTCCACCGGTGAAATGCTGATAACCTACGACATCAACAGAAAAAGAGAAATATCAAATGAGATCAAAAGTTCTATGGTTACCTGAAGTTGTACCATTACGGTACAGTTGTGTACCAGGAGATGTTGGTTGACCACCAAACAACGAGATACGACCACTATTTGGATCGTTAATAGTCGTTCCATACGAAGTTATTTCTTCGAGTCTTGAAGGTCCAGGTGAAAATGAAACCGTAGGTGCTTGACGTGTTCCATCAATATGCATATGATACGTAGCTTTGGTTTTTCTCATAAAGGCAGTATCTGATGTTCGTGCACTCACCCAATCGCCTTCACGTGTTAAATAGATTCTTCTTCCTGACATTAAATACGCTTGTTCATAGAGTTTGAAAACATCATATTGATTGTCTTTGATACAACGTGCATTACAATTAAATCCTGGTGTTGATTTAAAAGATGGATTGATTTGATTTGTAAAAGGACCGTTCGGTGTTGATTTGACATTTACTTTACGCCATGCAGATTGTTTATCAGTCGATGTAGCAAATACTTGAGGATCGAAGAATTCGACGAGATTATTATTTTCAAATGAATACATTGCTGGATAGCCGTCGTCGAAACCAACAAAACCAGCTATGACAACCAAACGACTATCCAATAGCGGAACTAGAGTTGCATACCATCGACCACGTTCCATCAAACCTAACACAAAAATTCATTCGATTCTTTTTCATAAACATTTAAAAAATGTACCCGAAAATATCCACGGATAGTTCGGACTAGTAATGTTTGGCATACGTCTCCAATCTACTCGATTCCATGTGGTATTAACATGTTTTCGCCAGTCATAGACATACGTTGCTCGATGTCCCGTTCGAAATGGATGATAATATTGAGTTCCACCAACGAATAAAACATTTCCATTGGAAATATGTAAATGTCCAGTACAGAAAAGGTCACTTGGAACAAAATGATCGGACCATTTGGGATCAGGCATTGGAACAGGATGCGGAACACGATAGAATGTATTCTTTTTTGGATTGTAAACTCCGACGTTGTTAACTAACTGAAAATAATCTTCGAGATTTTCCATTTTGAATGGATCATTTTTCATTTGAAAGACACCTTCAGCACCATTGGGATCGCTATATTGAGGATGTGTTTGAATTGGACCACGATTACGCCAACTACTTCCACTAGCAACAAGAACTTCACCAGAAGGAAGAAGTACAGCATGAACAGTTTGCATTTCAAGACTTTGTCCTACTGCAGCACCATCAGATTCAGGTCTTACCAAGTCCCAACTACCGCCTAACAAAGCATTTGGATGCTCTTGACCAACGGCAGATTGCAATAAAAGCACACAAAACAATGAAATCAACATTTTTATATCCTTCAGCTGGAAGTCTCGCTATATATATATAT
>ERZ778029.3182-NODE-3182-length-10444-cov-4.161902_pt1 | contig 10444 bp, 9 predicted proteins | sample MGYA00375759_ERZ778029 | MGnify/ENA primary metagenome ERZ778029 (study PRJEB29350, sample SAMN05389819) | bioreactor metagenome | isolation source: Ammonium sulfate bioreactor | place: South Africa: University of Cape Town | collected 2014-04-04 ...
GCTGCTAGATCATCGCCTGAGAAAAACCCGTCCGGAGTTATGAAAACATCGGTTTGATCGCCGAGAGTCTTTTTTGCGTACGGTTTATCATCGCTGGCGATTAAAAACCGAACGTTGATGTACTTTCGACGGTAGTGATTCATTGATGAAGTTAAATACTCGAGACTTGTGTCGATTTTAAAGAACGTGAGGAAATCACCTCGACGAATGTGAATTGCTATCCATGTCACTGGAATTAACGGAGATGGTGGATCAGTTAACAGACTTTTCAAATATCGATGAGTCACCGTGTCTTTAGTTGAGTTTTTTAAGTCTAATGAAACATTCCAAACAGCTAAAACAAAAGAAGAAGAAAAAAACTTGTTGTTTCGATTGATTTTTGTCTTTCACCTTGAAGAAGTTGATCAACTAGAGGCACAACATTTCGAATAGCTGCTTGATTAAATTGAAATAAATGCGAGATTTCATCTTTATACTTGATAAAATATCCAAAAGCTTGATAAAACCCGATCATTTCGTATTTAGTTAGATTTTCTTTCAAAGGAATCCGAACTAAATCGTTGAAGAATGTACACGAACTGTATCGTTTGACGATTCCGGTTTGATTGACCACTCGATCGTCGGTGATCAAATGAATCGGCGTTTCATTTAAATGAACGAGAAAGATCGAGCGTAGGTCTCGAATAATCCAAGGAGCAACATAGAGATGACATTGATGAAGCCGTGCGAGACCATAAGCACTGGCGAACAAGAACATACGATTGCCAATTGCGCCGTCGACTGTTCGAATGATGATCAAACAAGTCGACGGCGGTTGAGCTTTGTTGATGATTTGTTCGACAAATTCGGGAACGATTTTTTTGTTTTGATTGAACGAATAAATGTGTCTGACTGAGGTTTCACTTTGAAAGAAGCCCGTTCGATTGTCAATTAGATATTGATGAACATGTTTCCGATATTTGTCGGAGAGAAGAACATTGTAAATTATGAATAGAACGATAGTTAAAGAAAATATGAACACGATGAGTTTTGTTGGCCGAACTTTTAACTGAAAATAATGTAAAATATTCGTAGATGTTGCGGAATACCAGTGGTTTTTCATCGTTTCGACTGATTTTTTTGCTCGTAAAACAAAAAAAATGTTGTTGTTCTTCTCTTCAATCGAACGATGGCATAATTTTCATATAAATTTCTTTTTCAGTCATCTCTCCTTGAAGAAGCAGAAGAAAAAAGAGAACAGTTTCTTTTTCTATTCTTTGTACACAAAGTTGTTACTAGGAAAGAAAAACTACACATGAGAATTTCTTTTGTTTGTCATTCGTTTCGAACGAAAAAAGAAAAAGAAAACAACAAATAATTTGCTTTATGCATGACTGACTCAGGCACCACAGCGTATTCGTTTTCTCGATGAAGGTAAAAAAATAATCAACACAATGATTGAAGTCGTATTTATACGCCGATACAAACGTGTATTCTCAAGTTACAAATCAGTAATTAACCTTGATGTCGAGAAAAACGACAACAAGTGATCTTTCGTCGTCGGATTTCAACGATGAAACTTCGTCGATTGATTCACCGAAGAGAAAATCAGCATCGAAACGATCGGGCAAAAAAGAATCGATTAAGAATTATGTTGCCAATTTATTGACAAAACAAGAAACGAACGAGGAACCGTCGATTGATTTAGCACAAACACAAATTAAAGTCGACACTCAACCGAAATTTCATCGAGATTATGAAAATCGTTCAGCGTTTAGACAATATCAAGCTCAACGCAATTCGAGCAGTGACGAAGAAACAAAAACAAACGCACAAACCGAACATGTAAACGGAAATCAAGTGAACTATTTTGTTTTATTTTATTTATTTTTAGGTAAGTGACACCGAAGAATCATCAGCAGATTTCAATCTTGATCCAAATCCAATACATCAAGTTCAAGAGAGTCAAGAGAAAGTTTACACACAGAAAGTTTATCTACGTCAATTACAACCGCCAACACCTCAGCCAGTTGAAATTCAAGTCAACGAAGTTTACATTAAACCACAAACTGAAAAACCACCAATACATGTTCATGTCGGACAAAGAGAACCTCGAACACCATCGCCGATTGTTATTAAAACAGCACCACCACCACCGCCACCACAATCCGACTCAAATCAACCTATTGTCTATAATAAATATGTTCCACAACCAAAACAACCACCACAACAGGTTCGTTTTTCAGTTAGATTTTAGTTGAAATATGATATTTGAATCTTTTCTACGTTCTAGATTATTATTCATCGTTATCCGGATTTACCACCAAAACCACGTATGTCGAATATTCAATTGCTCCTATATTCTTCATTGAGTTTTCTTTTGTTTTAAAGGTCCAATTGTTGTTGAACAATGGTTACCTTATAAACCAGCTCCTAAACGTATTATAAAACATTCATTACCGCCTGAAGCTACTCAAACGCCTCCAGTACCTCATAATCTTATTATTTCGTATTCGAAACCACGTGCGGTTATTGAAGTCGAACTTGTTCGTTTGCCTGTTGTCAAAATCGATCCGCAAACATACGAACAAATGAGTGCCGACGGTCAACAACAACAACAACTTCTTCCAACAAATCAATCAAATCAACAAACAAATAATATCGATTGGCGAATTTAGTTTTTATTTTCGACATAAATAAAAAAAAAGAAAGACATCTAAAGATTAGTTTTTTAAATAACTGACGATTTCGAGGAAATTTCACTAAACAAGCAGAGACATCTCTTAAAGGGGAAAACGTGATTCCGATCAAATAAATCGACTTATATTTCAGCAGAAAGATGAATTTCAAAACACGTAACCTCTAAAGTTGCCATTTAGCGTCTTTTCATGTAAACAACTATATGGAAAATGCCATCGAGGATACCGATTATGTGGAGAAACATCGACGAAACCACTTATTAACAATTTTATCCATTTGGAGTCCAAAAATCAATCAATTGAACATCAATCTTCATTTTCTTCTATTATTGTTATTAATGAGGAGAAAAATCAAAATTTTATCCATTACGACTTATCGTTTTGTACCGCCACGACAACCGTATTGATCGACTTGAGAGCGGTTAAGATGAAAACACAAACTCAAAACAATTCTTTGACTGGTGTCTCCAATCTGTAGTACTATCAAAAATCGTTTCTTAAAGAAACTTTTTAATCTTTTTTTTGTATTATTTTCCTTGAAAATTAAAAAAAGAAAGCAACATACGATGAAACAGAAATAAATCAATTATTCTTTTAAAACATTAAAGATTAGTTTTTAAATAATTCACGATATCATCAAGCATTTCATGAGCTATTTGTAACTCGAATGGTCCTTCGAGAAAGGTCAACGAACCATGAAAAGTATTTTCAAAATGATCATGAACAAGTTTAACACCATTGGCTTTGACTCGACCAGCAGAAGTAAAACCTTCGTCTCTCAATCGATCATGATCAACTGTGAGGACATATGTTCGTGGTAATTTAGCTAATACTTCATTTTCAACTAACAAAGGCGAGAGATCAGATGTTAGAACAGCTTTTGCATTTTCGATTAAAATCGGATTTCCTTGTTTGTCGTCATGTTTTGGTTCTCGATAGATTTGTCGATATTTCTGAGGAATCAATGACCAATCGACATATTTTCGATATTGTTGTTTTTGTTTGATGCTTGTATGATTATTATCAAGAACATCATCAGTTATACTTTTGTTTAAATATAATTCGAGAACTTGACCACGTCGACCAAAATGAAAAATATGTAACGCCGGAGTTAAATAAGACGGAACGAGAAAGTCAAAGAATTGAACAACTGGATAGATTAAAAGTTGAACACGAGGAACATTGCCATCCGATGGATTCATAATAAATCGATTCGAAATTGCAGCTGCTAAATTTCCACCAGCTGAATCCCCACCTATGGATACGCGTTTTACATCGATATTCAATTGTTTTGCATTGTTTTCATCGAGAATATATTTCGTCACTGTCCAACAATCTTCAAGACCCGCTGGAAATGGATGTTCAGGCGCAAGACGATATCTGAAATAAATATTTCATCATTTGATTTCATTGTTTTTTTTTCGTGAAAATTTACTCGACAGAAATAACAACGAAATCAGTTTTAAGAGCGATGTTTTTTGTTATTGGATGATGACTTTCTATTTTAAAGAAAAAGTCAAAGAAATTGTTGGAAGGTTGATTTACGTACCAACAGAACCCATATAAAAAGCTCCTCCATGAAAGAAAACTAAAGCTGGAACAAGTTGATCCTTGTTAAATTTCAATGGCGAATAAATACGAACTGGCACGCCTTCGATTGTCGTATCTCGGATCTAAATCAACAAAACTTTATCTTCGAACTCGATTCGAAAGAAAAAAGAAAAAGGCAAAGTTTACATTCAAATTCACATTGACTTCAGGTGATTTTAACTTTTTCAAAAGTGCTCCACTGTCTCGTTGAATTTTCCACGCTGGAGCTATGCCAAGCGTCTCAGTTACGAAACCCTATAAAAACAAGAATCGATTGATTTCGATGATTGTGACTTTGTCTTACAATAAAACGGATAATTTTCATCGAAGCACTTAGCAAACGAATTCGATCCATTTGAGGAACACCTTCACTATTTGGAACATAACTTAAATAAGCAACTAAACTAAGCACAATGCTCAGAAAAATTGCGAGACTTGGAAGTACGCGAGCCATTTCAGCGAATGAAACTCACAATTTGCCTTGTTTTTATAGTATAACGAATCTGAATAAATATTTGCATATTCATTTCGTTCGTTCGTTCTTTTTAAAGTACTTTGCGCTCGTCTTTTCAAAGTCAACAGATTACTTTTAAATAAAATGAACTTTTGCTCTCAAATTCACTCAGATTTTTAAACATTTGAAAAGAGAAAAAGAACCGATGGTTTTCGCGTGTCACGTAGACATTCCAAAGATAAAAGAATCTTGTTTGTATTTCAAATATCCAAAGAATACCCGTTTTTTTCGATATTCATTCGAATCGTCGAAATCGAGGTGAAACCACGAGCAGAAAGAGAAAAAGAATTACGTCGATTGTCGCCATCGACGATCGAATTCGTATTTTTTTACACATTTTTCTTTCGGCTAAACGAGGTCATTCGTCGGTTTCGACCGTTCAAATAGACTGAAAATAAAACTGATATGTCTTATTCATTTCTTTTCACTAGTCGAGTTTATTTTGCATTCGAACATCTATCTCTCGTTTTAGAATAACCACAAATGTCGTCCAGCAAAGGTCGAGATTATTCAGGCGGTAAACTCGAATTTCTTCTTTGAAAATTTTGCACTGATTTTCGTTTGTCCAGGTGACGACGATCGCTCCTCGAAACGCGCTCGAACAAGTCGAATCGATGATTATTCAAGCGAACAATCTCAACGTCGTTGTCAATCGACAACCGGTTACATTCCTGAGAAAATCGACAATCCATCTTACAATGTCGCGCCATCAGACGCGAGTAGTGACTCGAAAAAACGCTCCCGTTCCTTCGTTCGCCCGCAAATTCGTTCCGCTGTGCCCAATTCTCAGCTGACCAACATCATCCAACGGCCATCGCAACCAGGCCGAGCCGGTCAACGACTCGAAGTCTACACAAATCACTTCAAAATCAATTTCTCCAAACAAGCAAATGAAACGATTCTCTATCAATTCGATGTCGACGTCGAAATCTTGATGCGCGACGGATCGTGGCGTTCGTGTAAAAAAGACGAACGTCTTCAAGTTCTTCGAAAAATCATCGAACAAGAACATTTTCCACTGGTTTGGTATGACGAAGGCAAAAATCTCTATGCCATCGAAAATTTAACTTTGAACTTCAAAAAAGAATACGAATGCGAACTTACGAATAAGAAAACCGATCGAAGAAACAAATTTCGATTTTTACTGATTAATCTCGTCAAAACTTATGAACTCAAAACGATCTTTGACTTTATGCAACGACGTCTTTCGATAAAACCTCACGATCCTGTTCGAATTCTCGAAACTTTATTCAAACAAACCCAACGATCGGACATGATCACAATCAAAAATCAATCCTATCCGAAACATCAACGATTGGACGATCTCGGCGATGGTCGAGGCATCGCATCAGGATTTTATCAAGCCATTGTCCTTGGCGAACGAGGTCCCACGTTGAACATCAACAATACCTTCACTTGTTTCTATAAAAACGATAATTTAGTCGAATTTCTCTCGTGTTATTTGAACAACGACGTGAGAAAACACGGAATTCAACAGAAAGACCAACCGTTACTCGTCCGAAAAGTGTTGAAATCGCTTTGGTTTGTCACTCAACATACAAATCAAGTCCGTCGTTATCGATTGAAATCCTTCGGTCGGTCGGCCGACGAACACAAATTCGTCAAAAACGAAGGCGAACAAATCTCAGTCGCTGATTATTTCAACGACAAATGGAAGATTCGTTTACGTTATCCGCATTTGCCCGTCGTCGAACTGTTTAATCCCGCTCAAAAGTCTCAATCTCACTTCTTGCCCATGGAACTCGTCACTGTCGACGAATGGCAACGAAGTTTAAAACCTTTGACCACCGAACAACGAGCTCGAGTCACCAAAAAAACCGTCGTTCGACCCGGCGAACGCTACGGAATGATCCGACGGGTCGCTGACGAACGAAAATTCGACCAGGATTCGTATTTACAGAAGTTCGGCATCGATGTCGACGTCAAAGAAATGATGTTGTTGCCCGCCCGGATTCTTCCAGCACCGGAAATCAAATACAAATCATCTCGAGGCGACCAAGGCGATGCGATCGAACGCGTTCAGATCGGAAAATGGTGGTTAAACAATCGATTTAACAAAGCGAGAGAAATTCGAACGTGGGCCGTGGTTCTCGTCAGTCAACGCGAGCCTGACAACCGACAAATTCGACTTGCTCGAGACTTTGCCGACCGAATTCCTCAGGCAATGTCCAAGTACGGCCTTCGATTCAACTCGAAACCCATCGAAAAATCCGATGCAGCCGTTCCACAGACGATCTTAGCTCGAATGAATGAACTCAAAATGCAAGGCTGCGAAGTGATTATCTACATTTTAAATCAAGTTGGCGATGATATTTATCACGCAATTAAATTCTTCGGCAATGTTAAACTTGGAATTGTCACTCAATGCACACGATTCGATCGACTTATGTCGAACAGTGATCCGAGAAAGATGGACATGTATATTCAGAATTTAGTTCAGAAGTTCAACGCGAAATTAGGCGGTGTCAATCAACTTGTTTCGTTGATGCGTGCTCTGACATCGCCGTCAGCTCGGAGCGATGTTTTTATGTTTTTTGGTATTGATTGTACGCATGTGACTTGTTCGAAGGAACGGCCATCGATTGCAGCCGTCATTGGCTCGAAGGACTCGACAAGTTCGCAATATGCTGGCCGAGTTATTCAACAGTTTTCACCCAAAGGCAAAATCGCCTTGGAAATCATCAAAGATCTTCATGTTTATGTCGAATAAACTTGTTTTCTATCGAGCGGGCGTTGACGATGGAGCGTTTCAGAAGGTTTTAGACAACGAACTTCGAGCGATTAAACGAGCATGTCAAGATTTATACGGACACAATCCGTTGCCTCAAATTTGCTTTGTTATTGTTAAAAAACGTCACAATACGCGTTTCTTTACTTGGGATAAACAATCCAATCAAACGAATAATCTCCAACCGGGAACAGTTATCGATACGGACATCGTTTCACCGAATGGTTTCGATTTCTATTTGAATTCTCATGCTGCTATTCAAGGAACGTCACGACCGATGCTCTATCAAGTTCTCTACGATGAAATCGGCTTTACATCGGATGATATTCAACAATTGACATATTATTTGTGTCACACCGATGTTCGATGTACAAAAGCTGTTTCGGTTCCAGCACCGGTTCATTACGCGACACTTTGTGTTTCTCGTGGTCTTAATTTGGATTACGAAGGACAAATGGCGAATGAACAACGAAGTATTGCAACGTCCGAGATGGACGAAACGATGCTCGATGAAAATGTCGTCGTTACCTTAGACGATGTTCAATCGATTAAAATTGATTTTAATCCTTCGATTGAAAACACCATGTGGTTTGCATAATTCAAAACAGAAACAGAAACAAAAAGCCGCAAAAGTACGCAATTTATTGTAAAAAGATATTTGATTTTGTTTTTGATTATCTATTCTTTGTTTTTCCATTCTTTTTGTTGTTGCTGTTTTTTCTCTTTTGTTTTTCTAAATATTCTATTGTTGATTTGATTTGTTTTGCACACCTTTTCTTTTTGTCTCGCGTACATGAATCATAGTTTGAAGCTGAAATAAAGATAATAAAGTGATTAAACAACGAATATGTTTCTCTCTCGTCTTTGCTCTAGGAAAGATATTCGAGTTGATTTTGAAAGTAAATCTTTATTTTAATTCAGATTAAATATGAAAATCATCTAAACTAATCGAGAGATTTAGTTATTCTTATTGAATTTTGTGTAGATTAATTGTTTTTTTCGTTAAAATAACGATATTATTTGGTTCCCATGTTGTAATATCTTCTAAACGTTGATGATAATCGTATTTATGTGTTTTTAATAATTTACCATCGGCTGAAATATGAAAAAACTGTCGATCATCATGATCCATGACTAACCATTGATCACCATTGATTGAACAACAACGACAACGACCGTGTAATTGAATCGACCAAATACAATCTAATGTCGATGCTGAACGTAAATCGAGACGAGTTTTTTCTTCTTGTTTATGAAAAATCGGCATCGCAAGAAAATCATTGTTATATTTCAAATCACAAATAATTTCATGTTCATCACAACTTATCGGTGTTTGCCAAGTTTGAATCAATTGAAATGGTGTTTCCAAATCGAATTGATAAATAGCTGAGCCCCATTCAGCTGTTGATAGATACAAATGATTATCTGAACAAGCTCCTCGCCACCAATCAACCGTCGATGAAATCGAACATTCTTCTAAATTCATTGTATCTTCATCGAGAGTAAAAATTGCATTGAAAGTTATGATAATAAATCGATTGATTGTTGATGACCAGCAAATGCAATGAACATCATTGTAATTAAATGGAATTTCGTTTTCAATTGTTAGATTTCGATCGATTAAACACAATTGTTTGCCTTCTCGTTCGACGAGTAAATGTTGGTCACTATTACCAATTGCACTTTCGTTACCGGATTTGAGATGAATGATATGATGAGCTGATGGCAAAGGAAATAAATGTTGAGGTGATATGAAATGTTCATCGATAACCAACGGACGAATAGTTAATTTCATATGTTCAAGTTCGATTAGTTTGATTTCGATGATTTGAAGTTCATGATGAATTCGTCGATAAATTGAACTATTGTTTTCTTCATTTAACTTCTCTAATAGACCATCTAATTCTTTTTGAAGATGTTCGAGTTTATTTTCGAAAAGTTCGTGATGTTTTCGCTCGCAGAAACGATCAATCGATTGACGAGCTTCTTCACGCCAACGATCGAATTGTTTGACACAAGACGGTTGAAATGAAGATAATCGAACGGCTAATTTATTTATTGTTTCAGTTAAATATGGCATCGATTCATTGCATTGATATTCATGTTCATCGGAATGATCCGAACAAAAACGGTCATTACAATGATTACATAAATTCGATGCGATACTTTCACATCGATGAACCGAACATTTCGGATATCCGTCGTCTAATGTCTCGTAGTTTTTAAAATGTGTTGTAAATAATGACATAGTTGCAATTGTTTCGATCGAACACGAAGAACGAACTAACTATTCAATGAATAGGCGTGTTTGCTTGAGATTTATAAAGACAATCGACGATTTCGATTAAAATTTGACATTTTTAGTTCGTTGTTGTTGATCTTCTAATAAATTCCATCGAAATAGATAACTCAAAAATATAAAGTGCAAACAATTATCAAATGAAAAGTGAATATCTCTCATCAAGCGATGATTAAAGAAAAAGGTCTTCGATTTTCTTTTGAATAAAGTTCATCGAAAAGTGTTTTGTTATTGTGCCTCAATTTATTCACAAAAATAATATTGTTAATTGAAATTAGACAAAAAAAACTCATTGACGTTAAGCAAAATGTTTTTAAATTATTTGTTTTGAAAATACGTATGCTGTTTAAACAACAGTAAGTGTATTATCATCGATCCATGCTCTGCAATTACTTCCACTTCTGATAAATTCCATGACGTAATCGAGCATCCGTGTGGTTGCTGGAACTTTCCAAGTACCTGTGACATAACACCATGTCGATCGACAACTTGTTATAGCTGTACTAACATTAGATATATATTGATTACTTGATGAAAGAAATCCAAGAGTTATTATTGCTTTATCGTTGTCATTTGCGCTGTACTGCCAAAACGAAATCGATGCATTTAATTGT
>ERZ778029.3196-NODE-3196-length-10400-cov-3.237409_pt1 | contig 10400 bp, 7 predicted proteins | sample MGYA00375759_ERZ778029 | MGnify/ENA primary metagenome ERZ778029 (study PRJEB29350, sample SAMN05389819) | bioreactor metagenome | isolation source: Ammonium sulfate bioreactor | place: South Africa: University of Cape Town | collected 2014-04-04 ...
AAATCCAATCTTGTCATATGAAGGATTTATGCTCGAATTGAGACATTTATAGTTCATGCTAATTTGAAATCATTGAAACAATCTAATCTAAAATGGCATATTCTATATTGACGCTAATTTACCTTGAATGAAGAAGTAATATAGGTTGCATAAGACAACAATAGCAATCAATATACTTGTTGAATATAACACTCGAATAACAGATGAATTTTGTCGTCGATATCGACTTGTTACTATAAAATATCGATCAAAACTCACAATAACTAATATCCATGAAGCTAAATGTGCAAGTGCCGATGAGAAAAAAGTCAAGATTCGACAAACTGACAATGATGTATTGAATATTGGTGTATCTTGAAATAATTTATAAATATGTTTACTTGAACGCATAAAAATAAATAAAATATCAATAACAGCTAATACAGCTAAATATTGACATGTTGAATTTTTAATAAACTTTTTACTCAATAAAACTCGTAGACATAGTGTATTACCGATTGTACCCCAAATAAGTAGACATGGATAAAAGATTCGTACGAGAAAATAACGTAGATCTACTGGCGATTGTGTAGCATCGGTATGGAGACTATCATCGGAGGTATAAGTAAAATTTTCTGTCATTGTCTTATTTGTCGTCGAATGATCAGATCATATTGTATAAAGAGAATAAAATATATCTGAAAACAAAAGAAAACAAATAATCTAAAATGCGAGTCACTGATGATGATTAAAATCTATCTAGACAGACGGTAACTTGCTATCGATATTTATTTGATGTTAAGTTCAATGTTCACTAACTTTGATCTTTGAGTTCTTTTATATTTTGTCCTGTATTAATTCAATCGTAAAATTCTTGCTGTTTTTTTTTCTATGTGGTGAAAATATCAATGAAGGGAAACATGTTTTTTCGTCTTGTTCTATCAAAACAAAAGAGAAAGGTTTCATTTTCGTTTTAAAGTCGATTCGGATATCCGTTCAGTCGATAGCATAAAACAGCAATAAAAACAAAGAGAAAACGCTCATTATTAATCTTTTGCTTCGATATCAAAAGCAATAGTTTTTTTTTTACTCGTTATTTTACATAAAGAATAACGAAAAGGCTTAGTTAATGTATGCATTTGACTACATTATGTCTTCTTCTAAACAAAGAAAATGTGTTCACATGTTTTTCACAATCCTCGAGCTTTTTTTTTCTACTGAGAAAAGAAAATAAATGTTGATTACAGTTTTCTCTTATGACATTTAATTATATGGAAATAGTTGACTACTGAATTCATCTGCTTGGTTTTTCTTTTTTTCTTCTTCTTTTGTTGATATAATATATTCTTTTTCATTTAAAATTACTCTAATAAAAGTCATGCAAGGATGAAACAAAAGTTAAAAGAAAACAAACAACTTCGAGGTCTGCATGTACTCTGTTGTATTATCAACAAAAAATAGTCCGATTTTGCCTATTTTCTCCCTCCTTCTCTAATATCACCATTACAAGAATGGCCTTAAGTGAAAACGATAATACTCGATTAAACTAATTGAATTCACAACTTGATTGAATAGTGATAGTCTATTTATGATGACTTACAAAAGTCGCCAATACAAATAAATTGACGATGAAACAGAAAAAAACAATATGGAATATGAATATTAAGTAGTACTTACATGAATATATGAAATCAATGATAGATGCAAATAGTTGTCTAGGTTTATATAAATAATAGTACTTTTATGCTTTGATACTGTCTCATTCTTGTCTATTTCACGTGTCAAAAAAATTATATTAGTGATTAAAACAAAGTAAAGAAGAAGAAGACGACGGGAAAGAAATGGAAAAAAGAATGACAATAATATTTAACAAGGAAACGTAAGTGGGAGGAGAAGAGGAAAAAGTAGCTTCCAGAAATATAGATCACTAGAGAAGAAAAATAGAAAGAATGAAAAAAAAGGGAGACAGAGCTAGAAAAAGCTGATGATAATAGTGAGTTACTTGATATTAATGAGTACAGTCTAGAATGACATTTATATAACTAATAATAATGATTGATAATTACATTTTTTTTCTTATTGTTTTCAAATAGAAAATATGAAGTTTCAAATTAAACATAAAAACGTCCAATTAAGTTGATTCTATGTGACATATACTACACATTTTGAAAAGAATGAACTTATCAAATAAAAATCTTGTTTTTGTTAAGTATGACTGCATTTTTAATGTTCAAATAACAACTATTTATATACAACATCCTCAAAAAAAACTGTCTATTTAATAGTTTTCTCTCTCTCTCTCTCTCTCTCTCTCTCTCTCCAGTTAAAGAATTTCTCTAATACTTCTTACAAAGAAAAAAACTTTCTACTTGACTTTCTGTGATAAGTATGTTTCTTTTGAATGGATATAGTTAACCATATTTATAGTCTTCTGACGTAAAACATCCGTAATTTAGCAAGCAGAATGGTTTTTAATCCTGAATTGAGTGCATTCATAGAACAAAGGAGAGAAAATACAAAAAACAAGTCAATTAACTCTGCATGAGCTGTAAAACAATGATTTTGAATCTAAGATATGCTATGATAGGATGTTTGATGAATATAAAATAAATCATATTTGACGAAAAATTAATCATCCACATTCAATATGTCATTGTCAATTGACTCTCATTAAATATCTCAATTTTACAATTGAATCAAGCAAATCTCATGTTCTGTCATCTTCATTATCTTCTTCGTCTTCTCCTCTTTCCTCATAAAAACTTCATTGATATTTGACATGTAAAGATCATGCAATATAAATTAATCAAACTCGAAAAACAAAAAGGATTTCTTTTATTTCTATTTATCACGAGATTCAACAAAAAACAGCATGAGATTCACTACGAGAAATAAATAAATTCAATGTTAAAAAGCAAAGAAAAAAAATGATAACGGTTTCTTGTCGCATGTCGTTGGTTTGTTTTTCTTCGTGTCAATTATTTGATTGTTTTATGTTAATTTATTTAATTCAAATTTTTTAAATATTTCACTAGCTGTAAATATAAGCGAATCGAGTATACTAGCAACAGTAAACGATCCACCCACTACAGCACAAATCGATGTTATGAACGTGTAGAATTTTTGTCGACGTTCACTATATTTAACTGTAATCGGCTAAAATCATCAAAAGTAACAAAAGAAAAATAATGTTCAACGAGTTGAATTTGTATAATTTTACCATAATATCGTAACGAAACCATATGGCAGGAACAACGCCAGGCTGATGTGCAGTAAATTCCTAAAAGCAAAAAACATTAACCTACTTCGAGGTATATTCCAAGTTTATTAAGACCTATTCGAAAAAAAACAGAACACTCCTTGGGAGATGACTGGCAAATCTCATTAAAAGCTAAGATTAAAAATATGTTGTAGAAATTCAGTGAGTTCTTTTTCAGTCGGATATGAAATCAATCTTCACAATACAATAAAAATCTAATTACAAAAGTCATTTCTTCTCTAATGAATTTTAATTTAGTCGAACAAAAAAAAAAGAAAGTAGTTTATTTTCAAAGTAAAATTAATCTCGAATTAACGCCGTTTTGCTCTTGTTATTAAACTAAGAATAGTTTTTTTGCAAGCCTATCAGACGGAAATTTAACTACTTAATGAGACTTTAGGTAGTTTTTTTTATTAGAAAGGCTTTAGTCGGCTTTCCTTATTTGAAATATTTAATCTCATTGTCGATCTGTACTTGTAATACATTTCTAGGCATTGGAGGAGTACGAACTCGATAGAAAAATGTAAATTGATACGGATATCGACGGTTTGCACTAAGATCTTCGTAGATTGTTGGTACGATTTTCAGTAAATAATCATGTGAAGCAGGATTAGGACGATTCGTGTTATTAAATCGTCGTAATGGACGGAATGCTCTTCGATTTGGAATTTGACGAAAACCCTTTTTATTTAATATGAACATTTTCTGAGGATTAAGATAATTTCTATCGAACAACTAACTTTGATACTGTCACCAAATGTTAATTCATGAATGACATGTTTCATGTTAGCATTGACTGGTTGTTGTGGTGAGGAATGTGTTGATATATGAAAGTTACCGGGCACACGAGCAATAGTAAATGTTGCATTAATTCGGCAACCAGCACCATTATTTTCAGGAATGCGTTTTGTATTATCAAGAAAGCCAACTTCATGTCGACCGAGATCATCTTGAATATCAATACCAAGAACTGTAAAAGAAAGTTTTCATTTAAATTTTTTTTTGTTGTTGAAATTTTTGAGATTTCATTTTTACATTGACAACTTATTTCTAAAACACTTATGTCAATATTAACTGGGATACGTTCAGCTGTACCACTTTCAGGAATGTCAACATACAATTCACTAATACTAAATAAAAAGAAACGAATAAAATAGAAACAACAACAAAAAAAACACAATCATATTTATTTACACATCAGGCGTAATGAAATAATAAAGTTCAATAAGTAATAATGTCGAAATAAATGATATGCAAATCAATGAGATAGCAGCACCTGTATTCGTTGGCTGTGTGAGATCTTTAGGAATTTTTCGGTAGATATCAAATCTGAAAATGATTGATTTAGTTTTTGTATCGTTCGATTATATCAAGATGAATTTACCGTCGAATATCGAATTGCATGATCGGTCCTTCGGTCGATAGAATAAAAGACAGATCTAAAATATAGTGAAGGCAAGGATAGAAGACGGAGACAAAAATGAACATGTTACATCAAAAACGAAAGTTGAGAAGAAGAAGAAAAAGAACAAATAGATCTAATCTCTGTGTCTCTTTTTTAGGTCTAGGACTATATCAATGTTTTGTCTTTTCTATTGATTAAAAGTTAAGAATTGATTCGGATTTGTTATTTGAAACCAGCATTTGAGGATTTTCCATATAGGATTGAAATGCTTGAAGAAATAATGCACTTGATTGAGGATCACATGCACGTGCATCATAAGATAATGTAACGACTAATTCATTTTCATTTTTAAGATCATCACCCTTGGCACGAAGAAGATTTTGTCCAATGGCTAAGATGCCTATTTGTGGTGGATTGATAACAGCTGAAAATGATTTAATACCGAACATGCCAAGATTCGATATCGTAAATGAACCACCTTGAAATTCATTTGGTTTTAATTTTCCATCTTTAGCTTTGGTAGCTAATTGCCGAACTTGTCCATTGATTTCTTGAATCGATAAACGATCAGCATTGAAAACAATCGGTGTTATAAGACCGTTGTCAGTTGCAACGGCAACACTGATGTCAACTGTCGATTGAAGATTAAGACCTTTCTTATCTTCATAAATGCCATTCATTTGCGGAACTTGCTATAAAAAACTGAAACTAAGAAATGATTTATGCATTTTGTTCTCTTACACGAAGTGCATTAGCCACAGCTTTGATAATAAAATCATTGACTGATACTTTGACGGTTGCTTTCGGATCACTGATCATTTGTTTACGTAGCTTAATCACTTGATCGACATTCGAGGTCACGCTAATATATTGATGTGGGATATTCGTTTTCGAATATGTTAAACGTTTAGCAATAGCTCGTCGAATTGATGATATTTCGATGTCATGATAACGGCGACCGTTAGCAGATTCCGAGGTTTGTTTTGCTGATGCTGTTGCTGCTGCTGATGGTTTAGTAGTTGGTTGACTTGGCTGACTATGAGATTTAGCTTTTAATTGATTAGTCTCAATATATTTTTGTACATCGCTAGAAATCGAAGATAAAAAGGAAAAATTTTATTCGAGAAAGTCAATTCGAACCTTTTCATGACAACTCCATGAGGACCAGTGCCTTGAATTTTTGACGGTGAAACACCGTATTGTTCTAGAAGAGTACGAGCAGCTGGACCAATCGCATGACTAAAACAAAAAAAAACAGTTTGATGAATAATTTGTTTGTAAATTATTTATACTGAGAATGTTCAGGCGTTTGTTGTTGATCGCTTTTTGGCTTTTCTTCTTTCGGTTTTGTTTCGGCTGACTTTTGACTAGGAGTTGCCGTTTTCTCTTCACCTTTCGGTACTTCGACACTTTTCCAATCATCACCTTTTTCAACGATAAGTGCTATTAATTTTCCAACTTTGACATCTGTCGAATTATCGGGCATCTTGAAAAAACGATATTTCGATTTCGATTTTTCAATGTGAAAAAATGAGAAAATCTTTACAAGAATTTTAGCAAGAACGCCTTCGTCTTCTGTATCGAGAGTCATTGTTGCTTTATCGGTTTGAATTTCGCATAAAGCATCACCAGGATTAATTTCTTCGCCTATAATCAAACGAAATTCATTCAACAAACTTGTCTTGTTATTCGAACCTTCTTTCTTAAGCCATCTAACAATTGTACCTTCACTCATTGTCGGTGAAAGCGAAGGCATTTTTAAAGGTGTTGTTGCTAAATTAGTCCAAAAATCGATGACAAACAAAATAAAAAAAGCAAAATCAATTTACCAAGAGTTCGAATTGCTTCAAAAGTAAGACGCTGTTGGCGGCAAACATTAGTCGCAAGTCGACTGAGATTACGAAGCATTTTTAGTTTAAACTAAAACAGATTGATAGACAATTTTTCAATTTCGTCTTTTACAAAATAAATAAGCTCTTGCTGCTCGTGTTGATGTTAAGTAAGCAAGCCAAACCAAAAAACAATTCAACAATACGATTTCTCGTTGGTTATTAGTATTCTGAAGAACATGTAGATGGCAGTAGTTTTCGATTGCATCGAATTTACTTTTTTTTGCCAGCAAAGAGACTTGTCATCGTCTTCCTTCAAACATAAAAATAACAACGGCAATTCTTTTAGAATTGATTATCATATGAACACGAGAGTTCGATGTACTATGGATCGTCTGTCAGTTGATAGAAACGAGGGAGAAGCGTATTGATTATGACTATAAGAGATCATTGACTCGTCCCGATCCGCTATTTCGACATGCTTTCATCGTTCTTTCTTTAAATCAAGGTCAAGAACAAAATCTTTGTCTTTTTTGTGTTAAACTCATATCAATATTTGTTCTTGTTTTCGTTTAAATTTCGATTCTATCAATTCATAATATATTTATTCGACCATGACGTATTTTGTTTCTAAATAAATGTCCTGTTTGTTTTCTTCTCTCCCTTCTCATATCTTATCAAATTTACGATTCTATTAACGAAATCAAATTGCGATTTCCGTTAGCAATTGAATTTAGTTATCTGCTGTAGTGTCAAGCCTCAGGATAAAAAACATCGTTCAATAAGAAAAGATATTCGTGACTAATTTTACTAGATGAAAAAAACTGACACGATATTAATTATCTTGTTAATTCGATTTTGATCGCTAATATGAAGAAAAAAAGAAATGAGAAAAATAGATAGAAAAAAAAAAGACGAGAAACATAGGGCGAGAAAAATCGAGATTGAAGACAAATACGAAGGACTCGCTATTGATAAGTTGTTTTACTGTTGATCAACATTACTCGACAATATTCGGCAATCAAAAGATTATGTTATCTTTGTTTATTCTCGGTGCTTTTCTAATAGCAAGTAGGCAAATTTGTATGTCGAATTCAATGAATTTGATTTTCGTTTTTTTTCCCCCTATTCAGATCAAGTTCATGCGAATAGGAATTTAACTTGTTACGAATGTGCCAGTTGTTCGTCAACACCAAATTTTACAACAACCGGCAATGAGATTTGTTTTGTATGATTTTTGAATTGATCTTTTTTTTTTCTCTAACACTTGTTTTTTTTTCTTTAATATTCTCTAGCGTGTTCAAGTAAATTGTGTGGCAGCTGATATCAATATGATCGATCTTATTGGCAATCGTTTACATACAAATTATTCTCTATTAAGTTGTGGTCAAACACTTCAATATCTCTCAGCTTGTACCATAACGTATCATTGTTGTTATACGAATAAGGTACTCATCATCCGGATTATTCAAAATAACATCACTAGTAATCTGTATTTTGACATTCATATCCAGTCTAGCATCTTATTCTTTTTTGTTTTCTTTAATATAGCTCTATTTAATAAATTAGCTCTTTTTATTCTCTCGATAAATTATTTATTGAAATAAAATACTCTATGTATGTATATAATTATCTAATTCTAGCAAACAAAACTATATTTTCTAATCGATTGCTTTATGCAAGTGTTTTGTATTGTAATATTTTGATAGGCCAATGCGTATATCAGGCGATGAGATGAATTTAGTTGTATAATTACACATGTTTGCTGTCGTTTGATCGATAGATGCTAGTGTTGAAGGTATTTGCTGCGTACATTGAAAGATTTTCTAGGGAAAGAGAAAAGAAAAGGATAAAAATAGATTCTTGCTTTTTTTGAAAACAAACTAAATTAAGTTGATTAGAATTATTCGATAGACTGATCTCTTTGTAGATATATTTCCGTTTGGAAAGATCCGGTGACAAAGGTAGATCGATTAGATTTGAATGATCAATTAATGTCGATGATGATGATGATGAAATTGAAATATTCGAAACAGTTGGTTGGTGTTGTTGTTGTGTTTTCTTTTTCTTTTTTAAATAAATTTTCAATTGTTTTTTCAATCGATCGAATCGATTCAAAGGTAAATGCAGTCGTTTGATTTTCTTTTTCTTTGATTTAACTTTCAAATTAATTTCATTATTCGTTTGAATCAATGTTAAATTCTTGTATTGTGTAGCTATTTGACCACTTGATTGTAGAGGAGGCGAAAGAATCGGTGTGAGAATATCGTCATGTAAACATGGACGATTCGTTTCGCTGAAATCAAATATTGAAAATGGTTGAGTTGAAAATAAATAATCGGCAGATGGATCTAGTGAAATGAATAAACGATTGACTGTTTTTTTTAATATGATATTTACTTTGAGTAGAATTATCAATATGTTCAGAAATGATCATAATCGATTGAGAAACATCCTTTTGTTCTTTGATAAGAAATGGTATTAATGATTTTTGAATTGGATAACAAATTCCTAAATATAGTCAAGTTCGAAATAAGAAAATGTTTTCTTTTTTTGTTCAACCATATTCATCGACAGCATAGATTATATTTTCAAACTCCATGAACACACGAAAATCAAAACAAATTCTTAACGACAAAATCACACAAATTTGAATAAATCCGCGAATTATCCTTTCGAACTGTCCGACGGACAAATCGATAGATGACATTCGAGATGTCGACGAGAACGAGAAACAAAACTATTTGATTCTATTCGATATTTATTTTAAAAGAAAGACAATATATTAAAACTAACTAAACACTAACAGAAATTTCTATTCTAGAAAATCTAAATAATTGTGAATTTAAACTTTCGATTCTTCAGGTAATACTTTCCAAGTACCAACTGTTTCAACAGATGAATTCATATAAAAACGTAGACAAACAATCATACCGCATAGACTTGAAGCAAGAAGAACAAGACTAATGAGTATTAGAAAAATAACTAATATCGTTTTAATGAATTCATCGAGTTGAGTTTGATTATAATTGTGATAATTAAAACGATGAAACAATCGTGATGATGGTGAATTTTTCTCGGCGAGATTTATTGTATCACCAATTTTTGAGAGAAGACTACAGTAAAAATATAAAAACAAAGATTCAATTTGATAAATTAATAGTTATTACTAAGGATCATTTCCAGGCCCTGCTGTTTTTTCATTTTGACTATAAAGAAAGATAAAAATTCAATTCAAGAAATTACTGAACTCACTAAGGTCTATCAGCAAAGTTTTGTAAACTTTGTGTTGTTGTTGTTGTAGCTGGTAATTGAATATCTAAATTTTTTCTTTCGTTTTCTTGTTTTTTTTATTCAAATAAAATTAATTTACCTGTTTCACAAAATTCTCCACGATATTCCAACGAACAAATACATTGAAAACCTTTGCTATTCGTCAAATCATCTACACATTGACCATGATTTTGACATAACTCCGAATTGGTTCGACACGGTTCTGATTAAACAAACAAATGAAGAAATCAATACGAATTATCATCGTACTTATTTCACAAGTCTTCTTCAATGCATTATAGATAAAACCAGATTGACATTTCTTTTTTATACTTTGATCAGATGTTTTACAAATAATATATTCATCGTATTTATTTGCGACAGGTAGATATGTACCAGGTGCATAATCTCGACAGATTGGATCGGCATTTATGCTCTCAATTGTTTCGTCATAATCAAATATTTCATCTTCTTGGAGGTGTTCGTATTGACAATTTACCTAAGATCAACAAAATATAAATAATATCAACTCATTTATGTTATAAAATTATTTACTAATTGTGGTGGTGAACATAAGAAAAATTTCGGATCAAAATGAAGTTCATTGGGGCAATGAAATACTTCATGTAGACCATTTGAATGACAATAATGAAAT
>ERZ778029.3198-NODE-3198-length-10391-cov-3.617550_pt1 | contig 10391 bp, 12 predicted proteins | sample MGYA00375759_ERZ778029 | MGnify/ENA primary metagenome ERZ778029 (study PRJEB29350, sample SAMN05389819) | bioreactor metagenome | isolation source: Ammonium sulfate bioreactor | place: South Africa: University of Cape Town | collected 2014-04-04 ...
AATAAAAAATATGATTCTAGATGAATTGGCTGCGAAAGTAGCTGCACATGCAGCTGATTGTTATAAAGAAGCTTATACATCAGCGAAAACCGAAAGTGCAAAACGAATTATTCCAGATGTAAATAGACAATTTCTTTTGATTTCTATTCACGAGGATTTGTCTTGTAGAATTATATAAATACAATGCATGCTAAATATCTGTTATTTCAATCGAAGAGTGAATATCATGCTGGTAAACAAGCCCAAGCCGATAGAAAATACGGTCTTGCTGTTGTTCGATTTGAGGTAGTTTTTGTTTTTGTTTCGATGAACAAAGAAATTTTTTTCATTTCGATTTTTAGCGAGCGAAAGATTTTGCTGAACAATCGATCAGCAAATGTTCTACACCTGCATTTACACCGGCTTTTCGTGCAAATCTCGATGAAATAACTAAAAATGCAGCAGCAGCACGTCGAGACAACGAATTTGTCTATCACGAACGATTGCCCGACTCGAAAACACTCGATACTATCATGGCACAAGCCATAGCTAAACCCGCACCGATCTCGTTTCCATTGACAACAGATTTTCGAGATCTATTCGCTGCACTCGTGCCAATTGCTTTGAACAATGCGTTCAATGCATTCAGTGCTAAACGTGCAGAAATTATGAATATTGAAGTTAATCGTCTACGTGAAGCAACGAACGTTTTAAATTCGTAAGAAAATCTCTTAGCAATAAAACGATCCATCGATGTGAAATTGTTTTATGCAGATTTTTAGCTTCGTTGAATTTACCAGCTGCAATTGAAGATACCGGTGGTCATCAAATTCCAGCATCGATGATTGAAAAAGCCAATGAAATCAAACGACAAGGTGGAATCAGTACATTAGATAAAATGATCAATGATTTGCCAGTGGCTTTGACAAGAAACAAGGAAATTCTCGATGAAGTATGAAAACGAATTCTGAGTTAAATTGATTGAGATAGATTTCGTTTTCCTCTAGACAATTCGAATGTTAGACGATGAAGAACGTGGTGATAACGAACTTCGTAATCAATTCAAAGAACGTTGGACACGTACGGGATCTTCGTCATTGACGGCTCCATTGCGTCAAGAAGCAAAGAAATACATGGATATCATTCAAAATGCTATTAATGCTGATAAAATTGTTCAAGAAAAATTCCGTGTCAATCGAGATTCAGTTGCTCTTCTCAGCAAACAAACAGTAAAATCCACGCAAATCGATTCGTTTGAGAAACAAATTTTCGTTTAGCATGAAATTGCCAATGAACTTCCAGCTGCATCAGCTGTCGGCGCATTACGTGATAGTTATGTGATCAAAGAACTCCATCGTTTGATGGACACAGTCGCAGCAACGAAGGCCGAACGTGAAGTTATCGAATCGGAATTGAAAAACACTGATTCGGACAGTGTTCGAACTCGTTTGATTGCCGCTTTTCAACAACAAGGTGCCGGTGCTGATGAAAATAGTATTGTCGTTCATGAAATCGAATCGATCTATGCACCATTGAGACAACAAGTCAATGAGAGTCTTTCGAGACAAGAACAATTAGTTGAGAATATTCGACGAGCTAATCAACAGTTCCAAAATGAGAAACAAGGCAATGCTTCGTCGGAAATACGTGAAGAAATGATGAAGAACTTAGCTCGAGCTTATGATGCGTTTCAAGAACTATTGAATAATCTACGAGAAGGAAGCAAAGTTAGTTTCGTTGATTTAATAAGAAATACTCGGAAAAAATGGTTTTGTTTTTAGTTCTATACAGATTTAACACCATTGTTAATTAAATTTCAAAACAAAGTTTCGGATTTCGTCTTCGCACGTAAAACCGAAAAAGAAGATCTTATGAAAGATATTCAACGCGGTATTCTCGGCGGCAATTCCTCATCGTCAGCACCGCCAGCATCATCAGCACCACCACCATCTTATCCATCGAACGCTAATCCATCTTATCCATCGAATGCTAATCCACCTTATCCTTACCCGAATCAACCAGCACCCCCACCAATAACCGGTCACATCCCACCGCCTGTACCTGGTAGGAGCGATAAAAAATGAAATTCTATTTATATTTCTATCAAACCAATTTTTCCTCATAGGCAATCCACAATTACCCTATCCAAGTAATTACAACACTACACCCTTCTTACCCATGCCACCTGGTTACAATCCATACGGTGGATTTTATGGTATGAATGATTAAATCAATTTGAATAGTATTGTTTTTATCTTTTATTTTTTTAATTAGCTGCGCCGCCTTATCCAATGGGTGGTGCTCCAGCATATCCATCAGCAGGTAAATTTGATCTTAAGATATAGTTTTTTTTTTTTTATTTAATTTTTATTTATTCAGGCTTTGGTGTTCCTCGACCGGAATCAAACAATAACAACAAAAAACGATAAATTCTTTCTTTCATCGAATGACAATCAAGTCTTCTTCTACTTTTCTTTTTCTTCTCTCGACATACGTACATCTTCATCAAATATCTATACTTTATTTTATCTAGTTTCTTTTTCTTGATTAAATATAAAAACGAACAAAACCTCTTTCATTGTTGATCAAAATGAGCTCGATATTCTCCAGGTCGATGTGCATGCCCATGAATATTTCCATGCGGTACTTGAGATTGTTGTTGTGGTGGTGGTGGTGCAGATGGAAGAACACCAGTATTTGTTGCATAAGGAGTCGTGAAATATCCCCGAACACCAATCTGTGCCGGATACATCATCGTCGGTTGAAAACTCGGCACGGGAACAAACGGTCGTGCATAACCGCGACCATAACCGTAAGGATAAGACGGTATCACAGGATTGTAGACTGTATGACTGCCGTGATGATGGCAATGTGGTCCTTGAGTTACAACATAGTTTTCATCGGGATAAGGATGCATCGGATATATATTTCCGTTTCCCATAATTATATAGAGAGATATATAATAAATACAGTCGAAGAAACAAAAAAAAAGTCAAAATATTGAGTACGTGAGTCAATTACCAGTCTATTCACATATTTGATTCATTGAGACAAGTACTTATATCAATATCACACACACACAAAACAAAACAAGCACTTATGTCGAGTAACTAACTCCATCTATATACGCTTTATTATATTGCAGATTCGTATCGTAAAACTTTTCTCTCTCTCGAAAATGTCACATCTCGACTTTTCTGATCGAGAAAAAAATAATTTTTTTTTGCTATTTTTTTTTCTATTTAAAAACCGATTTGATCAACTGTACAATACAAATGAGAGAAAGAATGAATGCCTGATAAATGAATGAATGAATGCATATATTAGTTTTTTGTTCAATCATTCGATACGATACGATACGAAGAAGAGGAAAGAGAAGAGAAGAGACGAAGAAAGAAGCAAGTGTTAGTTCGTTCATTCGTTCATTGACTTCACCATCGGGGTCAAGACAATTTTCTCTTCATATTCGTCAACAGCATGTTATCCATTTATGTTTTTACAATAGTTTTTTATTTATTCCCATTGATTACAACTGAACAATGTCCATCGACGAAATTCTGTACTTGTTCACCGGATTTAACTGTTATCAATTGTATTAATCAACAGCTCACCAATGAGTTTCTGTTCGAGAAATTTCCTCAATCGACTGTTGTTCTCAATCTATCGTCGAATTCGTTAACATCGGTTCAGTCTCTATCGAAACTAACTAATCTTCAAACATTGGATTTATCTTCGAATCGACTTCAATCGATTCCATCGAATATCTTCTCGAAATTTCCTCAATTATCATCGTTATATCTTCAATCGAATTTCTTAAAAACAATTCCTAAAACATTCAACGAAATCTCGAATATCAATCTCGATATTTCCTCGAATCCATTGCAATGCACTTGTCAATTAAAATGGTTGGTTAAATGGTTCGAAACCATCAATCTGATAAAGAAAATCAATTGTCAAAAGTCTCGACAATTAACCGAAGCTGATTTCTGTTTGACACATCCGAAAAATTTCATTTCCATAAGTCCATCACAATCGCAGATTGTCTACGAAAATGACCCCATAATTTTCAATTGTTCATCGAATACAAACACGTTTTGGACGTTCAACGACGAACTCTATTCGAACAACGCAACAGTTTTCATTCCGCACGTGCAATTCAATCACTCAGGCATTTGGACTTGTCACAGTTGGAATCTCAACCGTTCGATTTCGTTACAAGTTCTATCGTTACAATCGAATCATTTTTGTCCATCGATACAAATGGACACGTCGAAAGGACATTTCTTTTGGCCACGGACGTTAACTGGCCAAACGAAACAACTTCCTTGTCCGTTTCAATCAGCTGCGTGGCTCAAGGATTCTCTTCAGCAAGCACAAGCGTTTTATACGTGTTCAAGAAGTCGACAATGGACGCAATTGGATCTTTCTCAATGCGCATTTCGAACGAATATTTCACGGCAATTCGATGAAATTCTCTCGACAAATCAAACGAATCTTCTCTCGAGATTGATTCATTTGATGTCGAAAATCGATTTGAAAACATTTCTCTTCGATGATATCATTTTTCTCATCGATTTAATCAACGATGAATACGAACATTCAATATCTCGAAAGCAAAATCTCGATGAAATCACCATGCTCATCTATCGTTTAACTGATCTCATTCTGCAAATACCCGAAGACAATCTTTTCATGATTAAAGAATATCATTCAGCGCTGAATCGGTTGAGATCGATCGTTGAAAATCTCATCGAAAAAACAAATCCATCGTGGATCTACGTCGGCAAACAACTGACAGCCATGACTTTGGAATCAGTTCGACCACCGACGGTGTGTTTCGTTCCCAATCGATCATTGTTAACGATTATTTGTGGAATTCTTAATCGACAATATCGACGAACTGAATCTCGTTTAGCAACGATTCAATTTCCTTCGCAAACCAATTCGTCGACGAATCAATCATCGATTTACAAGATTCTCTTCTATCGACAGTCGAGATTGTATCCCATCGACAGAAAATTCATTTCCAATCCTGTTATTTACATGAAATCAGTGAAATCAACGGATTCTTCGACTGTTCAATTGACATTCTACGGCCAGTCAAATCAAGCTGCGATCGGTGTTTGGAAACCGAATGAAACCGCTTGGCAAGTGTCTCCATCAATTTGCAAATTAAATCAACAGAATATCGATTTAATTTCAACGGATTGTCTTCTCAAAAATCAAACATCTCTCGCAATAACCTATCTCAATCAGCTGAACGAATATCGGTATTTACTATTCAGTAGTAATTATCTCGATTTAGCGATTTACGTGTCATCGGTGATCGCATCAGCTTGTTTGTTGATTTGTATTTTGTTTTACGTTAGTTGTTCGAATGTTTTTCTCATGCCAAGAAGTTTCTTTCATTGTTTGATTAATTATTGGCTTAGTTTAGCAATCTTATTTCCATTGTTTGCATTCGGTATTCGACAAACGGAATACGTATTCGTCTGTCAATTGATTTCGATTAGTTTACATTATCTTTGTTTGACAACAATTCTTTGGTTAACTCTATTGGCCTATTGTATTTGGCAGAAACTTTACATGATTTGGTCGGGTAAAGGTCATGAATCGGATGAAAATGGTGAAAATCCTAAAGTAACAATTGTAGATTATGATGACGATGGTCTGCCAATCATCAAATTAAAAACGAAACCAATTATTCAATATTATTTTCTTGCTTACGGAATTTCGTTTATTATCTGTGGAATTAATGTTGCAATTTCACGTGAACAATATCTAACAAATAAAATCTGTTTTCTCAATACATTCGAATCGTTATTAACCTTAGTGATTCCATTTGGAATATTTGCTTTTCTTTTATTAATCTTTCTTCTTGCTGGTAAATTGAATATCAAACGTTTGACAAAAGAAGCGATTCGTCTACGAAATCTGCCGGACGAATCCGATGGCGAACCGGAAACCAATCTCGACACCGAAGAAAATCTTCTTCCATTGAAGCCCACTGAAACTTTGCCGATGATCGAGAAAAATCTTCCTCATATCGATTGTAATCAATCACATTTGGATAGTATTTGCTCATCGGACATGGATCATCAACATCAACCAACAAATCAATTACACTCGATTCTATTTCAAGTCATTCTTTTGATTTGTATATTTGCTTCGAGCTTAGCGATTTACACTCATCCATTGCAAAACTTTCAATTTCGATATGAACATTCGATTTACACGCATTTCTACGGGTTTTTCGTTCTGCTTTTGGCGTTTTATATTCTTGCATTCTATGTTCTCACACGTTCGGATTTAACGATGCATTGCCAATTTTCTAATCGAACAAAAAAACGTCTACTCAATCAATCCTATGTCGAACCACCGCCACCACCTCAATCACCTCAACCGAACGATGAATTCGATCGAATTAAGAGCAATTTCAGTGGTGATGAATCGTTTACTGAACCGATTCCAGCACCATCATCACCTCAACCATCGTCAATATATCAAAGTCAACAAGTTGACACCAGTGAAGTCGCATCGGTCACCTACGGTTCGAAACGACAAACGTCAATTGCATCGAAATACTATGCTCGTCATCGACATATGTTGAAAACGAGCGTATCGAATAGTGAAACAAGTTTACAACCCAATGAAACTCTACCAACAACATCGAATTTAACACCGATTAAACAAGAAACTGAAAAATCACCTCAAACTTTGATTCAACCGTCGACAGCTTCGCCATCTCAAGCAATCATTCGCCCATTGCCAATTGTTCGTTTGACATCGCCGGCAATTGCAGACAACACATCAGGACGTAATTCATATCGTATTATGCCAAGTCCAAGCACTGAAGAACGTCAAGCAACATACATATATCTCAATCAAAATCCACATTTAATCCAACAAGATCCAACACCCTCAACGAAGAAACTTTCCAATGGTCATTTTCCTCATGTTGCATACATCGACGAAGATGACGAAGCCAGTGTTTCGCTTAAATCTTCAGCTTGTGACTCATCATCATCGAGCACAACTTCACCTGTCGTAACACGAAAAGAACGTTCGAAAACGATTTCATCATCCTCGTCTTCAACATATTCATCTCAGAATCTCGATCCAAATCAAATCATTCTTCATGAGAGCAGCGTGTAAATTTCTGTTTTTTTGTTTTAGCCAGTAGAATTCTCTTTCTCTGTCAGATATTCATTTGTGTTTCTTGTTGCTTTCTTCACCAACCGTTGTTCTCCAAAAACAATGTGATCTGAATGTCTTCTGTCTCTTTTGTTTTCTTCTTGTTTCTGCATGAATAATGAAATGAATTTTGATAAGATAATAAAAAACAAATCTCATTCGATAGAATTCTCTTTTTCAAAGAACGAAAATCAAAATCTATTTTTCGTTTGAAGTATGAAATTATTGATGCTTCGACAAATTCTTCGTTATCAACGAACATTTTCAACTTCTCTACTCAATCAAAATCATCATGAACTCGTTAAACGTGTTGAAAACCTTCTGAAACACATTCAAATCGATTTCAAACTTTTATCACAAACCGACATGAAACTTCTCGATGAAACACAAATGAATATGGACTCGATTTTTTTATTAGTTGTAGTCGGAGAATTCAATTCCGGAAAATCACAATTTATAAATACTTTACTCCGAGAAAAAGAAGAAATCTGTCCAACGGGTGTCCTACCAACGACAGATATTATAAATATACTTAAATACGGCAAACAACGACAAGATATCATCGAATCTGAACATATTAAATCAATTTATTTGCCCAATGATTGGTTAAAACAAACGAATATTGTTGATACACCTGGAACCAATGCAATTCTTCAAACACATCAACAAATTACTGGTAATTTCTTTTTCATTTGTTCATTTCGATAGGAGATATTGATTTCCAGAACATTTTATCCCGAAATCGGATTATGTTTTATTTGTCACCAGTGTCGATCGACCATTTTCTGAAAGCGAACGTTTATTTCTCGTTCGTATTCACGAATGGAAAAAGAAAGTTTTAATTATCTTAAATAAAATCGATCAAATTCAACGTGAAACTGATCAAGTGAAAATCATCGATTATGTTTCGAACAATGCTCGACAAGTTCTCGACGATACATCCGTTCGAATATTTCCTATCAGTGCATTGAAATCAGCTGGTATTCGAGAATTAGAAAATTATCTTCGAACAGAATTAAACGATCGAACAAAAATTCAATTGAAACTAGAAAATCCACTTGGAGTTGCCGAAAGAATCGTTGGAAATTATGTGAAAATTATTGAACAACGAAAAGAAATTCTCATCGAAGATGAAAAAGTAGAGCAAATAATAATAATTAGATGAGATTTATTGATTTTCTTGTTGTTTTAAGTTATTATTTGTTTTAAACAATGATATCGATGAATATCGACGACAGATGCTCGATGATTTTCGATTTCAATTGAACAAAATCGATAATATTTTCTTTAAAATGATTGATAATATGGAAGAATTTCTTCTTGAATATATTAAACTCTCTCGTCTTCTACCGACATTATTCAGTACAAGTAGTTCGAGTGAATTGAAAGTTCAATTTAATAATCGTGTTAATAAAAATATTGAAGAAGATATTAATCAATGTATAAGTCATCTATGTGACTGGCTTTTAGAACGATCGAATCGAACAATTCAACAATTGAATAAACATTTGAATATGAGAAAAGATATTGAAACAACACAAGATTTTTCAATATCACGACAACAAATACTCAATCAATTACAAGCTCAATGTCAAAATGTACGTAAATACGTAGAGCAATTTGTCTATTCATCAATATGAAATGTTTTTGTTTTTATTTTAAGATTTTGTATAAACAAAAGACAGCTACCGGTGGACAAGCTGATGATCTTACAGCATCAATTCGTTCGACTATGCTAGGAACTGCAGCTATTGAAGTTGGAGCTGTTGGATTTGGTTCGATATTTCTTTTTATTCTAATACTCATCTTTTGTTTTTATGCTGTTTAGGAGCTTTAGCTGCATTAGCATCATTCGATTGGACTGGTCTACTTGGTGCGAGTATCATTGGTGTTCTTGGTTTATATTTAATTCCGATGCGTCGTTTAACGATTAAACAAGAAATGAAAGATCGAATTGAGAAAACACGCGCAGATCTAACACAACAGTTAGAAAAACATTTCTCTTATGAATTAGATTTGAATCAACGAAAAATGCGTGAATTAATTATGCCATACAGGTTGAATTTTTTTGAGGATGTTTGAAATTAATATTTTTGTGAATTTCTAGTCGATTTGTTCAAGATGAGCAGGCGAAATTGCATGAAACAAGTCAACAAATAGAAACAATTCGAAAACAAATTAAACAACTGAAATTAGATATTCAAACTTCATTGTCACAGAGAAATTGATTTATTCTACGCATATAGTTTTGCCTATTTTTATAACTTGGAAAAAATTTCAATCAGTCACCCTCTTTTTCTTCTTTGATCGATAAAGTTTGTCTTTTGAGTGAATTCGTTAATAGATCCACGATGTGTGCAGCAGAAAAAACTTTCCTGTGCTTACCATGAGCCATTCAAGCGTAAAATAACGAAAAATTTCCCACAATGGGACGTCTGAATCAATACTATACCTATCCTAGGTAAAAACTTTCCTGTGCTTACCATGAGCCATTCAAGCGTAAACAACGAGAAATTACCCAGTGTAACGCTTGAATCAATCTACACCTACACTAGGAAAAAAATTTTGTGTGCTTACCATCTATCTCTTCACCTATTGAGAAAAAACGTTTGGGTAAATTTGTAACAGACGGAGAGAGAAGGTATTTAAGATAGCGAGATTGCGTCGTATACTTTCAAAACGAAATAAATCTTCAATACATTTACTCGTAAATAGTTTTGTTTTATCAAGGATTATTTTACATTCACGTTATTTTAACTATTCGATATACTAGTTTGTTAGTAGTGGAAAAGAAAGACACAAAGAATTAATATGAATTCTTGAGATTTGTATTAAGATACTGAGAAAACCCGATCCGATATTTATATTTTGCAATATAATTTGTCAATATAAGCGGTTTCAAATACAAAACTGAGATGAAATGAGACAGACAAAAGGGATCTTTTCAAAAGAAGATTAGAGAAGCTTAAGAAATTTCTAGTTTCAGTGTAAGATCGAAAAAAATCCATTTGTTTTATCGTCAGATATTGTCGGAATCTTTCGGTGTCTCCCTGGTTGGCTGCCATTAAAGTTCTGTCATGAGGAATCTGATCGAATCTCATCGTATTGATATGATTGGCCTACTGAAACATTGACTCTATAAACGTCAACTTCGAATAAAACCCTTGCTGACCTACCTTACACTAATAATCATGTTAAATTTTGTTAACATTTAAGAT
>ERZ778029.3199-NODE-3199-length-10389-cov-4.482969_pt1 | contig 10389 bp, 9 predicted proteins | sample MGYA00375759_ERZ778029 | MGnify/ENA primary metagenome ERZ778029 (study PRJEB29350, sample SAMN05389819) | bioreactor metagenome | isolation source: Ammonium sulfate bioreactor | place: South Africa: University of Cape Town | collected 2014-04-04 ...
TCATCATCATCTTTTTTGGCTTGTTCTTTTTTTTTTCGATCTTCGTTTGTTTGTTCACACACGCGACATGGATATACACAGTGAATAGGGAAGAAACGTTTTTTCTTGTATAAAACAAAAAAAAAGAAAGAAATATATATAAATATATATATCAATATATAGATGAAGAAATATGGAGCCATGTTCGATTAGTTTTAATGTCACCGTTTTCTAAAGCTTTAATAGTTCGTATTCCGACATGATGGATTGATTTGGCCCTGTCACGCATTCATTCGTTTCTTGTCGTCAAACGCACCATACCGGGTTTGCGCTGGCTGCATGTAAATAATCGATATGTATGTGACAATGAGTGTGAACCGTGACCCACTCGATCAACATCGAGTGAAACAGAAAGGAATAGAGAGAGCGCTGATTTTTTCTTTTTCTCTCTCTCTCTCTTCATCTAGCCCCCCTGTTGTGCTTTGCTCTACACTTATCGTTGTATGAGGCAAGCTGCCCGACTGTGTAGGTGAAGAGAATAAATTAGTGTTGCTTCTACCTCCCAGCATCAATAAATAATAGACGACATCGTCTAAGATGATGGTAGTATGAATAAGAAATGAAAATTACTAATACGCATATTGGATAGAGAATACGAAGGGAAAAAAAGACGTGTTTGTAAGAGAGAGAACATCTTAAATTATAGACGAGAGTAAGATTAGAGCCGAAGCAATGACAACGGATAAGCTCTCGACACATATTTTTTTCTCCTTAACTCTCTATCTCTCTTGGGAACAATTGTCAGAACAACTTCTCTTACACTTTCTCGATAATTGCTTATTAGATATATAGAATCGAATCGATACTTAACAACAAAAAAAAAATGAAGAAGAAGACGAAGCAGAAACAACTTGTGCTCATAATAGACGAAGAAAAAAAAAGGAATCTTCCATCTAATATGAAAGTAATCAAGCATGTAAATGTCTAATGGATGTTGTTGTCTTCACGTTTTTTTTTAATTCTTCTCTTTATTGAGAAATATTCTATCGCCGGATGTGTGATGATCATTAGAGGTGTATGTATACATTTGCTAATGGTCATTTAAATTGTTTGAGTAGAAAAATATTTACCCTGATGATCAAATGTTGACCAAATAAAAATTGGCACGTCCGATTCGTGTCGTTGATTAGAAAATAGCTCAACTCGACAACATGTCCTTCATGATGAAGCAACAGCAACAAAAAAAATGTTCATTTCCTAATCGAATTTTTGATCTTATATATATATATATATTAAAGATATGAATTGAACTAATCAAACTCTTCAATTGATTTTCTTTGCTTGTCCAAGTGGACATATCCGATCAAAAAAGATGAAGAAGAAAATCCGAATGAGACTTGAGTTTAATCTAGATTCTATTCAACAGAATACATCTTGTTGATCACAGCAGGTAACAGGATATGTTCACTGTGAAAAATAGTCAATTGAAAAATCAATTACGATAGATTAGTGATTTGATTAACAAGTTGTTTGAGATGTTGTTTTTCTAATAGAATCTTTTCGTTATCATTTCGAATCAATTCTTGATACGGTAATAATTGATTCGATTGTTGACGGATTTGTATGAGAATATCAATGTTTTTATATTCAGAAATCGTTCGTTGGTTGAAAAATTTCTTTACAATCTTGTTTTTTCGTGATAATATGTTCTTTTTTGCAAATAGTACATAAATAAACCAGAGAATTAATATCAAAATAAGAATCAAAATACACGAAAGAAAATATTTGAATAAATAACTGGCAATTATCGGTGTATTACTAATCAAAAGAATCTAGAAAGTTCGATTTGTTTTTCTTTTTGAACGAAAAATAAAAAAAAATAAACAAACGGGAAGATCGATACTTGTCAAACAGAATTGATCACCCCAAAGATAGGTCAAACGAAAATGAAATAGACCTTCATCCTAGTTTTGAATTGTAATCAGATTTCATCAATGAAAATATCGATTTACGTACATAGAATTTTAAATGAAGATTTGGCCCGAGAAAAAGCTGTTTGTTACTTGAAATTATTCGAAAGATTTTCTCTTCGATATCTGTCAATGGTTCGGAATGATTTGCAAATAGATTCAAAACTTTTGTTCGTATTTCATTCGACCATTGATTATCTAATTTCTCGAGAGTGAATTCAAAGTTATCTTTTAATTGAATTATTCTTACGAATGATTTCATAATCAGTTCGATTGGCTAATTCTTCCAAAAGAAAAATCGTTTCATTTCGTACTAAATAGGATTTGAAATAGATTTTCATTTGAACATGATTATTAACTGTTGAATCAACTGTATAGAACTACAAATACATTTTTTTTTCTCATTCTTGTTAATGGAAATTAATAATTCATCGTAAATTACTTGTTGAGCACAATGAACAGACTGATGCGAGAGAATCGATGGTAGACAAGAACAATTTCTATATCCATCACAGAGTGATTCATAATCGAGATTATAAACAATCACCGAATGAAAACCCGCTTTATATCGGTTCAATTGAAAATTTTTCTAAATTCAATTTTTGTTTTGTAGTTAACGAAGAACAAAAAAAAACTTCTACTGGAGGTTGAATCGGTATTAATTTCGATAGATTTACATCAACGTCAAATCTTGGTTCGATAATCGAATCTTGTAAACATTTCGTTTGAAAAATAATCGTTCGAATTATTGGCAAGTAACATGCGAATTGATTATGCAAAAATTCATGTTGAATTATGGATTTTTTCTAAAGAAACTAATATGTCAATTCCAACGGTCGATTATGAATAATTTACATTGTGAAAAAAAGATGCTGTTATAAATAGATTATTTCCATTAAGTACATAATCGTTTTCAATTAGAAAACTCAATTTTTTAGTAACTAAACATATAGAAAAGAATTGAGTTGAAAAGTGTCTTTGGAATTTAACCCCATGTATCTGCATGAACGCGTGAATAGCGAGCTGTAGGGGGTAACAAAACGAAGGTTGAACGATGTTGATTTGAGTCAATATTGGTTAATAAACATCGATCGAAGATTTGTTCGATTTTCTAAATTTGAAGTCAAAAGAAAAGAAAATCGTTTTTCGTTTTCGTCGTACAGATATACGAAAGAGATGCCATTGATTGATTTCAAGTTTGTCGAAATGTTTCTCTTCGAAAATTCGACCGATTGCAAATGTTTGATTGGCAATTATTTCTAGAAAAATATTCGGAAATTTCGAACTGATAACTGTCGAATATTGATCTTCGACTTCAAAAGAACATTCGTTGCTTTCTAATAGGATTTGATTTTTATTCAACGAAGAACGTAGAATCAATAAACAAGTTTTCAAGGTTTGTAATCGATCGTTGGACAAACGTGTTGTTTGTAAACAAAATGGAAATGTTGCTGATGAATATTGTTTGATGACAAAAAATACACCAAGTTGTCTAGATGAGAATTTAGTTTAACTGAGAAAGAGAGAGTTGAATGATTTTGATATTACTCAAAACGAAGTGTTGATTCAATTAATTGAAAATCGTCGGTCCATTTTGTGAATGAACAGAAAACAAATGAATTGGTCAAATCAGTTTTATCGATAAAAAATCGATTCGATACCAAATTTTCAATTAACTAGAATTTATTTCGAAATTTTATTCGAACATTCGATTGAAAGCCTACATTCGATGTTGCAACAAATGATTGTTCAGTTGCAAGAACGATCAACAACGGTGGAGTTGTATTAAAATACAAACTACCTGTTGAATCAAAGAAAAATGGATTCACAATTGAAGTTAATGATCGAAAGATTCGAGTACGCCATGTGTAATATAAGCCTAATACGATTTCGTTAGTTTTTAATTCAATGATAAGCTTTATCATCACCTCCTTTCGATAGAACAGCGAAATATCGATACGATGATCCTGTTTCATTGATTTGATAGACAAAAGCTAAATGACCGGTATTAGGAAAAACGATTGGATTGTGATGAATGAGATTATCTATCCCGATATCATTCGTCCAAATTCGAATGAGTTGTTCACCGTAATTATTCGATGCATAGATCTAAAATTTACTGTTTTTTTTGTTTCAAAGAAACAATTGATTTTTCTTTCATCAACTTTGTCTTTGCCAATTAAATAAAGTAGATTTGATAGCATATGAAAATACAGATGATAATATTTCGATGACGAACTATTTGTTTCAATAGAAATGTCAAATTCATTTCGAAATTCAAGATTTTGATTTTGAAATTGATATTTATAAATTCGTAGAATTAAATCTGTTGATTTATTCTAAAGAATATTTCGAAGATAGAAAAAGAGACAAACATTTTTTTTTGCTACTAAATGAAAGATTGCTAATTGTCGAAATGAGATAAAGAGAACATCGAAGAATTCGAAATTCATTGATTGTTGTTTCCATTCAACAAACGGATAGATTGAATAGTAGAAAAATCGTTGACCTATTCCGTAATCATGTTGAACAAAAAGTAGATCAGTGTCTTGTTTCAATCCAAACAGCAAGAAAATAATTATTTAAACATGTTTTTTTGAAATTCATCGATACCATCTGGTATTTGTTCCATATTCATTCCATTTGTAAATGTCGATGAAAAACGTTTGATCGATGGAAAATAGAGACAACGAAAATCTATTGGAAAAACAACGCCATCATTGGTAACAAGCAGATCTGATCGTGAATGTTCGACGAATATCGTCGATGAAAATGGTTTATTTGCTTAAAATAAATATTTATCGGTTATTGGACATTATTGTTTAGTTAGATCCTACGATTGATAATTAAATCGATTTGTTTAGTAAATAATGTTGATTGGACATTGATTTCAAATTTCAAATTATTCGGTTGAAACTGATTTAAATCGAATGTCCATGAATGATTATTGTTTTTGCCTGAAATTTCTCTGTTAGTCGACCGAGCTCGAAGTATGAGAATTTGTTGTTCAATTTCTTTTGACCATAAATTTGTTAATAAATTTGATTTATGTTCATTATCGAAACCAATAGTTGCTTGAAAGATCTTTGTTTAAAAAGAAAAATATTCAATTGATTTATCTATTTCATGTTTACTATCGATGAACCATCGACAATAGTGAAATCTTTCGATTGATTGATGACTAATTCATATCGATCTGCAAATTTTTTGTAAAAGTATTTGACAATCAAACTAAAATCACAAACGTTTTCGACAAGAGAGATCAATTGGATTGATCGAATGATATGATTCCACTGAATGAATACATAAATAGAATATTAAAAGCTTGATCTTTAAAATTGGCGGTAGATCCATATATATGTTATGTTAAAGATAATTAACTATAATGCTTATGACAAAGAGAAAGAAAGAGAGGTTTAGTTACACTGAAATTACATCATGTCTTTATGTGTTTTATTATATCAAATTTCAATTGAATTGATTGAGTCATCGCTTATATTGATACTATTCTATCATTGTTGATATTTTTCGATTGCATTCAAGTGTAAGCACATTGTAGATACAGCTTTTTTCCTCATACAATAATTAGTTATGTATACATGTGATTTTTTTTGACCGTTCGTGCAGTGTCGTCGAAAGAGAACGCGAAAAAGTACATTTTTCTAACGTTCTTTTTTTTATATAGGTATTTAATCGTCATAACGAAAAAGAACAAGAAGAAATACTTCTATTTTAAACGTATTTGCTTGTAGGAAAAAAAAGCTTGCATGTTGATTCAAAATAAAGTTTGTTGGTTCCTCGGCATTTTTTCTTTCTTCTTCTACGTGTGCATACCGTTGAAGTAATAATTTTTCCGTCTGAATTCATGCAAGAATTTTGTTCCTTCTCTTTTTTTTTTCTTTTTTTCTTTCTTTCTTTTTTTCTACGTATTCTCCTCGTTTTTTTTATGTTTCTTGCAGCCGTTTGTTCGTCATGATTTAAAGAACACGAGAGGTTCCTTGATTTGCACGTTAGTTTTTTCTTGTTCGTCGTTTGGAGATTGAGACAAGTCTCTCTCTCTCTCTCGCTTTTTTTTCTGCAAACAATATAAAAAATTTTCAATGATTTTTTCTGCAAGTCAAGCGGTAAGTCTTATTTTGATATTCTTCTTCTGTATTTATCATAATAATAAATTCATTAATTCGACAGAATGTTTCTCTCGAGATTCGAACTATAGTAGATTTCTCTTGAGATCATTTCCGTTTGTTGCTTCATAGGTTCTATCTTCATTTTATTTTAGACATCATCAAGTCAAATGAAAAAAACATTTATCTTCTTATGTGTGCTTCTTTGTCTCGTCTCCATAGTACTTTACGCCAATACAACATTCAATTGGACAGCATTACATACGATTTTCTCACATAGTCTCATTCAAATTGCAGCACGATCTGATAATTATACCGCCATTCCACTAATAAAAAGCTCTACAAGTACCGAGCGAGTGACGCCAAAAAAATCTTCACTACCTCCACATGAAAATCGTCGATTTGCTATTTTTGCTTGTTCAATTCATGCCACTGTAGCTGCATATACATTTTATACGCCGCTAACAGCTGCTAGTTGGCAGCGTATTGGTTATGACGCAATTGTTGTATTCGTTGGCGATTTTTCGAAGCCAAATGTTATGACACCACGTTTGAATCTTTCGAGAAACTATTTGAAACATGTCGGTGCACATATCGTTGATGTTCAATGTAATGAATCTTATTCGATAAAATTATCTCAATTAGTACGTGTCTTTTCGGGATTTCTACCTGATACAATTGTTCAAGACGATGATAATATTCTCACCGGCGATAGTGATCTAATGCCATTGAAAGCAGGTGAATATAAACCATCACCGGGTACCGATGGTTTTATTTTCAATGCATTTTGTTGTGGACAATTTGATCGACGAGGAAAATCCTACACGATGTATCCGAGTAAATAAAAAAATCAACTAGAAAAGTTGTTCTTTTTTTTCTAACAAAATTTGTTTGTTTGGTTTGTTCAGTGGGTCATGTATTTCTTCAGAAGAAAGCTTGGCGTGCTATGGTTCTTGAATCGCAACAACGTGCTGAACTTTTAACAAATGCCGATCAACGTACAAAAGAATTACTCAGTGAAAATGCTCCACTTTCATTCGATATGATAACAGTTTATAGTCGACATGAATTCAAAGAAGTTTATGATCAACGTATGGATAAAGGTGATTCAGCTTGGTATATGGATCAAATTTTATGTTCAATGTTAATTGCTGATTATCAAGCGAAACATCCGAATTTTACATTGAGTAAACGTGGTCGAGCCGATCGACTCGATCGTGCCTATGGAATGAACTTTTGGGATCGAGATAATTTCAATCAATTCGGTGATGCACATTTGAAACATGACGAAATTCTTCAAGAAGGTAATTGGAAAATATTTAATAAACTATTAAAAGCTTTATTTAATGAAACTGTTGTTAATTTATTCAATGATTATTATAAACAATATATGATTATCGATAAGGTACCTGAAAAGAAACCAAACCGACGCCGTTAGAATAAATTCATACTTTTGTTTTCTCACGCTCTCTCTCTCTTTCTTTCTCCTTTGTTTTTGTGATAAATAATTTCCTATGGTTTTATTTGTTTGTTTTGCTTCCCCTTTTGTTTTCAGAGAGCTTTTTTCGTTTGTTGTGATAGAAAAAGATTCAAAGAAAAGTTTGTTTCTCTATTTGTCAGATCAATTTCAAAAGTTATTACTTTGATTTTGATATCAATTCTATATTTATTAATAAAACAAAAACAAAAACAAAAACAAAAGAATTCGTCGATGACTAATGCGTATGTACTTCGTTGCCGACGACGAGCTTTGTTGTCTGAACGAAATATATGTCGATGTAAGATCGTTAAGTTCGATTGATTTTATTTGTTTCGAATCATGAATAACTACTTTTTGAAATATGTCGAAATCGACAATTTCAAATCGTACAAAGGCCATATTGTCATCGGTCCTTTACAGAAATTTACGGCTATTATCGGACCGAATGGCTCAGGTAAATCGAATCTTATGGACGCCATTAGTTTCGTTCTTGGTGAACCAACAAAAAGTTTACGTGTTCGAAAGTTATCTGAACTAATTCACGGTGCTCCAATCAATAAACCTGTTGGTACACGTGCGTCAGTCTCTCTTGTTTTCGTTTCGATTACACGTGATGATGAAGACAATCGAATTGAACATGAAAAACGTTTTCAACGTTTAATCATTGGCAATACATCGGAATATCGTGTCGATAGTCGACAATTATCAGCTGTTGAATACAATGAAGAACTTGAACAAATCGGTATAATACCAAAAGCAAAGAATTTCTTAATCTTTCAAGGACAAGTCGAATCGATTGCAATGAAAACACCGAAAGAATTTACGATGATGTTCGAAGAATTAAGTCGTAGTGGCGAATTAAAAGAAGAATATGAACAAGCTCGATTGGAGAAGAACAAAGCCGAACAAGATACACATGCAAATTTTCAGAAGAAGAAAGGCGTCGAAAAGCAAAAGAAAGAAGTTCGATTGGAAAAAGAAGTCGCACAAAAATATGCGGCCTTGAAAACGCAATACGATGAACTACAATTGCAATTAAAATTATTTCAATTGTATCATAATAAACAGGAACTTATTGAAAAACGAGAATTAGTCGAGAGTAAACGTGATGAAGTATCGAAATTAGAAAAACGAAAAGAAACTTCCGACGATGAAATTAAAAGTAAAAAGAAAGAATTAGCAGTTTACAATAAAGAATTAGCCAATGATGAACAAAAAGTGAAAGAATTGGAAGCACAAGTAAATAAAAATCGGCCGATTTATATTAAAGCAAAAGAAAATTCAGCTCATCATCAGAAAAAACTCGATCTTGCCAAGTAAATAATTGAAAATTCTCGAAGTGATATTCGATTTATTTTTTTCAAATAGAAAAACTCTTTCAGCTGCTGAAAAAACTCACAATGCTCATGATGAAGAAATCGAAAAATATGAAAATGATCTTCGTGAAGTCGAACGTTTGCGTAAAGAATACGAAGAAAAACTTCAACAAGATACCGGCAGAAATCTTGCTCTCGAAGACGATCAAGTACGATGAGCTAAATCATCCATTTTGTTTTCAAAAACGAAATTTGTAGATGAAAGAATATCGACATTTGAAAGAAGAAGCTGCCAAGGAAATGATTCAATTTTCGGAAGAATACGATTCGATTGATCGACAACAACAAGTCGATCGAACGAATCTCGAACAAGAATTGAGAATTCAAAATGATCATCGAGCAAAAGTCAAACAAACTGAACTTCGAATCGAAGAATTCGACGGGAAAATCGATAAATTAGCTACTTATATGACGTAATAAGAAAACAATTCGTTGTCTTTTTTTGTATCTGTTTTTTTTTTTGAAGCGATCTTGAAGAAGAAATTCGTGATAAACAAGCGAATGTTCAGCTATTAGAACGAGAAGTCAATGAAGGTCGACGACGTTGTACGGAACTTGAACAAGAATTAGACGATGTGAATAAAGAAATGGGCGAAGCACGAGTAAATTCAAATTTTGTAAATTTGAAAAAAAAACAAGAGATTTCTTCGAATTTTTCTTTAAGTCTGATCGAAATGAAACGAGTCGAGCACAACGTCGTGCTGAACTAATCGAAAATCTCAAACAATTTCCTGGCGTTGTACGTACTCGAAAGAAAAAAAAACGTCTTTTCGTACCGGTAAAATTTCTCTTTTTGTTTTTAGTACGGTCGATTAATTGATCTTTGCGAACCGACACACAAACGTTTTCAAATCGCTATAACTAAAGTTCTCGGTCGACATATGGATTCGATTGTTGTCGAACGTGAAACAACTGTTCAATCATGTTTACGTTACATGAAAGAACATCGTTACGAACCAGAAACATTTCTTCCACTCGATTATATCAAAGTAACACCTGTCAACGAACAACTTCGTGAATTACAAGAACCAAAAAATGTCAAATTAATACTTGACGTTATCAAATACGATAAACAATACTACAAAGCTTTGCTATATGCTTGTGGAAATGCTCTCGTTTGTGATAATGATGATGATGCTCGAAAACTTGCCTATGAAAACGGCAATCAGAAATTGAAAGTCGTTTCATTGAACGGAACTTTATTTAGTAAATCCGGTGTGATCTCGGGTGGATCGAGTGAATTGAAAACACGAGCTAAACGTTGGGATGAAAAACAATTGGACTCATTACGTTTACGTAAAGATAAACTTTTCGATGAATACAAAGAACAACAAAAGAAAAAACGACGTGAACCCGAATTAGTCAATGCTCGAGCACAATTACAACAACTTGAAAATCGTTTACGTTATTCGAAAATCGATAAAGATACAGCCGAGAAAAAACGTAAACTTCTCATGGAA
>ERZ778029.3201-NODE-3201-length-10389-cov-3.512386_pt1 | contig 10389 bp, 8 predicted proteins | sample MGYA00375759_ERZ778029 | MGnify/ENA primary metagenome ERZ778029 (study PRJEB29350, sample SAMN05389819) | bioreactor metagenome | isolation source: Ammonium sulfate bioreactor | place: South Africa: University of Cape Town | collected 2014-04-04 ...
TGTTCGATATAAGTTTAATAGTAGATGGCATGCCTATGTACTCGTGCATGCATTGACAATAATCTATATACTTGAGAGGATAGAGAAGATAGATGAAAGAGAAAAACTAGAAGAATCGTTGAGTACCAGAAACTCATCATCACACACTATGAGAGAAGTATCTATCAAATGCGCTACGAAAATGTCATTGAGATATAAAGTTGCATGTTTTTTTTCTCTTCTCATTTTCTCGATTTCTTTCTAATGACATATCAATGTAGTATTATTTGAATAAAATATTAATAGACATTACATTTAGATGAAAAAAAAGATTTCTCAAAAAAAAAACAAAAACTGAACTGTATGTAAAACGAATTGATTTTCTCTTGAGATATAGAATATTGTATATCAAGCATAGATAAGGATATGAGACAATGAAACAGTCGAAGGAAATCGTCTAAATAAAGAGTACAAAAGAAGAGATCGAACGCGAGAATAAAAATTGCGAAACTGAATTTATTTTCCATATCTCAATGGGAATGTAATAGAAAGAAAAATGTGAAACAGCTAATTGTGATTAGTTACCAAGCAAATCCCAAGAGATTTTCTTGAAAATTTTTCCGGCAATTCGTTTTTTTTTGTCTTCATCTTTTCTTTTCACTTGATCATTCTCATTCAATTTCTACGAAATTTCTTTCGCGCTCTTATAGTTGAAATGAATAGACTTTGTATCAATTTCATTAATGATTCGAACAAATGTTTCCCATCTGTTAGCATCAACTTCCTTTTTTTTCTTCTGCTGTATTGTAATTCCAAAAAAAAACGTGTCAAAATAAGAACCATTACATCTGTTGCTCGACAATCTTGTCACTTTTGTTTAGTTGGATATTGATGGAAGACTATATATTCACGAGCGAACGAGTCAACCAAGCAGCTAAAAAACAACAGGAATGATCGTGCAAATGCGTTTTTCTCTCTCTTGAGATCTATTCGAAGAAATAAACTAGAAAACATTGACATAGATTTCAGGAAATTAGTATCGATCTATCATTAGTCGACGAGCAAATTATTGTTTCTTTTTTTCTCTATTTTAGACAAAAGATACGTGAAGAGAAAAAAAAATTTTTTTTTTTTCATTAATTCAATCAAAAAACAAAAGAAAATACACACTATGAATAGAAAAAAAATCCGTCGAACAACGAAATGACTTCAACACTAATTGATTCGAAAATTTTCATTGTTAAACGATCGATACAGGAACATAATAATTTTGCTTCTCAATTGAATAAATTTACTGAAATCTTCTATCTATGGTCCAGCATTATTCTTGTTATTGTTGGTACGAATGAATAGTTTCTGTTCAAAATATCTTTAAAAACTATTTTTCTGTTCTAGGTATGATTGGCTCGTTATTATCAATAAAAGTCTTTTCATCAACAAAAATTCGACGAAATTCATCGAATGAATATCTCATAACTAGTAAACAAATTGTTTTTTTTTCGTGAAATAAATTTTACTGATTGATTCTTTTCTAAAAAAAAATTTTAGTGAGTTTTGTTGTTGCACTTCTATTATTTAATCATTTCATCGACGAAGTTCTTCGATCGATTGTTGACCAACTACGAACTGATTTACCAATAAATCTTGTTGATATTTCTCCTTCACTTTGTAAATGTGAGTTATTTCGTTTCTTTTTTAAATTTTTTTTAGCCATCCGTTTGACCTTATTAAGTGGCTCGACATGAAGTTCTGCTCTTTAGCATTTATAAAACAAGATAAAAAATAGAAATTCTTAATTAGTTCATTAGAAAAAACATCATGATACTTTAATCAGTAGGCAATATGTTCTTTTCGAGAATTCTTGTTAACCTTGAATCGATATTAGTGGCTAATTTCTCTCATCAATAATGACATTTTCATAATGATTAAGAGATAATATCGAATTTATTCGTCCGTTAAAAGAAATTGACTCTTAGATTTCATCTAAACATTTCCTTGTAAAACTATCTTCTCATCTAGACTTTCTCTTGCCAATGGAATGTAATTCAATGATAGATTTATATGATTTCTCTTTGACTTGTTTTTCAGTTGCAACCTATTTACGTCATTCATTACGTTTTGCAGCACATTGGATCGTTGTTGCATTTACTCTTGAACGTCTCATTGTCGTCTATTTTCCATTACAAACATCGGTTCTATGTAATCCACGTAGTGCACGACGTATATGTTTGTTTATTTTAATAATTTCATTTTTGTTGCCAATCTATTCGATATTTATGTCGGATGTTATCATCAATGATCATGAATTCAAAGGTGAATGTGATATAATGGATAAATATCGAAAGCAATATTTTTATCTGACGATTATCTACGGAAATTTAACATTAACATTTCCTATCGTTATTGTTTGTATTGTTAATATCTTAATTGTTCGACAATTATTACGTGCTGGGCGTTTAAGAAAAAAACAACAACAACAACAGCAGCAATTAACTCAAACGAAAAAAGTCGATAGTGCAAATAATGAATATGTAAATATGTTAGTTAAAAATCAATTAGAAAATGACAAAGTCACATGGATGCTTGTTGTTATTTCGGTTACGTTTGGCATATTGAATTTGCCGTATTTTATACTTTGGATAATCGCATCGATAATGCGTGTTCAGAATCGAAAAGTTTCGCCTTATCTCGAAGCAGGAAAAAAATTAGCGAATATTCTCTATTTATTAAACTATAGTCTGTATTTTTTCCTTTATGTTATTTCTCGGCGAACATTTCGTAAAGTTTTAATTGAAAAAATGCGTTGGCGTTGCAATTGGTTCGAACAGTGGCGTTTGAATGAACTACGTTTAGATGCTGCCTTACGTTCACAACAAATGACTAAACAAATAATCGATGAAAATCCGAATGGAAATATGAGTCTAATGAATCGAACGTCAGTAACAGATCTACCGATTGGTTCGACACGTCGTTTTACTCCCTCAATCCCATTGAATAATAATAATAATAATGCATCAGATCATTTGATTACAATGAAAAAAGTCAATGGAATCTATCCGTATGATTGTGGAAGTACAGTTTAAAAGAAGAACGAATAAAATACTATGTTTGTCTTTTGTTTTTCTTATGTGATGATGAATGTTTTCTCCTTCCGGTGTGTGTTGTATTGATCTCAATGTGCTCCCATATTTTGGCTTCTACTACTACTACTACTACTATTATTTTTTCTTCTTTTTTTCTAAAAAAATCTATTGATTAAATAAATCCGATATGAAATCAGATCAATGTCAACTATGATCAAACGAAAAGATCTGTCAGCGAAGAGTATTAAAGCGCGATTGTTTGTTTTTATTTTGTTAAATTTTGCAAATGAACGATTTTCTCGATTTTGATACGAATAATCATGAGTCATAAATCGATTAATGAATATTCGCTTACAACGAAAACAATGACAAGTAGTATCATGACTATTGATAAAATTTCTCGAACATCGTCGAATGATTCAAATCGAAATCTGTAAAAGTCAATATTCATTTTTCATAGCATTATTTTTGTTCGATAGACTTGCGTTCAATCAAACGAATGTATTTCATTTTAAGAGTCATTCATCGGATGAATCACTTTTTACGTCTGATCAATTATTTCAAACATCAAATCACGAAGGTTTTTTTCTTCATAAATCAAATCTCCTCTCGCCGACATCTAATCAATCGATTCCAAATCGAACTATATCCTGTAAAATATTCATGAACTCTTCTTTGACAATTAATAAAACTAGAAAATTCATATTTTTAGTAACAAAAATGATTAGCGAAATACCGATTAATCCAACATCAACTCATCAAATTGATATTCCAACGCAAATAAAAAATCATCAAGACATTCAGCCTGTTCATAATCAAATTTGACTCTCTTTTCGTAGACTCTATTCGATTTTCATTCTAGATGTTTAATGAATCGTTATGGAAAACAAAATTATCACTCAAAACTCTGCTTTCAATGGCGAATCGAGACGATGCACAAGCGAAAAAGAATCCGAAACCAATTGATTATCATTTATTTTTAAGTAATAAATTGAAAAATAATTCCATTCTACAATATCAAGATTATATCGACTCGAAATTTCAAGCAAATTCTCACCAAACAATTGTCGAACAAGACTACGAAGAAAATCGAGTGAGTAAATAAACGAATGGCAATATCGTATCTTGTTGTTTTTCTTTTCTCTTCATTGTAGAAATTACACAAACGTGTCTTAGATACGATGAGCATACGTAAAACAGACGAACCATTGATAACAAGCAAAACTCGAAAATCACGTCAACGAAAATATATTTCGTTATCGAACGATTCGTCGAAACCATTTCTTTTAACTTATCGTGCTGTGCCTATTTCGGCCATAAATAGAACGTGATAATGATACATCCGTTTGCATTTATGGTATTGTTTTTTTTCTTGATCAACAATGAGTAGTAATACATCGAATCAAATTGAAGATAAAATCAATTTACTTGCAGAAAACTATCATGCTACAACCGATTGTGTTCATCATCTTCAGCAGACATGTGCAAATTTATTATTAGATTATACGAAACACTATCAATTAGATGTTCTCAATCGTCGTGATCAAATCGAAAATCAAAATGAAAACTTTCGTTCTTAATTTAAAAAAAAACTAGATTGTTTTTGCTTTCGTTTTTCTTAATAATAAATACATAACAAGAAAGAAAAAAAAAGTCTAATCATATGATCCTTCTTGTTCAATAATTGACACGTTTTTATCAAGCAAAGTGTTCTTCATCTCCAACAGGTATGCGAGTCATTTGGGAACAAAAAATAATGATCCGTTATCATCGTTGAAAATGACAAAATAGACACAGCAGGTTGTCGAGAGAAAAAGACGATCATCTCTCGTCTTAACGCAATCAACTAATCTTACATACATATACACGTACACAACACGCTTTTTCCTCCTTCTTGACAAGAAAATATTGAAGTCCCTTTGGGCCATATACTTGTCTGTATGATGATCATTGATTGTCATTTAGTTTTAAAAAAAGCTATACGGTTACAGTTCGTTAGCTCGACGGTGTTGTTGTGTATACACTAATTAGTATCGAAAAAATGCGAATAGATAAAATTAATTTGACGTTTAGAATGCACAAAGCAGGATTTTTCTAACCTATACATTTAATGATAGCGGCAAGTATGTTTACACGAAGACATCGATCAGCAAATATACATGCAGGTGACACGATTAAATGATTAAATATTCTTTTATGAAGGCAATGAAAACGAAACAGAGAGGGTAAGGTAAGGAAGCATTCGTCGCTTCTTCGTTTTTTTTTCTTCTTCTTGATGATGATAAATATCGCGCCGTTAGTAAGTTAAAACTGCCTCTCCTTGTATTCAATCATTAGTCAAATAGTTGACATTTGCATCGAACCGTATTCGAATATCTTTTCAATATCGTAAGTAGATTATATAAACAACTCGATTTTGATTATTGACGTCTTCAATGTTAAAATTCTCTTCACACATTAAAATGTCGCATCATTTTTTTCGGACAAAATCTCTCTTTTTTTTTTGATAAGTAATAACGAAATTGAATACACACACACATAGAATAAGTCTATTGAGAGGAAAATATCCTTTTCTTCTTTCAAACAACTTCGATAAGTTAATGTTATCTTCAAAATCAATCGAAAAATATTTTCAAAAAATCCATTTTTAACTTCAAAAAGATCAACTATTTATGTGTACACCATTCTTAGACAGATAACTTGATTGGTTCATTAGCCATAGAAGACAGAGAGAGAGAGAGACAGAACGAGAATGAGAGAAATAGAGAGAGAGACAGGAGGAAAAGAGAAGAAGGAAAAGTGAAAATTGAATAAGTCAAATCAGTATTTGATTTCATCATGTTTACAAACGATGAAAATTTCAATTATCCAAGGTAGAATCTTTTCATTACCAACATTTATTTATTTTATCTGTTTTTTTTTGACATAAACAAATAAATCTTCTTTCTATATTTTATAGCATTATGGAACAACCGCTTGATTTAAGTTCAACAACAAATCCATGCAAAAGGCACAAGACATTTACAATCGATTATTTAACTTCAGATATTCCATTTCAATCACGATCAAAACCGAGTTTTTATTCTTCATTAAATCCACCCTTACATCCATTAGAAAATCAACATAATTATCCGATTCAAACACCGTTTATCTGTAGTCCACCAATACCTGTACGGGTTTTCTTTGCAAATCTTTTTTTATTTATTTATTTATTTATTTTCTAGAATCCAAATTTCGAACTTGTTAACGGTGGTCATGGAGTGAAAAATCCTCTTTTCGATTGTGCTACTGAAGTCCTTCAAATAAAATACGGTAAAACTATTTTCGAATCAATTCGAAAATATTCGTTAATCATTTCTAATGCGTCTATCTAGCGAATGCAATCAATCATGGTGAAGATTTTATCTGTGGTCTATGCCAAAAAACTTTCAAACTTCAACGATTACTCAATCGTCATTTGAAAAATCATAGTCAACTCAAACGGTATCTATGTACATTCTGCGGCAAAGGTTTTAATGATACATTCGATTTAAAACGACACACACGAACTCATACAGGTAGAGAGAAAACAAAAGAAGCCATGAGAACGTTTATTTTAAAATAAAATCCAATTTTTTTTTGTCGTGCAAAAGGTGTTCGACCGTTTAAATGTTCTCAATGTGATAAAGCTTTTACTCAACGATGTAGTCTCGAATCTCATCAACGAAAAGTTCACGGCGTCAGTCAAAAATATGCTTACAAAAGTCGTCGAAATAAATTATATGTTTGCGAAGATTGTGGACATACATCGACGGATCCAAGCGATCATTACGAACATATCAAACATTTACATCCTTACTCACCGTTGATACATCGATTTTATGATAAAAGACAATTTAAATTCGATTCGAATTCATCGACATCGTCATCGAATAAGACAATGATCGATTCGGATTAATATACATATTAGTTTCGTTCAATTATTCGATATTTCTTCCCTGTGAAAAGAGAAAAAGACTTTCGAATGTTTCCTGTATTTTTTTTCGCTTCCTGTACTCATTTAAACGTAGTGACATCTGTCAATTTTCGAAAGAGGCTTTTGTTTTCGATTGAAATAAAATGTGAAAATAATCGTCAACTAATTTCTAGAAAAATCTTTATGAAATTTTCGTGAATAGAAAAAAACCGAAAGCAACTTTCGATTAGTAACTGATTGGTTTAATCTACTAAACCATTTATATTCTCTTGATTGATCATTCATCCTTTTCTGATGATTTGTGAGATAAAAAAGAACCGAAGAGAGGGAGAGAGAGAGGAAAAAAACCCTTCGAAAAAATATATTAATCATTATTGTAAATAAACATCGATTCGTAAACGACCATGGAAGGACATAAAATCAAAACAAAATCGAAATTTAAAGTTCGCCATCAAAAACATAAATTGTTTCGTGCCAATGAGCCGTTATTATCTGTGCTTATGTGGGGAGTTAATTTTACTGTAAGACGATTCAAATTTGATTGATCATTAAAATCGAAACATTGTTTAGATCAATGAATTGGAAAATGTGAATATTCCAGTTATGCTCTTGCCCGAACATTTCAAATCTTATGTCAAAATTCGAATTGATAATCAAAATTTTAATAAGTAAGAAAAACAAACAAACAAACGAACAGGAAATGACTGATCTATCTTGTTTTTTTCTCGTTCAGAGAAGTGATGCCAAGCCATTTTAAGATTAAAGAATATTGCCCACTTGTATTTCGTGCTTTTCGAGAATATTGGAAAGTTCATGACAGTAGTTTTCGTGTAAGAATTTGTGAAATTATTTTTTATATGTAATTACTTTTGTTGTTTTTCTTTTTGAAGGATTCATTAACTGAACCACCGATTCCAATGAACGAGACAACGAAATCGAATCTCCCACTCTATCTTTCAGCTGATCGACGTTTTGTTTTGAAATGTATTGCAAAAGAAGATGTCGAACAAATTCATAATATTCTACCTGAATATCATCGCGTAAGATCTTTCTTTCATCACATAGAAATATTCTTGTTTTGTTCAGTATATCGTTGAAACTCAAGGGGATACATTACTTCCACATTATTATGCGTTATATCGAATAACTGTTGACGATCGAGAAAACTACGTGCTGGTCATGAGAAATGTTCTATCGACAAAATTGAAAATACATTACAAATATGACGTCAAAGTAGAAATTTAGAAGACGAAAATGTTGAATTTTTGGTCTTTTTTTTTCTCTTCTATAGGGATCAACTGTTGATCGTAGTGCGACTGATAAAGAAAAGTTAAATCCATGTCCGACATTGAAAGACAACGATTTTATCGAAGGCAAACGACGGATTGAACTAGGAAATGAACAGAAAAAACTGTTCATGGAACGACTCAAACGAGATGTTAATGTAAGATTTGAAAAGCACACGCTCACACACACAAATCGATTTTTTTTTCTACCAAAAATAGTTTTTGGTTAGTAAACATAAAATGGATTATTCATTACTGATTGGCATCCACGATCTCGATCAAGGTGGTGTTGGTAAACGAAGATTTTCATTGAGTTCAAGTTTGTCATGATGTTTTATTGTTAGAACGAGATCAAACGACAACACTCGGAGAAATGAATACGTCGGATTTGTCGGGCAACGACTCATCGGATGGATCTGGTAAAATTTTCTTTCCACAAAAAATATAATTTCTGTTTTTTTTATTTAGACAGTTTAACACAAATCGGAGATGATTATTCTTCTGATCAACCATTTATGCTTCGAAGTTCTGAAAGTAAAAAACAAAGACACATTTCAGAAATGCAGTTAACTGTTTGACGAAATGATTTCTTATTTTTGTTCAGGTTCAGGACGTCGAGAATTATACAGTCTTGGTGTGATTGATATTTTAACTTATTACGGAATGAAAAAGAAGAGTGCACATGTAGCTAAAACGAAATTATCCGGCTCGGATGCGGACGGTATTTCGACTGTTCGTCCTGAGATCTACGCTCGACGTTTCTTGGATTTCATCGATAAAAATTTTATTTAAATTTCATTCACCTCAAATAATATTTTCATTTTTCGAAAATGTCCTCGTTGTTTTTTCTCTTCTCGTTCTTTGTTTTTTTTATGTATTCGTACAGTGTTTATTTTCTGTGGATGTTTATGTATGAGATTTGTTCCGGTTTGGAAATTGATGGACATAAGTGTTTATTCTTGGCTGAGTTATTCTACCGGAGATTTATCGTTTAACAAGCATATATATACACACATATATGCTCTTAGTTTTCTAGTCATGAGACTCATTTGGCTGTTTTTTTCTCTGTTTGTCTGTATTCAGTATATATATATATATTGATGTTTCATGTTATCTATAGATGCGCGTTGTTCACTTTATTGATAGTTTTTTTTCTCCTTACGACAAAAATGGCGCACACATTAACTAATGAAAAACAATACTTCTCTATGTAATCTCAATAATTCGGTTTTTTTTTTCGAATAAAAAAACAACTAAATTAAAGCAAAAAGAAAATCTCAAGGGAAATTTCGAGAAAATTGATTGATTCTAATTGAAGACTAAAAAAAAGAAATAACAATAATTACATTTCGATCAGATTTATTGAGTATATCAAATAAAAAAAGAAAAAGAAGAAGTCTTATCATTAACAAATTAAACGAGAGACTCTTCTTTATTTTTACCTTTCAGCTTAATTAGAGACAAGTCGTTATTCTTCTGGAAAAGAACATGAGTTCAAAGTCATCAATGATCTAGAAATGCTAATTTTCTCATGATTAATTAATGCAGGATTATTGAAAACGAGACAAGCAAACGACTTTTTTTGATAATGTTATGTCGATCAATCCTCATTACGTGCTAGAGAATACATAAATAACAAATCGAGACTGAAAACAAAGGTGGGATTGAGAGTACTTGCAAATTGATTTGCGAAAAAAGAAACTCTGCCGTAGAATGTAATCAAATTTGCAATTGCATGCACTTTAGCTGATTGGTTGTGTTAAATGCCAAGATTTTATTGAATTTAAGTGTGTCGAAATAAATATTTCAATATTAATATTGATCATAAAACAAAATCTGATTCGATTAGGAGTAATAAAAAGAGACACGTCTGTATCAGATTTATTTGGAATGGGTTCCTTATTTTTAAAATATAAGAAAAATATAAATTTTAATCACATGAACTAATTTCAAATCAAAAACATCATCAAGAGGCATTGCTTTTTTTCTTGTTCTTAGTTACTTAAAAAATGTAAAATTAAAAATTTTTCTTCTTATGTTTCTGCGCATCAGTCGTCGATACTGTTCTGTTTACTTTGCGCTGATT
>ERZ778029.3206-NODE-3206-length-10374-cov-4.137223_pt1 | contig 10374 bp, 7 predicted proteins | sample MGYA00375759_ERZ778029 | MGnify/ENA primary metagenome ERZ778029 (study PRJEB29350, sample SAMN05389819) | bioreactor metagenome | isolation source: Ammonium sulfate bioreactor | place: South Africa: University of Cape Town | collected 2014-04-04 ...
TTAGTAATACTCTTATTCATACAGAAGGAGGAAAAAGAAAAAGCCATTACGGTTCCCCGATAATTCATAGAAAAGATCTGACTGGCTGAAAAAAAGAAGAAGATTTCAATAAAAAAAATATGTTTTTTTTCTTTACAGTTTACTCTTGTTTTTGTTGACTCGTCGATCAGTAGAAACGTCACGCTTATTTCGATGTCAGACTTTTTAGGCCGTGTCGGTCGTATTACTGAATGGGTTGTTGTATCCAATTTAGAAAATCGAGCAGTAAACGCAGCATGTGACAAAGCTCAAGATTGGTGGAAAAATCGAAAACATAAAAAACCCGACAAACATGACAAACATGCTGCATCAGCAGGTCCAACGCCACCACCGCCGCCAACTCAATCAAAGCAACAACAACAACAACAGGCATCCTACATGGCAGCACCGCCGCCGACATCTACAGGTGGTGGTCAATTGTTGGTGACTGTTAATCAAGTTGACGGGTTAAATCAATGGGGTCCATTAACAGTGGTTATTGAATGTAATTATCAACGATATCAAATAACATTTAAACAATTTCAACAACAATATTCTTTTCCGATCAATCAATTCGATTACGATCAAGTTTTTGTTTGGATTCAAACTGAATATCAACAACAAACTATTGCTCATGGTGAAATACCTCTACGAATTCTATTAAATAACAACAATAATTGGAACAATCAACAACAACAACAACGTTGGATTCCATTACGTGATCAACAGAATAATCCAGCTGGTCAACTTCTTGTCTCTGCTGAATACCGAACAAACTATCCATCAGCACAACAAACACCAGGACCGCCTCCACCTTATTCATATTATTCTTAAAACTTGTCTTTATTTGTTCGCTCGTATTTTTGATAAAACTGAATTTTGAATGAGAAAGATTTGAATTATCGTTTTTTGCTTTAAGTTGTCTTTATTGATGTGTATATCTTAATGACAAGAGCAAGCACAAGGCAAAAAGAAAGAAAACTTTGCGTATAAGTATATAAGAAAATTTTGTTCTCTTAATAAGCATATGTGTGTGTGTTTTTTCTCGTAGAATGTGATTGATCTGTACAATGCGAACGAGATAGACGACAAAATTAAGAGACAAAAATAAAAACTTGTTCATTCGTCATGATTGACGAATAAAACAACGATCAGAATTGACTTGCACCTTTTGACGTGGTTCCAACGGAGCGCTTTCGAAACAAAATCTAGACAATAAACGAACGAACGAACGATATTAGTGAATCATTTCGATGTTTTGATGAATTTTACTTTTTAAAATTTTCAATTTCTTTATCGAGTGCATCCATTTCATTGACATCATTTCCTTGTGGAACATCGTATAATTCACCAAAATGTTCTTGAAAATCAATAAAATACTAGACGAAACTCAATAGATCCCATTGAAATTACCTGAAAAACCATTAGTTAATCCAGCACCACTATGAAAAGGATCATAAAGAGGAAAATCATTGACATTTGTTGATAGATCGATCTGTGGTTGTTCAATTTGAGAATAATTCCATGTTGATGTTGAATTACTACCAACAGCGTAATTCATCGGTGAATAGAGAGGAAACGGAATTGAATTAGCTGATGATGAACGAGGTTCAGGTGACGGTCGTTGAATACAACGAGATGCAACACTGGGATGAGTGACTGGGCCAACTGCTGGTGAAAATAGCGGACTTGGACGTTGAACAGGACCTGGTACAGTCGGAGGAGGAATTATGGTTGATTGAGATGATGTTGGAAGAAAATAACCATTTGGATCCCAATAATTTGATGTTGCTAAACCTTCGGATACAGCTGACGAAGATGATGATGGTAAAAGTGGAGGAGTTGCTGGAGATGGTGAAGTATAGTGTTGACCTGTTGTCGATGGTGGTACGGGTTCATGATGAACATTATTGTTCGTCCAAAGATTGGATGATGGTTCAACTTTTTGTGGTTGATAGGACGCATGATTTTTCAGTACATTTTGAAGGCGAGGTGGAGCTGCCGTTGATGGTGGTTGATGATATTGTTGTTGTTGTTTGCTAGTAGTTGAAACTGGTTCTGCTTTAGGTTGCACAAACGACGAATTATTTGTTGTTTTTTTCGTGTTATTCGAAGGTGTTGGTTGTCGTTTGTTGTTTGCCGATGATAAGACAGGTGGAATAGGTGCAGCAAGCAGAGATGGCACAGATGTTGGTGCAGATTTATGTTTACTTTGTTTACGAGAAATCGTTATCCAATTGACTTCTTCTTCTTCTGCAGGCGAATCGATACTCTCAAACGGGAGATCGACACTAGTTCGAGCTGTATTCGTTCCCTGAGAAGACGATGAATATGAAGTTGACGATGCCAATGAAACAGGTGGCGGAGGCACGGATACAGGAGCTGTTGTTGTAACCGTTTCATTCGATGGTTGTTCAACAGAATTAGCTGCTTGCTTTTGTTGTTGTTCAAGTTTTTGTTTTGCTTTTTGCTTTCGTTTTGATAAAGGTTGTTGACTTTCGACTGTTGGTGTTGGTGCTGGACTTGAAACAGTTGTCACTTTTGCTGTCGATGATGATGATGATGGACTTCGAGATGCTTGTTGAGAATCAGTAGCCGATTGATTAATATTTGAGCCATTTGGTTTCTTCTGATTTTTATTTTCTGCATTATTATTATTATTATTATTATTGTTATTGGCTTTGGATTGTTTGTCTTTTTTCTTTTTATTTTTCTTGGATGTTGTTTCTTGATTTATTGTTGTTTGATGTTCATTATGATTATTCGATGATGAACTTTGATTTCCATCGATAAATCGAACTAGATCATCGATATCATTCTTATCATCGACGAGAATTTCCTTTGGTTTCGTTGGATTGATTTGTACAGTTTGTTTTTTATTATTCATTGGAATTTTCTTTTGTTGTTCTTTGACTAAATCCTGACCTTTCTTTTTCGATAATTTCAATTTCAATCGTTCTTTCATCTCGACATCACGCGGATTGAAAGCTCCTGCAATCGTCGCGCCCATAACCGATGTTGTTGATCCAGGCAAAGCCATACAAGTCACACAACTCGTTATCGGTCCATTAGTTGAATTCGATGATAAATGAAGACATGTTGATGATGTTGAACACGTTCGTCCTCCGAATAATCACAACAACAACATTCACAATGTTTACTATTATTATTAGTTGTCGACGTTAGATTCTTTTTCTGCTGCTGCTGCTGCTGTTGTTGTTGTTGAGCGAGAATTGTTTGGATTTTTTCTTGTGTTTTTGATGAAATCGGAGATTTGGGCGATGATGATGAGGAATTGAGACATGAAGGAGAATGAAATGATGAAAGAATTGAATGTAAGGCAGCTTCGGATGCATCGGTGTTCGATGCAGCATGACGAAGAAGTTGATCGAGATTATTGTAGGCTGTTGATGAAGACGAACAATTCGAATCGGATTTTGTTGATGAATTATTGAAAAATGAATTTGTTGTTGGTTTTTCTTGTTGTTTGGTTTTTTTGAAAAGTGAATTGTCTTTTTTTCTCGTATTGCTCGTTGATTCTTCGGTGTTAAAACCAGTTAATTCATTAAAAAGTGCTTCAGCTATTTTCTGTCCGCCGTGTTCATTTGTTTTTGCACCTGGTTTTCTCGTTAAATTGATACTCAATCGTGTTTGACCCGATGAAGTTGTTGTTTTAGCAGCCGTGAGCGTCGTTGTCGAACAATTCGACGATGCCGATAGATCATTGGCGTTCGTCGATGTGATCGAACCGAACGTTCCAGCGGTAAACGAAACCGACTGAATCTTTGCAGAGAGATCGGCAACCGAACGCGGAAGAAAGATATCAGCAGGGATAGATTTCTTCGGTATTTGAGTTGTTGAGGTTGTTGTTGTTGTTGGCGCTGCTGCGGCTGCTGTTGGTAAAGAAGTGGTGATTGTTGTTGAATTTTCTTTTTTACGATGAGATGATTTCGATTTTGAGGATGAAGATTTTTTTGTTGTTGACGATGTTTCATTTGATTTTGAATTTGTTTTCGTTTGGTCTTGATTGGAATTCTTTGTTGATTTATCCGATTGAGATTGGATATTTTGAATGATTTCCTGAATCCATCTTTGATTTTCCATTGCTAATGTCGAATTTAATTGTTGTTTTTTCGATTCATCCGTCTGAAACGTCGATTCATAGATTTCCTTTTGAATTCTCGCCATTGGCGAACAACTTTCGAGAATATCTTTTAATAATTGTTCATTAAGATCTTTCAAAAGTTGCTCATTGGGATCTTCATCGCCTAAGATCAATCGTCTCAATTCTTCTTGTTCATCTTCTTGAATATAAAACGATGACGTTGGATCATTATCGAGTAGATACTCGTCGAACGAGGAAATCGATGATTCATCATCGCCTCCGTTACCCGAACCAATCGATGAACCGTTTGAACCTTGTTGAGACGATGTTGGCACATCAACCGTTTTCTTCTTCTTATTTTTTTTCTTTTTCTTTTTCTTCTTTGTCGATTCACATTTTTGTGTTGTTGTTTGAGCTGAAAGTTTCGTTTGACAATCTTTGTACAAACACGCTATCTCCGACATTTCCTCATCGAATGCAAGAAATCGATTTAACAATTGAGTATATTCAGCTGGCGAATAGTCCGTATGTTCTTCATGATTCGGCTGCAAAAGATCGATCATTGTCGACATTGAATGTTGAATTTTTCTGTCCATATAAATCAATTTCTCATACAAATGTTTGTTAAACAATAACCAAGTTAATTGAAATGTTTTCAGATAGTTTTCTTCGAAATAGAAGAGAATTGTTGAGACATTGCTCGCTGCTTGTATAAATATTTGATATTCATCCAAAAGAAACGAAATAAACAATTGTACATCGTGACAAGTCTTCGAACACGTATGAAAACGTTCTAAAACTTGACTTCGAATTTCTTTCACGTATTCGAACACGATGCTTTCGAGTTTGGAGAATAAATCTCGAGGATTCCTGTCCGTTAATCGTTTCACATAGTCTTTCGCTTTGGAAATATCATCAGAAAATTGATTTTCTATAAAAGAACGTCGAAAAACAAGACAATTTCGAATAAAATAATTCAACCTTGAAATTGTTTGTCAGTCGCTCGATAAATACATTTAATCGTATGAGAAAGATCATCCCAACATTGTCGAGTATCTGAATCGAGTTCAGTCGAATGACATGTTTGACACCAACAAGTCTCATCATCGTCGTCGTCATCGTCGTCTGAACTCGTTTCAGGTACGATTATCATTCGATCAGATTCTTCTTCATTTTCCTAATCGAATAAAAGTTTATTTTTCCTTCGAAAATTCGAGTTCAATCAGTTTTTTTGTTACTTGAGATGTTGTTTCTTTTTCTTCTAAACGAATTTTTGCTTCACATTTTGGACAAGTGTATAGAGGAAGCTAAAACAAAGAAATTGTTGTTGTTTTTCTTCTGATTTTTCGTAGGAAATAAATACCTTTGAGATGGGATTGAAGGATTTTTCATTTGTCTCTTTAAAAACAAAAAACATCAAAAAATTAAACAAAGGAAAATTATTCGAAATACCATTTTCTTTTTTCAAATTATTATTTTCATCATTAATATTCGGGTTACGTGCGTGACAAATAAAGCACTTCAAACGTAATAAATATGGATTTAAGACCGATACGGTCTAGGCAAACAAAACAAAATCAATGTTGTCAAAAAAGATTTTTTTTTCTTCAGTTGGAATACCTGCGTCTCTTGCTGTTCTTGTGAATCCATTTGAAAGAAAAGAAAGAGTTAGGTAATAAAATAAAAACTAATGCTACAACACGAACTCTACAAAAACAAAGAACCGTTTAATTTGTATTCTTTATTTGGGAAATTGATCGAAAAAGAAAATGTTGATTGAATTAGGTTGTCGTTTTTTTCTGTTCGATTGAATATCGATTGTAACCGTTCATAAGTCACGCACATATGAATGAGAACAGGACAAAACCATAAATGTGACAGCGTGGCCACCATTGATTGATTTTGACAGATGTCTCACACATGGATTTAAGGTCGATCCGTTTTTTGTCGACAATGACATTTTAGTAAATGAAAATGTTTTTCATTGATTTTCGAAATTCGAAGGAGATTTCAAGGTGAAAGAAATTTGGGGCTTTTACTCGATTGAGGTTAAACAAACGAATTCGATTGGTCGACAATCGAAGCCAATGAAAAACAAGGTTGCACCGATATCTTTCTCGTGTTTTTTCTGGTTAAAATTACCGATTGATAAAAAAAAACTCGACGGAAAAATGTTCCTACGAGGATTTCTCTTTTTCTTTGTAGATCGAAGGAAAATGTAAATTTTGTTTTGAATTGAATCAATAAATTGAACACGAATGTGTTATCGTTATCTGTTGTTATTAATTCTGATCTATTTTTCCAATGCTGATCAATGTAAAATAAACAATCGAACTGAGTATTTTAAAAAAAAAGGCAAAAAAAGAAAAGAAAATGAAAATTTTTGTTTGTCGAAAATTTAGTTTCTTCCAAACGGAGTCCGGCGCATGTGAATCCTGTTTATCCTATTGTAATTCTCAGACGGACATTTGTCTTTACTCAAATCAGCTACGTCGTCTCTGCTCGTCGATTTATCTCGTTCGAAATCTGCGCGAATGTGAAAACAAACTAACCAAAGACATCATTCATTCGTTTCTCCTTTCGAATCAATCGTTTATCAGTTCGAATGATATCGAAAACGATCAACCGGTGTGTTTATTCTGTGGCAATTCGACGCGTGGCCTTCGATGTGAATCGTGTCGACAGCGGCCAAACGGCAAACAACTTTCACATTTAATCGAACTGAAGAGTTTGACATCGACTTGTTTCGAATGTTCGTGCTCCGGACAGACTTACGACTGTCGAACGCCGGTTGTCGACGGTTGTTCGTGTCTTTCGCATCTGCTCGATTCGAATTTAGTCGAATCCAATCTCTATCAATGTCTTTCAAATCGAACGAACTCACAAGAACCAACGTTGTGCCGCTCGAAGATTCATCAGCAATGTCAAAATTGCAAACGGGGATCGAATGGCGTCACGTCCGAACGAGGACATCGGTGTTACAAGTAAGAGTTTGTTTGGCTTTTTTTGAATTTGAAAAAGAATAAATAAATATTGACTTTGAAGATTGTTATCTGTTGATACGACGCAATGTTTTGAGTTTGCTAATTCGTTGAAAACGTGCGCCGATGGAAAAGAGATCGTTAAAAGTGAAGATAATCAAACGATTTCGTTTGAAATCACGCCGAATTATCGGAATCTTAACATTCGGTAAGTGATTTTCGAGTGAAATTTCGAGGTTTTTGTTGACTTTTTCGTTTGCAGACTTTTGATTGGAATTCAAGTCGGTTCTATCGACGTTATTTGTTCGATAAGAAGTTCGAATTTTCTAATTCGAAATGATCAAAAAATCTACTACGAACATCAATCATTAACTGATACCGAACCAATTATTCGAGATTACGATCTCACTAACGAAGATCTCAATTTTGGTAAGACAAAACTCGAATTTTAATTCGAATCTTCACGTTTAATTTTCCCCAGGAATTCTCTATTCTGACCCGTCGGAGATCATTATTCTCCGAAATCTATCGTCGAATCATCGTCTAACAATCTTAATCTCGCCGGCAAACATCGATTTCACTCAAGATAATCTTCGTTGTTTACTAGTCGATCAACCTGCATCTCGAAAACATTTCTTCGACCTCGTTGAACCGAATTCCGCGTGGAATTCAACGGCATTTTCACTGTCCGACTATCGAGCGATTTATTTGACGAAAAGTTCATCGTCTTCGTCGAGGAAAACCATCGGATTCATCAAGATCTATCAATCACGAATGAACATTGACTTATTCGTTTTTTTCAGTGTTTTCTTCTCGTCATTTTTTCTTTTTCTTTCGATTGGAATCTGTTTTTGGAAAGTCAAATTCGCCTACGAAATCCATCGGCGACGACGAACACTCAAACACGAATATCACAAACGAATGGCTCGACCTTTTGCCAAAATTCAACTGCTAATCAAACCCTCAACCTTAACCCCGCACGAGCAAGACAATTCTCAACAAGTTCGACTCGAATCTTCATTTTTTTTCTCGAAGAATTCTGTTGTTGTTTTTTTGTGTTTAGTTAACTCCGCCTCAAGATTCGTCGTCGGTTGAAATTCCTTTGCTTCTTCCGTCGACACGAACCGACATCGATTATTCGTCACATGTCGTGGCCGTTGAGCCGCTACGTGACCAGACGAATTGTTATACCACGTTGCTTTTTCATTTGCCAGGCGATCTGTCGACACAGTATCGACTTTGTGCAGGAACGACACTCGCACAAATGCCGAATGATTATGTCAACGCGTTGAATCGCGCGAGAATCGAAGCGGAATCGCAGCGAAAGAATAAAAGGAAAAGAAAATCCAACGGACGAAAACAGAAAGTTCTCGCGAAAAAATCCACAACAACAGCCAATCGGCAAAAGCAAAATCATCAACCAAGAACAACACTCGGACCGTAGAAAAAAAACAGCGAGAGTCAGATTGCTTACGCGTGCGTGTGCGTGTGTGTGTGTTTGATTGTAGTCTCACTCATTATATTTTCTCTTATTTTTTTTTGTATATTAAATTCTTAAGGGCAAAACTTTCACCTAAAAATACAGAGTGCTGCCTATTTTAGATATTTTCGAGGAAATGTCAACAGCTGAAGTTGAGGAAGGTGAATCGAACTCTGCGAATGCCGAGGAAACAAGTGCAAATCCAACTCGAACGAATAACGATACTGAAGGCGGTGCCAAAGTCGTGTTTTTGCTGAAAGCTGCCGGTGGTGCGCCGATCTTGAAGAAGAAGAAATGGGCGTTGCCAAGAGCGAAAACAATGGGATATATCGTGGAATTTTTGAAGAAATTTATGCAACTCGATCCTCAAGAACATCCTCAATTGATTCTCTATGTGAATCAAGCGTTTGCACCGGCACTTGATACGACTCTCGGTGCAGTTAATGATTGTTTCAGTAGTGAAGGTACACTCGTTCTACATTATTCAGTCACACCAGCATGGGGATAAACACATACACATCATCTTTTTATTTTCTTCATATCGGAAAAAGAATAAATTTTTTGATTTCGAACGATTTTTTTTTATTTATTGTACAGAAAGACAAACAAAACAAAATAAACGAGAATATGATTTTCTAAGACAACTGTAATTAATATACATAAGATCATTGTAGATTGATGTTGTGCCGTTTTTGGAATAAAAAACTTCTTCAACAAAGTCACCGTATTGTTTCCACTTGTCTAATGTCTTCTTCATCAAATGAATTATTTACAAATGAACTTCTTCGACAACGTCTAAGTCAATATCTCGACAAAACTCCATCGTATGTCGATGAACTTTCGGAAACTGTTCCAAAATTGAAACGATCGAGACGAGCCTCGGTTCTCGTTCCGCTGTATTGCAATCCAACAACGAATCGAGTCGAAGTTTTATTAATAAAACGTTCGGAAACAATACGTTCTCACACGGGAATGATCGGTTTGTTATTTCAAACTTTACAAAAACAAAAATCAATAATCTTTTTCTCTATTTGTTCAGCTTTTCCTGGCGGAATCGCAGATCCAACTGATCGTGACGTTGTTCATACAGCTGAACGTGAGGCGTTCGAAGAAATCGGTCTCGAACCTCATCAATATTCAGTTGTTGGTTGTCTTCTTCCTTTGACCGACTCTCGGCTTGTTGTTGTCACACCAGTGGTCGCGTTACTTCATCATCCGAAATTTACAGATTTTCGTTTGTCCGTCGACGAAGCATCCGATGCGTTTTACGTCGATTTAGAACAATTTCTATTCGACAATGAAAATTATAAAATGATAGAAGTTGGCGATGATTTCGTTACTCATCATTTCGATATCGATAAATATCATATTTGGGGTTTGACAGCCTACGAACTGATCATCATTGCGACGCTTGTTTATCAACGAGCACCGCCATTTCCCATGTATCGTAATGAGAAATATTTAGCATTGAAAACTGTCATGCAGCAACAGAAAGATTTCTTTCGTTTGTGTGTCGATCTTCGTTATAGAGATCAAATGAAACAAAAGAGTCAATTGTAAACTTTGCCGTTCTTTTTTATTTTGGAATAAATTGTGTTGGATTTTCATTTAACCGCGTTTTTTTTATTTTCGAGAATGTCGAGAGACAAACATAAAGCGCTCTTTCATTTGAAATTGCTGGCAGAAAAAGTTAATTATGCCGATTGAATATCAAAAAGAACCGTGGAGAGGTAAATTAATTGTTAGTATCTAATTTCTTTTTCTTTTCATTTGCCGTTTCAAGAATCATT
>ERZ778029.3209-NODE-3209-length-10367-cov-24.455295_pt1 | contig 10367 bp, 7 predicted proteins | sample MGYA00375759_ERZ778029 | MGnify/ENA primary metagenome ERZ778029 (study PRJEB29350, sample SAMN05389819) | bioreactor metagenome | isolation source: Ammonium sulfate bioreactor | place: South Africa: University of Cape Town | collected 2014-04-04 ...
GCGATCGGCCTGCGCCCGATCAACGCGCTGGTCGACATCACCAACTTCATGACCTACGACCGCGCCCGGCCGCTGCATGTGTTCGACGCGAAGAAAGTGAAGGGCAATCTCACCGTGCGCCACGCGCGCGACGGCGAGGAACTGCTGGCGCTCGACGGCAAGACCTACAAGCTCGACCCGTCGATCTGCGTCATCGCCGACGACAACGGCGTCGAATCGCTGGCCGGCATCATGGGCGGCGAGGCGTCGGGCTGCGACGAGAACACCACTGACGTGCTGATCGAATCGGCGCTGTGGAACGAGATCAACATCGCGCAGACCGGCCGCAAGCTCGGCATCAATTCCGACGCGCGCTATCGCTTCGAGCGCGGCGTCGATCCGGCCTTCATGGTGCCGGGCCTCGAACTCGCGACCAAGATGGTGATGGAATTGTGCGGCGGCACGCCGTCGGAGAACGTCGTGGTCGGCAAGGCTTTCCCCGACGACCGCGTGATCGACTATCCGCTGTCCGAACTGAAGCGCCTCGCCGGCATCGAGGTGCCGCTGCCGGAAGCGCGCGGCATTCTGCAACGGCTCGGCTTCATGGTGGCGGGCAACGGCCCGGTGGTGAAGATCGCGGTGCCGTCGTGGCGCACCGACGTGCACGGCAAGGCCGATATCGTCGAGGAGATCGTGCGCATCGTCGGCGTCGACAAGGTGCCGATGACGCCGTTCCCGCGCGGCGACAATCCGCGCAAGCCGGTGCTGACCACCTTGCAATCGCGCACCCGCCGCGCCAAGCGCGCGCTCGCCGCGCGCGGCATGGTGGAAGCGGTGACGTGGTCGTTCATCGCAAAGCCGCACGCCGAACTGTTCGGCGGCGGCGGCGCGGCGCTTGCACTCGCCAATCCGATTGCCGCCGATCTTTCCGACATGCGGCCCTCGCTGCTGCCGGGATTGATTGCGGCGGCGCAGGCCAATCACGATCGCGGCTCGGATGACGTCGCGCTGTTCGAGGTCGGGCAGATTTTTAGAGGCGACCGCCCGCAGGATCAGTTCACGGCCGCGAGCGGCGTGCGGCGCGGCTTCGCGTCGTCGCAAGGCTTGGGTCGAAGCTGGACCGGCGCGGCGCAAGCCAATGCGTTCGACGCCAAGGCCGATGCCTTCGCGGTGCTGGCGGCGGCCGGCGCCTCGGTGCAGGCGCTGCAGATCGCGCCCGGCGGTGGCGATACGTTTCCGGCGTGGCTGCATCCCGGCCGCTCCGCCGCGATCCAGATGGGGCCGCAGAACGTGCTCGGCTATTTCGGCGAGTTGCATCCGCGCGCGCTGGAGGCGCTCCGCGCCGACGGCCCGGTGATGGCGTTCGAGGTGATCCTCGACCGTATTCCGGAAGGCAAGGCCAAGGCGACGCGCGCCAAACCGCAACTCGATCTGCCGGTATTCCAGCCGGTCGAGCGCGATTTCGCCTTCATCGTCGCGCGCAGCGTAAAAGCGGCCGACATCGTCCGCGCCGCGCAGGCCGCCGACAAGAAGCTCGTCACTGGCGTCACCGTGTTCGACGTCTATGAAGGCAAGGGCATCGATCCCGACAAGAAATCGGTGGCGATCGCGGTGACGATCCAACCGCGCGAGAAGACCCTGACCGATCAGGAAATCGACGCCATCGCCGCGAAGATCGTCGCGGAAGTGACAAAGAAAACCGGCGGCACGCTGCGGGGATAGGCGCCGACGCGCCCTCCCCGTCATGGCTTTCAAGCCCAACCCATGTCCGCGCCGTCGATTGCTTCGATCACTTTTCAGTCGTCCGTCGTTTCGGCTCGATCCATCGCAGGCCATGCATGATCCTTCCCGGCCTTGACGGCTTCAGCTTCGCGGCCATCGCCGTCCTTGCCGTCACCGCGTTCGTCGCCGGTCTCGCGCGTGGCTTCTCCGGCTTCGGCTCGGCGCTGATCTTCATGCCGCTCGCGAGCGCGGCGATCGGCGCGCAGGTCGCCTCGCCCCTGCTCTTGATCGTCGAGATGATCGCCGCCGCCAGCCTGGTGCCCGGCGCGGCGCGTATCGCCAATCGCCGCGAGGTGATGCTGATGGCGATCGGCGCGCTGGTCGGCGTTCCGCTCGGCACGCTGTTTCTGATCCATGCCGATCCGCTTGCGGTGCGCTGGATGATCGTCGCGCTGATCATGCCGCTGCTGATCCTGATGATGGCTGGGTGGCGCTATCCGCGTCCGCCGACTAAGCCCGCGACAACGCTGGTCGGCGCGCTCGCCGGCTTCTTCGGCGGCGTGGCGCAGGTCGGCGGCCCGCCGGTGGTGCTGTACTGGCTGCGCGACGCCACCACGGCGGCGGTGACGCGCGCCAGCCTGATCCTGTATTTCGCGGTGTCGGACGTCATCATCCTCGCGAGCTATCTGTGGGGCGGGCTTTTCACGCGCACGGTGATCGGCCTCGCTTTCATCGCCGGGCCGGTGTTCGGCATCGGGCTGTGGATCGGCTCGCACATGTTTGGCCTCGCCAGCGACTTAACGTTCCGCCGCGTCTGCTATGCGCTGATCGCCGCCTCCGCGCTCATCAGCCTGCCGCTGTTCGACGGGCTCTTGCGCTGACGATCGTAACTTGCGCCACAGGCGCATGCGGGACTAGCCTCGCCCATCCGTGTTCGACAGGAGGCTCCCCATGCTGCATCGCCGCGATCTGTTGAAGCTGTCCGCGCTCGGCGGTCTTGCGTCATTGACGCGAATGGCCGGCGCGGTCGCGCAGACGCCCGCGAAGGCGCGCACGCGCATCGTGTTCCTCGGCACCAAGGGCGGGCCGCGCATCGGGCTCGGCCGGTCCAATCCCGCCAACCTGATCATGGTCAACGATACGCCGATCGTGCTCGATTGCGGCGCGGGCGTCAGCCATCAACTGGTCGCGGCGAAAGTGCCGCTGCAATCGATCAAGTACATCCTGCTCAGCCACCTGCATTCCGATCACGATCTCGATTACGGCAACCTCGCCTACAACGCCTGGGCCACCGGCCTGAAGACGCCGATCCATGCCTTCGGCCCGAAGGGCACCGAGGCGATGACCACGGCCTATTGGGAAGTGAACAAGTTCGACATCGAGACGCGCATCGCCGACGAAGGCCGTCCCGATCTGCGCAAGCTCTTGATCGCGAAGGACATCGATGCTGACGGCGTGGTGTTCAAGACCGACGACGTCACCGTCACCGCGTTCCGCACGCCGCATCCTCCGATCGTCGACAACTTTGCCTACAAGTTCGAGACGCCGGACGGCGTCATCGTGTTCTCCAGCGACACCGCCTACAATCCGAAACTCGCCGAGTTCGCCAAGGGCGCCGACGTGCTGGTGCATGAGGCGCTTTACGTGCCCGGCATCGACGGCATCATGAAGAAGGTCACCAACGGCGCGACGCTGCGCAAGCATCTGCTGGCAAGCCACACCACCACCGAAGACATCGGACGCATCGCCGCCATCGCACAGCCGAAGCTGCTGGTGCTCAGCCATCTGGTGCCGGGCGATAACGACTCGATCACCGACGAGCAATGGCTCGCCGACGTGAAGAAGCATTTCACCGGAAAGATGGTGGTGGCGAAGGATTTGATGGAAGTCACGCTGCCGCTGCCGGTTTAGTTTCCTGTCGTCTCTGCGAAGGCAGGGACCCATAACCCCTGGCCTCTCGCTTCAAGAGCAGCCGCGCAACGATCGCCGCATACCACCGCAACGACACGGCGCGTATGGGTCCCCGCTTGCGCGGGGACGACGCTGTTCTTGTTGCGCGTGCACCGGGTCCAAATACCTAGAGTGACGGCTGCGCCTTCCATGTGGCACAGCGTCATGCCCGTGCTTGTCACGGCGATGACGATGAGCCTCTCGTACCGTCATTACGAGGAGCGTAAGCTCCGAAGCAATCCAGTCTTTACTTCGCGGCTTTCTGGATTGCTTCGCTTCGCTCGCAATGACGAATGGAAACGTCAGCGCGCGTGCCGCTTCTTTGCGCGCGGCCTTTTCTGCGGCGGGGGCGGTTTGGCGGGGCCGATTTTTTTCAATGCGGCATCGGCGGCGGCGGCGCCGCTCTCCCATGCGCCCTCGACGGTGCCGTACAGCGTCTCATGCGTCGCTTCGCCGGCGATGACGACGTTGCCGAACGGCTCGCCGAGAAGTTTGCGCCCGCCCGCCGCGCCCGGCGCGGCCGCCGACATCGCGCCGCCGATCAGGGCGTCCGCGTTCCAGCGCGTCGCAAGACTGCGCTCGATCTTCGCCACCGCATCGCTGCCGAACAATCCGCCGAGCCATTCGCGCGCGAACGCCACCATGACATCCTCGCCCTGCGCCGACAGATCCGCGCCGAACTTTCCCGCGACGTCGACGGTGCACAGCGACGAGCCGCCGACGTTGGCGACCAGGAGCGCGGTGCGCGCGTCCTTGCTGCGCTCGATCACGTTTTCATCGCGGCCGAGCCCGAGCGGGTTGCCCGGCATCTGCAACGCGATGCGATCGTAGCTGCCGAGTCCGAGGCCCGACGCCGCGTCGAGCTGACGTTTCGGCAAATCGGGTGTGAAGGCGATGCGGCCCGAGGTCAGCACATGCGTCGACACAGTGACGATCGCTGCGCGCGCGACAATCTTTCCGGCCGGCGTATCCACCGCGACATCGCGATTGCTCCAGGCCACACGCGTCGCCGGCGTGCCGAGCGCGACCGCAATGCCCTCGCCGAGTTTTGCCAGCAGCGCGCCCAGCCCCTGCCGGCAGACGATGGCGGCGCTGCGCTCCTGCAAGCGCGCGCGATCCATCGCCGAGAGATCGCGCAGGTCCTTACCGGTGCTGCTGGCGCCGAGCACGAACTCCACCGTCGATGCCCAATCGCCGAGATCGTTCGGCAACGCCGCCGCGCAGGCGACATCGGCCTTGCCGCGCGCGGCCTCGTCGATGGCGTGGTTGGCGCGCACCAGCGCGGCGAGAAAATCCTCCGCTTCGCCCGCGCGCGCGTTGCGCCGGCCGATGCGGATCTTCTGGCCCGCAGTGGCCGGTGCGACATCGAAGCCGTTGCCGCGCGCCAGCTTTACCAGCGGATTACCATCGGGATTGTAGAGCGCGCGCGCGCCGCGATCGAACGGCACGCCGAACAGCGCGGGATCGGTACGGCAACGCCCGCCGATCCGCGGCGCCGCCTCGATCACCACGACGCTGCGCCCGGCCGCTTTGATGCGCCGTGCCGCCGCGATGCCGGCCGCGCCGGCGCCGATCACGACAATGTCAACCTCGCGCGGCAATGGCGCGGCCATGATGCGCGCCAATGGCAGAGCGGCGAATGCCACAGGGGCCGTCAACACTGTGCGCCGCGAGATCGTCATGTCTGCATTTCTGAATCGGAGCTTTTCTAATGGTGTAGTTGCCGAAACCTGAACGATTTCGGGAACGCGCGAGTAAGTTGCCGCATCCATTGATGTGCGGCAACCGCCATGGTGAATCAATCATGATCCCGCCGCCGCGAGCATGAACCAAATTGCAATGGCTTCCCACCATAATTGAAAGACAACAAAGCGGTCAGAACGAACCGCGCGGGGAGAACCTCATGGGCTTTGTGCTCGATGCCGTCGGCAAAGTGATTGCCGGCTACCTCCAGAAAGAGGTGCCGGGATATGAACCCTTCACGCCCAGCGATCCGGATCGGCTGCGCGACATCGTCATGCCGGGCGATGTGCTGCTGGTGGAAGGCAACAACCGCATCTCCGGCATCATCAAGTATCTGACGCAGTCGACGTGGTCGCACGCGGCGCTTTACGTCGGGCCGATCGACGGCGCGGCGGAGCCCGACGGCGAACCGCATGTGCTGATCGAGGCCAATGTCGGCGAAGGCGTCACCTCGGCGCCGCTGTCGAAATATTTTCCGTATCATACGCGGCTGTGCCGCCCGGTGGGGCTGTCCTATGAGGACCGCTACACCGTGTGCCGCTACGCCATCAACCGCATCGGCTTCGGCTACGACACCAAGAACATCGTCGATCTGGCGCGCTATCTGTTTCCGATGCCGATCCCGCAGCGTTTTCGACGACGCATGATCGCACTCGGCTCCGGCGACCCGACCAAGATCATCTGCTCGGCGCTGATCGCGCAGGCCTTCGAGGCGGTGCGCTATCCGATCCTGCCGAAGGTGACGCGCACCAAGAGCCGGCAGGCGCGGCGCGAGATCCTGCACATCCGCGATTCCTCGCTCTACATGCCGCGCGACTTCGACATCTCGCCGTATTTCCAGGTGGTGAAGCCGACCATCGAACTCGGCTTCGACTACACCGCGCTGCATTGGGCCGACAGGCAGAAGCCGCTCGCGGAGGGGGCGGGCGCTCTCGATCCCTTTCCAGGCGCTGCTGGACGGGAGCTCGAAGGGGCCCTGGAAGCGCCGCCGCTCGCTCCTGAAACGGCTGGTGCGCCGTCGCCGCGCGAAGTTGCTGAAGAAATGAGCATTTGAGCGCAAGATCATTGCAACGTCGTCCCCGCGCAGGCGGGACCCGGACGCCGTGTCGCCAGTGATGCGGAAGGCATGCATCGCTCGTGGCAAAGCCGGAAAGTACAACGAATCCAGGGGTTCTGGATCCCCGCCTGCGCGGGGACGACGCCGGGGATATTGAGACGTTTTGCGATGACGAGAAGCATGGCGTTCGATCGACGACGATCGCCTGCGCGAAATTGTCGCAGTCTGCATAATTTCCAACCAAGGTTCGTTTGAAAAACAGGCAGCGGTCTTGTAAACGGACGTCTAGTGAAGCGGATTTGACATTCGCCAGCCCGCTCGCGGCAATGTCGCGAGGCGAATGTCAAATCCCAAGCTTCACTAGCAGGTTATATTTGCTGGTGGTTCTTTGCTTCCAGCATTTGCAAAGCGCCCGCCGCGACGGGATGCAAATGCTGGATGCGAACCGCCAATGTCGGATCGCGTGGAGCCTTTCATACCCCTGTGGCAAGCGGGGCGGGCTGTGCCTTCGGCCTGCTTCAACCATAACCAGTGTTTGGGGGTGCTTCATGCTCGACGAAAAGCTCGAACCGATTTTCAATGAAGTGTTGCAACGCAACCCGGGTGAAAACGAGTTTCACCAGGCGGTCCGCGAGGTGCTGGACAGCCTCGGCGCGGTGGTCGCCAAGCATCCGGGTTACGCCGAGGCGGCGCTGATCGAGCGCATCTGCGAGCCGGAGCGGCAGATCATCTTCCGCGTGCCGTGGATCGACGACAACGGCAATGTCCGCATCAACCGCGGCTTCCGCGTCCAGTTCAATTCCGCGCTCGGCCCCTACAAAGGCGGCCTGCGCTTCCACCCGAGCGTCTATCTCGGCACCATCAAGTTCCTCGGCTTCGAGCAGACCTTCAAGAACGCGCTGACCGGCATGCCGATCGGCGGCGGCAAGGGCGGCTCGGACTTCGACCCCAAGGGCCGCTCCGAGCGCGAGATCATGCGCTTCTGCCAGTCGTTCATGCTGGAACTGCATCGCCACCTCGGCGAATACACCGACGTGCCGGCGGGCGACATCGGCGTCGGCCAGCGCGAGATCGGCTACATGTTCGGCCAGTACAAGCGCATCACCAACCGCTACGAGTCCGGCGTGCTCACCGGCAAGGGCCTGACCTGGGGCGGCTCGCGGGTGCGCACCGAGGCCACCGGCTACGGCGCGTCGTATTTCGTCGAGCGCATGCTCGGCACCCGCAAGCAGGGCTTTGACGGCAAGAAGGTGCTGGTCTCCGGCGCCGGCAACGTCGCCATCTACACCATGGAGAAGGTGGCGGAGTTCGGCGGCAAGGTGATCGCCTGCTCGGATTCCAACGGCTACGTGGTGGACGAGAAGGGCATCGACCTCGACCTCCTGAAGGAGATCAAGGAGAAGCGCCGCGGCCGCGTCGCCGATTACGCCAAGGCGCGCGGCAACGGCGCCAAGTTCATTCCCGGCGGCCGCCTCTGGGAAGTGCCGGCCGACATCGCGATGCCGTCCGCCACCCAGAACGAACTCAACGGCACCGATGCCGCGACGCTGATCAAGAACGGCGTGATCGCGGTGGGCGAAGGCGCCAACATGCCGTGCACCCCGGAAGCGGTGCACGCCTTCCTGCAAGCCAAGGTGCTGTTCGGCCCCGGCAAGGCGGCGAACGCCGGCGGCGTCGCCACCAGCGCGCTGGAAATGCAGCAGAACGCCTCGCGCGACTCGTGGACCTTCGAGGCCACCGAGGAGCGGCTGGCGACCATCATGCACAACATCCACGACACCTGCGCGCAGACCGCGGAGGAATACGGCGCACCGGGCAACTACGTGCTCGGCGCCAACGTCGCCGGCTTCATCCGCGTCGCGGAGGCGATGCAGGCGATGGGCGTGGTGTAAGGCGCGCCGCAGAACCGGGGCCGTTCCAACGGCATCGTCCGCGACGGTCCCGGATCAGCGAAGTGGCACGGCGCTGACGCTTGCGCCGCATCGCATCCGGGACACGCTCTTGCCTAACGCAATGCGCATCTCTACCTCTGCATTCGTTTTGCAGAGGACACCGCCGCCATGCTCGACGCCACCGCCAAGGCGCTGACGCAGATCCTGTCGCCGCCGATGCGCGCCATCCTGTGGCGTTCGATCGGGCTCGCATTGATTCTCATCGTGGTACTGGCGGTCGCGCTGCAACGGCTGCTGAGCTGGCTCGCCACCTCCGGCATGGTGTGGGCGGAAGCAACGCTCGGCCCCGACTATCACACGCCGCTCAACGTGCTGTCGTGGATGGTGTCGATCATCGCCGGCTTCGGCATCGTGTTCGGCGCCATCTTTCTCATGCCCGCGATCACCTCGCTGGTGGCGAGCGTGTTCGTCGACGACGTCGCCGACATCGTCGAGCGCGAGCACTATCCGGCGGAGCGCGTCGGCACCGCGCTGCCTTACGGGCTCGCCATCAGCGAGGGCATCAAGTTCGCCGGGCTGACGCTGCTGGTCTATCTGATCGCGCTGCCGTTCGCGCTGTTCGCGGGCCTCGGCTTCGTCGCCTTCTTCATCGCTACCGCCTGGCTGCTCGGCCGGCAATATTTCGAATTCGCCGCGCTGCGTTTTCGCCCCGTCGACGAAGCCAAGGCGATGCGTCGCCATTACGCCGGCACGATCTTCACCGCCGGCCTGATCATCGCCGCCTTCGTCTCGATCCCCATCGTCAACTTCGCCACGCCCGTCTTCGCCATGGCGCTGATGGTGCATCTGCACAAACAACTGAGTGGCCCGAGGCCGGAGTTGATCGAGCCAGATCGCAAACGGACAAGCGTGCCAACGGTGTAAGCGCTACACCGTCTTCTCCGGCCACTGACACAGGTCGTTGATCAGGCACACCTCGCAGCGCGGCTTGCGCGCGAGGCAGGTGTAGCGGCCGTGCAGGATCAGCCAGTGATGCGCGTGCAGCATGAACTCCGGTGGAATCACCCGCTCGAGATTCTGCTCCACCTCCAGCGGCGTCTTGCCCGGCGCCATGCCGGTGCGGTTGCCGACGCGAAACACATGGGTATCCACCGCCATGGTCGGCTGGCCGAACGCCATGTTGAGCACGACGTTGGCCGTCTTGCGCCCGGCGCCCGGCAGCGACTCGATCTCTGCGCGGGTATGCGGCACCTTGCCGCCGAACTCACTGATCAGTTTCTCCGACAGCGCGATGACATTCTTGGCCTTGGTGCGGTAGAGCCCGATGGTCTTGATGTAGTCGCGCAGCCGCTCCTCGCCGAGCGCCAGCATCTTCGCCGGCGTGTCCGCGATCGGGAACAGGTCCCGCGTCGCCTTGTTGACCCCGGCATCGGTCGCCTGCGCCGACAGCACCACCGCCACCAGCAGGGTGAACGGGTTGAGGTGCTCCAGCTCGCCCCTGGGCTCCGGGTTGGCTTCCCGAAACCGGCGGAAGGCCTCATGGACCTCGGCGGCGGTCCAAGGCTTGGATTTGAGCTTGGGAGTGGCTATGCGCTTTTTGGCGGCTTTCCGAACGGCTTTCGTCCCCGCCGCAAACGGGGATTTCGCGCCATTGTTTCGCCGCGGCTTTGCCGCAAGAATCCCGGCGCGTTTTGCAGCCGATCCGGCGGCTTTCGATGTCGATCCCGTCGCGGATCGGTGGATGCTTTTGGCCATGATCGGGTATAATGACAGGCCATGACCGCAGGCAACGACTTTGACGATGTCATCCCGCAGGAGCCGGAATTGTTTTCGGCCCTGCTGGTGCCGCATCGGTCGTTGAGCCGAAAGAGTTTCGCGGTGCTGATGGCCGTTATCAGCGTGCTCAACTTCACCGCCGGCATGATCTTCCTGTTCAAGGGCGCGTGGCCAGTGCTCGCTTTCTTCCTGCTCGACGTGCTGGCGATCTACTGGGCGTTCCGGATCAATTTCCGCGACGCCAAGGC
>ERZ778029.3217-NODE-3217-length-10350-cov-3.619913_pt1 | contig 10350 bp, 5 predicted proteins | sample MGYA00375759_ERZ778029 | MGnify/ENA primary metagenome ERZ778029 (study PRJEB29350, sample SAMN05389819) | bioreactor metagenome | isolation source: Ammonium sulfate bioreactor | place: South Africa: University of Cape Town | collected 2014-04-04 ...
GAAAGCCCCGCCGTCCAGATGATGCCGAAGATCGACAGGAAGGAGGAGAGAAAAGTCGCCACCTCCAAGCGGGCCCTTAGACACAGCACGGCTGCCAGCGCGCCGAGGAAGCCGAGCGCCGGGGCGATCCACATCCATGGATGGGCGGCATAATTGGCGAACCAGGTGCCCTGGCGCACCACCTCCTTGAGGAGCGGATCGGAGGGCATGTTCGGGTCGATCGGGGTCGTGATCTCATAGGCCGGGATAAAGGCCCAGAGCACCAGGCCCGCCACTGCGAACAGCACGATCACCGCGAGGCCCGCGAGGATGGCGGCGCGGCGCGCCCGCTCGGCTACGTCGCCGCCGGCCCTGAGCCCTACCCAGGCGCCGCCGTGCATCACGAGCATGGCGACGGAGAGGAGCCCGGTCAGCAGCGCATAGGGGTTCAGGAGGCCCAAGAAGGAGCCGTCATAGACCGGCACCAGCTCGGACGTCAGGTGGAAAGGCACGCCCTGTAGCACGTTTCCGACCGCAACTCCGAAAATCAACGCCGGTACCGCACCGCCGATGAAGAGCGCCCAGTCCCAGCACGAACGCCAGGCGGGGCTTTCGCGCTTCGATCGGTACTTGAAGGCGACCGGCCGCAGGATAAGCGCGGCGAGCACGACGAACATGGCGAGATAGAAGCCCGAGAAGGAGACCGCATAAAGGGGCGGCCAGGCGGCGAAGATCGCGCCGCCGCCCAGGATGAGCCACACCTGATTGCCTTCCCAGACCGGGCCGACGGTGTTGATGACGACCCGGCGCTCGACATCCTTCTTCGCAATGAAAGGAAGCAGGATGGTCGCGCCCATGTCGAAGCCGTCGGTGGACGCAAAGCCGATGAAGAGCACGCCGAGGAGGCCCCACCAGATGAGCTTCAGGATGGAATAGTCGATGAGTTCATGGAGGATCATGGTCGTTACTCCGCCGGCTGGGCTGAACCGGACGCCGGGAAAAGGAAGTCTGCCGGATCGGCCACGCGGTCGGGTCCGAGCCTGATGGCACGGATCATCAGCGTCATCTCGATGACGAAGAGCACCGAATAGAGTGCGACGAAACCGGCGAGCGTGATGGCGACATTCCAGATGCCGAGGCGCGAGACGCCGATCGCGGTCGGCAGAACGCCGTCGATGATCCAGGGCTGGCGGCCGAATTCGGCGACGAACCAGCCGAGCTCTGCCGCAAGCCAGGGCAGGGGGATGAAGAACACCGCCGTCCAAAGCAGCCAGCGATGGGCGTCGAGCTTCCTGCGGGCGGAGAGCACGAAAAAGGTCGCGAAGAGGGCGATGAAGGCGAAGCCCAGTCCGACCATTATGCGAAAGGTCCAGAAGAGCGGGAAGACCTGCGGCACGGTCGTCCATGCCGCCTTCTCGATGTCGTCCGGTGTCGCCTTGGCCGGATCGCTCAAGTAGCGCTGCAGAAGATAGGCGTAACCAAGGTTGGCGCTGTTGTCCTCGAAGGTCTTGCGCACGTCGGGGGCGACCGCTGCCTGATCCTTGGCGGCGCGGATGGTCATCAGCGCGCCATAGGCCTTCATGCCGCTTTCGATTTTCGTCTTTGCCTCGTCGACGAGCTCCGTGATGCCGGGAATGTCCTGCGTCAGCGAACGCGTGGCGATGAGGCCCATGACAGCGGGCACGCGGATCGCGTAGCGCGTCTCGCGCGCATTCTGGTCAGGCACGCCAATGAGATTGAAGGAGGCGGGAGCCTTCTCGGTGTGCCACATCCCTTCGATCGCAGCGAGTTTCATCTTCTGGTTGAGCGAAGCGTTGTATCCGCTCTCGTCGCCGAGCACGACGACCGAAAGCGAGGCAGCAAGCCCGAAAGCGGCGGCCACCGCCATGGAACGCTTGGCCAGCTCGAAATGCCGGCCCCGCAGCATGTAGAAGGCCGAAACGCCGAGCACGAACACCGCCGCCGTGACATAGCCGGCCGAGACGGTGTGCACGAATTTCGCCTGCGCGACCTCGTTGAAGAGGACGGCGAAGAAATCCGTCACCTCCATGCGCATGGTCTGCGGATTGAAGGCGGCGCCGACGGGATGCTGCATCCAGCCATTGGCGATGAGGATCCAGAGGGCGGAGAGGTTCGAGCCGAGCGCGACGGCCCAGGTCGCGACCAGATGGCCGCGCGGCGAAAGCTTGTCCCAGCCGAAGAAGAACAGGCCGACGAAAGTCGCCTCGAGGAAGAAGGCCATCAGGCCCTCGATGGCGAGGGGCGCGCCGAAGATGTCGCCGACATAGTGGGAATAGTAGCTCCAGTTCATGCCGAACTGGAATTCCATGGTGAGTCCCGTTGCAACGCCGAGGACGAAATTGATGCCGAACAGCGTGCCCCAGAATTTCACCATGTCGCGCCAGATTGGGCGGCCGGTCATGACGAAGACCGTCTCCATGATGGCCAGCATGACGGAAAGGCCGATGGTCAGCGGCACGAAAAGGAAGTGGTACATGGCCGTCATGGCGAATTGCAGCCGTGACAGTTCGACGATGTTGAGTTCCATTGGCCAAGCTCCTGCGGAGCCGGTACTCCGCCGCTTGGAACGGTTCCGTCATTCCTCGAATAGCGGTCCCGCTCCATCTCTTCGTTTTCGTGCAATTCCGGACGGAAAACCGGCTTCCACCTTCCCTGCAAATTGCTTCAGATCATGATGACGTTCAGTCGAATCGTCATCACGATCTATCTTCCTGTATGAGCATGATCTTTTCCGAAAACCGGTGTCCACTTTTCGGGATTCATGCTCCAGGCGGTATGTGGGATACCGCTCGCATGATTGCTCATGTCATGCGACATAGCGCCATTCCGCAATCCCATGATTGCGGTGGATCAAACTCGCGCCGGATTCAGCCCGCCCGCTCCGATCCGTATGATGCGATGGGCGAGCCGGGCCTCCCCCTCGCGGTGCGTGACGTAGAGGAAGGCCGCGTCCGGCCGGCTTGCGAAGAGGCTCTCGAGGATTGAGAGGCCGAGTTCCTCGCCCATACTCTCGGTGGGCTCATCCAGCAGGAATACCGAAGGCGAGAAGATGATCAGCCGGGCGAGAGCGAGGCGGCGCAGCTCGCCCCCCGAGAAGCCCTGACCGCCCTCGCCGAGAGGGGATGCCAGGCCTTCGGGCAGCTCCGCTACCCTCGGCGCGAGCCCGGCGATTTCCAGCGCGGCCCAGAGTTCCTCGCGGGTGGCAAGCGGAGCGGCGAGCCGCAGGTTTTCGGCCACCGTACCGGAGAACAGGGCGCTGGCCTGCGGCAGGTACCCCAGGGCGCCTTTGAAGCGCCGGACATCGCCCCCCCGGAAAAGCACACGGCCGGCGCCCGGCGGATAGATGCCTGCGGCGAGCGCGAGGACGGTCGACTTGCCGGAGCCGCTCGGGCCGACCAGGGCCAGCCTTTCGCCTCGCCCGAGCACGAGAGAGAACCGCGATACGATCGGACTATCCCGCCGCCAGCCGAACGAGACCTCTTGCAGCGCAAGTTCGGGGATGCCTTCCCGCGTCGGTTCATCCAGCGCCGGAGACGTGGCGGCATCGGGTGAAGGGTCAACCACGAGCGGTGCCAGCCGGCCGGCGGCAAGGAGGGTGCGGCCGAGACCGAGCGCACCGCGCCCGAGCGGCGTCACGGCCTCGATCGCTCCGAAGGCGGCAAGAAGGGCCATTGCAAGCGCGGCCGCTCCGATCCTGCCGCTGGCGACGAGCGGCGCGCCCAATGCGAGTACGAGCAGGAGTGCAGCTTGCCCCGCCAGAAAGAGACCGGCCGATTGCCACGCCTCGACAAGCCCGATCCGGTCGGCCGATTTTTCGGACCGTTCATGCGCATCGAGCACGGTCTGTCGCTGGTGTTCCAGGCGGCCGGCGAGAAGCAGCTCCGCCTGCCCGCGGGAGAGGTCGATGGCGCGCAGCCGGATCGCCTCGCGCGCAAGCGCCTGGCGACGCGCCTCGCGCAGGCCGAGGACGGCGCCCGCAACGACGATCACGGCGGATGCGGCGAGGATCAGCCCGCCCGTCAAGAGCCCCAGCCTGAGATCGACCAGGCAAAGGCCGAGCGTGATCAGAGCGAGGGACCCGGCCCCGGCGAGGGCAGGCAGGAAGAGCCGCAGATAGACGTTGTCCAGATTGTCGACATCGGAGGTGAGGCGCGCCAGCACCTCGCCGCTTCGGAAGCGGCCGAGGCGCGCGAAATCCGCGGCGGCGAGGTTGCGGAAGATGCGCACGCGCAGGAGCGCCAGAAAGCTGAGCGTGGCTCCGTGGCTCGTCAGCCGCTCGCCATAGCGGCCGGCCGTGCGGGCAATGGCGAGGAAGCGGATGCCCGCGGAAGGGCGGAAGAAATCGAAGGTGAGGCCCGCGCCGGCGGCCCCGGCGATGGCGCTCGCCGTGATGAACCATCCGGAAAGGCCGAGGAGCGCCGTTCCCGCCAGAATGGTGACCGATGAAAGCAGGATGCCGACAAGGAAGGCCCGACGGTCGCCCCGCCAGAACAGACGCAGGATGACGGCGAGGTTCTTCACTGCGCCGCCTCCAGCCCTGTCCTGCCGTGAAGTGCGATGCGGCGGCCCAGGCGGGAGGTCAGCCCCTCGTCGTGGGTTGCCACGATGAGCGTGCGGCCTTCGGCGAGCCTCAGGAGCCCGTCGGTCACGAGTTGCGCGGTCTCACGGTCAAGATGGGCCGTCGGCTCGTCGGCCAGGATGATCGACGAACCCGAGAGCGCGGCGCGCGCGATGGCTAGGCGCTGCGCCTCTCCGCCCGAGACACCGAAGCCGGTCTCCCCGAGCATCGTGGCGAGACCGTGGGGAAGCCTTTCGACCACGTCAGTCGCCGCAGCGATCTCGAGGGCCCGTTCGATGGCAAGTTGCGAGATACCTTCGCGTCCCAGGGTCAGGTTATGGCGGACGGTCGTCCTGAGGAAGTGAGGTCGCTGGGAAATCCATGTCATGGCCGAGCGGCAGGCTGCCGGGTCTAGCGCGCGGCCATCGGCATCGAGGAATGCGACCATGCCCGCGGACGGGGGAGCGAGGCCGGCGATGAGGCCGAGCAGCGTCGTCTTGCCCGCGCCGCTCGGACCCGTGACCGCCAAGTGCTGCCCCGTGCCGATGGCGAGCGAAAGATCCTCGATGACGGGGCGCTCCGACCCGGGGTGGGAGAAGGACAGATTGCGCAGGAGGATCGCCGGGGCGGGCCCGTCAGGGGAGGCCGGCGCTGCCGCGTCGAACGCCAGCCGCAGATGGGCGCCCTCCAGTACCGGGGCGAAGGCGTCTGCCGCAGCCAGCGCCGCGGCACGATCATGATAGGCGCCGGCGAAATCGCGCAAGGGTGCGAAGAAGTCGGGCGCGATCATCAGGATGAAGAGGCCGCCTGTCAGCGTCAGCCTGCCGCCATAGGTGCCGAAGCCGAAATAGCCCAGGAGATGGAAGCCGATATAGACGGCCACGAGCGCCACGCCGAGCGCGCTGAAAAGCTCGAGCACGGCGGAGGACAGGAAGGCGACGCGCAGCACCGCCATCGTGGCGGCGCCGAGGCGGGCGGCCCGCCCGGCAAGCTCTCTGGCAACGGGGGGCACCACGCCGAGCAGCCTGATATCGGCAAGCCCGCGCAGCCGGTCTGCGAGATAGGCGTTGATCGAACCGATCTCTGCGAGCTGGCGCTCGCTCGCCTTCCTTGCCTTGAGCCCGACCAGCGCCATGAAAACGGGAATGAGCGGGCCGGCGACGAGGAGTATGAAAGCCGCCGCCCACGAGTAGGCGCAGGTTGTCGCGGCAATCAGGAGCGGTACGGTCATCACACGGAAGCGAGCCGGTTCGTAACGGGTCAGGTAGGGCTCCAGCGCCTCGACGTGATCGGCAAGGATTGCTGCAACCTCTCCCGATTGCGGCCTGCCTGCGTCGAGCGGCGACCAGGCCGAGAGCGCCGCCGAAAGGTCCTGGCGCAAGGCGGTCTTGACCTTGCGAGCCCCGGCGAGGGCCAGCCTTGCCGCAGCGATGCCGGAGCCGGCGCGCATCAGGGCCAGTATTGCAACGAGCACGAACAGCCAGAGACCGGGGCCTGCCGGACGGGGGGATGCCAGCCCGCCCACCGCCTCGGCCAGAAGGAAGGCCTGGGGAATCCAGAGAAGGGCGCTGCCTGCGCCAGCCAGGGCAGCTGCGGCGACGAGCGGGCGTCCCGGCGCGACGATCGCTGCCAGGCGGGCGGACCCGGGATCCTTTTGTCTATTCTTCGGCGTTGTTCCCGTCTGGCTCATTGCTCGATCTTGCTCGCTCGGTGCCACGGGGTGCGATTCAGGGCGGCCGGGCAAGGCCGGCCGCTGCGGGATAGGTCGCTGCCGGGTTCCGGCCGTGGGTCGCAGCGCAATGCGCACGTCATTCCATGTCGCATCCGCGAGACCGGGTCGCAATCCCGGCCATTAATCTTCGCCGCACAGCAGACGAGGCTTTCATGCGCACAGTGACCGAATTCCCGCGCCGCACCATCGAATATCCGGATATGCGCATCATCCTGCCTGACGGGTGCCGCCTTTCGTCGCGCGTCTGGATGCCCGAGGACGCGGCGGCCGACGCGGTACCGGCTATCCTCGAATTCCTGCCCTATCGGAAACGCGACGGGACGGCCGCGCGGGATCAGCTCACGCATCCCTACTTTGCCGGCCATGGCTATGCCTGCCTGCGCGTCGACATGCGCGGCAATGGCGATTCGGAAGGCTTCATGGATGATGAATATACGGTCCAGGAGCTGCAGGACGCCTGCGACGTGATCGACTGGATCGCGGCCCAGCCGTGGTGCACCGGCAAGGTCGGGATGATGGGGATCTCCTGGGGCGGCTTCAACAGCCTGCAGGTGGCCGCGCTCCGGCCCGAACCGCTCAAGGCGATCGTCACCCTGTGTTCGACTGTCGATCGCTATGCCGATGACATCCACTACAAGGGCGGCTGCCTGCTCGGGGAGAATTTCGGCTGGGCCTCGACGATGCTCTCGTATTCGTCCCGGCCGCCGGATCCAGCCATCGTCGGCGACAAATGGCGCGAGATGTGGATCGAGAGACTGGAGCGGGAGCCGTTCCTCGCCGCGGCCTGGTTCCGCCATCAGGCGCGCGATGCCTATTGGAAGCATGGCTCGATCTGCGAGGACTATTCCGCCATAAGGGCCGCGGTGCTCGCCATCGGCGGCTGGCACGACGGTTACCGCAACACAGTGGCGAACCTCCTTGAGAACATAGCGGCGCCGGTCAAGGGCATCATGGGGCCGTGGATCCACAAATATCCGCATTACGCCGGACCCTATCCGGCCATCGGCTTCCTGCAGGAGGCGCTGCGCTGGTGGGATCGCTGGCTGAAGGACATCGATACGGGCGTGGAGAAGGATCCGGCCTATCGGGCGTGGCTCATGGACAGTGTCAGGCCAGCCCGCTGGTATCCGGTACGGCCGGGCCGGTGGATCGCTGAAGAGGCCTGGCCCTCGCCCGCCATCACCATGCGCGACATCGAAATGAAGCCGGCTTCCGACCAGCCGGTGGTCGTCGCCTCGCCCCAGACCTGCGGCCTGGCGGGCGGGGAGTATTTCCCCTTCACCTTCGGCCCGGAGCTGCCGGGCGACCAGCGGCCGGACGATGCGTATTCCGCCTGCTTCGATCTTCCGGAGCTCGAGGAGCCGGCGGATATTCTCGGCGCGCCCGAGGTACTGCTCGATCTTTCCGCCGACCGAGCCCAGGCGAATGTCGCCGTCAGGCTCTGCAACCTGCATCCGGACGGGGCTTCGCAGCTGATCTCCTACGGGGTCCTCAACCTCACGCACGGCAAGGGCCATGAATTGCCGGAAGCGATCGCGCCGGGCCAGCGGATGGCGGTCAGGGTCAGGCTCGACCAGTGCGCCTGCCGGGTGCCGGCAGGGCATCGGCTGCGCGTTGCGGTCTCGTCGGCTTACTGGCCGGCGATATGGCCATCGCCGGAAACCGTGACGCTCAAAGTGTTCGGTGCCCGGCTCACGTTGCCGCAGCGGCCGCTCGCCGCGGGCGACGAGGTCGCGTTCCTTGAGCCCGAGGGCGCCGAGCCCTGGGCCACGGAAGAGGTGAGGCCGAAGAACAGCGAGCGTCGGGTAGTCCGCGACGAAAAGACCGGCATGGTGCGGTTGTTCATAGACGATGATTTCGGCGCCGTGCGCGATCTTGGGCACGGCCTCGTGACAGGGTCGGCGGTGCGCGAAACCTGGACGATCCATCCGGACGACCCGCTTGCCGCGCGTTGCGACACCCATTGGACCCAGGAGATCGGTCGCGGAGAATGGCAACTGCGCACGGACACCTTCGCGACCATCACGTGTGACGATCGGGAATTTCATCTGTCTGCAAGGATAGAGGCCTATGAGGGAGAGGAAAGGGTGCTCGAAAAGCACTTCGAGGAGTCAGTGCCGCGTGTCCATTCATGACGCGCAAGCGAAAATTAATGTCGCAACGGCGGCATGAATCTGACGCTTGGAGACTTGTAGGCTAAGGCGTTTCGGCTCAATATCGCCGCCCACCAACCAATAAGCAGCACAACTGCATAACGCCAGAAGGGGCACACATCATGGACAAGGAATTGGATCACCTGAGCAGGCTTGTCGCGCGCGGCAGGGTGAGCCGGCGCGACTTCCTCGGCAGGGCGGTGGCGCTCGGCGTGGCGGCGCCGTTTGCGAGCTCCCTGCTGGCTACCGCCGTGCAGGCGGCGGGCCCCAAGAAGGGCGGCACGCTGCAGATGGGCCTCGGCGGCGGGGAGAGCACGAACTCGCTCGATCCGGGCCTCGACCTGAGCCAGGTGCCCTTCATGTACATGTCCACCATGGGCAACATGCTGACGACCATCTCTTCCAAGGGAGAGGTCGAGCCGTCGCTTGCCGAAAGCTGGGATTCCTCGCCGGATGCCAAGACCTGGACATTCAAGATCCGCAAGGGAGTCGAGTTCCACAATGGCAAATCGATGACGCCGGACGACGTCCTGAAGACGTTGCAGCGCCATTCCGACAAGAATTCCAAATCCGGCGCGCTCGGCATCATGCAGGGCATCGACTCCATGAAGGTGGACGGCGACGGTCTCGTCGTCACGCTGAAGTCGCCGAATGCGGATCTGCCCTACCTGATGGCGGACTACCATCTCATCATCCAGCCCGATGGGGGCATGGACAAGCCGGATGCGGGCATCTTCACGGGCGCATACAAGCTGAAGAGCTTCGAGCCGGGCGTGCGCGTCGTCATGGAGAAGTTCCCGAACTACTGGGATTCGTCCGTCGGCCATTTCGACGCGGTCGAGATCATCGTCATCAACGACGCGACCGCGCGCAACGCGGCATTGCAGTCCGGCCAGGTACAGATGGTCAACCAGGTCGAGCCGAAGGTGGCGGGGCTCTTGAAGCGCGGCAAGAACATCACGGTGGCCGCGGCGGCCGGACATGGTTTCTACTGCTTCAACATGTTCTGCGACACGGCGCCCTTCGACAACAACGATCTCAGGATGGCGCTGAAGCTCGGCATCGACCGCGAGGAGATGGTCAAGAAGATCCTTGCCGGCTACGGTTCGGTCGGGAACGACATGCCGGTCAATTCCTCGCACCCGCTGTTCGACAGCTCGATTCCGCAGCGCAAATACGATCCCGAACAGGCCAAGCACTACTACAAGAAGTCGGGCCACACGGGCACGGTTCTGTTGAGGACATCGGATGCGGCCTTCCCCGGAGCGGTGGATGCGGCCGCGCTGTTCCAGCAGTCGGCCAAGAAGGCCGGCATCAATATCGAGATCAAGCGCGAGCCGAATGACGGCTACTGGAACGACGTCTGGAACAAGCAGCCCTTCTCGGCCTCCTATTGGGGCGGACGTCCGACGCAGGACCAGATGTATTCCACCGCCTACATCTCGACGGCCGACTGGAACGACACGCGGTTCAAGGATCCGAAGTTCGACAAGATCATCATGGATGCCCGCGCCGAGCTTGACGCCGCCAAGCGCAAGGAACTCTACAGCGAGGCCGGCAAGATGATCCGCGACACCGGCGGCCTGATAAATCCGATGTTCAGCGACTTCATCTCGGCCTATCGCAACGACAAGGTTACCGGTTGGGTCGACAATCCCAACCAGGACATGATGAACGGTCTGGCGGCGGTCAAATGCTGGCAGGCCTGACGGGATGCACCATCCTGTCGTGAAGCTGATTGCCCAGCGCGTTGCGCTGGGCATCGTCCTTCTGCTCGCGATATCGGTGCTGATCTTCGCAGGCACGCAGATTCTGCCGGGCGACGTCGCCCAGGCGATCCTCGGCCAGCAAGCGACACCGACGGCGCTGGCGAACCTGCGCGCGCAGATGGGGCTGGGAGAACCAGC
>ERZ778029.3219-NODE-3219-length-10342-cov-3.760960_pt1 | contig 10342 bp, 7 predicted proteins | sample MGYA00375759_ERZ778029 | MGnify/ENA primary metagenome ERZ778029 (study PRJEB29350, sample SAMN05389819) | bioreactor metagenome | isolation source: Ammonium sulfate bioreactor | place: South Africa: University of Cape Town | collected 2014-04-04 ...
GAGAAGACGACGGCAACAACGACAATAGGGAGAAAATAAGAACGAGAGAGAACGAGAGAAAACTATAAGATGGACAATAATGATGTTGATGGTAGCTGCAAGAACGAATAACAGTGATGTTCATGAAACTAAATGATCGATAGTTAAAGGTCTTCATTAGGTCAAAGAAACAAAAGAATAGAAATTACACTTTTCATCTCTTTCCTTTCTTTGTTTAGTTTTTTTTTTTGAAAAAAGAAAAATACGACTATTGCTTATAAACGGTTAAAGGTTATCATAAAATGAAGCAAATCTCTTTTTTTCTTTCTTTTTTTTTCGTTGTTTCTATTCTCATATTCAATCGATCACCGATTATTTTCAAAGAAAGAAAATAATTATCTGTCTTTCGACACTGCTGTTACTATTTCATTATATTTTCTTCGGTGTAAAAATTGTTAATCGAATATGAAAGACTGTTGGTGCAATCAATTTTTCAATTAAATCGACTGACATACGAGAGATCAAATAAAAGTGAGAGGCAACAAAACAAAAAATACACCGAATGTTTCAATAAATCACAAGTTATTCATACCTTAGCTTTACTGAGTAAATCTTGTGTTGCAATATTGTCGAGTAGAACTAATGTATTGTTATTTCCGATGCTCATTTCTTTTTCTTTCGGGACTCAAATAGAAGAAGACAAGGAGGATTGGTATTTAGTGCCGTTTAATCGAAGAAAATGAAAGAAATCAAATGGATTTTGTCACTTGAGAATAAAGATCTACAGAGTTAAATCTTCATTGTATCTTTGTTTAGCCATGAATCGTGTCGATCTCGTTGTCATCGATAAAAAATGATCATAAGTATAGAGAAACGAAGTGAATGTTAGCGTTTTCTTTCTCTCTGTCTGTCTCTCTCGTTTTTTTTCTCTTGATTACATTCGAAAATCTTCTCTTCTTTTCTAGATGTATTACAACGGAAAACGATGATGATGAAGACGACTGTGTATTTGTTTTCTCCATTTCTTTTTCTCCTGTTCTCTCTCGTTTTTTCTTGATTTGCTTTCTCCTTCTCTCGACTTAAGCAAAGTCGAATATTCTTCAGTCATCTTGCGAACATCCGAGAGAGGAAAAGAGGCCGGATGCTCACGCACGCTCTCGCAAATGATCTGCTATTACTGTCGTTTTTTTTCAACAGTCTATCGGATCGATTCCGATGAATAATAGTCTTGCCTTTCACTTTTCTCTCGTCTCGTCCAACAATACGAACTAACATGCAATAAGCATAAAACTGTCATCATTTACGCACACGCATATATTCACATTTGATAGTTTCAAATAGCTAATCTTCAAAAAGTCACTTACTTTCGGATGTTTTTGACGAGGATAGGCCGGCTTTGGATCGATCTAAAATGATATTAATATCTTATAATTGATCATCATTTTCAACAACAAAAAAACAAAAAGAAGAAACACGAAAGAAAATAAATAATTGATCAGTTACGTATTGTTTATTTTCAATGATATCATATCTCGATCAATATCATGTGTGAAAAGCTTCTTTCTATTGGAAACAAAGAAGAAAGCCCGATCTATATATATATATGCCTCGAAGAAACGAAATAAATAAGATGTTAATTTCGTTCATCACACTTCACTGTTTATTCTTCACGATTGATTATCGAAAATATCTGTACGATATACAAAGTTCTCGTAGAAAATTTTCTCTATCGACCAGAACATGTTGTTAATCACAATAATCGAACATTCCTATCTTTTTATTGCTAGTTTTGTTAAATTCATTGCATGCTTGATTGTCTTTCTCAATTACGTGAGCTTCGTTTTTTTTTTCTAACTGAGCTTTTTCAAAGCACAAATCTTGTCAAATGATGGAATGACTCGTGAAAATTAAAACACACATACTCAAGAAGACGAAGAAGAACAAGCAGAGACAACGGCAAGAAGAAAGAGACAATATTGAGTGGTTAGACTCTATATTTATTGTAAGTAAATAGTCACGTTTCCGGCATAGTTAACTCTTCATTTATCTATTTTGCTTTTTAATTAAAACCAACTCACACTTTGTCTCTGTCTAATTTTGATTAAATACGAAAGAAAGAAAAACTATGTCAAGCTATTATTCGAATGATTATCAAAATCAATTAATTATTCGTAATGAAAACATCCGTTATGCGTTAATGTTTATTCTATTTACACTATTAGCATTTTTATCTAGTCTTCTTCTATTCTTTTTTGTTCACACTAAATCTGAACAAGATTTCAATTTATTCAATGAATATTTTCTACCGTATTCAATTCTTGCATCAATTAGTTCGGCATTATTTCTCATATTTTTTATTGGTGCACTTGTTTACACAAGTAAATCATTAACTTCAATATCTCAGCGAGGATTATCACAACTACCGACTGATGTTTAAGAAAAGCAAGTGAACACTTCGTTGTTTTTTTTGTTCATTTCATACCTGTTTATCATCTAATGTATGAACATCTTTTGCTAAGACTTTATCAACTGAATTCGCTTCTTTAAATGTAATGAAACCAAAACCTCTATGAAGAACAGAAGAAGATATAATAATAATAATAATAATAAATCTTAATGACAGCGATGTTACCTTGACCGTTTTGTAATTGCATCTTTCATAATCATGCATTCGGCAACTTCACCGAATTCAGTAAAATAATTTTTTAAATTTTCTAAAAACAAAAAGTCAACAGTTCTTGTTTATTTCTGCTTCTAAATGATTTGAGATGAATCTACCTGGCGTTGTTTGCCAAGAAAGTCCGCCAATAAACATTTTCCTGAAGGACAAAAAAACAACAACATTTAGATTTCTGCACGAATGCATTTTGAACAATTACTTATCGAATGGTTTCGTTGTTTCGGAACCATCTGCGTCTTCAGATTGAACATCTTCGTCATCTTCAACATATTGTAAATGACTAAATCAAACCAAGCAACATTTTTTTTGTTTATTTCGATAAAGAAGAAGAAGAAGAAAAACTACTAATGTGAATTGAGAATCGTTTTGACATTTTTTTTGACAGTTAACTAATATAATGTATTCTTTTCATATTGGAAAAGACGGCAAAGTCAAGCGTATTTTACATATATTCGTTATTGAAATTAATTTTATCTATCACTTGTCAAGAAAACCGAAGGGATCGAATGATTGTGTTTTAGTTTATGATTCAATTAAAATTTTTCAACAACAATTTGATAGTATGAAAAGGTTTCCGATTACAAAACGAGAACGATAGGTAAAAGTCAAATCATAAAAGAACAATTAATCGAAAAAAAAACACAAACACTTCTTCTATATCTTTATTGGCCTTCAATCGAAGACGAGAAAGAGAATGTTCATTGAAACTAATCTTAATTATTATCCTTGTATTTAATTAAATCATTTAGTGAAAAGAAGAAGAAAAAGCTAAGCAGTAGATTGACACATTTTTTTATTAAATCTTTCTTCGTTCGTATACGTAGATGCTGTTAACAGTTTTCCAAGATAGAAATCAATAGCCAATAAAAAGTCGTCGAGTAAAAGTGTTATGTAGAGAACAATTATCCTAATCATCAATGGATCTATCTTGTCTTCGCTAGCACGCCTACACAACCATATGTTCTCAAAGATTAGATGATGAATATGCATAAATAACAACAACAGCAACAACAGAGTCCACAACAGTTGAAAAGTGTTATAATTAGAGACAAATGTAGCCTAATCGATGTTCGACTTTCTTCGTTTCAATTAGATTTTTCTTACCCATTGGTTTGATATTGAGGAGATCTTCCATTTACATGTGATGGATAGTAATGTGTTGAGGGTGTATATCGATATGGTGATCGAGATACGGATGATGATAGATCATAATGATGGGATGGAGATGAAAGTGTATGATGCCAGCCTGTCGATCCGTATTGATGATGATTCGAATATGTTGGCGAATAGTACGGATATTGCGGCGGAGGTAGTGCTGGTGCCACACAGTCTTTCATACTATACTATATTCTACAAAATGACGATTCTGGATATATAGAGAAGGAAAAAGAAGGCAACGCACGCAGCTATAGAAAAAGAAGAAGAAAAAAAAAGGAAAGACAAAATGAAGATGATGGGATGTATCTGTTCGGCTCGACGAGAGGATGCGCACATGCATTTTAGCTTCCTTACTATCATTCGAGAATACACAAAACATCAACACTCTACTAAAAAGAATGAAGAAAACAACGCACACGCACACACACACACACACAGTTATACACATATACAAACACGCGAGAAGAAGAAGAAAGGACGAAAGAGCAAAAAAAAGCCGAGTCGAACACAATACGCGAAGCATTGAGGTTTTCTTTCTCGCACTCGTTTTTTTTTCTTCTTTTTTTTTGTTGCTGTTGATGCTGTACTTGACAAATTGTCATTCTCATTGCTTGATATGATTCGTCGGTTGCAGCTTTTTCACTCTCACTCTCTCTACCTGGACAGTTGACATAACTTTATTGATTTCAATATGTTTCTTTTCACCTATGCTCACTGTTACTTATATGTACATGCTATTTTGAGTTCTTGTTGTTTTTTATCGTTTATTACTCTTGAGGGGTATTCATAGAAAGAAAAAGAGAAAGAAAGAAAGAAAAAAAAATCGAAAGACTTGATGAAGATCGATAACAACAAACAAGAACTTCTTCTTATTCTCCTCGTCTTCCTCCTCCTCCTTCTTCCCCATTCGTAACACACATCAAATCCGATCGATACCAGTAGAACACTAACTAATCATCATAGGATAAAAACACACAGGAAAATCTATTTCTTGTAAATAAAAGAAAACAACAAAATTTCAACGAGAAATATTTATTTTGCTCGAGTGTAGCAAGAAGAAGAAGAAGAAAAAAAAGTACTATTATATAAACGAAGGGAACACTCAAAATTAATCGATGAGAGAAAGAATATTCCACTAATTACCATTATGTAGTCATGACGGCAATCAGACGTAAATCTTATTGATGAACATAAAAAGATCTTGTTCATCTCTGTCAAATGTCTTTTCAATCTAATTTCTGTTTTGTTTATTTCAATTTAATATGTTTCAATAGAAAATACTGCCATTTTCTGCATGTTTAAAAACACAACACATTCTAGATGTCATACGTATCTAGTCGTTCATTCTCTTTTTTCAACAACAAAAAAAATGCAGGATCAAAATTCAACGACTTACTTATCCATATCTTCAATTGAATATGCAATCGACATAGTCATAGATTCTGATTGTGCCATGATCAAATGATCGACGTTTTCTATTGTTAACATCGATATATATATACATATATATGTGTGTCTCTAACATTCACTTGATATGATCATCATGTCTAACGAATTCTATTGACCTTTTCATTTGTTGTTAATACGGTGATCTTCTTGATGATAGTAGGTGGTTGTATCGACAAACGAGTACCATACGGAGTCAAACAAGATATCCTACCCAAGGCGAATGATACGACATTGGCACAATACAACACAACTGTTAGCGTTCGTTCTTTTTTTGTCCATGAAACAAAAAGAATTGATAATGGATAGGTCAGTGTGCGTTTTTCAATGATTGATGCGCAGATTTTCTTTTTTTGATTGAAGGTTATGTTTTGTACGATTGAAGTCATTTCTTATTATAATACAAAATAAATTTTCCTTGAAATATTTCGATATTGGATATAGATTTCATTCGTTTTAATAAAAAAACATTAGCTAGTTTCGAAGGTCATCTCCGCTGATGTTTAAGACGAAAGAGTCAGATTTCATTTTCATTCAACAAATATTTTAAAAGCAAGGTGTTCAGTCGTCATATCCTATTTAAGTCTCAGGGTTGATAAAATGTCGTCGACATTTGATTATTTCGAAAAACGATGCAGATTTTCACAAGAATAACATATTTCATTGTGTTCATACTATTTATCGATAAGAGTATATAAAAAAAAACTTATTTTAATCAATTGACAAAAGAAAATTTTCAATTTTTTGTATTTTATATTTAGCTTGGGCATCAGCTGGTCGATGTTATCAATGTAGTTCAAGAAATCCTTTGTGTCAAGTTACGGTTAATGAATCATTAAAACTCGATAGTACACCATGTAATGGCCAATGTTATACTCGTTTGAATCCAAATGATCAACAAACGATTTCGCGTGGTTGCTCATGGGAACACGGTTTTATGAATATACAACAACGGAATGTTTTAGTTTTAGAACGAAATTCCGTTTGGACATTTTGCGATACACCTTTGTTCGTATTTCAAAACATATTTTTTCTGCTTTATTGTCTAATATTCTCTTTTCTAGTTGTAATAATGAAGCGTCATTTCTCTTAGCAAGTAAATATTAAAATTTTTAACAATCAAAAAGAAAAAAAAAACTTGAGAATTTCTCGTTGTTTAGCTGTTTGTTATCAACCGATATGTAATTATTTGAAATTTCCCGAAGATTGTTCGTTACCGCAAGCGGCTATAACTTGTGGACGATATTGTAATAATCCACTTTGTAATGCGGCAGCCTTTCGTCGAAATATTCTAATGCGTTTACGTAAACCACCAAGTCGATCGTTTATTCTCAATGAAACAAAAATCGATGAATAAAAAATAAAACATTCGTGTATTTTCTCTTTTGCTTTCTTAGCGTAACATTCGATTGAATAAATTGACAGTACATTTTTCTTCTCTCGTATTTATATTTTCGGCCTTTTTTTGTGTATGTTTGTGAGCGCCATCTAAGTCTGTCAAAAGCATTTGGAAAAACTAGCCAATAACGAAAAACAAAATCAGTTGTTATTTTCAAAAAAAAATGAATCATTATCTATTTTGTTGTTTTTTTTCTCTTGTCGAACAGCAACTCTTTTGAGATTTATCGAAAAAGTTAAAAAAGAAAACATACGTTTCATTTTTCATTAGTCCACAGTTTCAAGGTCATTACAATTGATTTTGATTTCGAAGTTTTTTTTTCTTCGTTAACAACAAGGACATCATATATATTTTATCTAATTTCAGACTTTTCTATATATGATTGAATATTTATTTGAATTCTAATTATGAACGTTGGTATCGCACAAGGAGAACGAAATCCTAATAGTTCATGGTTGAATAGTCGTGGCGTTTGGTTGACTTATGTAATTCTGATATTTGTTCTTCATTTTATCTTACTGAGTATACCTTATATAACAACGCCAGTTGCATGGACTTTGACAACAACAATTCATAATATTGTAAGATAACGATTTGAATAGATTGTCGTTGAGATAACCGATTGTATATTGTTGTTTTGTTTTCTAGTGTAGTTTCTATTTATTTCATTTAATAAAAGGTGCACCTTGGGAAACATGTGATCAAGGTTTATCACGACGGTTTACTTTTTGGGAACAAATTGATAATGGAGTTCAATGGACCGGTACAAGAAAGTTCTTGCAAATTCTTCCTATTGTCTTGTAAGTTCGTCATTCGAAATGATTGTCTGTCGAATAATTTTCGTTCGAATTTAGATTTTTCATTGCAAGTTTCTACACAAAATACGACAAGACACATTTCATCATTAATCTAGCCACTATGCTCCTGGCTGTCGTGCCGAAATTTCCGATATTTTTCGGTGTACGTTTATTTGGCATCAATCGTTACTGACATTGTGCATAGTTTGTTTTCTTTTTCTTGTTGCATTTCAAAAGTATCAGTTTAACTGTTTTCTCATCGGTTTCTATTCATAACGAAACAGTCACATTCGGATTTTCAATTTTTCTTTTTTTTTTCTACCGAATAAACTTCGACGCATACATGGCCACCACCTAGCAAGAACAAACTCATGAACCAAAGAAATCTTAGAACTTTTGTACTTTTCTGCCGATCAATTTTAAAATGATCAGACGAATAACGTCAAAAAAGAATTAAAAATTTTGATTAATCATTATTTGTTTGCGTGCTATATTGAATTGAAATTGATCGATTATATTTACGCATGACGTCAGAACGAATAAGTACTTTTGAAAACGTACGACGAATGTGTCGTGTATTTTTCGGTCGTTAGTGACAAATCGCTGATTCATTCAATGCCATCAAAAATCTCATTTTTTTTGTCAATATTTGTCTGCTTGATTTACTCAAAGATAAACAAAACAAGTTCTTTTGCACTATCATTAGTTTGACAACGATAGTCTTTCAAGTGTTGTTCTTTTCGTAATTAGAAAACAATTGCTATTCATTCGTAAAATATTTTCAACATTTTCTAATTTACTCCTACGCGTCTATTATCCATATGGAGGATTTCACGGTTCGAACAACATCATTATTATTATCACAACCATTATCAATACTTGTTCTTGATTGATTTTTATCGTTTCGCATATGCCTATCTTTTTTTTCGAAACTCGAATCTTATCATTAATTTAATAGATGTGTGCGTTGATGACTTTCGTTCGGATATATTTATCAATTAAAAGAGAATATATGCAGAAATAATTTTATCGTATTATATTCCGAGACCAATTATTACAAAAAAAATAGGAGGAAAAAAAACTTGTCTTGAATATAACAAAAAATCATCAAGGTGACAAGAAAAAAAAATGAGCCGAAAAATACTGATGTGTTATATATTGCAGATCTAACCTAAACAGACAGGTCGATTGGCTTGAAATTCTTCCCAGCTTGCACAAAAACGTTCTACAAGATTCAAAGAATAGTTTATTTTATTTTCATCGAATGGAATAGAGAGTAAAACGAAACACGAAATGTATGTAATTAAGATGAATACAAATACAAATAGGCCAGTAATTATCATGCAACAAGAGAGAGAGAGAGAGAGAGAGAGAGAGAGAGAGAGAGAGAGAGAGAGAGAGAGAAAAATTCAATGACAATCATCGATGAATAAGTCGACTGACTAACGCAAAAACGAATTGAAAAAAAGGTACAGATCAGGTAATTATGTATGAATATAAAATGATTTTTGTAGGCATTAATCGATAATTAATATTGGCATTTATTATAACCGAGAATGAGAAAAGAAATTAACTTGAATCTCAAGCGTAAACACCATAGAAACGAGAGAGAGAGAGTGAAAAGAAAAATGAAAAAACAAATAATGAAATTTTTTTTTATATTTCATATTGGAAATAAATGCCTGATACTGGTGTGACGTTCGTTATGGTTTGACAGAAGACGAAAATTCTTAACCGCATGCAGCTCGATCAGAATTTATTAAATCTTCATAAGAATTACAGAATGTTTTGATTCGCTCTAGAAAAATTACATGTTTCCATATGGACTTAGTGTAGTCAATTGTTAGTATGATGTATGTATGAGGATGTGCGTAGATTTACATGGCGAAACTCAATGTTAGTTACAAATTGTTGTGTGTTGTTTGTTATTTTTCTTTTTTGTAATGTGTGTATTCATCGAAGAAGTTTAAGCAAACAAGTCAAACAAACAAAAAAGAATTTTTTTCAAAGGAGAACGAAATGCTGAATCAATCAGAATCGAATCGAGAAAGCAATGAGTTGTTCTTGTATTAGCATTAGAAAAATAGTAGAGCAAAATGAAATCTTGTATTATTCGTTGATGAATTGATAGCGTGTATATAAAGGGAAAATCAGAGTCAATCAGAATGAATATTCCGACGACACAATGATCCACCTATGAGATCTTCGATAGGGCAGTAGGTAAAGCGTTCTAAATAATATAAAGTTTGGGTGGGTTAATATAAATGAATAAGAAAAAAACGTGCGTGAATAAAGAGGGAAATAAATGGACAAGCAGAAAAAATTATCATGCTACGATAATGAATGATTGTCACTTACTTTTCATTTGTTCAGCACGGTCAACATCGGGATCGTTGAGAGAATCAAGATATTCTTGGATCTAATTAATGAAGAAAGGAAAATTGTTTAGAAAAAAAGAGAAAACAACGTTTGGTTTTCATATATTTTACTAGTTTTCGTTTGTAAAGTAATTGTTTTTCACGTCGAGCAGCACGTTGGTCATTGTTTGATGTCAATAGAAAGTGTCTGAGTTTCTTGAAATCAGCTTCTCGACGGCGATATTCCATTAATTCATCCGATTCTTCCATATCATCAGGTTCATTGATTGCAGCTCTCGTTGAACAAATTGATAAGATGAAGATAGTAAGGATAATTAACAAAAGAGATCTTTTGGATATATTCAACAAAGTCGACATTTTAGGAGTAGAAATCCTAGAACAAAAATCAAAAGAACGAACTAGAATGTTTACTGATTAAATATATATTAAATGACTATTAACGTTTATTCATGTAGATAAGAGAGGCGGAATTGGTGCATCGATTTGTATTTTGTATATATATATA
>ERZ778029.3223-NODE-3223-length-10333-cov-4.652559_pt1 | contig 10333 bp, 8 predicted proteins | sample MGYA00375759_ERZ778029 | MGnify/ENA primary metagenome ERZ778029 (study PRJEB29350, sample SAMN05389819) | bioreactor metagenome | isolation source: Ammonium sulfate bioreactor | place: South Africa: University of Cape Town | collected 2014-04-04 ...
CCGCCGCTGACCGCGTCCTGCCAGACCAGCATGCCGAGCCGGTCGCAGTGGTGGTACCAGCGCAGCGGCTCGACCTTGATGTGCTTGCGCAGCATCGTGTAGCCGAGGCTCAACGCCAGCTCGATGTCGAAGACCAGCGCGTCATCCGAGGGGGCGGTGTAGCCGCCGTCGGGCCAGTAGCCCTGGTCGAGCAGGCCGACCGGCAGGTACGGCTCGCCGTTCAGCAGCAGCCTGCGGTGGCCGCGCTCGTCCGTTCCCACCCCGAAGGAGCGGAGGCCGACGTAGGAGGTGACCCGGTCCTCGCCGAGCGTGACCTCGACGTCGTAGAGGAACGGGTCCTCGGGCGACCAGAGCCGCGGTTCGGCGATCGCCACGGGAGTCGGGGTGTCCACGACGACGTCGGCGACCGCGGCCTGCGTCCCCGCCGACGACACGGCCACCTGCGCGGTCGTCCCGGCCGCGGCGTGCTCGCTCTGGACGGTCACGACCACCGATCCGCTAGCCAGGTCGGGGAGCAGGACCAGCCGGTCCACCGCCACCCGGGGGACGACCTCCAGCCAGACCGTCTGCCAGATGCCCGACTGGGCGGTGTACCAGATGCCGCCCGGCTTGGTGGCCTGCTTCCCTCGCGACAGCCAGGACGTGTCGGTGACGTCGCGGACGGCGACGACCAGCTCGTGCTCCGCGCGGGCGGCGAGCGCGGCGGTGATGTCGAGGGTGAACGGCAGGTAGCCGCCGGTGTGGCCGCCGACCTCGGTGCCGTCCACGGCGACGCGGCAGGTCTGGTCGACCGCGCCGAAGTGCAGCAGGACGCGGTGCCGTTCTGCCGGTGCGGCCAGCGAGAAGCGGCGTCCGTACCAGAGCGCCTCGTCGGGCCGCAGCGTTCGACCGACCCCTGACAAGGGCGTCTCCGGCGAGAACGGGACGACGATGTCGCCGTCCCAGCCCGGCCGCGACGTCGGCTCGGGGACGGCCAGCGGGTCGGACTCGGCGAACGGCGTGATGGCGTAGCGCCACCGTCCGTTGAGGCTGAACCAGTCGTCGCGGACCAGTTGCGGACGCGGGTACTCCGGCAGCGGGTCGGCCGCGTCCAACTGATCGCCCCAGGGCGTGAGCATCACGCCTCGACCTCGGCCAGCGGCTCGGGCGCGGCGGCCGGCAGGCGTCGCAGCGCCGCCATCGGCAGCACCGTCAGCGCGGCGACGATGGCGGCGGCGGCGAAGATCCACGGGGTCGGCACCTGCTTCACGACCCCGAGATCCACGTACGTCTCGTTCGCGCCGACGATCACCGCCGCACCGATGAACGGGCCGAGCACCATCGGAATGAGCACCATGGCGATCATCCGCAGGCCCTGCACCATGCCGACGCGGTCGGCCGGGGTCGCGTCCCGGACGCTGGAGCCGAACGCGGCGGCCGAGAGCATGAAGCCGCCCATCATCACCGTCCCGACGACGATCACGGCCAGCATGTCGCGGGCGAAGAACATCCCGACCAGGCCGACGATCATCACCCCGACGGCGGGCAGGATCGCCCGCACCTTGCCGACCCGGTCGATCACCCGGCCGCCGAGGACGCTGATCACCGACGCCAGGATCAGCACGGACGCCAGCACGATCGCGTAGCCGTCGATCTTCAGGTAGCGCTGGATGTAGATGATGAGGTACGGGATGAACACCTGCGTCGCCGTCCCCATCACGGCCCAGCCGGCGAGCAGGACGTAGAGCCGCGGGTTCTCCCGGACGCTGGCGGGCTTCAGTCCGTGGACGACGGAGGAGAGGTAGCCCTCGGCCGGCGGGGCGATCGTCCCCGCGTCCCGGATCAGGAACCAGCCGACGATGCCGACCACCGACGTGACGCCGCCGACGATCCCGAAGAACAGCAGCCATTCGCCGGCCTGGGTCAGGCCGTCCAGCGCCCCGAAGACCAGCAGCATCGCGAGCAGCGGCATGACCGCCAGCACGCCCTCGACCCGTCCGCGGTTGGCCGGGACCGTGGAGTCGGTCACCCACGCCCCGAACGCGGCGTCGTTCGCGCCCGAGCCGAAGAAGCTCATCAGGCAGTCCAGCACGACGACGGCGACGGCGGCCGCCGCGATCTGCGCCAGGGCCGTGCCGCCGGGCCGGATGACGCCGAACAGGGCGGTGAGGACGCCCCAGACGATGTAGCCGAAGGCGATGAACGGACGCCGCGTCCTGGCCCGGTCGGACCACGCCCCGACCAGCATCGTCGCGCACGTCGCGGCGATGGCCGAGGCGGCGACGGTGGTCGCGATCACGTTCGGATCGGTGGTGATCGTGTTGTAGATGAACACGTTGAGGTACATGTTCTCGATGGTCCAGGCGAGCTGCCCCACCAGGCCGAGCAGGATCACGACAGCCCACGTCCGTCCGGGGACGGGAAAGCGCTTCACGAGCGTGAGGCTACAGCGAACCGCCGGTCGCCAGCCGCATCAGGTCCGAGTCGAGGTCGATCCCGAGTTCGGTGCCGCCGGCGCTGCCGTATTGGTGGGAGTAGGCGGCCCAGGCCTCGGCCTTCACCTGGCCGGCGAAGTCGGCGTCCATCAGCACGACGAGTTCGACGGCGGCCCGGTCGATCCGCTGGGTCAGCGTCGCGTCGCCCCAGTCTTCGGAGGCCGCGAACAGCGAGGTCGGCACGGTCAGCGTCCGCAGGTAGGCGAACAGCGAGCGGAGTTGCTCGTCCACCACGAGGGCGTGCCGCGCGGTGCCCGCGGTTGCGGCGAGGACGACCGGCTTGGCGACCAGCAGGTCGTTGTCGAGGACGTCGAGGAAGCCCTTCAGCAGCCCGCTCGGACCGGCCTTGTAGACCGGGGTGCTGACGATGATGCCGTCCGCCGAACCGAGGGTGGCGACGGCGGCGTCCAGCTTCGGCCCCAGCAGCTGCGAGGTCAACGCCGTGGCGATCTCGGCTGCGAGCGGACGCAACTCGACCACGCTCACCTCGACCGTCCGATCGCGCTGACCGGCGCGGCTGACGACCCGCTCAGCGATCCGGTCGGCGAGCATCCGGGTCGAGGACGGGTGGGACGCGCCGCCGCTGACGACAACGAGCGAGAACGGTTGGCTGGTCATGCGGTCTCCTCTGAACTGCTCTGAACCATCGGGGACAGGTACTTCGGTTCACCGTCGCCCTGGTTCGCCCGTGCCTGAACCATCGGGGACAGGTACTTCGGTTCACCGTCGCCCTGGTTCGCACGAGCAGCTGAACCGTTGGTACCTGTCCCCGACGGTTCACCGTGGCCCTGGTTCACCCGAGCAGCTGAACCGTTGGTACCTGTCCCCGACGGTTCACCGTGGCCCTGGTTCACCCGGGCAGCTGAACCGTTGGTACCTGTCCCCGACGGTTCGCGGGCAGCTGAACCGTCGGTACCTGTCCCCGATGGTTCACGGGACGGGTCGGCGACGAGTCTGGTCGCCAGCGTGCTTAGGTGCCGGAGCTCGTCCGGGCTGAGCACGGCCATGGCCTCGGCGACTTGGCGGGCGTGGCGGCGTCCGGCCCTCTTCTGGGCCTCGCGGCCGGCCGCGCTCAGCCGGACCAGCACCGAGCGTCCGTCGGACGGATCGGGGCCGCGCTCGACCAGGCCGCGGTGCACGAGCCGGTCGATCAACCGGGACAGCCCCGGCTGGCTCAGCAGCACCGAGCAGCCCAGCTCGCCCATCCGCACCGGACCGTCGGCCTTCGACAGCGTGTACAGCACGTCGTACTCCGACATGCTGACCTCGGTGAACGCGTCCTGCTCCTGAAAGCGTCGCAGCAGCCGCGACTGGGCGGTGAACAGGGCCTCCCACGCTTCGTTCGCCAGTCGCGTCGACTCAGGCATGCTGCCCGGCCTCCTCGAGCAGCGCGTCGGAGTCCTGGTACGGCGAGCCGCCGGTGACGTTGTCGCCCCGGTTGGCGTTGGGACGGGGCTGACGCGGAACGGCGTCCCCGTACTTCGCCTGGACCAGGCTGGCGTGGGTCGGCGCGTCCGGTACGTCGGGGTCGCGGCGGGCGGCCAATTCGGCGCGCAGCACCGGGACGACCTCCTCGCCGAGCAGGTCGAGCTGCTTGAGCACCATCGACAGCGGCATCCCGGCGTGGTCGACCAGGAACAGCTGGCGCTGGTAGTCGCCGAAGTTGTCGGTGAACGTGAGGGTCTTCTCGATCACCTCCTGCGGGGAGCCGACCGTGAGCGGGGTCATGGCCTCGAACTCCTCCATGCTCGGCCCGTTGCCGTACACCGGCGCCTCGTTGAAGTACGGACGGAACTCCCGGCGCGCATCCTGCGAGTTCTTCGCGATGTACGCCTGGCCGCCCAGGCCGACGATCGCCTGCTTCGCCGTCCCGTGGCCGTAGTGCTCGAACCGCTGCCGGTAGAAGTTGACCAGCCGGACGAAGTGATCGGCGGGCCAGAAGATGTTGTTGGCGAAGAAGCCGTCCCCGTAGTAGGCGGCCTGTTCGGCGATCTCCGGCGTGCGGATCGACCCGTGCCAGACGAACGGCGGCACGTCGTCCAGGGGACGCGGAGTCGACGTGAAGCCCTGCAGCGGAGTCCGGAACTTGCCTTCGAAGTCGACCACGTCCTCGCGCCACAACCGATGCAGCAGGTTGTAGCTCTCCAGCGCCATCGGCAGCGACTGCCGGATGTCACGCCCGAACCACGGGTAGACCGGCGCGGTGTTGCCGCGGCCGAGCATCAGGTCCATCCGACCCTTGCTGAGGTGTTGCAGCATCGAGTACTCCTCGGCGATCCGCACCGGGTCGTTGGTCGTGATCAGGGTGGTCGCGGTCGACAGGACCAGGCGCTCGGTCTGGGCGGCGATGAACGCCAGCAGGGTCGTCGGGGCGGACGAGAAGAACGGCGGGTTGTGGTGCTCGCCGATCGCGAACACGTCCAGGCCGACCTCCTCGGCCTTGCGGGCGATCCGGACGACGGCGTCGATCCGCTCGGCCTCGCTCGGGGTGGTTCCACTGACCGGGTCGCGGGTGATGTCGCTGACCGAGAATATGCCGAACTGCATTCCTGCTCCTTAGTTATATGCGTACGCATGCAACTAACCAGGCGAGGCGTCCGGCTATTCCCGCAGCACCGCGCAGCCCGTGGCGTCGAGCCGTCCACGCACATCGGCGGGCAGCGCCCCGTGGGCGACCATCTCGGGCAGCCGGACGCCGGCCCGCGCTCCACCGGGAAGCCCGACCGTGACCTCGGTGCCGCCCCGGAAGGGGACGGCCGCCAGCACCGGCAGCACCGTCCCGTCCGCGTCCGGGACCAGACCCGCCGGGCCGACCGCAACGGTTCCCTCCGGACGGCCGGGCCAGCCGAGCGCCACCGCCTCTTCGGGCTCGAGGAACGGGCCGTAACCCAGGAAGGACGCAACCTCGCGGGACGCCGGCTGCGCCCACAGCCGCGCCGGGGTGTCGACCTGCAACAGCCGGCCGGCGCTGAGCACCGCGACCCGGTCGGCGATGGCGAAGGCCTCGTCCTGGTCGTGGGTGACGTAGAGGGCCGGGGTTCCGGTCGCGTCCAGCGCCCGCGCCAGCACGCCGGTGAGGCGCTCACGCAGCCCGGCGTCCAGGCTGGACAGGGGTTCGTCGAGCATCAGCAGCCGGGGTTCGGCAGCGAGCGAGCGGGCCAGGGCGACCCGCTGAGCCTCGCCGCCCGACAGCGCGGTGATCGGACGCTCCGCGTAGCCGTCCAGCCCGACGAGGTCGAGGAGCTCGGCGACCCGCGTCCGGCGACGGGCCGACGGCTGGCGGTGCAGCGCATAGCCGACGTTGTCGCCGACGCTGAGGTGCGGGAACAGCTGGCCGTCCTGGAACATCACCACGAACCCGCGCCGGTGAACGGGCACGCCGGCGAGGTCGTCGCCGTCCCAGCTGACCCGGCCGGCGGCCAGTGGCTCCAGCCCGGCGATCGCCCGCAGCAGCGACGACTTGCCCGACCCGGACGCGCCGAGCACGGCCAGGACCTCCCCCGATACGACCTCCAGCGACACGCCGTCCACCGCCGTCGTCGCTCCGAAGCGGACGGTGATCCCCTCTGCGGCAAGGCCGTTCACCACGGACGCACCTCCTTCGGGCCGATCCACTCGGCCGCGGCCATGACGACCGCGGTCAGCACAGCCAGCACCACCGAGGCCGCCATGGCCGTCCCGGCATTGTCGGCGCCCGGTCGTCCGATCAGCTGGAAGATCACCACCGGCAGCGTGGGCCGGTCGGGACGGGCGAGGAACGAGGTGGCGCCGAACTCGCCGAGGCTCGTCGCGAAGGCGAAGCCGATCGACAGCCCGAACGCGCGCCACGCCAGCGGGGCGTCGATGGTGGCCAGGATGCGTCCCGGCCCAGCGCCGAGGGTGGCGGCGGCCTGCTGCATCCTCGGGTCGATGGCCCGCAGGGTCGGCAGCAGGTTGCGCACCACCAGCGGCAGGGCGACGACGGCCTGTGCGATGGGGATCAGCAGCCAGCTGGAGCGCAGGTCGAACGGCGGTCGGTTCAGGGTGATCAGGAAGCCGAAGCCGACGGTGACAGCGGAGACCCCCAGCGGCAGCATGAACGCGCCGTCGGCCGCGCGCAGCAACCCGCGCCCGGCCCTCGACACCGGCCGGCGCGACAGCAGATAGCTCACCATCGCTCCTAGCGAGAGCGCGATCAGGGTCGCAGCCGCCGCGGTGGCCAGCGAGTTCAGGGTGGCCTGCCAGACGCTCACCGAGATCGTCCCGGACGCCTCGCCGGCCAGGTTGCGATAGTTGCCGAGGCCGAGCCCGGAGTCGGTCTGCAGCGAGCGCCAGACCAGGTTCGCCATCGGCGCGACGAGCAGGCCGATCACCACGACGGCGGTGACGAGGACGGCCGGCAGGTCGGCGGTACGGAGCCGCTGCTCACGCGTCCCCCCGGTCAGTCTCAGGGCACGCTCCTGGCGGGCGCGGGTGGCGTCCGCGACGAGCAGGCAGGCCGCGACCACGGCCAGTTGCAGGATCGACAGCGCCGCCGCGGCGGGTAGGTCGAGCAACTGGGTGGTCTGGTACCAGATCTCGGTCTCGATCGTCCCCCACGACTGGCCGCCGAGGATCAGGACGGTCCCGAACGCGGTCGCGCAGAACAGGAAGCTCAGCGAGGCGGCGGCGGCGATGGCCGGCGCGAGGGCGGGCAGGGTGACCGTCCACCACACCCGTGCCCGGGACGCACCCAGGCTCTTGGCCGCCTCGGCCGTCCGCGGGTCGAGGCGGGACCACAACCCTCCGACCGTCCGCACCACCACGGAGTAGTTGAAGAACACCAGCGCGGCCACGATCGCCGGGAAGGACGCGTCCAGGCCGAGGAAGCCGAGCGGGCCGGACGCGACCAGCAACGACTTGAACGCCACCCCGACCACCACCGTGGGGAGGACGAACGGGACGGCGACCACCGCCCTCAGCAGTCGGCGTCCCGGGAAGGTGCAGCGGTAGAGCAGGTACGCGCCGGGCAGTCCGAGCAGCACCGAGCCGGCCATCCCGGCGACCGCCTGGGCGAGGGTCTGGCCGACGATCCGCCAGGTACGAGGAGCGGTCAGCATCTCGCTGACGCCCGTCAGGCTGAACCCGGACTCGCCGAAGAACCCCTTCGCCACCAGCGCTCCGACCGGCCAGGCGAAGAAGATGGCGAGGAAGGCCACGGGGACGACGGCCACCGCCGCCCACGCCCAGGGACGCCCGCCTGGACGCCCACCGGTCCCCCGCCCCGCCAGCGCCGCCCCCCACCGAGAACGCTCCCGAAAGGGACGTTCGCTCCCGAAGTTTCGGGAGCGAACGTCCCTTTCGGGAGCGAACCTGGTCTGGGTCATCCGAACAGCCGATCAGCCGATCACCGTGGCCGTCCAGGCCTTGATCCAGGCGTCCCGGTTGGCCGACAGCTGCGCCGGCGGCAGGGTCAGCGGCGATTCGACCGTGGCGGCGTACTTCTCCCAGTCAGCGGGGAGCTTGACCTCGGGATCGATCGGGTCCATGTACATCTGCTCGGGGATCTCCGCCTGGACCTGGGCCGACAGCAGGAAGTCGACGAACTTCCGCGCACCCACCTCGTTCTGGGCGCCGGCCAGAACACCGGCGTACTCGACCTGGCGGAAGCAGGTCTGGGTGAGCGCCTGGGTGGCGTGCTCGTACGCCGGTGAGGACGAGTACGAGACCACCAGCGGCCGGCTGCCCTTGCCGGACGAGCCGGAGAACTCGACGGTGTACGCGTCCGTCCACCCCTTCACCACCAGCACCTTGTTGGCCTTCAGCTGCTTCCAGTAGTCGAGGTAGCCGTCCTCACCCTCGGCCGCGACGGTGGCGGCGAGGAAGGCCATCCCCGGGGACGAGGACGCCGGGTTCTCCACCACGAGCAGACCCGAGTACTCCGGTTTGACCAGGTCGTCCAGGGTCTGCGGGACGGCCAGTCCCTTCGCCTTGAACCAGTTCGTGTCCGCGTTCAGGCAGACGTCGCCGTAGTCGATCGGCGTCAGTGAGTTGGTGTCGTCGGCGGCGTACGCGTCCGCGCCCTTCGGCAGTGCGGACGAGGCGTACGGGCTGAGGATCCCCGCGGAGATCGCGCGTCCCGCGAAGGTGTTGTCGATGCCGAAGACGACGTCTCCCAGCGGTGCATCCTTAGTGAGGATGAGCTGATTCACCACCGTCCCGACGTCGCCGGGGGCGATGTAGGTGACGTCATAGCCGGTGTCCGACGCGAACTTCGCCATGGTGGCCTTGTCGAGCGCGAACGAGTCGTGGGTGACCACGGTCAGGGTCTTGCTCTCGGTCGGCGCGGGCGGACTCGACGCCGCCCCGGCGGACCCGGACGGCGTGGCCGGGCTGGCGCACCCGGCCAGCAGGACGGCAGCCGCGGCAGCGGCGATGACGGTACGGATGGACATGACGACTCCTCCAATCGCTCGGAGGGCCCAGGACGCGTCCCGGGGAGAAAATCCCGACTCCCTACGCCGGTGCGAACCGGATCAGGTTCGAGGGTCTGCGGCTGCCCGCACTCTCAGCGCCCACGGCGCTCCCCTGTCTGCGTCCAACGCTACCAGCGACCGTCTCCTGAACCGACGGGGACAGGTACTTTCGTTCACTCAGTGCCGCGGGTCGTGAACCGACGGGGACAGGTACTTCGGTTCACTCAGGTCTGAACCGACGGGGACAGGTACTTTCGTTCACTCAGTGCCGCGGGTCGCGGATCGCGGCCAGGAACAGCGGCCACGACGTCTCCGACGCGGCGATCTGCATCAGGAACGGACGGTCGAGGTGCAGCCTGTGATCCGGCTCCGCCGGTGCGGCCCCGGCGGCGACACCGAGCTCGGTGACCGCGGCTGCCACTGTGCCCTCCTCGTCCACGTTGAGCACGGCCTGCTGCACGGCCTGGGAGACGCACAGGTCCTCCGGTCCGATCCCGGTGAGGTCGGGCTCCGTCTTGCACCACAGATGGACGGCACCGACCTTGGCGAGCGCCCGCTGCAGTTCGAGCGCATCCGGCTTCACCGCCAGGGTCGGCAGCGTCACCTCGACCTGGGCCGGTGACGCGTGGTCGAGCGCGCCGCTGACCTTCCCCAGCAACTCCGGGGTCACCGACGCCGGATCGGTTCCGGCCGGCGGCAGCACCAGGTCCGCGTGCAGCTTCCCGCCGACATACGGCAGCCGGACCGCCTGCCAGCCGTCCACCTCCGCGTACGCCAACTCGCGGACCATCGCCATGGTCTCGGTGTCGACCAACGTCCCGTCCGCGAGCCTCCCAGCGCGCCGCGAGCACGATCGCGTCCTGGAGCACCACCCGCAGGTAGGGGTCCGGCTCGATCGCCGACTTCTCCACCAGCCCGCCGGTGTGGTGGTTGACCCACGCGTCCAGCACGCGCTTGCCGTCGGCGGAGCCGAGGTCGACCTTCTGGACGCCGGCGCCGAAGTCCTCGGCCAGCGCGGTCAGGTAGTCGGCCGAGACCGGGTACCCGTCGTCCACCACGACCTGGTCGGCGAGGTGGACGACCGGCGTCTCGGGCAGCTCGTCCTTCTTCACCACGGCCGGGTCGCCGTCCATGCTTGCCAGGGTGCCGCGCAGCGCGGCGAACGCGTCCTTGCGCTCGGCACCCGAGGCACCGAGGACGGCTTCCAGCTCGGCCAGCGTCCGCCCGCGAGCACCCTCGGCCAGCATGCCGAGCGCGACCGCGAGACTGGACGGGGACGTGACCACGTTGTCGCCCACTGGTGCATCAGCCAGCATCGTCGTCCCCAGCCGCCGGGTCGCCCCGACGACGGACGGGAGCGCTGCGGCGGCGTCCGGAGCGACCGCCCGCAACGCGACGCCCTCGGCGGACTGCATTCCCGCCTGG
>ERZ778029.3224-NODE-3224-length-10328-cov-3.761219_pt1 | contig 10328 bp, 9 predicted proteins | sample MGYA00375759_ERZ778029 | MGnify/ENA primary metagenome ERZ778029 (study PRJEB29350, sample SAMN05389819) | bioreactor metagenome | isolation source: Ammonium sulfate bioreactor | place: South Africa: University of Cape Town | collected 2014-04-04 ...
TCAACACCCTCACCCTCAAGATCTCCTAAATCTTATATTGATCTAGATATTGTTATAGAGAAGAAATATATCTTTGAAAAAACTATTATTCGCAAATAAACAGTATGATATGAGAGAGAGAAAATAAATAATCTTTTAATCATTGTAAACAAAACTTTGCAAGACAATAAAAAGTAATCACAATTAAATAAACAATAAAGTCTTTCATCTACGGTGTAGAGCATTTGCTAAAATACCAGTGGTGCCTCCTTGAATAAAAATCTTCATTGTTTTAGTCACAAATTGTCGAACACATATGAGCAGTATTCGATCCTAGAATAATGAAATCAGAATTTTTAGAAGAAAATAACGAGTTTATCAGGAGTTTTTGATAGTATGTTTTTCCGCATGTCAACTCACTATGGTTTACAACATAGAACCTGGTCCTTGTCGTCAATTACTCACGCCCTTCCTTCTTCTCTTTAAAACAGAGTAAATGTATACTCACTAGTAACAAAGTATCGTAATACACGCTTATCCGATCCTGAATTATAGTTCTTTTGTTTTAACGAAATAAGATTTTGTTGTTGATAAAAATGAGTTAAATAGTGATGATAATGAATAATCTAAGAAAAAAAAGAACATATTCAAACATCAATTTAAAATCAAATAATATTCAAATAGGCGAAACATCTCTTTAAAAAAGTAAATACATCGATTCAGAGCACAGAGTAAAAGGTGATGCTTTTTCTTAATTAGTATTTTCAAACTCTTCGATCGCTTATTAAAAAAAACACTTACGGTGGTTGAAATGGTGATTAATAGGATGATGACAACCTCGACATTTCATTTCTCCATTGCTGTCGTCGAAAAAATTAGGATTATTTAAAAGGTCCTGTAATCGCAACGTACACATTGAGTTGGTAGTTGAACAATCACTGCAATAATTATTCCATATTTTGCTTTAAAGTATAAAAAAAAGTAATGGCATTAATTGGTATTAAAGCCATATTGATTTGTGATTCGTTCATACTCACACACTAATACGCCAATCAAAATTATTAGTAAGCGTCGCGGAATGACCGCCATCTATACAAAAAATGAGAGCAAATATCGAATTCGTCAGTATTCTCCAATGAAATACAAACATAACGATTGATATTTTATGTGTATGTATGTTGTTTTCCATCAAAATATTATACATACACATGTTAAATATCTAGAAAATTAATAATAGATATTTGAAATAGTGTCTTCTCGTTTTAGCATTACATTTATTAGCATTTATTGCGCAAGAATTATCTTATGTAATTTCTCGTTATAAATCAATGGTCTATGCTTACTTTGCTATCTAAAATACATATTCATCCTTCTTCCCAGCGTCTAACCCGTCCGTTAGTTATTAGTTTAAATATTCTACTATCAGTTCGTCAATTTCATCAAAGTGTAAATCAATATCTCTTCAATCTTCATACATGGAAACTGACGCATCAACCTCGTGAGCCAACTCTTCATTGGAATCCTCGTTTTCGCCAACAACAACAACAACAACAATTACAAATCGATACAGAAGAAACAAATCAATCGAACGAAAATTGGGACTCATGGTTTGAAAAACATCAATCACCGACACTTCTGCCATTTCCATCACAAATCAATCTTCTCTCTGAAAATAAAATCTACTTTCTAAATACACCATCAACCGGTCTCATGCCCAAACGGTCAATTGAATCTTCATCTAATCTTGACATTTCACATAAACGTGAGAAATACGTTCAGACAGAAGTCCATCTTCCAAAACGTTCTTGGTCACATACGAACTACGAAGAACATATCTCTCGAAGTCGTTTTCATCATTTCAATTTTCACGTTATTAGTTACAACATTCTCGCTCAAAAACTCATCGAAGACAATCCATTTCTCTACGATGATTGTTCCGAAACTAATCTTTCATGGAATCGACGAAAAACACGTTTATTTAAAGAACTACTAAAACAAAATGCAGATGTAATTATGCGATTTTCTTTCTGATTTTTCCGAGATCAACTTTTGAGTTTATCTAGATTATTTGTTTACAAGAAATGCAAAGTGAACATTACAGAAATGATTTTCAACCGAAAATGAACGAATACGGTTACGATTCGATTTACATCAAACGATCGGGTGATAAGACCGACGGTTGTTGTTTGTTCTTTCGAAAAGATCGACTGAAATTAGTCGATAGAAAAACAGTGCCATTCTATCGACAAGATATTGCACTTCTCGATCGGTATACTAACTTGTTTTGTTTTAACCACAGATCTGTACTTGTTTTTTTTTCAGTGATAATTGCGGTTTAATCGCTGTTTTTCAACCGAAAACTCGACATGCCACATTTGACGATCTTTTTTGCGTTGCCACAACTCATTTACTCTTCTCTCCTAAACGTGGCGACATTAAACTCGCACAAATTCAATATTTTCTCGCTGAAATCGATCGTCTATCACGAAAACATTCGACCACGAACAACTACCATCCGATTATTATCTGCGGCGATCTCAATGCTCAACCACGATCGCCTCTCTCTCGATTTCTCATCGACGGACACATCAAATACGATATCTACCGTTCAATCGAAATCTCCGGTCAAATTCCTCAATCAATCGTTCGCAATCGTTTTTCTCTTCAACTTCCGTCGAGCGAACTTCTTCCCTCGTCATTCGTCACATCGAATTGTTCGTTTCCACAGTCGATTGTCCAACAGCAGCATTCATCAGCTGTGTTAACTCACAACAAACACTTTCGTTCGGTCTACGATCTCGACGAGCCAACCGACGTGACAACTTGTATAAATAATGAGAAGAACTTCGTCGATTATATTTTCTATACCCGACAGGAATGTGATCGACATCGGCTGAATCTGTTGAGTCGTTTGGATTTGTACAAGCAGAATCAAATGTTTAATGTTCATCTGCCGAATCAGCAGTTTCCGTCGGATCATTTTCTTTTAGCAGCGAGATTTGCATTGAAATTAAACGCGAAAAAACATTGATTGAATCGATAAAAACAAAAGAGAAAATAGTTGATGTCTGTTCTGTTTGTTTCTGCATTTTATAGATGACAGGTGTTGAGGAATTTGTTGAAAAATGTCGAGATTTAATTGAAATCGAACGAGAAGAAGAAATTAATCAATCGACGTGAGATTTGTTTTTCGAAATTATCATATTTTTATCTATCTTATTGTTGTTGTTGTTGTTGTGATCGATAGAGAAGCTTTGAAAGGTCAATCAACAAAACGTCTTGCTCAACGAGGTCTTTGCCTAACACGTTTACGTTTTCAATATACATATACTGGATTATATGGCCGAACGATTCTTGTTTTCGAAGGCGAATCTCTTTCGCGTGCACAAACATTTGGGCCAGGTTTTTGTCTATTTACAAAAATTGACTTTCAATAGTAAACTTTTTCAGGTGATATCGCTGGTATTTATCAGCAAGGACAATCACTTGAGGAGGAAAATATCTTAGCTCGTGGTTTAATCTTTCGTTTAACAGCAAACACAATTCATGTTACTCTCGAAGAAACCGAAGACGAACAATTCAATTCTCTCGGTGAGACTTGTCAATTCATGATTATCAAAATGGCAAATGACATTACCTATCGACGATTAAAACAGTAGAGCTACTAAAAATCTTTCAAACAAAAAGAAAATTGTATTTTTGTTTAAAGTTGTTTGACTCTGATGGAAAAACAACGACGAGGCATCGCACATCATTTGCTTGACATTGCGTTCGACGATGCCGAGCCGATTCCATCGAATTTCTCGCCGGCGAACGGGCCATCTCAATGGTTCAATGAAAATCTCGATGAATCTCAACGAGAAGCCGTCGGTTTCGCGTTGGCTTCTCGGGATATCTCGATTATTCACGGACCGCCCGGTACCGGGAAAACAACGACGATTGTCGAATACATTCTGCAAGAAACTTTGAAACGTGATGCGAAGATTCTTTGCTGTGCACCGTCGAATATCGCTGTCGACAATCTTGTCGAGCGTCTCGGACGGAAAAAACAACTGAAATTGATTCGACTTGGTCATCCGGCGCGGTTACTCGAGTCGATTCAGCGGTTTTCTTTGGAATCTGTAGTGATGGAAAATTATCAAGACGTGAAAAACGCATTGCGTGAAGATTTAAATCAATGTTTTGTAGGAACGAAATTGTTTTTCGAATGAAAAAGAAAACGGGATATTTTTAGAATAAATTACGTAAATCATCGACAGATCGAGCCGAACGCGACCGATTGAAACGCGAAATCAAACATCTACGAAAAGACATTCGAATCTACGAAGAAAAAGCCAGTCGCGAGGCCATGCAGTCTGTCAATGTTGTTCTTTGTACATTAACATCAGCAACTGACGACAGTCCTTTGAAATTACTTCCACCAAATCATTTCGATTTAGTCGTCATTGACGAATGCTCACAAGTAATTATATTCGAAATCATCGATGATCTCATTGTTCTGCTATAGACTCTCGAAGTTGCCTGTTGGCTTGCGTTGCTTCGTGCCTCGAAATGTGTTCTAGCTGGCGATCATTTGCAATTACCACCGACGATTTTAAGTGAAAAAGCGGCACGTGATGGTCTAGCTATCACATTAATGCAAAGAATGATTGAAAAACATGGTGATAAAGTAAAAAAAAAACAAGAGCGAGTGTTTGATGAATTAATCGATTAAATCTGTAGATAACACGGATGTTGACAGTTCAATATCGAATGAATGAAGCGATTATGAATTGGTCATCGAATGAATTCTATCACGGGAAATTAGTTGCTGATCAATCAGTCAAATCTCATTTGTTAAAAGATCTTTCGAATATTTGCAAACGTGAAAACGAAGATGAAATACACGATGAAAATCTCTCTCAAATACCTTTGTTTCTTATCGATACAACTGGGTATGATATGCCTGAAGTTTGCTATGACGATGAGAATTCTCGTGGAAATGAAGGCGAAGCCGCACTTGTGAGTGTACATGTCGAAGAATTAGTTCAGAATTACGGCGTATCCATCGATCAAATCGGTGTGATTACACCGTATAATATGCAAGTGCAATTGTTAAGACAAAAACTATTGACAAAATATCCGACATTGGAAATTAAATCTGTGGATGGTTTTCAAGGACGAGAGAAAGAAGTTATTATTATTTCGATGGTTCGATCGAACCTTCGTGGTGAAGTCGGATTTCTGTCCGATTCTCGGAGAATTAACGTGGCGATAACACGTGCACGTCGACATTTATGTGTCATTTGTAATGTTCAGACGGTGACTCACGATCCGTTTATTAAACGTTTGATTGATTATATGGAGGAAAATGGACAAGTTCGTTCGGCATTCGAATTTGTCGAAGATCAAAGTTTTTTTCAAACAGCAATTGCAGCAAAACAATCGACGGCAAAGCCCAAACAACCGAAGCAACAACCGAAAAAACCAAAACAACAACAAACGACTCAGCGATCAGAAGCGACGAACACTCTCGAAACTGTGCTCACAAATGTTCTTGATAAACGTATTCGAGAATTTCTCGACGATCCAAATGTTCAGCAACTACAATTCGAAGACGGCCTGTCGCCATTCGGCAGACGTTATGTTCATGAAGTACGAGCATTTCAAAAAATCATTTGATTGAATTTTTTGTTATTTTCGAATTTAGCTTGCAGAAAAACATAATTTGCAACATGTGAGCGAAGGTGTTGGCGATCAACGACATATCACTGTGATGAAAACTAAACCAGTTGAAATCGAGACGAAAGAAGAACCTGTTGTAGCTGAACAATTCAACGAACAATTTCGTTCGTTTTCTCTATTAGAAGAACAAGAAACTATCAAACCAGGAAAAAAGAAAAAATCAAAATCAACTAATAAAACTCAAGAAGAATCCGTCACTTCCACTGAAACAACCGAAGAAAAAGCATCAAACTCTGTCGTAACACCACCGCCAGTTCTCGAGCCTGTCAATCTTTGTCGTTATTGTCACAAAGACATTCCGCAACAAAACTTTCAGTTACACGAAATCTATTGTCAACGAATGCATCCAGTAGCATCGGTTTCGACAACAAACGAATCGTCTGTCGAAGCCAAACCTTCGACTAAACTAAACATCGCTTCCGAACGTCCGAAAACTGTCAAGAAAAAACAAGATAAAATCTCAGCAATGAGCGACGATGCATCATTCGACGAACTACTCGAAGCTGCTCGACAACAGGACAATATTTGTCAAGCACAACGATGCAAAGCAAAAATAACTCTACTCGGACAACTTTGTTCGTATTGTAATCGTCGATATTGTCTTGAACATTCAATGCCCGAGGTACACGGCTGTGGATATCAAGCAAGAAAAGATATCCGACAAACACACATAGTAACACATTCCAATCTTAAACCTGTTTACGAAAATTCATCAATCAGCAAAGATAAACGACCGTATTTGGAAAGGAAATTACAGGATAAAATCGCATCGAAAGAAACTCAACGGAAGAGAAAAGAAAAATAATTGTTCTTTCTTTCTTTTTTTTTTATTATTTACTTTTCCTTTTATTACTCTTTAATAAAATTGTAAAGATTTCGATTAGGACAAATTTGGTTATTTTTGTGAACTCGACGAATGACACTCAACTAAAATATTGATATTGATTGAGTTAGAAATTGAAAAGATTTCAAAGATCAATGCCGATCGTACTTAGTCAACTCAACAAGCGCTAACGTTTGAACATCGATCGATAACAATGAAAATATACGTATCGAACAAAACAAAACTCGGCTAATTCTTAATCCAAAATGACGTTTATTCTCAAAACTGTTCATAGACGATTAATTGAGAATTAACGTCAAAATTAATAAAAAAAAACAAAGATCCGTTGAATCATTCATGTCTTAAATAACTTGTCGATTTAATTTTCATTACTACGCAGTAGTATTCGATTGGTTTCGATTTTTTTTTCTCACAAATATAAATAGTATTTAAATCTAGTCTCTTGAGATCTCAATACAATAATAAAGTTAATCGATCACCCGTATAAATAGAAACGTTTTACTAGAAAACTGAGATTCTATTTATTGTTCTGTTAGTTTCTGCGAATAGATTCAATCCAATAAATGAACAATATTTATGAGAAAATGTGCGTAAGAAGAAACACATGTTATACTTAAAAAGGCCTAAAATATATTTCTGAGAAAACGAGAAGAGAACAAGCAGAAGAAAATGCTTGCGGACAAAAGAATAGAGGAAAAAATATATAGCAATCAAATAAATGCATTATAACTAAATCGTACTTATTTAATTATCGTAAAAGAAATTCGAAAAGAAAACGTAGATATATTCTTGTAGGAAATATGATAAATAATTGCACGAGAATTGAATTATTCAACTTAAAATGATCTTCATCTGAAATTCCAATGAGATTCAATTTGACTTCGAATGTAAAGAAACAACAACGAGACAGATTCAGGTTATTATAATTGTTTCTCTCAAGAGAGAACAATTGCAAAATAAAAGCAACCACGCATTTTTCTTTCAAATTACATTCTTGTTATTTATTTATTTATGAACGATATAATTGAACTTTTGAGTTTTCACGTACTTTTTGCACGTCATTCTTCGTGGATATCAATAATTTCAACTGACTTTATATGAGTTCGAAGGAAAAAAACAAAGAAAGTCAAATGTGTTTAATAATGCGTGGTCGAATAAAGAATCTACTCAATAGACGAAGAGACCATGAATAATTAACTTCACTAAATTTGTATAAATTATAAATTTTTATTATTTTATGTAACTATATGTATATAAATATGTGTTTTTCTTTTATCCAACAAAAAAAAATATGACTAGACACCACATAAAGACGAACATAAAGAAAAAGAAGAAGAAGAAATAATACTGTGTCTTATGCCACTATACTTTTGTTCTCTCGGTTAGTTATTATTAATTTGTCTTTAAAACAAGAAAGAAAAAGCCTCTCTAAATCTTTAATCATTTATCTTATCACTTCGATTCTTCTATTCGTATTGGCGTTTTTAAGATTTGCCATTGTGCATTCAGCGATTCGCCGGATAAAATCGTTGACCAATAGATATTCTCAGGACAAACAAATCCTTTCGTCATATTTGTTATAGCCGGACCGAATATGATCGAACCAAGTTGTTCTTTATACGATAATGATTCATGTACAATACGTAATTCGATCATAACTTCTTGTGCTATATCACGACGTAATTCAAAGACAAGTTCTTCATGAAATGTTGGACAATCGGATGAACGTTGTACGCTTGTTTTTTTACGTTTGATTTTTTTACCATTTCGATCGAATAAAGTAACTTTAACACAAGCTTCTGAACGAACAAAACAAAAACAAAAATGAAAATAGATTTCAAGATATTTTTCTTGCCTGGATAAGGTTTATTTTCGATTAAAAGAGGTCGTAGATTTTTTGCTTCGAGAACAACAACAGCTAATTTAGCAGCACTTTGTAAATAAGATAAAGATACAAGTAAATCGCCTAGATCAGGATCCTAGAGAAAAGAAAATGATGCCGTTTTTTTAGTTCTTGTTTCATCCGAAATAAACTATCATCGAACTTGAATGAGTGACGAAGGATCACATTCATCTAATGGTTTCTTTAATGAAATTTCTTCCGCATCATTTAATCCGGCAAGATCGTATTTAACTGTCGCAATGCGAATATCTTTATAAGCTGGTTTAGTTGTGCCAACTCTATATAAGAGTATTTCAATTGAATGATTATTTAATTGTTCCAATGTTAATTCAAAATCATTTAATTGTTTCGCATCGAATAGATACGATGTTTGTGAACGTGAACATCGAACGATTTTCGTTTGAAATAGACTACGTTTCTCTGGATACAATCGAAAACGGCAATAGAAAGCTATGGAATCACCATTACTAGTATTCGTATTATTTGACGATGATGTATTGGAATTGAGATTCGAATTAATTAGAAAATTATCCAGTATCTGTAGATTTTCGAATGCTAAACTTTCGACAAATACATGTTCACCATTTCGATCATAACTGATTTGAATTTGTGCGAGAGCTCGATCTGTAATATCTTCAACAGCCGGATTAGCAACAGCAGCTGCTTTCTTCAATTGAAATACAAGAGAGAGAGAGAAAGAAAAACGTGTCGTTAAACATATTCATTTAATTTGAAAAATTAACTTACAGCAGCAGCTGATGCATATAAAGCTTGTTGTAATTCTTTAGGATCAATGGGATCGAACATCGATGGACGTCGTCCTCTTGTTGGCAGTGACATTTTTCTGTCCGATGACTGATTTGGTACAGTTTCACCTGCTGGTGAAATGTCTTTCATAACATTATGTGATGGTGAATTGTTCGATTGTATGCTAACACGTGGCGAAGATGATTGCGGTCCAAAAGCAAATGGTGTCGGCGGTGTGCCTAGATCAAATGAAAATAAGACATATATATATTGAGAGAAAAGTTTCCGATTTTTTATGTCCGATTCAGTCATGAGTGCTACGCAAATTTTATTAGTAGTGACAAAAAAGAAAAAGCAAAGGAGAAATATGAAGAAAATGAAGAAGAAGAAGAAGAAGAAAAGCGAGAGAAAAAAAGAACTTGATGAGCTTTCCTCGTTGCTACTGTTGACAACGTCGTCGTCGTCGTCATTCGTTGTCGTTCTTCTGTTCGATTCATTCTTAGAACATCCAATATTTAATGAAATGAAGACGCATACGAGAGCATATACATTCACACAAGAAAAGTAATGTGTGATGTAGTATAGATCGTCGTGAATAAATATATATATATAGTATATTGTGTGCTTCGGATTTATTTATTCTCTCATATGTCAGAACGCCAACTATTTATAAATAAATATAGATAGAAACAACAATTCTCAATGAATAATCAAATATGATTGTCTACTGTCATTCCGCCTCTTATATGCATACATATAAATTCTATCTGATTATAAATGTAAGTGGTACTATACATCAATAATCAGTTGAGATCGATTGAAGATTCTCTAAGTTGTTGCAGATTAGCATAAAGAAAAAGAAATCAAAGACATATATGAACTGTCAAAGTCGTTTTGTTTGTACTTAATTGCGTTTGGGACAAGGATAGAACTATGGTAAAGACGGAAAAAGATCGAATATATTGAACCCATCTTAGAATTTCCCCAAAAGGCACGCTCAACTAATGAACATGTAGTATGTAGACACCGGAAGTTAAAAGCACATTGACAATCATATCAAACTCATGTATATCAAATACTCACTGCTTCTTTTTTTCAAACGAACGGTATTTCACAATACTCGTTCATAAT
>ERZ778029.3225-NODE-3225-length-10325-cov-3.808082_pt1 | contig 10325 bp, 9 predicted proteins | sample MGYA00375759_ERZ778029 | MGnify/ENA primary metagenome ERZ778029 (study PRJEB29350, sample SAMN05389819) | bioreactor metagenome | isolation source: Ammonium sulfate bioreactor | place: South Africa: University of Cape Town | collected 2014-04-04 ...
GATCGCGATGCCGTCCGACTGAGTCGGCAGCGGTCGCCGCTCCGGTCTGCCGGACGGAGCCCAGATGACCAGGGTCGGGCTCCTCGCGTTGCAGGGCGGGGTGGTGGAGCATGGCCGGCTGCTCGCCGAACTCGGCGCCGACGTGGTGCCGGTGCGCGCACCGTCCGACCTCGTCGGGCCGGACGGGCCGAGGGTGGACGCGCTCGTGCTGCCGGGAGGCGAGTCGTCGACCATCGACAAGCTGCTGCGGCTCTTCGAGCTGGCCGAGCCGCTGCGGGACGCGATCGCGTCCGGGCTGCCGACGCTGGGAACCTGCGCCGGCCTGGTGTTGCTCGCCCGTGAGGTCGTCGACCCGGCACCGGGCCAGCAGTCACTCGGTGTCCTGGACGTCACCGTCCAGCGCAACGCGTTCGGGCCCCAGGTCGACTCGGCCGAGACCGCGCTGGTGACCGCGCTCGGCGCGGTGCGGGTGGCGTTCATCCGCGCTCCGATCGTGACGCGGCTCGGCACTGGCGTGGAGGAGCTGGCCACGTGGCAGGACCGCGTCGTCGCCGTCCGCCAGGGGAAGGTCACCGGCATCTCGTTCCACCCCGAGCTCACCGGCGACCCGACCTTCCACCGTGCCCTGCTGGCCTCGGCCGCGGGCTCTGTCCGGGCCGCCTGAAGCGCGTCCGTCGGGTCGTGCCGGCCAACGCCGGACCTCCGTTGACGTTGCTGGCGTCTTCACAGGGATCCCGGGTCAAGCCCGGGACGACGAGGGAGCCGACAGGGATTGACGACGTGGGGTCGACGAGGACGACGACGTAGGTCGACGGGACGACGACGAGGGTTGACAGTGACGGCGACGAGTCGACAGGGACGATGACGTGGGTCGATGGGAACGATGACCTTGGTCGACGGGACGGCGACGTGGGTCGACCGGGATACTGGAGGCATGAGTCAGGCAGAGCCCGGAGAGTTCGACTTCCTCGACTCGGACGCGGCGCTGGTCGGCGCCACCGAGATCCCGCCGGTCCGTCGCGTCGAACCAACGGACGGCGTCAGTGCCCTCGCCTGGGGCACCGGCCCGGCCGGCGTCGTCCTCGCCCACGGCGCCGCGCTGAACGCCCACACCTGGGACTCGACGCTACTTGCCTGGAGCGCCGCCCTGAACCACGGGGACAGGTACTTCGGTTCACCTGCCGCCCTGAACCATGGGGACAGGTACTTCGGTTCACCCGGCGCCGGTTTCCTCGCCCTCGACCTGCCCGGACACGGCGACTCCGGCTGGCGAGAGGACGGCGACTACGCCCCGGAGCGGATCGCCCCAGCCGTCGCGGACGCCCTGACCGCGGCGCTCGACACCGGCCTGCTGGCTCCCGACTTCGCCCTCGTCGGCCAGTCCTTGGGCGGCCTGGTCGGCCTCGAACTCCTCAGGGCCGGACGCGCCGAGTTCAGCCGCCTCGTCCTCGTCGACGTCCTGCCGCTGAAGCCGGAGGCCGCCACCATGGTCGCGTCCTTCCTGGACGGGCCGACGTCCTTCGGGTCGCGGGAGGAGATCGTCGAGCGCGCCAAGGCGTTCGGCCTGGGCGGCGCGTCCGTCGAGCGCGGCGTCTTCCTGAACACCCGCATCGCCAACGACGGACGGGTCGTCTGGAAGCACCACCTTGGCGCTCTGGGCCCGCAAGCCCTGCAGCACCTGACGACCGAGCACCTGTGGGAGGTCATCGAGACCTCCGAGACCCCGATCGACCTGGTCGCCGCCACCCTCTCGCTGGTCGACGACGCCGCCTGGAACCGGTTCACCACGACGAGCCCGGTCGAACTCGCCGCAACCTTGCGCATGATTCTGGGCTGACGCGGGACGCCGATCGGCGTAATGTTGGCCGGCTATGCACGATTTCCCGCCACTGGTCGACGCCTACACCCCCGCCGAGACCTCCCGTCCCGACACCCGCAGCCCGAGCAGATTCCTGTTCTGGACGCTGCGGGTGCAATGGGACGTGGTCGCGGCCATGTCGCTGACCGGCGTGCTGTGGATGCTGCCCGGTGCGATCAGCCCGCTGCTCTTCGGCAAGGCGATCGACTCCGGCATCCTGCTTGGCGACGTCCACGCCGTCCTGTTCTGGGCCGGGCTGCTGACCGTAGTGATCCTCATCGGGGCGGCCGCCGGGATCGCCCAGCACACCTTCGTGGTCCGCGGCTGGCTGATCGCGATGTACGGCATCCAGAAGCTGACCACCCGCAAGGCCGTCCAGCTGGGCCACATCCTGCCCAGGCGCGCGCCGACCGGCGAGGTGCTCAGCATCGCCTCCTCGGACGCCGACGTCTTCGGCCAGACCATCGAGGTCTTCTCCCGGATGATCGGCGCGCTGGGCTCCTTCGTGCTCGTGTGCGTGCTGATGTTCACGACCTCGCCGACGCTCGGGCTGGTCGTGATCATCGCTGCGCCGCTGCTCGTCGGCGCCGCCTCGCCAGTCCTGCGTCCGCTGAACGCGGCCCAGACGGCCGAGCGGACGCAGAACTCCGAGCTCACCTCGATGGCCACCGACATCGTCGCCGGCCTGCGGATCCTGCGCGGCATCGGCGGTGAGCGGACGTTCGGACGCAACTACGCGGACCAGTCCCAGAAGGTGCGCTGGCTCGGTGTCGCCACCGGAACCTGGCAGGCCGTCACCGAGACCATCGGCGTCCTGCTGTCCGGACTGCTACTGGTGGTGCTGGTCTGGCTCGGCTCGCACGAGATGCTGGCCGGCGAGCTCACCGTCGGGCAGCTGATCTCCTTCTTCGGCTACGCGCTGTTCATGGTGGTCCCGCTGCAGACCTTCTTCGAGTTCGCCCAGAAGTGGGTGCAGGGCCTGGTGTCGGCGCGCAAGACGATCACCCTGCTCTCGGCGACCAGTCCGCTGGCCGACGGCGAGCAGGCTCTCGCCCCGCGTCCGCAGCTGCGGGACGCGGCCAGCGGCGTCACCGTCGAGCCGGGACGATTCCTCGCCGTGGTCAGCGCCGTCCCCGACGACTCGGCAGCACTGGCCGACCGACTGGGCCGCTATCTGCCGAGCCAGCAGCAGGACGAGGCCGACGAGGACGAGGACCTCGCCCGCCGCAAAGCCCGCGAGGCCGAGCGTGCGGCCGCCGCCCGCGCCGACGCAGCCGTCGGTGCGATCGACTGGGGCGTCACAGCGGACGGCGTCGACTACCGGCACGTGCGGCTCGCGTCCCTGCGTGAGCGGGTCGTCGTCAGCGACACCGGCAGCCAGCTCTTCGCCGGCACGCTGCAGGAGGTCGTCGACCCCTGGGGCACCCACAGCCGCTCCGAAGCCGAGGACGCGCTGCACACCGCCGCCGCCGAGGACGTCTTCGCCGCCATGCCGGACGGCTGGCAGAGCCGGGTCGACGAGCTGGGCCGGGGGCTGTCGGGCGGCCAGCGTCAGCGTGTCGTGCTCGCCCGGGCGCTGCTCCTCGACCCCGAGGTGCTCGTGCTCGTCGAACCCACCTCCGCGGTGGACGCCCACACCGAGGCGGCTATCGCCGAGCGGCTGGTACGCCACCGCCGCGGCCGGACGACCGTGGTGATGACCGCGTCCCCGCTGATCCTGCACCACGCCGAGGAGGTCAGCCTGCTCGTCGACGGACGCGAGGTCGCCCGCGGCAGCCACCGCGACCTGCTCACGCTGCCCGCCTATCGCCAGGTGGTCGGCCGCGGTATGGAGGAGGACGAATGAGCGTCGACACCCGGACCGACACCTGGCGCGAAGCCCAGGACGTCACCGGTGTCCCGCCGGAGCTGCGGGTCATGCCGGGGCTGGGGCCGTGGGAGCGGTTGAGCGCTCTGCGCAGCCGGTTCCTGCTGCGGCGCGAGCGTGCCCGGATCACCTACGAGGACTCCCGCCACCCCGAGCAGGGGCTGCCGGTGGCCAGCAGCCAGGTCGCGCTGGCCTTCCTCGGCCGGCTGCTGAAGGTGCGCAAGCCCCGGGTCGCGCTGGGGCTGGCGACCAACATCCTGGCCGCCGTCGCCGGCCTGATCGTGCCGCGGATGCTCGGCGACCTGGTCGACCAGGTAGCCGGCGGGCACGCCACCGTCGCCGACATCGACCCCATCGTCGCCGGCGTGGTGGTCGTCGTGATCGTGCAGTCCGTGCTGGTGCTGCTGGCCCGGCGCGCGTCGGCCGTCCTCGGCTACGACCTGCTGGCCGCCGCCCGCGAGGAGGTCGTCGACACCGTCCTGCGGCTGCCCCTGGGACGGGTCGAGCAGGCGTCCTCGGGCGACCTGCTGACCCGGATCACGTCCGACGTCCGCAAGATGAGCAACTCGGTGCGCTGGGCGCTGCCGCAACTGGTGATGTCGTCGGTGCTGGTCGTGGCCACGCTGGTCGCGCTGCTGCTGAACTCGGCGTTCCTGGCCGCCTCGGTCGCCGGATCGCTGGTCGTGCTGTGGCTGGCCACCCGCTACTACCTGCGCTACGCGGCGGCGGGCTACATCACCGAGTCGACCACCTACTCGAAGATCAACTCGGTCACCACCGAGACCGTCGAGGGCGCGCGGACGGTGGAGGCGCTGCGGATCGGCAGCCGCCGGATTCACCTCGGCGACGTTGAGGTGGACGGCAGTGCGCAGGCCGAGCGGTACACGATGACGCTGCGGAACCTGTACTTCATCTTCCTCGACGTCTCCTACAACCTGCCGCTGGTCGGCGTCGTCCTGCTGGGCACCCTCGGCTATTCCCAGGGCTGGGTGACCCTGGGCCAGATCACGACCGCCGCCATCTACGTGCAGGGGCTCGTCGACCCGATGGACCGGCTGATCCAGGTCTTCGACACCCTCCAGGTCGGGCTGGCCGGAACGACGCGGCTGCTGGGCGTGTCCCAGCTGCCCGAGGACCGGGTGGCCGGCGACGACCGTCCGCAGGGCTCGGACGTCGAGGGTCACGACCTGCGGTTCGCGTACCGTCCGGGCGTCGACGTGCTGCACGGCATCGAGCTGGACCTCAAGCCGGGGGAGCGGCTGGCGATCGTCGGCCCGTCCGGGTCGGGCAAGTCGACGCTGGGACGGTTGCTGGCCGGCATCAACGGCCCGCGCACCGGCGAGGTCGACATCGGCGGCGTGGACGTGATGACGCTGCCGCTGGACGTGCTGCGCACCGAGGTGGCGCTGGTCACCCAGGAGCACCACGTGTTCGTGGGGACGGTCCGGGACAACATCGTCCTGGCCCGCGACCAGCAACTGGAGGGCGGCGCGGCCGACGTCGCCGTGCTGGACGCCCTTCGTGCGGTGGAGGCGCTGGACTGGGTCGAGCGGCTGCCGAACGGCCTGGACACCGTGCTCGGCCACGGGCGCGCGCACCTGACTCCGGCGCAGGCACAGCAGATCGCGCTCGCCCGGCTGATGGTCGCCGACCCGCACACGCTGGTGCTGGACGAGGCCACGTCGCTGATCGACCCGAGCACCGCCCGCCACCTGGAAGGCTCGATGGCCGCCCTGCTGGAGGACCGGACGGTGATCGCGATCGCGCACCGGCTGCACACCGCCCACGACGCCGACCGGATCGCCGTGGTGATCGACGGCCGGATCGCCGAGCTCGGCTCGCACGCCGAACTGATGGCGGCGGACGGCGAGTACGCCCGGCTCTGGCGGACCTGGAGGTCCTGAGTCAGCAGGCGGCCGGCTGGGCCACCCCACCGCTGGGCGCCGGATCCTGGGCGTGGGGCTTGGTCGGCGTGCCGCCCATCCGCGGTGAGCTGACCTCGACCAAGCCGACCAGCCGCGGGTCGGCCGCCAGGCGCTGCCGGATCCGGTGCAGCCGGACGCGGGCCGCGCCGCCGGACAGACCGAGGATCCGGCCGGCCTCGACCACCGGGAGGTGCTCCCAGACCGTCAGCGTGAGGAGTTCCCGGTCGGGCTCGCGGAGTTCCGCCAGGACGGCGGCGACGATGTCGGTGTTCAGCCCGTCCGTGGTCGCCGGTGACGGTTGCCGCGGTTCCACGGTGGGCACCGGCCTGGGCGCCGGGTGACGGTAGTGCGCGAGGAGCAGCCGCCGGGCGGTGGTGAACAGCCAGGCCCGGCGCTGGTCGGGAGCGGGGAGGTCGCCCCGACGCCGCCAGGCGCACAGGAAGGTCTCCGCGAGCAGGTCCGCGGCGTCGCTCGCGTCCGCCCGCCTGCTGAGGTAGCCGAGGATCTCCCCTGCGTGAGCGCGGTACAACCCCTCGAAGTCCGCGCTGCTGATGCCGCCCATGGTCACTTGTTCGTCGACGAAGCGGCGCTGGGCGGGGTGGTCGGCACCGCCGGCCGGTCCTTCGCCGCTGTCGGCGCGCCCTGCTCCTGGGCGACCCGGGGCTGTCGTTCGTCGTTGTAGGCGCAGTAGTAGCTGTTCTGTTCCAGCCCCTTGGCCAGGGCGGTGGGGTCGTTGTGGCGGGCGGCGTGGATGATGCCGGGCAGGTCTCCGAAGACGGTCGGTCCGCGGCCGTCGTCGGTCTTGTCGCCGTCGATGGACGGGTGCGGGTCGACGTCGGTGACCGCCGGCCAGGTGAGGGCGCCGGCCAGCGCGTCCGTGCTGGTCCTGCGCAGCTGCGCGTCGCCGGCGCTGTTGGCAGCCTGCCACGTCCGGGCCCAGGCGCAGATCGCGCTGCGAGCCAGGTCCGCGCGCAGCGCGCCGGTGCTCGCAGCGACGGGCTCGGGGCCGCCGGCGAACTCGGTGACCAGGTTGTCCAGCACCTGTTGGCGGCTGGCCTGGTCCGGATAGGGGATGTCGGCGCCGAGCGCGGCGAGCTGGGAGGCGAAGTCGCTGCCGTCGAGGCGGTAGATCTCTCCGGGCCCGCCGGCGGAGACCCACTCCGGTGGATTCCACTCACCGGTACGGGTGGCGATGAACGGAGCGGCGGCGGTGAGCGCCGCCACCGCGGCGATGCCGATGCCGAGCCGGATCAGCCGGCTGCGGCGCCGGAACGGTACGGCGGCCCCGGAGTCCAGGTCGGTCGTGACGTGCGCCCAGGTCTGCTCCAGGATGCGTTCGTCCGGCGTGCCGCGGCTGGGATCGGCGGCAGTGATGAGGTGGTCGAGCTGGCCTTCGCTGATCGGCATGAGTGGCTCCTGGTGTCGTCTTCGGTCCCCCGGATATGCCCCAGCGTTACACAGCCGCCGGTCTCAGCCCATCGACTAGGTTGGAACTGGCCCGGGCCTGTGACTGCCAACGAAGGAGATCCGCCATGATCCGCTACGAACTTCCCACCGTCGACGACCTGCTCCGCCTCGGCGAGCCGACGACCAACGCCGTCACCATCTACCTCCCCACCGACCCGACACCGGCCGGACGCGAACTCGCCGCCACCTCGGCGAAGAGCGCCGTGGACGAGGCCGTCAGGGAATTGCGGGCCGCGGGCGCGACGGCCGCCGAGCAGGACGCGCTCCGCTCGGCCTGGGACGCGGTGGCCGGCGATACGGCTCTGTGGGGGCAGCTGTCCGGTTCTCTGGCGGTGTTCCTCGCGTCCGGGGTGTCGGAGCAGTACGTCCTGCCGAACTCGCTGGAGCGGCAGATCCAGGTCGGCGGCTACTTCGACATCGGACAGCTGGCGCGGTCGATCACCTCGCCGCAGTCGGCCTACGCCCTGACGCTGTCCAGCAGCGGCTGGAACCTGTGGGAGGCCTCGGCCACCACCCGGGCCACCGAGCTGGAACTTGGCGACGAGTACGCCGACGACGCAGCCGACGCCACGAACCGGATGACCATCCGCGGCCGCCAGCACCTGCGCCGCCTCGTCGGCGACGAGGGCAAGAAGGTGCTCCTGGACCGCTATGCCCAGGTGGTGGCGGACGCCGTCCGCAGCGAACTCGGCCGGCTCGACCCGAACGCGGTCAGGCCGCTGTTCGTGTTCGCGACGGAGCCGCTGCTGGGGATGATCCAGGCCCAGGGACTGCCGTGGGAGGTTGTCGACGTTCCCGGCTCGCCGGACGACCTGCGTCCCGACCAGATCGACGAGGCGATCCGCAGCCGCATCGGCGGACTCAACGCGTCGCGGGTCAGCGCTCGCGCGGACGCGATCGGTGCCGGGTTCGCGTCCGGACTGGCCGTGACCGATCTGGCGCAGGCAGCGAAGGCGGCGGCCGCGGGCGCGGTGGAGGTGCTGATCTACGACTTCACCGTCGACATCCTGGGCGCCTTCGACGACGCCACCGGCGACATCACGTTCGACGAGGCCGGCTACGACCTGCTCTCCCGGCTCGCCGTCAAGGTGCTGGCGACCGGTGGAGAGGTGATCGCGGTCCGTCCGGAGGAGGTCAGCGCCGAGATCTGGAACGGCCGGCTGCTCGCCGGCCTGCGATTCCCGTTGGCTGGCCAGGCCTCGGCACCGACGACGTAATCCCGCGCTGGCCCCTGGCGTCCGGGATCGTGGCGCGACCAGGAGACCGGGTGCAGTGGGTACCTACGATGAGGATGTCCAGTCGATGAACTGTCAGGAGGCGAGGGCCGAACCATGATCGAGGTGCGGGTGGGAAGCCTCGCGGTGGACTCCCGGGGCCAGCCGGTGATCATCCTGGAGCCGGTTGCGGGAGACGACGGCGTGCGGACGCTGCTGCCCATCTGGATCGGTGCCCAGGAGGCGACGGCGATCATGCTGGTCGCCCAGGGAGAGACGCCGCCGCGTCCCCTGGTGTACGACCTGATGGCCACCCTGATCGACCGCCTGGACGCCCGCGTCCAGCAGGTCGCGGTGACCAGGCTCGAGGAGGGGACGTTCTACGCCGAGATCACCGTCCGCAGCGACGCCGGCGACGAGGTCATCGACGCGCGTCCCTCGGACTCGATCGCTCTCGCGGTCCGCACCGGCGCGCCGATCCTGGTGGCCGAGGCCCTGTTCGCGCAGGCGGGAGTGACCGACGCTGCGTCCGAGGGCGGCGAGGAGGCCGAGGTGGCCGCGTTCCACGACTTCCTCGAATCGGTCGACCCGGACGACTTCCGGGGCTGAGCGGCCGGCCCTCAGCCGAGGGCCGGCCCGCTCCGAAGTGGACGGCGGGCGTCCGCGTCGCGCCGGCTCGCCGTCATTGGCGCAGCCGGGCGGCCGAGGGGTGTCGGACGCCGTAGCCGGGTCTGGGTGCCACAGGTCGATCGGGGCAGTGACCGGTGGATCATGAGTCCCTCGATACCCGAGGTGACAAGGGAGTAGTTGTCAAGAGTGATCTTGTTCCCACCCTCGGCGGGTGCGCGCCGCGTGGTGGGGGACCCGGTGCCGCCTCGTCCTGAACTGATCACACCCCAAGACAATCGCGCCCGCCTTTGCCGCGTCCCGGTCCGTCCTGTCGGTTGGCTGTGCAGGGTGGGTGTCTCCACTGACGGCAGCACAGAAGGCACGCATCCAGACCAGCTGAGCCGGACTGACGCACGCCGGGCCGGTGAACAGTCGTGCACCTCGCTGATGCCGGGTGCATCGTAGAAGGCACGCTGCTCGGCCTCGGCGTCGGTCGACAGGGCCAGCACGGTCGGCTCGACGATGGCGAACCCCGACGATCGTGAAAGTGGGCGCACCCAGGCCCGCGGGAGCCGTGGGCGAGAATGGCGGGGTGAAGCTTGGCGTGGCGGCGATCCGGGGTGGCATCATCGCGGCGATCGCCGTCGTCGTGCTCGGCGCGGCGTCCGCGACGCCCTGGATCGTGACGCTCACGCTGCCGTCGTTCGCGGAGCCCGAGCGTCCTCCGCAGACCCCGCAGTACACGGCCGCGCCGCAGGAGCCGGGTCAGCGGGATCCCTCGCTCGTCCGGATGATCGGGAGCGTCACGTCCATCCTGCTCGGGGCGCTGCTGGTCGCCCTGATCGCGTTCGGGGTGTACTGGCTCGTCCGGCGGCTCCGCGCCTCGTGGCGGCCCGAGGAGTCCGACGTCCAGCCCGACGTGCTGGACGGTGACGCACCCGGTGAGACGCTGACCGTCGACATCGCCTCGCTCGCGACCGCCGTCGCCCGGGCCAACGCCCATCTCTCCGGCTCCGCCGAACCCGGGGACGCCGTGATCGCGGCCTGGGTGGCGCTCGAGGACGAGGCCGCGCTGCAGGGGACGCGGCGCGATCCCGCCCAGACCGCCACCGAGTTCACCACCGCACTGCTCCAGCGGACGCCCGCCCCTGCGGACGCTGTCGCAGTCCTCAGGGGTCTCTACCACCGCGCCCGCTTCACCGATCGTCCGGTCACGCCGGATGATGTCCTCCGGGCCCGGTCCTCGATCACCCGGATCGCCCGAGCCCTCGACGACGCGTCCGCCGACCGCCGGACGGAGGACGAGCCGTGAGCGTCCCCGTCGGGCTGATCGTGCGCGTGGCCGCCGTCGCCGTGGTCAGATCGGAAGAGCACACGTCTGAACC
>ERZ778029.3230-NODE-3230-length-10314-cov-3.206453_pt1 | contig 10314 bp, 12 predicted proteins | sample MGYA00375759_ERZ778029 | MGnify/ENA primary metagenome ERZ778029 (study PRJEB29350, sample SAMN05389819) | bioreactor metagenome | isolation source: Ammonium sulfate bioreactor | place: South Africa: University of Cape Town | collected 2014-04-04 ...
GGTTAGAGCTCGAGATTATTTATTTATTCATTCAATTCGACATTTCATTTATCTTCTTCCTATTTAATTTCACTATGAATCAAACATCGAACGAAACCGATTTGTCATCTATTATTACTCAAGTGCCGAGAGATGACGAAATCAATCGAACTACTAATCTACCAAATACACTTTCCAGCAATGGAACAACAACGACGACGACGAGAAGTAGATATTTGTGATTGAAAAAAAACAAAAGAATTGTATTTCGATTTTTTGATCTCTTAGACCGTTCGAATGGAAAACGTCGATTTGTTTCTCTTTTACTCTGTTGTTTATCAGTCTCCCGCCGTAATCGATCGAAAAGTGCAATCTATTCACCAAAATCAGATACACCGGCTCATGAAGTAAGTTCAACAAAGACAAATTATTAATCATGTGTAAAGAATAAGAAATATATACGAATATATCTCAACCTTGTTTATAGTTTATTCCATTGAAATGTCAGTCAACTGACTATTTTGAGGTAGATTATAATCCCATTCGATTTATTAACTTAGACTAACGTCAAAAATAATCAAACTGAAACAGAAAAAAGAAAGAAAAAAAAACGACGAATTGTAATTGTAATTGTATGTTTTGTTTTTCAGTCAGCGGAAAAATTCTTATTACCATCATTACGTTGTCAAGAACGAGCAAGAATTTGTCTAGTGATTGATCTTGATGAAACATTAGTTCATTCATCATTTAAACCTGTGCCGAATGCAGATTTTATTGTCCCTGTGGAAATTGATGGACAAGTTCATCAAGTAATTTTCTCTTATAGAAGTACAGTTCGACTTATTGTCGAGAGAATTAACGAGATGAAAGAGACAAATTAAAAATTAATCTTCATTGTGATAACAAAAAAACAAAAACACACACGATGTATTTGTTTAACTTAGGTCTACGTTACCAAACGACCGCATGTCGATGAATTTCTACGACGTGTCCGTGAACTCTATGAATGTATCCTGTTTACTGCAAGTTTAGCAAAAGTAAATCTTTTTTAGTTTTTTTTTTCATTGATAAACGTTTGTTTTTGTTTCTTTTATTTAGTATGCAGATCCTGTTGCGGATCTACTCGATCCAAATCATATATTTCATGCAAGACTCTTCCGGGAATCTTGCACTTATTATAATGGTAGTATATGCTCGTGATTCATTGTCAGTTTTGGTTAAATAAAATATTCATATGTTGTTTAGGTAATTATATAAAAGATCTTAGTCGATTAGGTCGTGATATTCGTAAAGTTATTATTATTGATAATTCACCAGTATCGTATATCTTTCATCAAGATAATGCTGTATGTACTTTGAAAGTTTGAGGAAACGAACAAAAAAACTTTGACATATTTATTTAATTTAAATAAAAGGTTCCGGTAGCCAGTTGGTTTGATGATATGAACGATACGGAATTGCTTACATTAATCCCAATTTTCGAGCGTTTAGCAGTAGTCGATGATGTTATACCAGCTTTACACGATATTCATCATCAAAGATCAATTGTTTGAAAACAAAACAAATAAACAAGCATTTTTGTCTTTGCACACGTCGTCGTTTATGTCTTTTTCTTCTTCTTCAAACAGTGCCCTTTGTCTTTCGTTTTTGTCTTAATTTTCAACAAACAAAAAAACATAACAAATTCGAAATTTCTATTTTCAATCTTTATTTTTGATCTCGTTAACATAAAACCAAAGTCTATGCAACTGAACAACCGTGTAAAACTTATACGCATTCCTTTAACAAAAAAGACAATGGCCTGTTAATATCAGTTTCTATTCAATGTAAATAATTTTTTCTTCAGTTGTTTCCTGTTCTTTTTGTGTTTCATTTTGTTGTTCGTTGTATAAATCTTTTCTTTGAACAATTTTCAAGAGGAGAACAAATATCCTTCTTCTCTTCGAACAGTCGTAAGTTTAGAAAACAAAAGCAAAAACATTGCACACTCTTTGTCTCTCTCGTGTGTGAAAGAACAGTGTTGTTTCCAACGGATTTTCTTTTTCATTTTTGGTGCTAATTGATTCAATACATTGTTTCTATTTTTTGTCTGTTGGTTACTACACATTTCTTTGTTGTTATTATTATTATTATTATTCGATTTCATTCTCTCATTCATTCTTTTCTTTTGTTCTTGTCTGTTCATTAATCTTAAATATATATGTTTGCGTGTGTTTATTATTATTTTTTTTTCTTTTCTCATTAAACAAAAAAAAAACTTAAGGCATTTGTCAATTGATTTACTTCGTCGTGTGTTATTATAGTTGCCGCAATCATCGAACGATCTATTGATTGTTTTTAGATGACTTCGAAATCTGTTGACGCGAAAAATGCCCTACGGCAATTGATGAAACAAGAGAAACAGAAAAAAATCGATTCACCATTAGCCAAGTAAATCGAATGAAAGCGATTTTCAAGACTGAAATATGTGATTTTAGATACACGAATACAGGACAACTTACATGTGCACTTTGCAATCAACAATTAACCAGTGAAACATTTTGGAAAGCACATGTCAATGGACGTGAACATAAACAAGTGTGTCTCTTTTTTGTGTGTGAAGAAATAAGATGAGACGGTTTTTACCTTTTTTCTTAAAGAAACTTCTCGAATTAAAATCGAATATAAAACAAACAAATAGTGATACAGTATTTGCCAAACCAGTGCCTCCATCTCCGGTGACAACACAACAGCAACGAGGGGTTAAACGTTCACACGAAGCAACTGTAAACGATCAAACTTCTGGCAGTAAACAATCAGGATTACCAGCGGGTAAAAATCCATTCAAAAATGCAAAAAAAATCAATCTGCTTTTGTTTTCCTAGATTTTTTCGATTCAGCACCATCAAAACCTCAAACTGAAACTTCATCATCCGTTATCAAAGCTGCACCAACTGCTTCGGTTGTCTCGACTTCTTCTTCTTCTTCGTCGGCTTTACCTGAAGGATTTTTCGATGACCCTCAATTAGATGCACGCATGAGAAAGGTTGAATACGTCGATAAAATGGAAGTCGAGTGGGACGCATTCACACGTGAAATGAAACAAGAAACCAATGTAAAAACAAACAAACAAACAAGCTTTTTTCTTCTGATTATTTTCAAGATGTTCTCTCGTAAAATTTAGATTTCAGAAAAAATCGAAGCTGCCGATGATGTCGAACGAGATTTTGATCGAGATATTCAAGAAACAGATGATTTGATGTATGTTCCGGTTTTCTATTGTTCGAACCGATAAACTTCTGACGTTGTTGTTTTTTGTTTTCTCTTCAGTGAACGCTGGAAAAAGATCGAAGAAATGCACGATATAAAAGATAATCGTTTCAAAATTGTCAAAGATAGCATGAAAAAATCTAGTAAACAATCAAAAACGCCAGTCGATGACAATGACGACGACGATGATGATGATGAAGAACTCGAAAAAGAACTACAAGGAATGTACAATTGGCGACAAAAACGTTCTTAAATCTCCGAACATCTGTCTTTTTCATTTGTGTATAGTCCAAATTTTGTTTTTGTTAACAAAGAAATAAAACTAAACAGATAGTATCTTTACAATGACTTGTCTCGATTGAAATATATAATCTGTCAAAATTAATTTCATGCACGATAAGGAAAAGCAATGCTTAATAATTCATAAGCTTTTTTTCTTTCCTTTCCTAAGTAGTAAAAAATTTGTTCGTTTATTGATCGATATTAAAACATTCTCTCGTTTCTCGGAAGTTTTCTTTTTATTAATCGATCAAAGCATGCAAAAGAATTGTTCATAAATTGTTTTTACAACGATGCCATTCGCAGTTAAAGATGTTCTACAACATAAACGTAATGATAGACAAAAACGTGAGATACATGAAAGAGAATATGTCAAATATTTAAATGATCTTCGTCAATCACAAACAAATTTTCCCTATTCCAATCAATATCATCTGTCATTGGATCATATTCGAGAATTGGAACGTTCACGTTTACGTCATGTTTTTACGAAACAAAATCAATATACGAAAATTCAATATGAAAATCAACTTTTATATCAACGTCTAGTCAAAGCTTCTCAACGGCCAATAATCGATAATCAAAATGTAATTTATCAACAAAATTTAGATATTTTCAATAATAAACGTTTTCAACAACGTTCAAATGATTACAAACGTATTAAAAGTAATAATCAAATTTTATCTGAACGTTTAAATCATGTCCGTGGACATTTAATAACAAAACAACAATGTGAAAATGATTGGAAAAAACATTTGGATGTCATGAAGAAAACTTGTGATTATCCAGAAAATATCGATAAATTTGTTTCCAAAGCAACGAAACATCAACAAAAACAAGCATGTCTCTATTCAACAATGCGATCAACACAATGGAATACTCGACATAGTATAATTGCGCCTACTGTTCGATTATCAACCGCACCTTTAGCTCTACTACTCGATGATTCACATAATCAATTCTAATACGTATAAATTCACTCTTTTTTTTTCTATTTTATTGAGAAGACAAAAAAATAATAAAGTCCGATGAAGAATGATTTTTGGTCTTTATTAAGTAATATTGATTTTCATTGACGCACGAGTTGATGGATTTCGTTGAGGATTATTTAGTAGACCTGACACAGGTTGCTTGGATACTGAATGAGGTTTTGCATGGGCATGATGGGTTGTTTTTGCAATTGTTGGTCCGCGTGATCTCATATTGTATGATGATTCAGTAAGAATTTCATTTGAAGCTGGTTGCAATGACGAAGGCAATTGAGTAACAATAGTTGGCGGAGGTAGCATAGCTGATTTTCGATAACTTGTACTATGATGAATGTTATACAATTCGATGATTTTATCGACATCTTGCTGCCAAAGATGATGTTTTGTTTGTAGATTTTGTCGTTTTAAACGTGTAGATTCATCGGTTTTATTTGTCGAACGTGAATCGAATATTTTCGGTTGATATTGTTGTTGTTCAGGAGCGAATAATTGTTCGGGTCGAACACCGAATAAATCTTCGGGTTTATTGAAACGAGCTGCTGTACCTTTAGCTTCTCGAATCGAACATTCGGAATCATTCGAACGATGGACAACTGCAGATTTCGCACGAGATATACGAGTCGATTGTGAATGAGTCGATGATGCCGAATGTGATGGACTATTACTTTGCTTAATAATAACGGATTTCTTTTTTGCAGATGATCTTGACGGTGTTGCTTTGATAGTATGATTACTTAAACGAGATGGTGGCGGGTTGATATAAACTTCTTTTCGAACAACAGCCGTTTTGGCTCGTTGTCTTGTGAATGGTTGATAATCGGATTGATTCAATGTTGATGTTGATACTTGCCGATAAATAGTCGGTATACTTGATTTAGATTTCGCATCATCATTATCAATTTTAATAAAATTTAGTTTCATTTTATTCATATCATCGATAGATAATTGTGCTTTACTGGTTGTGTGTTGTATAAAAGTTGAATTAAACTTTGTGGGAAATTTTTGTTGAATTAATAGTTGTATACGTGGGCTTGTTCGATCTTTATGTTTATGTTGCTTTTGTTGTTGTTGTTGATAATGATGATTATCAAGATTTGTTTGACAATCTTTAGTTAAATTTGATATTTGTGTCTCATTAACAAGTGCTTCCGTACTGCTACTCGTATGAATACCATTATTAACTGTTGATTTAGTTCGTTCAGATTTGTTAATTGTTGTTATTGATGTTTGTATAGCTTCGTGTTTTTTCGTTTTTGATTGAGGACGCAAACGTTTTTGTTTATCTTGTTTGCAAAGACCAGCTAAACGAGTTGAATAACCAGTATCACTTTCATTAAAAATGATTTTTAATAAACCAAATGATAATGTCGGCGGACGAAATTCACTTTTGATTGATGAAATTTTCGTTCGTGGTTTTGTATTCATTGTTGTTGTACTTGTTTGATTATCGTCAGTTGATGGTGGTGTTTCGTAGATTGACAATGGACGAGGTACAACAAAGAATTCATCCCAATCACGATGAGTTATTTGATTAGCACACTCGATATGACCATATTTAAGTGCGAGAACAGCAGCTGAACAACCTGAACAAAAAACAAGTAGATGGAGAAGAAGAAAAAAAGGATTATCTACCGTCTCGATTGATCAATTGATCTAATCGAATGCCTAATTTATCTGCTGATCGAATGAGTAAATCAGCTACTTCACAATTGCCAGTAATGGCAGCATAGTGTAAACATGTATTTCCTTCGTAATCTTTGGCTTCGAGATTGAAATCTAAACAGGATAAATATAATTGAACAAGATGTAAACATTGAAGAGCACAAGCATGATGCATTCTAGAAGAGAAATTTAAAAAAAATAACTATCGAATATAAGAATTTAACTTTCATACGCATTTCGTCTTGCATGATCTTCTAATGCAACTTTAGCTCCTTTTTCTAGTAAATTCTGTGCCAATGATAAACTCCATCGATCATTTTCAATATACGCACAAAGTATCAATGGTGTTCGAAGTTGACTATCACGTTCATTCGGATCATAATTTAATTCTAATAAATATCTTATACAACGAAAATAACCATGTTGAATAGCAAATGGTACATTGAAACATTTTGGTAATGATGTTGGAGGTATTAATGAAGTTGTATGACGATTTGTTGGACTACTTTCATAGATATTCATCGGTATTAATGATGGATCAATAGTTGACAAATGACGATTTGACACCAGCATATGAAATCTTTTTTTGTTGCTTTAGTTCAAGTCACTTGGTGATTAAATATGTCTATATACAAAGAACAAAACGTATTGAACAATAGTTAACCATTTACTAATGATGCTTATGTAGCTTGAAAGTGAAATGAAATGACAACAAACTTTTTCTCTCTTATTTCTTCAACTGCGACGTTTTTTCTTTCGTTCGCTAGACTTCTTTGAATAAAAATAAATTAAATATACATGCTTGTAGAAGAGAAAAGAGAGAGAGGGAGACAGAGAGAAAAAGGAACACCTATACAGGAAAAAGGAGAATTGACGATGAATGATTTGTTTATATGAGCAAATTTGAAAGATGTTTATTTAAATTGAACGATCAATATCCAAACTAATTTATTATTAATCAATTGTTGTAATACAGGAAAATCTATCAATCCTACTTTCGAAAACGTTTTGATCTAATTCATAATTCGATTTCTTTCTTGTATGACTCCGATTTGTTTGGCACATATTGTGCTTCACTCTTGATGAAAAGAACATGAATTTGACTTTTTTTCTTCCTTCGTCTTCAATTCATTTTAATGCAAAAATTCATTGAATCGAATGCACACTTGTTAAAAAAGAAAAAATAGTAAAACAATTCTCTAAGTTTACAATGGTCGTATTTTTCAAGAAAATATTCGAAAAAAAATACACAATTGTGCTCTCAAATAATGATAATCAATAAAAAGAAGAAAAGATAAACAATACAAACGCCCTTGAAACGAAAGAAAAAATAATAATAATCACAAAACTTCATTCGTTATCGACGAAAGCGAAATGCAAAAATGTTTATGTCAAAGAAATCAATTCTGCTATTTACTAAACAGAAATCATTCATCGTCCGTTTTTTAATTAAATTATAGATGGATTCTGAAATAATTTTTTTGTTTCTTCGTCGTTTTACTTGTCGAACATTTATTCTTACAGACAATAAATTGGCTAAGCCTTCAACACGAAAATTTCTATGGTTTTCAAAAGTTAACAATAGACTTTTTTTTTATTTATTTTCAATGCCATCTTGATTAAAAAAATTGATTTTTCCCGTTTTTTTTCTATGTGTCCCTGATGTTTTTCAATGTTTTTATTTCGATTGACTAGAAGATAGAAAAAAAATGAACGTTAGCGCGAGAAGAGAGAGAGAGAGAAGAAAAACAAAACAACCAAACGAAATCTACTTAAATTCACACACTGACAAAAATGAATAGCAGAAGAAAACTTTTTTCAAAAAAACCAATACTGCAAAGAAAGAAAGAAAGAAATATGATCGATCTCACTGTTAGATAATGTCATCAGCAGAATTAAGAAAAATGAAAATATAACATAATATTTATATATAATATGTACTCATATCTAAAGTTAGTTTTTCTTCACTTGGGCAAAGAATGCTGATGGGCCACTAGCTGTTTGCTTGAAAAGATTCGCATGACAAACGGCACATCGACTGACATGTTGTCGTTGTGTGCCAGCTTTTAATGTAAGTAATTTCGGTTTTTCGAAGCCGACATATTCATCTAATGTGGCAAGATAGAATGTCATCATATTTGGATAATAATTGCAATGTGAATGATCTTTGCAATGAAAATATGGTCGATCATGATATTTTTCAAGACATGAACCAGGTGATTGTAAACTTTGTTGATCACCACGGCCACCATCAGCTGATGTAAACACAAAACTATAACCAGTCCATAAGAGATCATAACCATCGGGACATGTTGGTACACGTTGTGATTGACTGTGAATGGCGAATACAGGTGTTGGCGATTCGCAAACCACACAACGACTGAGATGATTGGGTAGATCACGATCCTCGAATGGTGACATTGATGATGACATTGGTTCATTTGTTGACAACCAATATGAATAATCATTACGCGATGCATAATGACAAGTATTATCAATACCACAGAATAAGAATGGCATCGCACTGAAACGACGTAAACAACTTCCCGAGCCACCTATGAAGAAAACAAGAGAAATAATTGAACAATCAATCAATGAAATGTTTTGTTTTGTTTTTACCAAGATCTTGATGAGCAGCATAGGTATCACCTTGCATGCCCATGAATGAATAACCTTCTTGCATTTTATTTGTTTGAAATGGACATTGCGGAGTATTTTTATCTTGACTATGACTACAAGAGAATAGATTCGATAAAAAAAGAACATAGTTTTCTATTGAGATAATTCAATTTTTTGTACATACCGTGCAAAGATAAATGAACCTTCACCTGCATCACCTGGTGGACCTTGAATACCGGCAATACCTATTGAAAAGAAAACATTAATTTCTTCGAAATGTTTCAATTCCATTGATAGACTTACCTGGTGGACCTGGTGGACCATATAAACCGGGTCTAATAAATGAAAATAGAACAATCGAGTAGATTGATTGATAGGAACTTACACTCCAGGAAAACCAGCGTCACCAGATGAACCACGAACACCTGTTGAACCAGGACTACCTGGCGAGCCAGGAGGACCAACTTGACCTGGAAAACCTTTTATTCCTTGGAATCCCATTCGACCTGGGATTCCAGAAGCGCCTGGTGCACCTTGATCACCACGTTGGCCTTTAGTGCCTGGTACTACGAGACTCTATAATAACAAATATACGTGCGTATGACGAAATTGATTTCGTTTTTGGATTTACTTCGACACGAGTAGCTTCTCCTTTCGGGCCTGGTAGACCTGGTAAACCAGAATTACCTGGTAAACCTGCATCACCAACTTCTCCTTTACGACCTGGAATACCGGGCAAACCTTGAAAAGAAAGATAATAACAATTAAATTAAATTTGGTTGATTCTCTCAATTTCAAGTACCTGGCGTGCCGGCTTCTCCACGTCGTCCAGGGAGACCTGGATTTCCAGCGGGTCCTGGTAGGCCCTAAAATAGAAACATCAAATAACTTTTTGATTGAGATCAACAATCATCTATTTACCGGCATTCCTTTAGGACCGGAGCTGCCCGGAAGACCTGGTAGACCATTAATACCAATAATACCTGGTGTTCCTAAATATCAACGAAAGATTTTGGTAAATCATGCAAATATCTATATAAATTTACCTGGAAGACCGGCTAAACCTGGTTTTCCATCTCGTCCAGGATATCCAACTGAACCAGGTCGACCTGATACACCATCGAGACCACGATCTCCTGGTGGTCCACGTACTGCAGTTACACCATACGCTGAAATTGAGAAAAAAGAATAAATCGTATTCATAGTAATTATCGAATGAAATTACCATCACGACCAGGTGCACCAGGCGGACCGGCGTCACCAGGTGGACCACTAGAACAATAATAATAATAAATCAAGTTTTGATTCATTCAATTCGAACGTACCGAATGCCCTGTAGACCGGGTAAACCATCACGACCAGGATCACCACGAAGACCAGGTAACGAACGACCACCTACATATCGGCGATCATTCCATTGATTAGCATGTATATAAAAAGTATATGATTACATACCACTTTCTCCTTGAGCACCTTTCAAACCAGGTGTACCAGGTAATCCAGCATTTCCTTTTGTTCCAGGTATACCAGGTATGCC
>ERZ778029.3231-NODE-3231-length-10312-cov-4.828020_pt1 | contig 10312 bp, 10 predicted proteins | sample MGYA00375759_ERZ778029 | MGnify/ENA primary metagenome ERZ778029 (study PRJEB29350, sample SAMN05389819) | bioreactor metagenome | isolation source: Ammonium sulfate bioreactor | place: South Africa: University of Cape Town | collected 2014-04-04 ...
CAAAAATAATTTAAATATTAATTCCAAAAATAATTTAAATATTATTTCCAAAAATTAATTTAAATATTAATTCCAAAAATAATTTAAATATTATTTCCAAAAATTAATTTAAATATTAATTCCAAAAATAATTTAAATATTAATTCCAAAAATAATTTAAATATTATTTCCAAAAATAATTTAAATATTAATTCTAAAATTATTTTAAATATTATTTCCAAAAATAATTTAAAATATTATTATAAAATTAATTTAAAATATTATTCCAAAAATTAATTTAAAATATTATACCAATATTAATTTAAAATATTATTAAAAATAATTTAAAATATTATTCCAAAAATAATTTAAAATATTATTTTCAAATTAATTTAAAATATTATTACAAAATTAATTTAAAATATTATTACAAAATTTAAAATATTATCCAAAAATAATTTAAAATATTATTTCCAAATTAATTTAAAATATTATTTCCAAATTAATTTAAATATTATTTCATAAAACTTATTTCAAATTAATAATTTGAAATTAATGTATTTTATTTTATTCTAATGCTACTACTTCAATATATTTATCATTTTTTGCAATATCCTTTAATTTATCAACATTTTTAACAGCATAGTCTCCAGAAACTACTACTTTAAAACTTCTACCTCCAAACTTTTTATTATATTCTACACATAATTTTAAATGGTTAGCTACTTCATTTAATTGAGTTTCTTGTGTATTTCCATAATCTCTTATATGTTTTAAGATATATAATGTTTCACCTTTATCAATAGCATCAAACTTATTTTTTGATAAAAGTTTATTATTTACTTCTTTTGGAGCAACTATTTCAAATGTATCACTTCTAATACATAATAATTTAGCAATTGATAATTTCTTAATTTTATTCTTTGTTCTTGTGTTCAAATATTCTAATTGAAGTCTTTCATCAATAGATTGTCTATTTGGTTCGAGCTCTAAACCTAAAATATTTAATTTTGATTGTCTTAAATAATCAACATATTCATCAATATTTTTGATATCATTATCAGCTAATACATTCTTATATTTTTCATATTTGTTTAAAATCTTAATCATCACTTTAAAATTAATAGACTCCATGTTAATCTTTTTCCATAAATATTCAATATTATTTTTCCTTTCAGCCATTAATTGATTTTCTTGAAATTGTTTAAATGATAAGTGTTCTGTATTAACTTTTTCATCTTTATTTGATGATTCATTTAATTCATCACTTGAATTTGATCTCTCGCTTGATGATTCATTTACTGTATCATTCTCATCATTAACTACTTCATTTTCATCATTAACTACTTCATTTTCATCATTAACTACTTCATTTTCTTTTAATTCATTTAATTTTTCATTTACTTTATTTAATGTTTCGTTTGTGTTAATTTCTTCTTTGGTAGACATATTTATATTTTATTTAAAAAAATTAAAAAAAGATTATCAGTTTTTTAAATTATTTTATCTTATTTAATATTATTAATTAGTATTAATTTATTTAAAATAAATTATTATTTTAAGTTAATATTATAATTATTTTTAATTTAAAATTAAAATAAAAATTATAAGTATAAAATAAATATAATTTTATTATAAAATAAGCGAGCTTTATCTTACTTTATTTATAATATTTATTTGTAGAAAAAAATTAATAAATAAAAATAATTATTGTATAATGAAAAAATTAAACAAATATTTAAATTAAATTAATTTCAAATATTAATATATAATTACTTTAAAAATATATTATTTCAATGAAATAATATTTATTTATTTTCTAAAGCAAGTTTTTTATTGATTTCATTTTCAAGATATTTAATTCTAGTTGTATTATGTGGATGTTCAGCAAAAATGTAATTTCCATTTTTAGTATATTGTAATTTATTAAATAAATTATCATTACGTTTAATTTTATTAAGTTCAATATTGTTTTTTAATAAATCAATAAAATTTTTAATATCAGAAATAGATGAATTTTTGCATGCAAAAATATCTGCATTTTTTTCAAATATTTTAGATGAAGTTATTTTCATTGATAACAGTAATAATATCGATAATATTGATGATTTTTAATTGAATACATTAATGTTATTGTTAATAAAAAAGTAATTTTAAAAATGTGGTTATATTTCCGTAGGAAATCTAGGTGAGATAAATCTCACGTATATTTAATATGAGCTAATTCATGATATAATATAAAATCATTATAATCATTAGTTAAATATATTATTGGTTTTATACCATATAAATTTAATCCTCTAGTTGAACTATAATCAGAAACATAAAATTTTATATCTTCTTTAATTCCTACCGATTTTGCTTTTTTTTTAATAAATATTGTTCTTCGAATAATTTACTTTTTATATTCATCTTATTTTCAAAATAGTTACATAAATAACTTGTTCCATATGTTACTATTAAAATTTTTGATATATTTATTAATAAACGTTTTGATACATTAATAAATAAACCTTTTGATATATTTATTAATAAATTTTTTAATACATTTACTAAAGGACTATGTAATATTTTTATCAAAATTTTGTCATCCATTAAATATATATATATTTTAATTATTTTTTAAAAATTTTTAAATATTAATATTTAATTAAATATAATTATTATATGTGATAATATATTTATAAATAATTATATTAAAATTAATATTATTTAAAAAATTAAAATGTCATTGAATGATATTAATAATACACCAGATTTTCCAAATTTATTAAAAACATATCCTTTGGAAGAAGCTTATAAATATCGTGCATTTACTAGAATTAATGTGGAACATGAAAATATTAAAATAAAAAAATGGGTTGAAATAGATTTTCCAAGACTTTTAAAAGATACTGTAAAAATAGATATAGATAATTGTTTTTATCTATATATTTTAACAGTTGATGAAATTAATAATGGACTCTATGATACTTTTTTATCATATTATTATAAAAAAATATTTAATCCCAAAACTATTAAAATGATGTTATTATATGCTAATAATAAAATACAATCTGAATCTTGTTCAGATGAGGAGGAATATAAATCATACAAAAAGGATACATATTTTTTGAGCAGAATTCTTGATAAATCCATTTTAAAATATCCTAATATTAATCCTGATGAACCTTTTAATAATATAAAGATTAATGAAATGTATAATATTTTTATGGAAGATATATGTTATTGTTATAAACATATAAAATTATTTGACGCTATTGAAGGTAATATAAATGAATATAATAAATTTAAAATTTCAAAAATTTCCGAAAATGATTATCAACGATTAATACAATATTGGTTATATAATGAATTAGTAAACTATATTAATGATAATGTTAAATCTTTTGATGATATTAATGATTATAATATTGATGGATGGTTAAAATTGTCAGAAAATATGAAAAATTGGAGTAAAATATTTGAAGAAAAATATAATGAATCTAAAAATATTAATTAAATATTTAATATATTATTTAAATTGAAATTAATTTAATTTCAATATATAAAATATATATGAAACTTTATATTTAATAATTATTAATTTTATTATAATTTATAATAAATATTTTTTAAGACATATTTTTACAAATAATAAATTAAAATATTTAAAATATATATTAAATTTTAAATATTTAAAATTAAAAATGTCTTTAGATGATATTAACAATGGTGAAGATTTTCCAAATTTGTTAAAAATATATCCTTTAGAAGAAGCTCATAAATATCGTGCATTTACTAGAATTAATGTAGATTATGAAAATGATAAAATCGAGAAATGGGTTGAAATTGATTTTCCAAGACTTTTGAATGATACAATTAAAATAAATAAAATTAATTGTGAAGATATTTATATATTAACATTAGATGAAATTAATAGTAAACTTTATGATACTTTATTATCATATTATTATAATAGTATATTTGATCCAAAACTTATTAAAAAATTATTATTAATAGCAAATAATAATGAACTTAAGAAGGATATATATTATTTAAATAAAATTCTAGCTAAATCTATATTAAAATATCCAAATATTAACCCAGATGATCCAACTTCACATGATTATTGTATGGATAAAATGTATCATATATATATAAAGGATTTAAGTTATTGTTTTTCTGAATTTAATTTATTTGATGCAATTGAAGGTAATATAAACGAATATAATAAATTTGAAATTTCAAAAATTCCAGAAAGTGATTATCAAAAAATAATTCAATATTCTTTATATAATGAATTATCAGATTATATTAATGATAATATTAAACCTTTTGAAGAATTTAAAGATTATGATGTTAAAGAATGGTTAAATTTATCTAAAAAATTGAAAAATTGGAGTCAAATATTTGAAAATAAATATAATGAATATAAAAATATTAATTATTTATAAATTGAAATTAATTTAATTTCAATAAAGATAAAATTTATTATTTTTTTGAATAATAAGTTTTCAAATAAATTATTGGACATTTAATAATTTTATATTAATTAAGTTATTAATAAATATTTAGATTGATTAAGTTATAAATATTTAATGTTTAAATAATTTTAAATAATTTAAATTATTTAATAAATTTCAGATATAAATTCACGTAATTTTATTATAAATTATAATCTTAAATATAAATTTTATAATTATTATAAATTTTATATAATTAAAAAATATATATTAAATATTTAAAATAAAAAAATGTGTTTAGATAATATTAACAATGATGAAGATTTTCCAAATTTATTAAAAACATATCCTTTAGAAGAGGCTTATAAATATCGCGTATTTACTAAAATTAATGTGGATTATAAGGATAGTAAAGTAGATAAATGGGTTGAAATGGATTTTCCAAAACTTTTAAAAGACACAATTAAAATAGAGATGTGTAGCTATAATTATATTTATATATTAACAAATGATGAAATTAATAGTAAGATTTATGATTCTTTATTATCAAATTTATATAATAATAAAATATATTTCAAACATATTAAAAAGCTATTATCTTATGCTAAAAATAAATCATTTGCTGAAGATTCACATTATTTGAGTAAAATTCTTGATAAATTTGCTTTGAAATATCCAAATATTAATACTGATGATTTAATTGAAGAAGATATATATTTGGATAAAATGTATTATAGATTGTATATTAATCAATTAAATTATTGGTATAAACATATCAATTTAATTGATGCTATAGAAGGAAATATAAATGAATACAATAAATTTGAAGTCTCTAAAATTTCAGAAAGTGATTATCAAAAAGTAATTCAATATTGGTTATATAATGAATTAATATATACTATTATTAATAATAATGAACCTTTTTATGAAATTAATGATTATAATTTAGATAAATGGTCAAAATTTTCAGAAAAAATGAAAAAGTGGAGTGAAATATCTGAAAATAAATATAATAAATATAAAAATATTCAATAAATATAATTATAATTTATAATTATTTATTTATCAAATTAATTTAATAAATATTATTTATTAATTTTCTGAAATTTAATTATAATTTATAATTAATTGTTTATTTATTTTTAATAATTTAATTATAATTTATAATTAATTTTTTAATTTATTTTTATTAATAATTAATTAATATTTATTTTATATTAATATTAATTAAAAATTATATTTTTTTAATTTAATTTATTTAATATTTTATTAAATTTAATTATTTAATATTAAATTATTATTAAATATTCTTAAATTATTAATTATTTAATATTCTCAAAATTAATTAATTATTTAATATTTACTAAATTGTTTAAAATTGATATTCATAATATTGTAATTAATATTCCAAAAATATTAAACAATTAATATTATAAAATTATTAAACAATTATTAAATATTCTCAAAAATAATAATTATTTATTCACAAAATTATTAAATAATATTTAATAATAACTTTAAAATATTAATTATTAAAAAATAATTATTTTTTTAATAAATATTAAAACTCAATTTTATTAAATAAAATAAATTATATTAATTTATTTATTTCAAAAAATTAATTGTTTATTTTTAGAAACTTAAATTAAATATTTATAGAAATTTAAATTAATTATTTATTTCCAAAAATTTAAATTAATTATTTCAGAAAATTAAATAATTATTAATTTAAGAAATTAAAATTAATAATTTTATTTATTTTAATTGAATTATAAAATATAATTCAATTATTTCTAAAATTTAATTATTAATTATAATTAATTATTTTTATTTCTATAATTTAATCATTTTTTTTATTTTTATAATTTAATCATTTTTTATTTTTATAATTTAATCATTTTTTATTTTTATAATTTAATCATTTTTTATTTTTATAATTTAATTATTTTTATTTTTTATTATATATAATTTAATTATAAATTATATTTAATTATTTTTTTATTTTCTAGAATTTAATATAATTTATAATTAATTATTTTCTAATTTTTATTTATAATTATATATTCTAATTATGTAATAAATTATTAAAATTTATATTTTATAAATGTTTAATAAACTTAAAAAAATAATTTTCTAAAATTATTTTAAAAATTTTTAATTAAATTAATTAAAAAAATAAACATTTCTATATTGATTTTTAATAAATTTTAAATAAATTAATTAAAAATAAATATTTTCTGTCTTGATTTTTAAAAAAATTTTAAATAAATTAATTAAAAATAAACATTTTCTACCTTAATTTTAAAAAAATTTTAAATAAATTAATTAAAAAATAAACATTTTCTTCCTTGATTTTTTAAAAATTTTAAATAAATTAATTAAAAAATAAATATTTTCTCCCTTGATTTTTAAAAAATTTTTAATTAAATTAATTAAAAAATAAACATTTTCTTCTTTGATTTTTAAAAAATTTTTAATTAAATTAATTAAAAAATAACATTTTCTCCCTTGATTTAAAAAAAATTAATTAAATTAATTAAAAAATAAATATTTTCTTCCTAGATTTTTAAAAAAATTTTAATTAAATTAATTAAAAAATAAACATTTTCTTCATTGATTTTTAAAAAAATTTAATTAAATTAATTTAAAAAATATTAAATACAGGAAAAACTCGATTTTGGAGAAAAAATGGGGTATGTTTTCATTGTTAACAATTATTAAAATTAAGCAAAATTTATTTTTAACATGTTTTTAAAGGTAATTACATTTGATTTTTTGTAGAAAAAATCCCAATGCGAAGCAAGGAATTTGCTTTGCAAATTCTCCAGAATCGAGTTTTTCCTGTATTGATTTTTTTAAAAATTTTAAATAAATTAATTAAAATATAAACATTTCTTCCTCAGTTTTTAAAAATTTTATTTTAAAATTTTTAAAAAATAAACATTTTCTTCCTCAGTTTTAAAAATTTTATTTTAAAATTAAATAAAAAATAAACATTTTCTTCCTTGATTTTTAAAAATTTTGAATAAATTATATAAGCGTAGCTTATTTAAATGAACTATTTATAAACTAAGTGTAATATAATTAAAAAATAAACATTTTCTTCCTTGATTTTTAAAAAATTATAAATAAAATTAAATAAAAAATAAACATTTTTCATTGATTTTTAATAAAATTTAAATAAAATAAATATTTTCTAATTTAATTTTTAAAATTTTTAAATAAAATTAAATAAAAAATAAACATTTTCTAATTTAATTTTTAAAAAATTTAAATAAAAAATAAATATTGTTTATTCAATTTTTAAAAATCTTAGACAAACATTTTTCTATTAAATTTTAATTAAAATTTAATTAATATATTTTTAACTTGGTTTTTAATAAATTTTTAATTAAATTATATAAATGATATTTATTTAAATGAACTACGTTTATATGATAATAAATAAAATTTTAATAAAATTTTAAATATATTATATAATTAAAAAAATAAACATTTTTTTCTACTTCAAGAAAAAAAGTTTTTCGAGAATTTTAAATAAATTATATAATAATATAATAAATATTTTTACATTAATTTTAAAATTAAAAAAAAACATTTAAATAAATTATATAATAATATAATAAATATTTTTACATTAATTTTAAAATTAAAAAAACATTTAAATAAATTATATAAATGATAATTATATATATGAATTACATTTATATAATAAAATGAATTTCTAATTTTAATAAATATTTTTAAAGTAAATAAATTAATTAAAATAATTAAACTATATTAATAATAAAATTTGTAAACATTATATTAATAAATAAATAATTGTAATTTTAGTAAATAATAAATTTTAATAATAATTATTATATATTTAAAATTATAAATAATGAATAATATCTTATATAATTTCGTCGAATTAATATACAAAATAAATTCTAAAGTTTACAAATTATTAATTAATATTAAATTATTATATACAAAATTATTAATTAATATTAAATTATTATCTACAAATTATTAATTAATATTAAATTATTATATACAAAATTATTAATTAATATTAAATTATTATTTTATATATTTTTTAATTTATTTATCAATGAAATATATTTAAAATTATATTTTAATTTTAAATATTTATTACTTTATTCAATATAAAATTTAAATAATATATATATAAATATATTATTTATATACATTTTAATAATTATAATTATATTATATATATATTTAATAAATTAAAATATATACTCTTTAAAAATTTAATAGCTGATTTCAAAAATAGTTTGTGATTAAATGTTAATATTTAATAAATATTAATAAATATTTTAATTATTTTGATAAAATAATTTTTGATAAAATGGAACAATATGAAAATCTGCTACGCAGATTTCTTGCAATCTCTGATTGCATTGAAATATGATAATAATGAATTATTTAGAAGAAATAGAAGAAAAATTAGAAAGAAATGAAATGATACAATATTTATTTAATGAAAATAGAGATACATTATTAAATTTAAGTATAATTTATGATAATAATAATTTAACAAAATTATTATTAAAATACGATTTAAATATTAATCATCAAAATATTGACTTGAATACATGTTTACATCTTGCATGCATTAATAATAATTTTGAAATATTAGAAATTCTTGTCAAACAAAAATATATAATATTTGGTATATTGAATAATGAAAATATGTCTCCATTAGATTGTGCTATTATTAATAATAGTATTGAATGTGTTAAAATTATGTTAAAATATGAGACTATTATTGATATTAGTAATAGAAAAACTCCAGTTATGCATGCAATAGATAATAATAATATTGGAATATTATCATTATTAATTCCAAAAGATGATGAGATTTTTATTAATGAAAATAATAGATATCTTAATAAAAATATTGAACTCAATTGTCTTTTAATATATGCTATTAAATCAAAAAATTTGGATATTGTTAAATTTTTTTTGAAGAAAGAGGGTTAACATTTTATATGTTTAAAGGACTTGGTGTTCAAATTTACAGTGGTAGTATTATGGGGACATATTTTTTTACAACTATTAATAAATTATATACTCATATTATTAAATCATATGATGATTCACAATTAAAAGTATGGAACATAAATATTATTTAGAATATAAAGATAAAATTGATATGGATTATATACATCTGAGTGATTATAATAAAAAAATGATAAAATATAAAAATACTACATTAAATGAATTATATTATATTATTAAAGAAAATAATTTAAATGATATAAAAGATTACTTATCTAAGACAAAATATAAAATAAAATTTGAAGAACGTAGTAGATCTATTAAGAATAAATCAGTAAATGTTGTTATTATGCGTTTAGAAATATATAATTTTGGATATTGTTCATATATTGTTCTTGATTTTGATCCATATAATTCGCATTGTTAATTTATTTAAAATAATTTATTTTAAATTTTATATAATATATAATAACTTAATATTATATTTTATTAAATAATTATCTGAATTTAAATGTTATTATATATAAATGAATGTTGAAAATATATTTATGAATTTTAAAATAATTAAATAATTAAAAATTATATTAACTTAATTAATTTAACAAATATTATTTAATATATAATATATAATAAATTATTTATAATTTTTAAAATTTTAAATTATTAAATAAACATAATTTAAAATAATTTATTTTAAATATATTTTTCTTTTGAATTTAATATTTTAAATTAATTTAAATAAATTGTAAATTATGTTCATTCTATTTTATTATAAAATATTATTTTTATAAAATTATAATTCAATATAATTTTATTATTAATTAAATATAATATTATTATTTATTAAAAAATATTATATTATTATTTATAAAATTATT
>ERZ778029.3236-NODE-3236-length-10298-cov-3.595041_pt1 | contig 10298 bp, 10 predicted proteins | sample MGYA00375759_ERZ778029 | MGnify/ENA primary metagenome ERZ778029 (study PRJEB29350, sample SAMN05389819) | bioreactor metagenome | isolation source: Ammonium sulfate bioreactor | place: South Africa: University of Cape Town | collected 2014-04-04 ...
CAGTACAATTGAGATATAATCAACGAATTTTAGTTCCATTTACTAAAAATAATCAATTCCCTATGCAATCGTATTCGGATGATGATGGTTTAACATTTTCAAAACCGGAATTTATTCCTAATATTACGAAATCCGAATGGAAATGGTTTGCATTGGGACCACCAGGTGGTCTTTTACTACAATCGAATCGAATCATCATTCCAGGTGATTTTTCATTAGCTGATGGTCATCTATCGTCGAGTTTTGTTATGTTAAATGATCATAATGGTCAAGTCGACAAATGGTATCTCGGCGGAGAAATGAGTCTCGGAGATTATCATCCGAATGAGTGTCAAGCAGTCGAACTATCGAAACCGAACTCGGTCTTTGTGAATTCTCGAACGAATGAAAATGTTCGTGTCGGATCCTATAGCGATGATGGTGGATTGACTTTTACTAAAATTCAAGTTTTGAAAACACTCACACAACCAAAAAGTGGATGCGAAGGATCGACATTATATCATTCAAGTACACGTCATCTATTCTATTCAGGTTTAGCTGTTAACGGAACTGTACGAACAAATTTGACTTTGTATGCAAGTGAAGATGAAGGAGAAAATTGGTCGTTTATTAAAACAATCTATCCTGGACCATCGGCTTATTCATCACTTGCAACTTTAAATGACCAATCGGTCGGTATTCTTTTCGAAGCTGGACCCAACAATCCGTATCAAACTTTACTATTTACAATAGTTTACAATGGAACAGAAAAGAAATTTGTTTGAGATTAACTTTTTTTATCAGTAACTAAATGATATAAAAAGTTAAAGATATTCAAGGTGCATTCAAATAAAAATGTTTTTATCCTCAATTCTATTTCTTCTATTTGTATCTTGTAAAATTTCATTTGCAAATTATACGGTTGTTTTTCATAGTGGTGAATCGGGATATTTTTGTGTGAGAATTCCATCGATTCTTACGACTAGTTCAGGAACATTGCTAGCATTCGGTGAAGGTCGATTGTTCAATTGTAATGATGATACTGCAATCGATATTGTCTATAAACGAAGCAGTGACAATGGAAAAACATGGTCGGATTTAAAGATACTCTATCGAGGCAATGAAACCAATGGTACCTATACTCGATTAGGTAATTTTGCACCGATACAATTGAAATTGACCGAACGGATCTTAGTTCCATTTACGAAAAATGTACAATTGCTCATGCAAACATATTCGGATGATGATGGTTTAACATTTTCGAAACCGGAAATCATACCAAATGTTGCTAAACCTGAATGGAAACGATTTGCTCTTGGACCACCAAGCGGTCTTTTATTACAATCAAATCGACTTTTGGTACCAGGTGGTTATTCGACAGTTGGTGGTAGTTTTTTTTCGACTTTTGTTATGTTAAATGATCACAATGGTCAAGTCGATAAATGGTATTTAGGTGGAGATATCAGCATTGACATGTATCATTCAAACGAAGCACAAGCTGTCGAATTATTACCAACTGCTAATTCCATTTTCATCAATTCCCGTTCGAATAGTACATTTCGAATTGGTTCGTATAGTGATGACATTTAAAAAAATCAAACTATTAAACACATTAATCGAACCACCGGGTGGCTGTGAAGGTTCAACAATATATCATGAAAATACTCGTCAATTGTTTTATACTGGACTAGGTGTTAGAACAAGTGCACGTACGAATCTTTCGATGTACGTAAGTCAAGATCAAGGTGAGAATTGGACGTTTATTAAATCGATATGGCCAGGTCCTTCGGCTTATTCATCGTTGACAACGTTAAAAGATGATTCAATTGGTGTCTTATTTGAAGCTGGTACAAAAGGACCCTATGAATCTTTATTATTTTCTATTATTTAGAATTCATAACTAAAAACGAGTTTCATTTTAGATAGAGAATAATGTTTGTCTGCTATGTTTTTCTATTTTTCTTGATCAATACAGTTTCTGCGTTTTCTGACAACAATACTGTTGTTTTTCGTCGTGGTGAAGGTGGTTATGCTTGTATAAGAATTCCTGCACTTTTAACTACAATTCGAGGCAATTTGTTAGCATTTGGTGAAGCAAGATTATTTAATTGTGGTGATGAAACTCGAAAGGATCTTGTCTACAAACGAAGTACAGACAATGGTCAAACATGGTCCGAATTGAAAATATTAGTTCGAGCAAATGTTTCATCGGAAAACTCAGTCGATTATGTTGGCAATTTGCCACCTGTGCAACTAAAATATAATCAACGAATTCTAATGGTTTTTTGTAAAAATAATCATATGATCATGCAAAGTTATTCTGATGATGACGGTTTGACATTTTCAAAACCAGAATTGATCACAAATGTAACTAAACCTGAATGGAAATGGGTTGGAACAGGACCACCCGGTGGTCTTCTATTACAATCAAATCGAATATTAATTCCAGGGCATTATTCTACAAATGCATCGTCTATCGGTGGATCTTCTGTTGGTTTTGTCATGTTAAATGATCACAATGGTCAAGTCGATAAATGGTATCTCGGTGGTGAATATAATCTCGACGATTATGCTCCTAGTGAAGCTCAAGCAGTCGAATTATTACCTAATATCAATTCAGTATTTATAAATGCTCGTTCATACAGTACGAAACGAATCGGTGCTTATAGTAGTGATGGTGGTTTAACATTTAGTAAAGTTAAAATTTTAAATACACTTGTTCAACCACCGGGTGGATGCGAAGGATCATCGTTGTATCATCAAAGTACACGCCGATTGTTTTATTCAGGTTTATCCGTCAATGTAACTCAACGAACACATCTTTCTTTGTATGTCAGTAAAGATGAAGGAGAAAATTGGTCGTTTATTGAAACAATTTGGTCAGGTCCATCGGCTTATTCATCGTTAACAACTCTGACTGATCAGTCAATTGGTATTCTATTCGAAGCTGGAACGAAAGAGTCCTATGAATCTGTACTTTTCACTCGTATTAATCGATAGATGTCGGACTAATTTTGTCATTTGTTTGAAAGAGAAAGATTAAACATACGTATATACATATACACATACGTGTCAAATTGAGAATTAATCGTTCTTTTGTTTAGAAATATCGAATGCATGTGAAAAAAAATCGTCACATTCATTCATTCGTTTGCTTGCAACGATGAATTCGAGTCGATTAATTTTTTTGATGATGATGATTCTATTTCGACAGATTCGAACCGATGAAGATATCGATCCGAATGGATATATTATCTTTTGTTTATGCATGGGTCGATTTGGAAATCAAGCCGAACATTTTCTCGGTGGTTTAGCATTTGCCAAGTTACTCAATCGAACATTAATTGTTCCACCTGTACGCATAGTTTTTCTTTGATTATTAATAAAACTACGATGTTTTTGTTTCTAGTGGCGAACGTATAAGAATGTGCCTTATTCCGAATGGTTTCAAATCGAATCTCTTCGTGGTTATCATCGTGTGATTGAAGCACAAGATTTCATGGAAAAATTAGCACCTCGTGTTTGGCCACCGGAGGCTCGTATTGGATTTTGCTGGCTACCGTCTGATCGGTCGAAATCAGATTGTCGAATGAAAGATGGAAATCCGTTTGAAAATTTTTGGAGCGAATTAAATATTGATTTTGTTGATACGGAAATTTATCAACTCAATTACGATGAATATTCAATCGATCAATGGAATCGACGATTTCCATCGAAACAATATCCTGTTCTAGCTTTGAAAGGTGCACCAGCGTCATTTCCTATGCTAGCTCAACATCGATACTTGCAAAAGTATATGACTTGGTCCGAGAAAATTCTCGAAGAAATTCATGAACATCAAAGGAAATTATTCAACAATGAATCGTATATAGGTATTCATTTACGAAATGATATCGATTGGGAACGTTCATGTGCGGATGTAGAATCGTATAAAACGCGGTCTTATATGGCTTCACCTCAATGTTTTGATTCGATGAAGACAAATCATGAATATGTTACACGAAAAATATGTTATCCGCCGGATGAAGAAGTTTTACGTTTAGTGAAGAATGTTGTTCTTCGAACAAGAATTCGTAATATTTATGTGGCAACGGATAAACGACCGATGATAAAAGAAATCGAAGAACATCTTGCAGCACAGAAAGTGATTGTGAAACATTTGGATCCATGGTTGCCGATTATTGATGTTGCCATGTTAGCTCATGCAGATTTTTTTATTGGAAATTGTGTTTCATCTTTTACATCGGCAGTGAAACGAGCGAGAGATGTTCGCGGATTGCCGAGTATTTTTTGGGCTTTCAACGAATGAATGAATAAAAATAAAAAAAGAAACCACATTTTTTTTCTTTCTTTTGAATAATGCCGTTTTGCACTGGAAAAGCTTGCGCGGTGTGCATAAATCTTAGAGTGAAAGAAACATAAAGAGAGAGATAAGAATATCATATAAGTACTCTGGATTTTATCAGTAGTATAGGTCGACTAAACTGAAAGAAAAATGTTGTTAAAAACCATAATTTTAGCAGTTTTTCATGCTCATTTTCTAACCGTCGTATCGACGAAAGAAACAATCGTTTTTGAAAAAGGTGAAGAAGGTTATTTTTGTATTCGAATACCAGCTGTTCTTACAACATCAAAAGGAACTTTAATCGCTTTTGGTGAAGCACGATTATTTAGTTGTGCAGATGAAACTCAAATAGATCTTGCTTATAAACGAAGTACAGACAATGGAAAAACATGGTCGAAATTAAAAATATTAGTTCGTGGAAATGAAACTGGCGATGCGTATACACGTGCTGGTAATTTTGCACCAGTACAATTGAGATATAATCAACGAATTCTTGTTCCATTTACTAAAAATAATTTAATTCCAATGCAATCGTATTCGGATGATGATGGTTTAACATTTTCCAAGCCAGAAATTATCCATAATGTTACGAAACCTAATTGGCATTGGGTCGCTATCGGTCCACCTGGTGGTCTTTTACTACGATCAAATCGAATCGTAATACCAGGCGATTACATAGCAACAGGTGGTCCATCAACGAGTTTTGTTATGATAAATGATCATAATGGTCAAGTTGATAAATGGTATCTTGGCGGACAAATGACTCTTGAACACTATACAACAAATGAATGTCAAGCTGTAGAATTATCAGCAAATAATTCCGTATTTGTTAATTCTCGAACGGGTCAAGGTGTTCGAATTGGATCGTATAGTACCGATGGTGGTTTAACATTTAGTAAAGTTCAAGTTTTGAAAACACTTGTCGCCCCACCAAGTGGATGCGAAGGATCGTCCTTGTATCATGCAAGTACACGTCAATTATTTTATTCAGGTTTAGCTGTAACTGGAACTGAACGAACACATCTTTCGTTGTATGTTAGTAAAGATGAAGGAGAAAATTGGTCGTTTATTAAAACAATTTGGCCAGGTCCATCTGCTTATTCATCATTGACAACTTTATCCGATCGTTCTATCGGTATTCTATTCGAAGGTGGAACAAATAATGCCTATGAATCTTTATTATTCACTATCGTTTACAATGCCACCACAAATCAATTTATTATTTGATTTTCACACTTCTAAATCAAAATCTTTTTTTGCTTTAATAATTTGCAAAAGTTTTCGTTTGGTAATTTCCGATAGATTACAATTATTTAAATATAAAGTTTTCAGCGTATAATTTCGTTTCAACATACGTATCAAATCATCGATACACGAATCAGTTATGAATCGATTTGAATTTAAAAATAGCCATTCAAGTGTAAAATTCGAATCAGCTAGACTAGTACAAAGATATTCAATTCCATGATTGCCAATTTCATTTTCAGTTAACCATAACCATGTTAATGTTCGATTTGTTTTTAACATGTCCGAAAGAGATTTAACACCTTCATTAGTTATCTCATTTTGACCAAGATAAAGATGTTGGAGTGATGATTGTTTAATCTATAGGAATAAAAGAGAGAGAGAGAGAGAAAAAGCATGTGTTTTTCTTTTTTTGGTTTTCTGTATGTACTTGATCTGTTTCTTTCAATGCATTTGCTAGTAATTCAATGCCTCGATTGCCGAGATGATTCTTTGATAAATACAATTCTGCTAATGTTCGACTATCTTTTAATATCTGTGCTAAATAAACAGCTCCTTCAGCTGTAATTTCATTGGATTCAAAATTTAATGTTTTCAAATTTGAATAGACAATTGCTAACGATAAAAACAGTACACCAATATCTGATATTTGATTGTTTCGTAGATCTAATGATTCTAAATTTTGATTATGATATAAACCTTCCGATAATACCGAACAGCCATGAGCTGTAATGAAATTTTCACGTAAACGTATTCGTTTACAATTTCGTTTGTTTAACGCATGTTTAACAACGATTTTCATATCTCGATCGGTTAGATTCTGTCGATCTAAATCAATTGTCCACGAATGTTCATTATCGAGTATTCGATGTTCAAGTGAACTATTTCGATATCGATCACAATATTTTCTGGAATGTAGAAGATATGATGATTGAATTTCTTTTAATTTAATCAAATAACGTTGGTTATTTTCATGATAAATACAATCGACAACTTGAAATTTTGTTCCTGGTAAAAATACGAATAAATTCTTTTGTTCACCGTAACAATACGATTGAAGATATTTGACTGTTTGACATTCGATAAGAAAGATTGTTTTTAATCGAACATCTTCGTGAATGAATTCAATTGAATTCGTACATAGAGATAAATCATTCCAATGAATCATCTTTTGTAATTGATAGGATTTACTTAGATCAACATGACTACCTCGATAGACAATCGAATAATTCGATGGAAGCTGTACGAGAGAAGAAAATAGAAGTTTGAAATACAATTTCCACGATTGTAATTGATCGAAATTGAAATTTCGAAGAATGGAATTCAATTGAAAATATAAACATTGATCATATGGTTGCCAGATGATTGCATAGAGCATAATCGATGCACGTTGATCGAAAGTTAATAAATCGGATGTATGTTGTCGACATTGATCTTTGATTAATTGAAGATAATTTTCAATTTGTGGTAGAAATGAAATTAACGGTTGTATAGCTTGTTCAATAGTAACAAGAGGAATACTATCGTATTTAATAAGAGAAAGAATCGATTGAAAATGATTAGCTACGACGAATTTTTCATTGCATAAACCCATCGTGATAAACTCTCTCTCGTTCTGTATACGATAGATGATAGAACTAATCAACAAATAAGGATTTTCTTCTTCTTCCGATTAACATTACTGACATATGTGTGTATTTAACATACGTAAATAGACACCAGGGAAAGACGATAAGAATCTTATATCCTCAGGCTAACTGTCGATATTATTATCGGTCATGTGCTGACATAAGGAACAATCAATTATGTTGAAAGAAAATATCGAAGCATTTTTGTCTTTTTTTTCTGATTATATACAACAACAACAAAAAACAAACGATTCACCCTCATCAACTTGTTTTTGCCTTCGAATAATTTAAAACTAATTGTTTGACTGTCGTTGAACTGAAATGTGAACCATGTTTGACTGCTTCTTTTAAGTCTTCAACGCTTGTTTTGAATCGTGGATCATTATAATCATAAGTCACAATATTTAAACCGGGAAAATTAAAGATCAATAATTCTTTTAAATTATCTAACAATTTCGGGTCAGGCGAATACGTTCCTGAACCATTATCGAATACTAATTCCCATTCATCATCACATGCAGCCCAACCAAATTTCGGTCGTGGATGAAATTCTCCTGCATAACGAACGTATTCCGAACAATTTGCTAGCAAAGCATGTTTACTAGCGAAATCAGCAAAGAATTGAACATCGGTTTCACTAAATCTCCATGTATTATCATCGATGATATATGTATAAACACATGGTTTTATTCGTTGTGTTGTTCGATCGGTAAAAATCAAACGCCACAAATCTTCAGCGTTCGTTAATTGACCATTTTCACTATGTTTTAAAGTTCGACCATGGAGAGCTTTATGTGCTAATTTAATCGTACTTTGAGAGATCAACGAGAGTGGACAATGACCGAAAATTGTTTGTGCAGCTCTATATTTTTTATTCCAATGTTGTCGTTCGTTTAGATCGAAAAAAACTGATATTCGTCGTATTTGAATTTTCCATGTCGAATAAATACAATCTGTATTTAATTTTGTTAGACGGCCGATAGCAAGTGAATCGTGTCGTGAATATCGACAAGGACCATCGAATGTATATCGAGGTAGATGTTTAGTTTCGTCATTCGATGGCATCGAATGTATAGCTAAATGAAAATAGCCACGATTGTAATTGAATAAACCGATCAGTTCGTGACCTCGAGATGGAGCTTCATAGGCAATTAAATTTGAAATTTGAAATTCACCAATAAAATCATCGGTAATTTTATCGTCATCTTTGTCGTAGACTTTGACAGTGAGTTTGGCATTCAAAGGAATATTTCGAACAATCCATCGTTCATCGTCCCAAACCGGTGAACCCGTATTCGAGAGAATTGATGAACTGAAAGAAAAAAAAGTATTTCTTTTCGTTTTTTTTTCTGCAAAAATCTCACGTAAATGTGACTTGATCATCAATTTTTGCGACGAAATACGGATCAGCATGTCCAATGACGTCCATTTTTGGAAGATTCTAATTCAAGAAAAACAAAAACGTTATTTTAATCTTTTCGATATCAATGAACTCATGTCACTTCAGCTGATAGAAATTGAATAACTACATCATAACTATTCTGGGCTTCATCGACATCGTGAAAAGTTTTTTCAATACTCGACGCAGTCGTATGTGAACACATGATTTCAAACAAACTGATGACAAATAAAATTTGCTTGCGTGCGTGTGCTTTTTCTTTTCTTTTCTTTTCTTTACACAACAATTTTACTCGTCCTTCGCATGCCTTTCTCGCCCACACGCTGCGTTTTATCTTTATTTGAAAGAAAAAGAAAAAGAAAAAAAAAGATCTTATCTTTTTGATATATACTCGCGTCAGTTGAACACTTTCTTTCAGTTTCAAATCATTGTAATCATATGTCACAATATTCAAGCCAGGAAAATTGAATATTAATGAATCTTTTAAATTATTCAAAAGTGTCGCACTTGGAGAATATGTCCCTGAGCCATTGTCGAACACTAATTCCCATTCATCATCAAGCGCACCCCAACCGTATTTTGGTCGACAATGAAAGAGGATGATTTTCGAAGATGGCCTGTGCTGATGCATAATCTCGATTCCAATGTTGTCGTTCGGAGGGTGGAAAAAATGTCGATCTTCGTCTTCTCATACAGATGTTCGCCGATTTTGCGATAAAATAGAGATCTCTTGTGCCGAGAATGTTGAATTTTGGTATGTTCTATGTGAAAAAAAAACAGAATCTACTGAGTTATTATTTTTCGTTGAAAGACAAGTTTGCAACTTTAGCTGAATGAAATTTTATAACCACATCATATCCATTCGACGAATTGTTTTGTGCGATTAATGTTGGTTGAATAAGAGTTTGTTTGAGAACAGCAGATAAATGTGTTTTATATTAATTATTTTAAGTCATTTTTTCCCTACTTCCTATATGTTTTCAAGTGGAAAAATTATTACATGCATTCATTCATGATTCTAATGATACAGCAGAAGATCAGTGGATATGAATAACACTTTTCTTTTTGTTCCTTATCATAAAATTGAACAAATATTAACTAGTTGTCAAATATTTAATAGAAAAAAAACAGCTAAGCTTTAAATGAGAGGTAGAAATACGCAGGATTTTTACTTGAATTAAGCTTTATTCAGCGCTGTTAGTTGGTTGATGAAGTAAGAAGTATAACCGATAGGTGAATTATATTCGTTAGAATGGCAACATTGAATATTACGGATCCAAATATCAAAGTATATTTTCAAGATATAGTGAAAAAGTATATTTATCTTTTTATTTTCTTAGCCGGAATCTGTTATAGTTAGTACTATTCGACGTGTTTTTGCAATTCCAACAACAGCTACGTATGAAATTATAATTTTCTTTTTGATTATGAACATTTTAATTCTTATATAATCGTTTTAGTTGTATGTCACAAAGTCGAAAGAAATTATTTTTTGTATCAATGACTATTTTTATTTTAATTGTTATCATCGTTACAATACCAACTGTTCTTCTTTTAACTAAAAGTAATTCTTCGAACGACATGACAAATACTACACTGACAACTATCTCGTCAAATCAATCTGTTCCAACAACAATGGGGACTACTGAATAGCAGTCACATATTTTCTTTGTACATTCAATTAGGAACAAATAGCTAATCA
>ERZ778029.3243-NODE-3243-length-10269-cov-3.102115_pt1 | contig 10269 bp, 8 predicted proteins | sample MGYA00375759_ERZ778029 | MGnify/ENA primary metagenome ERZ778029 (study PRJEB29350, sample SAMN05389819) | bioreactor metagenome | isolation source: Ammonium sulfate bioreactor | place: South Africa: University of Cape Town | collected 2014-04-04 ...
CAAATAGTTTTCTTGTTTTTGTACTATTTGTGCTTTGTCGTAACGATTAAATCAATGACAATAGTTGTCAATAGAATTCTCTCGGTCTTTTCTCAATGATAATCAAATGCATGGTCTATTAGAACTGTTGTGTCTAGTTCGATTTCTATTATTCTCAAAGGACACGCATGAAATATGTGCATATTTTCATTCGATTTTGAAAAGCAATCATAATCTTGTTACGAAACAAACAAAAAATAAGAAGACGAAATGTGTACATTAAACGTGTAGGCGGCAGAGAGGATAAAGAATAGGATTGTGAACAATATATGCGTCCTGGATAGTACTGAATAAGTCTTGAAGAGAAGAAAAATCTGACAGTGAAAATGAAGCAAAAAGGAAGAAGAAATGAAGGCGTAAATTAATAGCTAATAACCTTTTTTTTTCTATTCTCAAAACAATCTTGTATTTCCGTTTGTGCTCCTACTATTTTTTTTCTCTTATTTCTCTTCACTGATGTTCTTCTCTCCTCGATTGGCATGTTTCTTTTTCTCTCTCTTTTTTTTTCTGCTTCTTAAAAACATTAATGGTGTCAAATGACTTCGAATGTGCGAATAGGAGAGAAAACATTTAATGAAACTACAATGTTAGAAACAAAAAAATCTAATTTCTATCTCTGCTGATCCGCACTTATTTGTATTTCGTATCTGGAAAAGAATGAAAGAAAACTAAAAGCAAATGGCAAGTCTATGTTAAGTTCTCTTCCAACTAAATCATTCCGACAGCTAGACGACAATCAATAGTAATTAATCAAAGCGTAGTTGGAAATAATCTATTATTCGAATGTGACGAGACACAAATAAAATGTGAAAAACAACTTACATTTCATTTTATTGAAGTGCTTAAATTCATGACAAGTAGAAAGTTAGTTTTGTTTTTAAATAAAATAAAAAAAAGTCCTATTCAGATTTCTCTCACACTCTCTCACTCTCTTTCAAAAACAATAACCTAGAGTAATCGTGTACGTCACCTGTTTTCTGAGCAAAATCAGGAACAATCTAATATGCTCATTTTTATTCATAAGACTTAATTGCACCCTTTTAGTTACGCACTAAAAAATAGAACGAAACATCAAGTGTTTTCCATTATTTTCTGAATGAATGAATTAGTTTGTTTTTTTTTCTTGTACATAAAAATAAATGCTTCCGGGGAAAATCTGATACGATGGTCTATTTGATCTAGTCACTTTGATGTACTCATTTATCTCTTGTTCCTCTGATCTAGATCAAATAATACAATAGGAAAAAAAAGACCTTATGGAGATATTTAAGAATTCAAACGAAAGTTACTACAAATGTTTTTTTTCCTGTTCATTTATGATATAATTACTCTGACAAATATTTGCACTTAAATATATCTCTCATGAAAGTCTTTTGACGAAAGGGAAAAAAACAAACAACCATCTGTTATGCTGTTCTAAGTGGAATCTTGAAAATTACGATAAAACAGACAGCAACATATGCTTGGCAACTATCAATACTCATTTATGGTTGTAAGATATCGAGTAAAAAAAAACGGAGATACTAAGCTAAAGTCTTATTAAATCTAATGTTTGTCATTATGGTCGTTTTAACAACTCTGATCAACGGAAATGTCTGTCATGTTCAGGGAAGATGCATGCTATTGAATTGTTCTTTCGTTAAACCCGTGGGCACATAACAGTACATCCGGTATCCAAAGGAAGAACATAGTTCCGTGGTAAAAAAATGATTAATTAAGTGGACATTTTTGAGTTAATACTTTTACCTATTGTTTTCGTAAATTATATTGCATGCAACTACGATAAAAACAAAAGATTTTCTGGGTCACGATTTATCTGAGATGTACGTGTTAAATTTTTCCATTTTTCTTCTATGAATCTTATTAAAAACTGAGGAACTATTAGAAAATCTATTTTTACTTCAAGTCGAGATGTTCGTCAAAGGTTTTTTTCCCAAGAATATTCAATTAAAACAATGCTTCTGTCTTGCACATTATTTTGTTAATAAACGAAGTGCTTAACGCATTTCAATATGTTCATTAAAAAAACTGTCATATCTATATGCAAATACTTTGCTTTATATATTTACTTCTAACATAACTATTCCGTCTTTCCTTTTTTTTTCTTCGGAATTTCTTGGGAAAACATTCGCAGACTCTAAGTATATGCATACACTTGATATTTTTATGATTTAACTTATCATTAGGGTACGGAATTTCCATAATTTAACATTTAACTGAATGAATAATAGACGAGCAGTTTCCCTTACACATAATAATTGCAGTTTCACATGAAATGCATCATTATCTATCGATAAAATTTTCTCTCGACGTACTTATTGATCTTGACGTATTTTTTTACGACTACAAAAAAAAGTACAAAACATATTTTTGGTGACATCACTTTGATATATTTCTTCTACATTAAAGATAATTGTCACTGAAAGAATCTCTCATGTTGATGAATATTTCGAAAATAAAATAATTGAATTGGAAAATATAAATGATGAAAATTTTTATTAGAAAAATATTCGACATGATTATTGAATTAAAAACTCACATGAGGTTTAGATTATTTACGCATAGAAAAAAATATGAAAACAGTAAGAGTATATAGAACTGTCGTTTGACGTTGCCGAATTGATCTATTACAGAAATCTTGTTTGCAACATATCATATAGTTACTGCTATCGATTTCGAAAGGTGAACAAGTATCTAGACCTTGACGAATCACTAAATTATTGCGTTTTAACATCTGAATTACGAAAAGAAAACCGATGCAGATTTTTGAATTAATGACAAATTTAGATCGGTCATACTGAACAGTATTTGTATGTTGAATTTACTGACACAACACCTGAGCCATATGCATTAAATGGTTGACTACAGCCTGTATTATATGATGTACATACATAAAATCGAAGTGTTGCACATGTTGGCAGAGCACCTATTAGGAAATTAATTTTAGTTTTCAAAAATTTCGGCTTATAGATTTACTGAGAAACAAGGTCAGTGCAAATGCGTTCGTATTGTTTTTATGTAAAATGTTTTCCAAACAGTGATATGGTTGACAAATGTTGCTGAGTTTTAAACTGATGAAAAAAAATATCATGAAATAACAAGAATATTTAATTTAACAAAGTATAATGTTCTTTTATTACGTTCAAAATCACGTCATTTTTAGAATTTTCTGTTTTTCAAACTTAACAACTCAAAAAGATTAAAAAAAACAAAGTTGTCTTTAACGTTTAGCTGTTTTATTAAATGTAAAAAAAAACATTTTTCTTATCTATTAATCATCGTCTTCATCATCACTTTCGGCATTTGCTAACCAATCGATAAACTTAATCAAATTATCATAATAACTTTTTTCTTGTTCTGAAATCGAGATTTGTTTGTTTTGAATTCTATTCTTATACCATTTCATAATCCATTGTTCATCGACAACTTCATTATCATAGAGATATTCAAGTATTTTAATAATACGTTCACCTATGGTCGGAATATTCTTCAAACAAATCGCATGAATCTCATCTAATAAAGTCATTTGTGCTTGTTCATTCGTTATTTTCATATAATTTTTCAAGATAGCTTGTGTTAATTGATCCATTGTTGGTTTTAACGAAAGCCAATAATTTGGTTTATCAGTTTGAGCAATTTTCTTTTCGAATGGCAAGAGAAAAACAGCACGTGCTATTGACTGATCGAATTCGGTGGGTGAGACATCGTACGTTGGTTTTAACATATTTAATTCGACGACGATATTTTCAATTTTATGTTTTTGAGTATACGCACGTTCTAATGTTCGAATAACTTCTCGTTGAAATTCAACAGAACCAGCTCCTCCACTGGCTGAGCCCGTTCTCGATGATGAATCCGAGTCATCTGATGCCGAAATATCATCATCAGATGTTTCATCTGATTCACTATCTGCTGATTTCGTTTGATAAGATGTTCGAATTGATTTCTTCGGACTGTCACTTGTCGGATAATCATCAATTGAATCATTGATTTCAATAGATTTTATACGTGAACCCCAAGCATCGAATAGATTCGCTTGTTCATCATCATCATCGTCGTCGTCATCATCATCATCATCGTCATCGTCATCATCCGGTGTACGATCTGTTCCTTTTTTTTCATCATCATCATCGTCATCTTGTAAACATCGAAAAACTAATTCGTGACCTAAACCATCGATTCCAACAAGATCACTATTCGTGATAATTGTTTCTTCGACGTTCGAACTAATCGATCGATCCGAAAATGATTTCTCTGATAATCTTGTCGAACTTCGTCGTTGCCGAGAATTCGTTCGTTTAAAACTCTCCGGTGCTAATTGAACTTCATCATCGATTTCAACATCATCGATCATTGGTGTCGATGTTGTCGAATTCGATGCGACGATAATCATACGTTCATTCAAATGAATCTTATTACCAATAATTACACCTTTACAAAGAACACATTCCTTTCCAATTTGTACATTATCACGAACAAGTACATTGTCACAGAGAATCGAATTTCGAATGATACAATTCTCGCCAATACGAACATTATTCCAAAGAATGGAATTTTCAATTCGACTATTTTTGCCAATAGTACAATTCTGTCCAATGACTGATGTACGTATTGAAACACCGGATAGAATTTGAGTTTTATGTCCAATGAAAACATCTTGTTCAATATGTGATAAACGATCGAGTTGAATTTCACCTTGTTTATAAATATTATGTTTATCGTAGACAATTGGATAGGATGTATTGTAGAATGTTGACAACGCATCATTTGATCGAATTTGAGGTGATGATGGCGTTGTGACGAGAGTTGATTGAGATTTTTGAAGTGATGCAAGAATTTCTGGTACAAGTGGATGTGACCAACGACGAAGAATGTCAAATGTTCCTTTCATATACAAACGTAGATTATGAACGGGAAGGAAATAACCTGTTTCATAGAGATGTGAATAAATCGTATGGCCAGCAATTTCTTCATCACGTAGGACACCTTTGACGAATTCATTGATTGTAAAAAAATCGAAATTATCTTTAAATAAATGTAAAACATCGGGTGAACAAACAGCTAAATGACAATCCAATGGACAATATAATGTTTCAATTGTTGTATTCGGCTTTTCTAAAAGGTCTAATGGTATTTGATATTCATCTTGATAATCTTTTTTATAATCATATAATCGATGTGTATTGGCATCGCGTGTTATATACACATGTTGATCATCGGTATACGATGGATGTTCGAAATGATTCGAATCCAATTGTCGATGAACAAGTGTCATTATGCAATTTTTATCTTTTTTAATATTTTCTTTATGTAGAGTGAATAATTCGTTTAGTTTTTTATTTGTTAATAATGTTCCATTGCCGTAGATTAAAAGAAAATTATGATTATTTAGAATATTTTCTTGATCAAGATCTTTTAAACAATCGCCAAGTGATCGTGCATCTTTACAAGGTATTAAACGAAGTAATTTCGGATCGGTTCGTATCCATTGACTATTCATTAAATATGAACGAATTTCATAGGTATTCGATGTTGTTAAGAGAATAATTTCTTGAATACCCGATTGAACTAATGTTTGAATTGTATAATCAAGTAATGGTTGACCATCAACAGGCCATAGACATAATGGCAGTGATGTATGAGAAACAATTTGATTAATATAAGCATTGAATGAATCAAGAACAAGAACGCATGTTAAACGTTCTTCTTCTCGATAATCAGAAGTCGTATGTGTTGGTTTGACCATATCTGAAAAATATTTTTACTTCTTTTTATTATGATTGAATTAAACAGTAGGCAGAAAGACTGATGCAATGATGATTACTATGCATATCCATAGTTTACCCGAACGAGAGAAAAAAAACATAAGATAAAGATTAAATCTATGATCATCCTCAGGTTTATTTGAATTTTAAAAATCAAAAGACAAAATCGGAGTTGATAGGAAAAGAATGATTTTCTTTGTTTATGCTTGAGGATTGACTGTGCCAACAATACCACAAGCTAAACGTTTGCCAGCATTGCCAGTTTTCTTTGATTCTTCATCACCACCTCGACCTAAATCATCGGCTTTTTCATGGACAACTAAACATCGACCGACAACTGAATGTTCACCGTTAAGAGCAATGAATTTATCTTGAATATTAACTTGAGCAACGCCATTTGCATCACTTTGAACATTACCTAAATCGCCAACATGTCTAAAAAAACAATCGCATTCATTCATTCATTCGAATGAAATTCATCATTTTTCTTTACCGATCAGCATCTTGAGGTCCAGCATGTTGTTTCTTTTGCGGATTGAAATGTGTACCAGCCGAAACACATCCCTGAATTTCAAAATTTTGTTTTTCATTCGTCAGTAATCATTCAAACTTACATTGCTAACATCACCGAATTCATGAATATGAAAACCGTGTTGTGTATTAGCAGTAAGTCCTTCGATTTGACCAGTGACGACAACGGTATCACCTTGTTGTTCGAATTGAACAACGCCATAGACAGGTTTAGCTGCAGCAGCATCACTCGATGCTTCTCCCGCGAGACGTCCCCATTGATTTTTATTACCAGCAACGTGAACTTGATCACCGATCAAAACAGCTCGAGCTCGTGTAATCGACATTTTTTTTAATTCTCAGTCGAAAATTAGTTATCAATTGTGTAAAATAAATGAAAAGAAAAGACAAAATGAAAGCAAATAAATAAACTTTGGGCATTTGTATGAGCATAGGCACCCCCGGAAACGATGAATACTATGGAATTCTTCGTTTTACATCGACATCTGATTGGTTCTTGTAAAAACGAATTGTAATCAAAGCAAATTTCTCTTTCTATGTATGTAACTGACTGATATTTTTATTAATAGATCATTCTTTTTCTAGACTAGATGTGTTAGTTATAGAATGTATTCATTAATTCGAACTAATACTGCTCGAATTTTTCAACGAGATTTGACAACAATCATTAATAATCTATCTCGGTACATTTTGAAATCTAGTTTTCACATCATTATTTCGATTATTTCAGTTCAACTTCGATAAATACACCGCCAGTAACGAAACCAATTGATAGTACAACAAAAACAGATTCTCAATCAACGAATGTTAAGCAAACAACGAGTACTCAATCACCTTGGAAAGCTAATGTTGTCGAATGTTCAGTTGCTATGGGACCAGAATATATAATTGAGAATTATCGTGAACATCGTGAAGGTGGATTCTATTATGATCATCGATTGATTGTACCTGAAATGCCTGATAAATATACAGTGAAACCATTTGAAACGAGAAAAACAGGAGGAAATCATCCCGATACTGGTGAGTCAACGAAGGAAAACGTACGGTTGTGATTCGTTTGTTTTATTTTTCAGGTCGAAAAGAATTTCGTCGAGTCGGTGGTGGTCTAAAACAGAGTTGGTTGTGGATTGATACAATGCGACGAGGTCCACCGAGTGGTCCACCATTAGTTGAACGTGTTATTCGTATAATAAATAGCGATTGTCATACAGCCAAAGTAGCACTGATCGGACACGGAAATACTCTTCGATATATTCTAGCAACTGAAAATCTCAAAGTCGGAGATCTTGTTAAAACATCTGGCGAAATTCCAAGAAATCCAGGTTGGTTATCGAATATTTTCGAGGTGAATTTGAATCGATTGTTCGTTTGTTTTTGTTGTTATTTAGTTAAAGCAAGTGAAGGTGATGCGTATCCCGTTGGCGCACTTCCAGTTGGCACGATTGTTAACTGTGTCGAAGGTTATCCTGGTCAAGGCGCTCGATATGCTATGAATGCTGGCACATGTGCAACAATAATGAAACGTATTGATGATCGATGTATTCTACAATTGCCAACTAAACATGAAATATCGATATTAGAAACTTGTATGGTTACTGTTGGTCGTTTGTCGAATGTTGAACATAGCGAATTTATCTATGGCAAAGCTGGTGCTAAACGTTTGGCGGGTATTCGACCGAAATTGGGTCTATTTCATCCAAAAACAGGTCGATTCGGCCGTCGACCATTTCGACCCAAGCCAATTCTTGTTCTTAACGGTGAAAAAACCGAATTTCCCGTCGAAATTAAATTACAACATCCTGAACTTGATCCTTATAGATAATTCTTTTGTTTTTTTTTCTGTTATAAATAAACTTCGTCAAACAAAACCAAACTAAAATATCTTTCAGTCTTTCTTTTCAGATAATTATGGATGAATCAATGAATTCTGTTCATAGCATTTCAGCTATGGATATTTCACCGGCATCAAGTCCGCGAACAGCTGTAAATCCCCTACCATCGAATCCAATCGTGCTCAATGCATTTCAACATCAACAACAATCATTATCCAACATGTTGTTTAACTCGCCGTCACTCAATAAAAATCCATTCGTCGACGATGGCGATCTTAATTCAAGAAGTTTTCTATATTCAACAGTTCTAAATGAAAATACAGATATGATCATTCCACCGGTGGTTATACCCGACGAAAACAATCAAATTCGTCAACGAATAATAACCACTGAACCGATTGTATCACCAACACCAACTGTACCGAAAACAACAACAACAACGGGTCAATCATCGAAAAAATTTCTCTTTTATATTCCATTGATAGTCGGTATTATTTATTTGCTCTTTTTACGTGGACATTCGGTAGTTAGTCAACCACGTCAATCGAATTGGCACAATGCGAGTGAATATTTGACGAAAAATCTTCTCGGACAAGAACAAGCACTCGAACAATTCAAACAAACCATGACTACACACAAGAATTTCTCTGTTGTTCTTATCGAAGTAAAAACAAAAGGCAAAATTCTCATTAAATTGATTTTCATTCCAGGGACCAACTGGCACTGGCAAATCGTATTTAGCATCGTCACTGGAAAAATTCATTCCAACAACTTTAATATCAATTGAAACACTTCTTGGCCTATCGCCTACACATTCGACGAATTCAACTCATCTCTTGAAATATCTATCAGCTCATTTAACACCGACATCATTTCAGCTTTTAATACTCGATGATCTAGATTTAATATCGAAAAATGATCAACTTTGTGAAACATTAACAATTTCATTACATGGACTCAGTAATAATAATAAGAATATCTTCATTCTTCTTCTTCAAACTCAACCATTATCAACAATTTGCAAGACGCATTTCGCAAGTTTAGTTACAAAGTCAATTGAATTTCAAATGCTACAACGTCAACATATTCGACAATGTATTCTCAATGAAGCCTATCGACAGAATGTTCAGCCAACATTAAACGACAAACAAATTGATGAAATGTTGAAATCATTGGAGTTTATTCAACATCAAGGAAATTCCTATGGCAAAACTGGGTGTAAACAAATCCCATCACTTGTTATGTTAACTAAGAAAGAAAAATAATCAATTCGAGAATTAGTCAGATGTATGAACAATTTTTTTTCTTTTTCTTCTTTTTAAAAAAAGACAAGAAATTCTGCAATAATAAATTAGATAATCACGACGTAATTTTCTTTTCTGTTCGATTCGATTGCGAATTTTCGACTTTAACATGATCTAAAAATTCAAGTGCTTGAGCTAACGAACGACGTTGTTCAGTTTCTTGGGTTCCTTCAGTTTTAATTTCTAAATCTCGTTGTCGACGATGTCTTACCGGATTCGGTGTTGTTTTTGAAGGATCAACTATCTTCGCATTTGGAGGATCTGTATTGCCAAGTGGTGGAGCTAATGATAATGATCGTTTAAATGTATACTCTTGTTTTGCCATGACATCAAGAACAAAACTTTCTCGAGCTCGAGAGGAAAACAAAAAGAAGAAAAATTTGCGCGTTTCTTGGTTTTACTGATAAATCAATTCTTTTCTTTTAATTTTATTTGTTCATCATCACATCGATTATGATATGAAATTACAAATAAAAAAACAACGTATGTATCGTTCTTATACGGTATTTTCTTTCCGTTATTTTCTCGTTTCGTATATATATATAACATAAACATAACAAAACAATCAAAAAACAGGATAACAACAAACAACCAACAATGTAACTAAAATATGCGAGAGAGAGAAAGAGAAAGAAACAAACGTTTTTCCAATTCTTTTTCTTTATAGTTGCACCGTTCGTTTTTTTTGTTTCGAGAAACATACGCACACAAACTCCAAAGAGAAAATGATTTGAGAAAGACAAAAAAATTGATCGTTCATATTCGTTTTAAAGTTCTTTTTAATGACAGATGGTAAAA
>ERZ778029.3251-NODE-3251-length-10258-cov-3.208664_pt1 | contig 10258 bp, 14 predicted proteins | sample MGYA00375759_ERZ778029 | MGnify/ENA primary metagenome ERZ778029 (study PRJEB29350, sample SAMN05389819) | bioreactor metagenome | isolation source: Ammonium sulfate bioreactor | place: South Africa: University of Cape Town | collected 2014-04-04 ...
TGTGGAGCTGAACCAACCGGTTGTTGCTGTTGATTTAGTATATTCGTTTGAAGATTATTGACTTTCTGTTGAAGATCAGTTAATACTTGTCTATTCATCGAGCAAAAATCTCAATATGACTGATACGAATTCTGAGTACATACGCAAAACTTTGAACTGTTCGTGTCATGTCGGTATTAGCATTGATGACTCGATTGATATCTTGAACTCGAGCGACATCCGCTGGTACATTGTTTGCTCCTCCTGCCTAAACGAAGAATTGATTTTGAGAGAAAAGTTCGGCAGGTAACCGAAAACTGACTTGTGGTTGTCCTGAGATTTGTTGTTGACCAACACCGATCGATGATAAACGTTCGACACGTCCCAAAATTTCGACCATTTTCTTATCGATGCTTGACAAAGCTCCACGGATTTGATCTTGACCTTCTAAGATCACTCGAAATTCTCGATCGTACTCAGATTCATACTAAACGATCGGCAAATGAATCATCAAAAAAGAATTTCTATTCAAGAACTTCGTACTAATTGTCGTGGATCGAGAGTTGTTGTTGCATCTGGATGAGCTCGTTGATAACTACAAACGAAGATAAGAGACTCGTTCAATCATTTCTATTCAATCGAAACAAACTCGGCTTGTTGTTGTTTAAGTTCTTGTTCATATTTTTCATATTCTTCTTTGTATTTTCTCGCTTGTTCATCGGTTGCTGCTTGATTTTGTTCAGGTGCTTGTCGATTCAAATAAGAATAAGTTAAAAATTCTAAAACATCATGATCATCTGCAAGACCGCCTGTAGCAGCTGTAACACCGAGATAGCCAACTTTCGGTATTTGTGCTCGTTCAACACGTGTACAAAATTCATATGCACTGTCATCTTGTGAAATTCCATTGTTAATATAGATCTTTTCAGATTAAAACAACCGAATTCTTAAAATTTTTTCTCTTCTATCGAAACATGATTTACTGTCAATGCTTGATCGATATATTCGAGTTTAAGTCGAATTGGTAATGGTTTATTTCGAAAATCTCGAATGCAACTGCCTTGAACTTGACTACTACCGTCGTGTTGATGATCGTACGATTGCGTTCCATCATTAATCATAACGGCGATGATCGGATTGTTTTGCTAAAAATCAAGTCAAGAAAAAGATGAATGTGACTTTTTCGTTGGCGAATAAATATGAAACAAGTTTTGTATCGGAGTCATGAATCAGCCAAGTGATCACAGTCATCATGCTGGGATTAACACTCCGATCGTTTTTTTCTTGCCATTATTGATTAAGAGACGCATATCATTGTCTGTTGCCAGACTAAGGACTCTGCCCAATAATGGCTGATTCGTTTATCTAGATTCGAACGCGTGAACTATTCATTTAACAATACAACTAAATTCGTTCTTGAATCACATTGACGAATATAGATCAGACTATTCGATGGACAAGATTTATTTCTTCTAACTTACCAATGCATCATTATCGAATGAATCGAGAAAAATACCCAATCCTTTCCATTGATCATTCGAACCGAATACAGTGCCCTCAACACCCGGCTGTTCTGTTAACCAAATAGCCTAAAACGAAATGAATGAATAAATGATTTTCATCTTGATTTCTGCATATAATTACCATTCCATCGGCACCCACACGACCACGTCCAGTCACACGTAATTTCACGTCAATAACCCAACTGTCTGCTGAAAGAGTATTTTTACTCCAAATCCAACCTAAAATCGATCAACATGATTTCAAAGTTTAATGATTAGAAAAACAACGGACCTCTTTGACTACGAATCGATGGCGTTATACGCACTTGTTCGTCACTAGCAATGGCACCTGAAAACAATATAGTATAGAAAACTGAAAAACAAAAACAGAGATCAAACAAGATCACTGACTTCCACCGAATGACCAAAATGGAACGGTGCCATCTTTAAATGAAAGATGTGGACCTTTGAACGATAATTTATATTCGAATCTTTTCACTAATTGAGGATTTGTTGTCGATGGGTCAGTGTATGAAAACACATTTATGATTAAACAAGATATAACCACAAAACTTGAGAGAGTTTTCATTTGGAATGATTCTTTTGATCTGACTATAAATTCAGGCTCTATTCACGATCAAATTCTAAAAATCGATTAATGTTAATACGAAAAAAAATGCGTCAACAAACAATTATTCGAATGTACTATAAATACATGCATACATATATGTGTATGTGAATGTGTGTGTATGCATACGCGTTCATCTAGTCTCTGGTACTTGAGTATTTTTGACGTATCAGATTATTTTGTTAAGTAAAAATTTTCGAAATTCGAAAAAAAGAATTTTTCCTATGAAAAATAAATCGTAATTATTATTTATTTGAATGTTTATTCGAGAAATAAGATAAAATTGATGTTGTAATGATTGGATCAACAAACCACCCAATCATATTCAATTTCCAACATACATACCCACAAATAAATAGAGAGCTATGTATTCTGTCATTTTTCTGTGAAATTACATTCACAATCATGGCTGAAAATTCGCAATTTGTTGTTTGTTGGCTCGATCGATCGTACGGCGAAGAGGGTGCTCATCTCAGTTTAAAAGAACGTTTTCGAAGCGTTTCAAATCGAATAGGAGAGTGGCATTATTTCGATTGTGGAGATCCATTTCAGGAATTTATCAATACACATCCAAATTTGAGACTTATTGTCATTATGTCCGGCAGTTTTTCGAAGAACTATCTTACACCAATAACCGATCGAACTTCTCTGCACAGTGTTTATATTTTATGTGAACATATCGACCGATACCGTCATTTGGAACGTGAAGAACAAAAAGTTCAAGGAGTTTTCAATCATCCAGATGATTTATATGACAAATTAAAAAGAGATTTTGCTTAGAAATTATGAATTTATTTTATTTTGAGTAAACAAGAGATAACCTGAGTTCTCCACTTCAGTCATCACCTTCATTGCCTTCGAGAAGAAAGCTATTTTTCAATGTTATATTCGGATTGTCGTCTAAATCATTCCAGAATTTTCTCACAGGAAACCAATCTGTATGTTTCGATAATGTTAAAACACCGAGTACCGACGGAGTATGAGATAATGATGATTTCTCAAGAAAAATCAAATCAACTGTAATATCACTAATAGCTCGATTTTCAGGAATATCGAATAGAAATTCTTCATTAAATTTTGGATTCAACGAACGATCAGCTACTTTCGTTCGTTTTATATCATGAATATTAAATGGACCTTGGAAAATAACTTCGACATAGGTTTCTGCAATGCAAAATACCGATTCAACAATAATGAATAGAAACAAGATCAATACACGTACCTGGTGCTCGTAGAAGTCGTTCAGCTTGTGAATGACTAATTTTAAGAATATTAATTGATAATTGACGTTTTGTCGACCAATGAGTTGCCTCGAGTTCCACTTGTCCCACATTGATTCCCCTCGATAACTAGGCGCAATCGAAATTCAAGGAAAAACAAACCAAAATTCATTACTCACTAATTTGTACGGTCGACTGACCGGTGTTAGTTCTCGTAAGAAGATTCTCGATGAACCGTGCGGTACATTTTTAACATGCAAATGTGCCATGTCCCAAAATTTCGATCCCATATATTTATTTATCGAAAGCGATTCAATTTTAATCACAATATACAATTCAACATCTTGTTGTGCAATCCAATCGCCTGAATAGAGAATAAATTGTGCCGAATAATTACTTTTCAAATGTGAATCATGAACAGTTTTTTCGATGATAAGTTCATCGTCGATCGGCTTTCGCATGCGAATTTCACATCGTAAACGAAAATCGAACAAATGAAATTTGAAAATAATATCATGTAATAATATCCGCAGGCAACTTTCGTATTCATCGCGTTGTAATTCAAGGATAAGACAGAATTTTAAATAGAGCATATCCGATGGTTTAGTTGGCTCTCTTTTGAGAAGATTTTGACGATGTTGATTGAGTGCTTCACCGAATTCTATGAAGTCGTGTGCTTCTTGAAAATCAGTTAACGGATCGATTTTGTTCGAGTGTTGACCGAGATTATCTTTGGATAGATCTCGTGTTGCAGCTTGTACAGTGTCACCGAGACTAAGAACTTCACGAAAGGAAACTTTTTGAATTGTATTCGCAACTGCTGCTAGAGCGAGTAAACCGATCGATGTATCTTGATGACGTTGTCGTTTAGCTTGATCGTGATCTTCAGGTGAAACGAGATATTCGTCCATGCGACGTATGAGTAGTTTAGCTCGATCGAATTCATTCGTTTGTTCACGACGGACATCGCCTAATGTTCTTGGAATTATAAATGGAATGTCATTGATACACATAATTTCATTTCGATTCTTAATCTTAACGCCAAATATCACTCGACCCTTGAAAATAAATAACAATTTTTTGTCATCAATAACTAACCAATGCATAAATATTATCATACGAATGAGAATAGTTAATCGACATTTATAGACAATTATCTCAAAAACTATATTTAGATCTAGTCGACTAACTCAAAACAGTGCAAATAAGGAATAGAATACAAAGAAAACTCGTTTTTTTCTTCTTCTTCGATGTAAGTGTACATATGTTTACATACTTCTACTACCGGCTCTTGCTGCTTCTGCCGTTTGATTCGAGCCAACCAGAGTGTTAACCGATAGATAAAATCGTTGTTTCTTTTCTGATAACCATTTGATTCATCATTATCATCGATATTAATTCGATGAATATTTAAAACTGGTCTTGCCGATAGATTCTTGTCAATTAATGTGTTTATCATCAAACAAACATCAATTATCTTTAAATCGATTGTTGTTCTTTTATTTAATCCTGCTGCAAACTCGTTCGGTTTTTTTTTCTCTCTTCTTCTTTATATGTATATACGTATTTGCTCTGCTTAGACTAATGTTATATTACGAGTTTGCAAGAGAACGGATGAAATATTGATGGAATTAGTAAACGAATCAAACGAGCAAATGATTGGTACGAATTGGACTCGAGTTTTGCTTCGATTTTTTTCTTCCTTTTTTTTTTATTATTATGTACAATTATAGGACGTGAATTTTTTTTGGTTCTTTCGCCTAATCGAATGTTATGTGTCGCAGAAAAATCAGTTCTTAACAACTAAGATTTTTGGTAAATGTATTGATTGATATGACAACTGACGAATGTCAATGTTGTATCAGCATTCTCTTATTATTTTTTCTACATATTTTTCATTAATAACAAAAAAAGAAGAAGAAAGTTTAACTACAATAGTGAGAAGAATTATGAATTGAGATTTAATAAATAAAAAGAAAACAAATGAGATTCGATTTATAACTCTGTTGAATGATGAACATCAGATGTTTGTTGTTGTTGTTCGTGATTTTGAAGTTGTTGTTCGATATAATTTACGATAAAATCTCCATCTAAATTTCCAATCTCTTCGCCAGTAAAATCCTAAATTTAAAACACGAAAAAACTAAGAATTTGAAAAACGAAAATTTCTATTGAAATATTGACCTGTCGTTTTGCGTCAGTGGAACCTCGATAATATTGAATTGTTGGATAGGCACGAACCGATGCTCGTTGACACATTTGTTGATGAGCATCACAATTGATTTTACCTAAGTTAATTCTACCATCGAGTCTCTAATTAAAATCAATTTTCTATTTAAAAAAACAAAACTGAATATTCAATTTTACTTGTGCAATACTTTCGAATATTGGTGCAAAATGATGGCAATGGCCACACCAAGGTGCTACAAAAGAAATCAAATCAGTTTATCGGATGATTTTCTTTGATTATTCATAATCTACCATAGAAATCAATTAACCATGGTTTTGAATCTCGTAAGACCTTCGCTGAAAAGTTGTTTCCATCAATTTCAATGACTTTACTCGGTAGGAATTGGAATGCCCAGGCACGTAATGAATTCGCATCACGCCATCCGTTGTTATACAACCTAAAAACAAGATCTCATTTTCAAAAATATCTCAATTGATTGTCTCTCACATAAAATTTTGTCCATTGGAATTCGGTGCATACAAACGAATCGTTGGATAACTGTAAACACCTTGTCTTTGACATAAATGCGTTTGAACAGAGCAATCAACTTGTGCAACATTTGCAATACCTTTGAGATTCTAAACAACAAAATATTTTCTTGACTAACATCTCACTAGATTCAGTACTTTCGAGAGAATTCGCCATTCACCACTAAGTTGTTGACATGGAAAACACCACGGCATGAAAAAGTCGACGAGCCACATATCATTGAGATTTTTATTTTCGACTAATTGAATATATAAATCGTTATCTAAACTGATAACAGTCGGATTGAGAATATCATCGATGAATGTTAAAATCGCTTGTTCTTGATGTTGACCATTGAAATAATGTCGAGCAGATTGATTGAACATGATCGTTGTCGGATAGGAATTGATGCCCGTTTCTTGACATAATTGATTATGAACTGTGCAATCAACAGTACCGAAATTGACTTTTTCATTCACATGTTTCGATGCTTTACGAAATTCGGGCAAGAGATGCATACATGGTGGACAGAACTAAATTTTCGAAAGAAAAATTTTTGCAAAAATAATTTCTTGCTTTGACAAAATTACTGGTGAGAAGAAATCGATGATGTACGGCTTGACATCATTGGCTACCGATGGAAAATCTTTGGGTGTCAGAGCACGTAGTGGTGAAAAGGCATTTTCACGAACAAATCCAGCAATATCATTCGATGTTTGACGACCTTCAACATTCAGTTTTGTTTTTCAAGAAATTGTTTGTGTTTTTTTTTCTTTACCATAGTAGAATTCATGATGACCACCGCGTTTGAATAGAACAAATGCTGGTTTCTTTAAAATATATAAATCATTACAAATATTCGACGATGTTGAACAATCAAATCGACCAACATTGAAATCTAAAAGAACGAGAATATAATCTTTTCGTTCGATTTGTCATTTAACTCGCAAGGTTAAGCTTAAATTTAACCTTGAATTTACTTACCGGTTAACATTGAAGGTAATTTTCTTAGATCGAGATCTTTTTCGGCATTGATTTGATCGAAGAAATGGATTAACCATGGTTTGGCAACTGTACTTTCTGTCAAATGATTTCTTAATTTCTGTAAAGAAGAAAACGAACGTTTAAAATCGCGAAAATCAAATTTATTCGTACGTTCAATTGTTCTGTTGACAATAAATTCAAATCAGGCAATAGTCCTAAGACTTGCGAGACGATTTCTTTCGGATCTGTACTTGTTATTGCATAGCTTTCATTCGATGGGAAATGTTCTGCTTGATAGAATAAAATCGAACTTTGCGGTTGTAAGAAATGGCAAACAGCTGGATCACTGTGACAATTAACACTGCTCACTTGAACAAGATTGTTCTGAAAGAAATTCGAATGATTTTACCATTTAATTTGATGTTTTTTTTTTATCCTACCAACATAACAGCTATTTTATAAACTTGATCATCATCTAGACAATCGCCTTCATCGACTTCTCGACAAAATGAGACTAGCCATGGACTTTTGTTGTCCGTTTTCAAATTTTCAATCATGTCATTATTCAGTTTAATCACATTTGCCGATACAAAACTCATTGCATAACGAATGAGAGCGTCTTTTTCTCTTGGACCTTGATAATTATCACGCTAAAAAACGCACACAAAAATTATTCTTTCGTCAGGAATATATTTTCATTTGTTTACTTTCGGATAAATACGTAATGATGGATAAGCTTGAATGCCTTGTTCATTGCACATCATCCATTCATCTTGACAATTGACAGCACCGATACGCATAACACCTTCGAGAAGTTTCGAAAGTTCACGCCACTAGAAATGAGAACATAGTTGACAATTCATTGATCAAATGAAGTTTAGCTTACCACTGGTGCTAAATCATGACAATGCGAACATTGAGGAGAATAGAAATTGATAAACCAAATATCTTGTGAACCTTCGACGGATTGAACTGAGAAACAGAATCTTTTTTTTTAAACAAATAAGTTCTTTTCCTATCAATTCTTACGAAAATCCGATCGACTAAGTGTAATAATTTCTGGATCTTCATCATAAATACCTGTTCGAGAAAACAAACAATTAAATCGATGGTTTCAAAACTTAAAAATCGAACCGAAATTATGCTGATAAAAATTCCATGATTGATATTGATTTCCTCGATTGAAATCATCTTTAAGTCCTTCTTCTCCATAAGTATCATATTTCTTTCTCAGCTCATCGTCACGTAGAATTTCATAAGCACGATTAATTTTCAAAAACTCTGCATGTGCATTAGAATCTCCCTTAAATAAATAAAAAAAAAGAAACAAATAAGTCATTGTTTTTCTTCTCTCGATTTTTTAATATTCACAGCGCGTTTGTCAGGATGTTTTTCAAGTGCTAAGCGCTTAAATGCTCGCCGTATGTCGCGTTGTGTCGCCGATTTAGTTATGCCAAGTAATTGATAGAAATCTTCGCCGGCCAAAATCAACGAAGGCAAAATTATTGAACAAATAATCACGAGATAAATAGGATTCATCATCTAAAGATATTTAAGCAAAAGTAAATAAACGAAAATGAAAGAGATTGGTCCACGTTTGTCATCAGATGTGAATTCAATCGATCGTTCGTTCGTTGACAAACATCAATTCGAATAGCATTGTAACACGTATGTATGACGTAGAGACAAAAGAAAAATGCAAACGAGTGCAAAGAAAGACAAAATATGTTGGCGTTTGAAATCGATAGAAAGAAGAAAGAGAAGTATTTTGAAAACAATCGAAAGAAAATTTATTAGCCTTGATCGAAAATTTTCTTTTGAAGATTATATTGAAAAGACTCAATAAAATATCGATTTAGGACTGAATTCATTTTAAAGAGTAGCAAATCGTGTTTTAATCGAGAGAATATCATTGTAAATGAGAACGAAAAATGTCGATTTTGCATATTCGTCAATAATTTAGACAAATAGAAGAAGATAAATCTCGAATATATTGCATTACGCCCACTGTTCACATAGAAAGAATGTGCGAAAGGAAATAAACATAAGTCATCTCTAAACATACACCTAGTATATATGAACAGATATTTCGATTACAAAACGGATATGATCAGTAAACTTGCAATTTTAATAATCAATCGATCGTTATTTTCGAAATTGAGATCATTGAATTTGACATACTGACAACAGAACAAAATAGAGTCGAGTGAAACAAGACAAATATATCGATCAATGCTGGTCATTCGTCTAAACGAACGAATGATCTCTTTGAGTTGATTTGCTGTTGGATATTCTCATAGACATGTATGTATGCTACAGAACAGAACATCCTATTGATGTCGCTCGAAGCGAATACTCAATTCAATCTACAATACAATCAGCTGATTATTTAGCTCTTGTCATTCATAAATAAAGTTAATTTAGTCTCTATCGAACTCTCGATTTACAAAATTCAAACATTGATATGAAAATATCGTAAATAAAACATTAATCTATAGATCAATAGGACACCTCGTGTTATTTGTTATCAAATATTTTCTTGCAATTAAACTATCAATCAATCGTTCGTTTGATCGAGCTTATTTTCTTTCTTTTATTTTTCGATATCACAAGATAAAAAAAAAAGTATATAAGTATTAGATCTATCTGAATACTTTTTTTTGCTCTGTTTTCTTATCATTGTGTATATATACTACATGTGTTTTATCAGATATTTAAAAAACAGTTATGCAAGCCTTGAAAAGAGACAAAACACTTCAAGTTCTATTTTCTATTTAAGATGCGACTTGTTATTGTTAAAGATTATGTTCATGTATCCGATTGGGGTGCACGATATATTAAAAAGAGAATAAATGATTTTAATCCAGGTCCCGATCGTCCGTTCGTACTCGGTTTACCAACTGGTTTGTATCAAATTGTACAAAATGAAACTCATTATAGAGCTTTTCGCTTTTCTAGGCAGTACACCAATAGGAACATATAAAAAATTAATCGAATTCGTTAAAGCTAAAGAATTATCGTTTAAATACGTGGTTACTTTCAATATGGATGAATATGTTGGATTACCAAAAGTAAATGAATAATTTTCTATTTTATTATTCGAAAAAAATGATGTTTGTTTAGGAGCATCCAGAGAGTTATCATTCATTCATGTGGAATAATCTTTTCAAACATGTGGATATCGATCCAAAGAATGTTCATATACTCAATGGAAATGCACCAGATCTTATAAAAGAATGTGAAGATT
>ERZ778029.3257-NODE-3257-length-10237-cov-3.780691_pt1 | contig 10237 bp, 10 predicted proteins | sample MGYA00375759_ERZ778029 | MGnify/ENA primary metagenome ERZ778029 (study PRJEB29350, sample SAMN05389819) | bioreactor metagenome | isolation source: Ammonium sulfate bioreactor | place: South Africa: University of Cape Town | collected 2014-04-04 ...
AGTCCTTATCTCAACTTGGAAGGTTTTTTTTTACCACGAAAACTCTAAAATCAGTATCTGAGTAGCATGATTTTTTTTCGATGGACTTTCCGAGTGAACCTCGAGCAAATGTCGGAACGCAACACAACGAAATTTATCTTTTCGGTGTCCATACCATACCATACTTCAATAACTTTGAAATGAAAACCTTGAGTAACTATTATCAATTTCAAGAAAGAAACATTAGTTCTATAAATGTCAACTTTCAATCAAAATCTACACTGATCTGGCTTTCAATAATAATCCTACTATATTTGTTTCAGAAAGCATTCAGTGAATACCTTGGATAACCGTTACTTATTGTTTTATATAACGAATATTATTCCCAATTCGAAGAAACATGTCTTTATCAATTCATGCACTTCCCATCGACATAATCTATCGCATCTTCGATCATTTGAATGAACAAGATTTATTCATGTCCACGAACAATATCAATCAACGACTCAATGCTATTTTACATTCATACCCACGATTCAAAGTAATTAAACGTAACTAAAAGTCTAACATCTTTTACACTCAAATTCTAGCAACCACATTTCAGCAATATAACCCTAAAAGCCTAGTCTGTGCCTCAATTCATTACCATTGTTTTCCGCGCTTATAATTTTCTCTCTATCATGAATAGACACTCACCACACTCAACCTCTACGGTAATGAAATCAGAGATGAAGGTGCGCGAGCAATTGCCCAAGCATTACAAAGAAATCAAGTGAGATAAATATTTAATTTCTTCATCTCAATCAGCCGTCGTTTCGATTTGTCTCAGACACTCACTACACTCAACCTCTCCTGTAACGGAATCGGAGATGAAGGTGCAGAAACAATTGCTCAAGCATTAGAGAGAAATCAAGTGAGATAAATATTCAGTTTCTTCATACCAGTCAGCCATGGTTTCTATTTATCTCAGACACTCAATACACCCTCACCTTCAAAAGTTTTGATTTGAAATTTTTCAAATGAGTGTTAAGCTGGTACCAACAAATTATACGTTATATGTTATACGATTGTTTTATTCTTCTTTCGAATTAAATTAATGTTTCATCAACATATAAAGGAGGTTAAAAGAAGTAATTTAGAATAATATTAATGTTTATGATGTTTGTAATTCGAGTAATAAAATATTTTCGCTAAGACTCATGCTATGTTTTTATTAATAGTTGTTTCAGTGAATTATTGTAAAAGATTATGATGAATTGAACGAAAATTTGTTGAATAATACCATAATTTTAGGTGCTCTTTTGAGATCTATCCAATGTTTTTATGTATTTATCTGGCTTTATGAGATCTGATATAATGTAATTTGTGAATATAAGCTTCATTTGAGTTGTGTATAATATTTTATTAATGGTTTTCGTCTGCAGATTTGATTGAAAAGAGTTTTCAAATGAGAAGATGAGAAATATATGTAGAAAACTAGAGAATATGAAGTATAAGTTGTTAAAGGACGGATAGAGATAAGTAATAGGAAATGTGGACTTTTAAAAAGGCATTGCAAATTCATTTTTCTGAGATAATTGATAATTTTATTACATTTAAATACATATCTTTTTAGTATTAAAAAGAAACTTGATCAAGCCCGTCGAATTAACATATAATATTCATGCTAAAATTTAATTTCTTAGTCGTTTGTTTTCGTATCATCAAAGATTCATCATTGAGATTAAGAAAAAATATGATTGTTCGAACACTGATCTTACAAGCGTATAAGATATTTTATTCACGTAATTTGTCAAATTGATCGCAAAAGCATTTAGGATTGTATGAAGAACAAAAACAAAAGAAAACACAAAAAAAGGAATACTTATCGATGGTAAACAATGCTTTCGAAAATACAAACGGGAATGATAGTTTGTTTCTTGTATTGACGAACAAAAACTGTTCGATTATCAGACAAAACAAAAAGCAGATCACGTTAATTCACCAGACGAAAATCAAATTAAAAGTTATCAATTAACAGAAAAAGAAAAGAAATAGGACGAACGAACGAAAGCGAGGATAAGACTAAATATATCTATTCGCCTAGAGTCAATGGACAGTTTATAAACCATTGTAGAGCCGATGTTTCGATTCTTGATTTAATAGATTTTTAATTGCTAAAAAACAAAACTCATTCAGTTTTCTCGTTTCATTTATTAAAATCAAAATTTACCATCTTTTTGTTCATCGGCTAATTCTCCTTTTGGAAAATCGACGTCAATTGTCACATAGAGATCACCAACAATAGTATTTTGATCATGTTGCGGTAGGCCTTCACCTTTCTTCTTGATACGAGCACCAGGCCAAGTGATTTTTTCACGTTTAACAGTCACCTAAAATCGAAATTTTTCAATACGAAAATAATCAAAGTCTTTTTCAACAAACATTATGTCCATCGAGATGAGGAAATGACACGTCAAAACCATTCAATGCATCTTGTAAACTAATCGTTAAATTCGTATATAAATCGTTGTTTTTACGTTCGAATCTCGGATGTCTAAATAACGAATCGATAGGCTTTTGTTTTTCATCAAATTCGATTTACTTTTGTATACGAATAACAAATTTCATATCACCAGGTTCGCCTTCCATATGAGGTTCACCTTCGGCATGAAATGGTATTTGATAACCATCAGCAACTCCGACTTCGACTTCGATTTCGAGAACTTTTTCTTCGGTAACAAATTTTACATTTGGACATTCATCACAAACTTGTTCTTGCATCATTTGAAACTACACAAAAAAAAAACAATTTCGATTAAAAACGAGACTCATCAACGAACTCGGCCAGGACCCATTTGTGTCGTACGCATTTCCATTCGGCAATTACATTTTCTCGAACCTGAGGTCTGTTTAGCAACTGGCTTCGCTCGAACAACCTAATCGAATATTCATCTTGTTGTTTCTCATTCAAAAGAAAAACAATCTCGTTACTTCAATAAAATTTCCATTGAACACTTCTTCGAGTGTAACATGCAAATCAACAACGACATCACCACCACGTGGTACTTGTCCCTGTCCATCATCTCTCGACCCACCGAAATGAAAGAAATCACCGAAGAAACTCGAAAATGGATCATGACCACCATCATGTCCGCCTTGCTGTTTCAAACCTTCTTCGCCATGTTTATCGTAGATTTTTCGTTTGTCCGGATCGGACAAGGCTTCATAAGCAGCACCTAAATCTTGAAAAAGTTCTTGAGCTTTCGGATCATTCTTGTTCTTGTCGGGATGTAGTTCTTTAGCTAGTTTTCGGTAGGATTTCTTGATTTGATTTAATGTTGCCGTTCGAGGTAGTCCTAAGATCTTGTAGAAATCTCGTCTAAATTCAACATTCGATTGATTTTGATTTGTGTTCTTCGGTTTCTTCTTACCCGGCAAAAATCAAGTCAAGATAAACGATCAATCCGAAGATGATGAATAAACATCGTTGACAATTCATTCTTATCTAAAATATTTTTGTTCGAACGAGAAAAAAAATAAGATTTGTTTGTTTTTTTTTTGATTCTCAGTGTGTCCAATAGGATGATTCTAATAGCACAACAAAAAAAAAGAAGAAGACATGAAAGAGAGAGAGAGAGAATGAGAAACACGGAAGACAGTAAAATGTGAGATTTGCGCGTAGACATATCAGCACCGGGTAGAGCTCAGAGCAAAGGGGTTTGTTTGGTTTTCACGAGAATAAATGCTCGAAATATTTAACATTTTTGCTATAGGAATAGGCAAGACAAAAAAGAAAGAAGCAGCAGCGAGAGAGAGAGACACACACAAATACATTAAATCGATCGAGAGTAATAATAAAAAAAAGAGAAAGAGAAGGAGAAGAATTCGAATTGATGAGAATTGAATTGAGTCTTACAGATGTATTGTTTTATGTTTATATATGCACATAGTTGAATAAATTTAATCATCGAGATCATCGATGGGTGCTTCATATTGAGATAAACGTTCTTCTAAAGCTTTAATACGTCGTTCATGTCCTTTAACAATAATCTTAACTCGACGCATTTCTTCGACAAGTTTCTCGATAAATTCATTATCAATATGTTGTCCGCCGCCGCCGCCATTAGCGTTCTTCTGTGGCGATGACGTATTATTCGGTGATGTTGGTGATGTTTTTTGAGTGGCTGATGATTTGCCGAAGACGACTTCTTTCGTTTGATTTTGATTGGCAGCATTGAGACCGCCGCTACTTGAATTCGATGAATTTTTCGTGCCCGAATGAAGATCACGAACGGAAACTAAACGTGGATTAGCATCTTTGCCTTCGAGCCATTCATCGGCTGTTATGGCGTGTTCTTCAGCAGCCGTATCAGGATAAAGATCTTCTTGAAATAATTCCGACTAAAATTATACAAATTTCTAGAAAAATTTAAAAGAAAATATTCGTGAAATACTTTTCGTGGAACAGTGAAACTAAGAACTTCACAAAGGCCGTTATTGAGCAGTTTGTAAAAGCTAAATGAAATTCTTTTTCGTTTTTTTTATGATAAAATATGAAGTTAAATCTACCGAGCTATTTCACATGTTGAAATATTCATTCCACGTTTAGGCATAATGCCCATACCACGTTGAGGATCCGACGATGAGTACGTATTTATATAATGAATATAGGGTGCTTCAGGAGTATATTCGAAATAACGAATTGTTGAATCACCTTTGCCACAGAGAAAGATTAATCCTGTGTCTTCATCGTAGAATGGAAATAGAATGCCATTGGATGAATCAAGTTCTTCCATTGTTAAAGCAATACCAAGATTATCTTCATCCCAAAGTGCATATTGTCGTTCGGACATTCTCGAGAAACCTGTTGAAAATATTCGACCATCACGTAAATAAATAGCTCGTGCTGGCTTAGCACCTTGATGTCCCATGCCGGACTTAATAACTTGACCAGTACGTGGATTGATTATACGAAAGATTTTATCTTTACATGATGTCACTATACGTGAACCATTGTAATTCCACGAAACACTGAGAATAACTTCGGGATGACAATCAATTGTCGATAAAATTGTTGATTTACCAACATTCCAAATAAATATTTTCATATCACCACCAGCACTAAGCAGAACATTCAATGCACTTGGATGCCAAAGTACCTGACCGACACGTCGTTGATGTGCAACGAGATCAACAGCTGGTTGCGTTAAATTACTTGATGTCAAACCACCATCCGGTATTTGCCAAACTTTAACTGTACAATCTTCAGAACCACTGGCAATAACATTATCATTATGCGGACACCAGGCAATATCAAGTACTGCTGCTTTATGTCCTGTTACTAATGGTACATCACGATCGATACGACCGATTTTATCGAGTGATAAAACAAGAAAAGCACCGCCGCCAGCTGATTCAGTGATAATAGCGAGAAATTTAGGATTTACTGAACAAAATGTTGAATCCCAGGCACTTTTTGTTATACGAATATTGTCATAGCAATCTTGTTTTTTAGCTGCTTGACCAAAAACATGGCTTAACAAACAAACGAACAAAATTGTTAAAAAAAAAATCTTCGAAATTCTGATGATCATTTACCGAAATTTGCTATTTCGAACAACTCGAGCCATGAATAATAATACGAGGAGATAATTAGAGTAAAAAGACGTTAAAAAAGAACCGTTCTATTGATGACGACAATAATAGCAACAACAACCTGAAATAAACATGCAGTTATCATTTTCTTCTCTGTCCTTAGATTTTCCTTTTTCTCTTTTTTCTTTCTTTCTTTGCCTTGTACATGAGATATATTCTACGCATATAGATCTTTATTACGACATCTTCACTCGAAAACAAACTGCATGACACAAACGAACTTTTCCGTATATAGTAATATCGATGGTACAGGAAGGAAAGAAATAGATAGATAGATCAACAGTCAGAGAAAAAGAAATCTTATCTGTCATCTCATTCGACATCAACTGTTCTTGAGAGAAGTAGAGAGAGAGAGAGAGAAAAGATGAATTCGATTATGCAAGAGAGAAAAAAGTTTACCTTAATGTCAAAGTTGAATTCAATTCATAATCGAAATCAAAATGATTATTGTTGTCGTTGTTGTTGAAGATCTAGAAGAGATAAGATTAGAATAGTTCAGTAAAAAAATGATTTTTCGCTCTTTTTTTGTTTTGTTTTAAAGGTCGATTGAACCACCGGACAGAAAAGGAAGAAAACAACTGTCCGTTGTTGTGATTAAATAAAAAGAAGAGAAGAAGAAGAGAAAAAAAACGTTGTGATTTCTCATTGGTTAATCATGCTCATTGTATGCTTCCATCTATCTGTTTGAATGAATTACGAAGAATAATGAACATCGAATTTCTTAGAAAATAAGTCCAAATACTTTTTTTGAAATTCGATTATTCAAAATTTTCCTTTCGAGTGCATAAACATTATTGGATCGATGCGGTCAACCAATAAAATATCTAACTAATGAACTAGATTTCTTGGAAAATCAATGCCTTGAACTATATACACTCGAGTTAGTAGCGTTCAGATAGATAAACTCAGTTAAAATACCTCTCGATTAAAATCTTCTAGTACATAAAGAGAGAAGAAAAGTCATAATATCAGTTCATTTATCTGCGATATCGGATATGAATGGAAATTATTTAGATAGAAATACAAAATATTCTGTATTTTATTTTACATTCTCATTTCGAGATTAAATTTGAATTTATTTCTATAAGAAATGAAGTAATCCGCTGAACATGGATTATTCGATTGCTAGTAGCGTCCTCTAGATAAATCATTAATAAATGACCTATACAGGAAGTTAAGTCAGAGACATTTGTTTTTATTTCTTTTTAGAAAGATGCGTTTAAGTATAACTTTCTGCTGTATTTTACTGAACATCGTTTTCTTCTCAACAGCCAAGAAATTGAAAGATGAAGATTTTTCTGAATTCGACAATTTCGATGACGAAAATCCACTACCTCAAGATGCTAATCATCCATCGAATAAAATCGAGCCGATCAAAACAGAAAGTGCAAAAGTCGATGATGTAACTGTTGACGAAGAAAACGACGATGATACAATGTTCGACGACGAAGAATTCGAAAATGTAAAACATCAAATGAAAAAAAAAACAAAACATATAAACTTCCTAAATTTCAATTTCAGTTAGATTCAATTAGTTCATCATCTGCGTCGACATCGGACTTAAAATTTACCGAAGTGCCTTCGAATTTAACTGGCAACCGTTGGGAAGCTTATTGTTGCGAAGGAGTTATGATTATTGTTGTGCTAGGTTATTTGATTAATTTTCTTGTTGGTCGTGCGAAAAATGCTCGTCTCGCATCGGCTATCTATCGTTCTCAATATGATTTACTCGAAAAGAATTTCTCACTCATTGGTGATGACAATGAACAAACGACACATCTACAAAAAGAATCCGAATATTTGTATATTCTTTGGTGTACCGGTCGAGTAGCGATCGAAAGTATGCTCATGGAAATTCGTCTCATCAAACGGCAATGTTTATTCAATTCACTTGCTGCTTTAATCAAATCGATAAACGATACAATTGTTTATACGATTGATTTTAGTAAAGACGATTTGGAAACATTTGTATTTTGTTTAGCTAAAAAACGTAGTGCAATACGTTTACATCGAGATATGAACGATCTAAGTCAATTTTGTGCTGAGAGAAAAAATGCGGACAAACGCGGTCTCCTATCGGGAAATTATCAAATTCTCAGTGAATTCGGTGAAGTTACAAGTACGATCATTGACAATCGTCTTGTTGATTTCATTGATAAATATCCTGATGCAATCGAATCTATTCACATTAGTGATCAATATACAGGCAGTAAAAATCAAACTGAAAATCCTCAATCGAATACAAATTCAGCTCCTCAACAACAACAACAACAACAACAACAAGATGCAGTGAATCCGACTGAACGTTCAGTTCGTCGTGTTTTAATCGTAACTTTTAATTTACTTGCACAAAAGGATCGTTCATTGCAAGTGACAAGTGAATATATCGCCAATGATTATCTTCGATTGGTTTTCCATTTAATTGATCGTCTGAGTTCGTATCGTTTTCAATCGAAAGAAACGAAGCTGAAAGCAACGAAGAATCGGCAACGTATTGAAGAGCAATTTTTGAAAAATGTCTATCAGCAACGACAAGAACAAGCTCAACAACGACGTGAAGAGAAGCGTCGAGCCGAAAAAGAGAAAATGATGCAATTAGATGATCCTGAACGCCAACGAAAATGGGAAGAAAAAGAACATAAACGAGAATTAAAACGACGTCAACCAAAAATGAAACAAATGAAAGTCAAATCCATGTAAAAACTCTCTCTCTCTCTCTCTGTTGTTTTGTATTCCGAATCTCTGTCACTCGCCGTGTTTAGAATAATTTTCAAATAAATGCAATTTTTATTAATTCAATAGATTAAACAAACGTTTGGCATTTTCAGTTGTATGTCGAGCGATCTCATCAGGTGAAATCGAATAGCATTCAGATAATTTTTTCACGACTAACGGCAATAGACTTGGTTCGTTAAATTTCGGCCACGGTCTCGGATGTGTTGCTGGAATTAGAAACGGTGCATCCGTTTCAATAACTAACCTATCCAACGGGATATTCGAAACGATTTTCGCAAGATCTTGTCCACGTCTATGATCACAAACCCAACCCGTTATTCCAACGTAAAGATTCAACGCAAGATATTCACGAAGAATATCCAATGATCCATGAGTAAAACAATGAATAACACCACGAAAATTGCCATTCGATGAATATTTTCTCAAAATATCTAACATATCTTTCGATGCCGATCGTTCATGTAGAAACAACGGGAGATTATATTGACAAGCTAATTGTAATTGTATTTCGAAAACTTCTCGTTGATCGTCATGCAACGAATAATTTCTATCGAAATCTAATCCACATTCACCAAGTGCAACAGCAGTTTGATTAGTTCGATTGTTTTCAAGAAGATGAATTAATTGTTGACGATAGTCGAAAGACTTCGTTCGTGTTGCTTCATGTGGATGAATGCCAATGGTTGAATAGAGTCTCACACGCTTATCATATCCATTCCATTTCGATACTAAATCAATTGCTTTCCGACTATGATTTAAACTTGTACCCGTGATGATAATATCATTGACTTGAGCATTACCAGCTCGTTCGATGATTTCATTGAGATTATAGTCGAATGTTCGATGTGTTAAATTTGCTCCAATGTCGATCAAACTCATTGTAACTTTTTCTAACTGCCGAACAAACGTATTCATTCAATAAATATATCAAGAAGAAAAAAGAATCATTGCATCATCATAATGTAAGATTTTTCTTTTTTGTTTTGTCAAAACTGACGTCATTGATTTATTTCAATAGAGACGTTGAGTTTCTTCTACTTTTTTATATCGTCAAAATCGATAGTACAGAATAAATCATAAAAAGAACGACAGTCAACTATGTACACGCACACAAAACACATGAAAAGAAAGGAGACATAGCTAGTCTAATTATAGAAAGATATTAGTTTTCTTTGATCGAAAACGAACTCGAACATGTATATACCCTAAGAATGAGAAGCGCGCACACATAAACAGAAACGACAAATAGATTTTGCTTGGTTTGAGCACGAAAAAGAAAAAAACGAAAACGTAAATAATTGTTTGAAATTTAGGAAAACAAATATAACCCCCTGAGATGTTCTCGCCTGATTAATATATTGTTAAGTTAGAATGCCACCACGAGATTTGATGCTATTGGCTATTTTAAGAATTTTGCCGAGAGGATCTTTCGAATTCGAAGATTTTTTAGGTGTTGTCGATGATGATGATGGACGTTTTTTCGGTAGAGATGTACTTGAAGATGATGCTTTTGGCGTGGTTGATAAAGAAGTCGATTTAGATGGTGAATCTAAACCTTCACTTTTGATTTTCTTCGGCATTTTCTAAAATTTCAATAAATTATTCGATGTTAATTACAATTCAACGACTTACATGAAGTTTATCAGTTTCTTTTGTTTTTATTTTTTCTGAAAATAATACGAAAAGAAATAAAAATCGATAAATAAATAAATAAATTGATTTTACTTGTCAAGCTTTTCTTCTCTGATAGACTATGCTCTCGTTTCACATGACTATCTCCATGATCTAAATATAAAACATAGAAAAATCGTCTTTTTCTTTTTGATTTTCTTACCATTCGATGAGCTTTTAACAAACGATGCTAAACCTCCATCAGCCATACTCT
>ERZ778029.3261-NODE-3261-length-10226-cov-3.612821_pt1 | contig 10226 bp, 7 predicted proteins | sample MGYA00375759_ERZ778029 | MGnify/ENA primary metagenome ERZ778029 (study PRJEB29350, sample SAMN05389819) | bioreactor metagenome | isolation source: Ammonium sulfate bioreactor | place: South Africa: University of Cape Town | collected 2014-04-04 ...
TATCGTATGTCATATTTTCAAACTAACAAATCCTACAAACGGTTGAGACCGAATGCAGATAAGTATTTATACGAAACCAATTCATAAAACTTCTCAAGTAGAAAATGACTACATAAAAAGTACATTGATTTGCTTTTATGATCAATCGTAAAATTTCAGTATTTTCATCGCATTTAGATGTATATTATTTATTTCGGAAATTGCACAACACACAAAACAGACAGAGAAGAAGAAAAATGAAGGAAGAACGAGTAGATATTTTAAAAAAATCAGATGTTGAGAGAGAGAGAGAAAAAGATATACAAAGCATTGTTCATTTGTATAAATGAGAAAGAATTTGCACAGATAAATAGACAATAAAAACCTACTACAACTGCACTGCACTGCACTGCACACAAATAGAAATATATACACACACACACACAAATGTTTTGTTCGTATGTCAAAAGAGATTTGAAATTTTCATTAGTTTAGAAAAATAATTGTGAACTGTTCGATCGAATAGATGTGTTTATGTGTGATAGACTAGCTAAAGAAAGAAAAACAAACAAGAGAGCGAGAAGATTCTATCTGAACGTGAGCTTTGTTCGAAGATAAATTTCAATCGGTTTTCTCAATTGGTTTAAGTCGAAGAGCTATTTCGATTGTTTGAGTAACACGTTGTCGACATGGTAAATAGACCATGCATGGAACAAACGAATCCTTATATAATTGATCGTCACTTTCGACAAGAAACGGTTGCATAGACAAGATTTCATTGGATTGAAGTGGATTCTCCGATGGATTACTATCAGTTAAATGATCGTTCAGATCTTGATTATCATTTGAAATTGAAGATTTTTGAATATCAGTCGATAAAGAATTTTGTTTATCTATTTCATCGAGATTTATATTATGAACATTACGCATATGAGCACGAAGAAAATATTTGTTACACAATTCCTACGAAAACAAAAACGAGAATTTTCAACAAGAAAACAATTCGACGAACCTTTTTACACACTTGACAAGTGACTCTCAATTGAACTTGAGGTGTTTGTTTTAATTTAACTGTATTCGTTGTTGTTGTTGTTGGTTTTTTATTATTCGAGATTTTCGAATTGATATCATTGACAACTGTTGTTGTTGTTGTTGATTGAATTCCATGAACATTCGTCATATGTATATGAAAAAGAAATTTCGATGGAAAATTTTTCGAACAAAGTTCGCAGGCAATCGACGAATTTCCATCGGCGAATTCATTTGGCGTTGGAATACGTTCCGATTGAGATTCATTTTCATCGAGATGATCGTCCGCCGATGGAGGACTTTGATCGTTGATCGGTGTCGATGGTTTATCATCGTCATTCGATGAAACAGGATTCGTATCCGAGCCAATGCCGTGAACTTTGAATTTATGAGTTTTCAGAAAGTATTTGTTGCAAACTTGCTGAAAAAAATTCGAACGAATTCGAAAGAGGAAAAGCAAAAACAAACGAGTTTACTTTATGACAAATGTCACATGACACTCGATCGGCCATTTTAGCTGCGAAATACGTGTCGACAATCGGCGTGGGCGATGCCGATGGATTCGGATTTGTTGTTTCATTTGTTTCTAATTTGATTTTTTTAATTAAATTCGAGATTTGATGTTTGTTCATCAAATGCAATTGCAAATATTCGTTCGATTGAAATTTCTTTCCACATAAATGACAAGGACTTATTTGATTTGTATTATAAGCATCTGACGTTGGATACGACGATGATTTCGAAAGTATCGATGAATCATTTGAACTATCTGTGTAACGACGTTGATTTATTTGATCAGTTGAAAATATCGGATTTAATAATAAACTTAAATTCTGCTGAACACTCAGCGGTGACGATGAACTTGCTGCTGCTGTTGTTGTTTTGCTGCTTTTATAGGATTTGATATTACAATCCGTTTGTACGCCATGTACGTCTAATTTATGTTTCTATTGAAGAAAAAAGAGAGAGAGAGAGGAAAATTGGAAATGAACGGAAATGAATCGAATTTACTCGAAGATAATATTTATTACAAAAATGTTTTTGACAAATTTCACAAAAATCTTCGAATAATTTTGTTGTCGTCGACGGTTGAGGTAATTGTTCGTTGTCATTTTCGAAATGAGTTAAACCCCCTGTTCCATCTTGTTCATCGCCATCTTCTTCAATTAAATGTGAAATTTGATTATTATTATTAATATCATTTTCATGATTATCATCTTGTTCGGAATTAATTAGACCTGAAAGAAGACTCAACGACGGTGAACTCGTTGATTCTTGATCAAATATGCCGTGTTTATTCGCCAAACTAAATCACAAATTCATTTCTACAGAGAAAAACAAACGTCAATGAACTTTGGTCTTACTGAGTTTTGAGAAAATATTTATTACAAAATTCCTAAATCAAACAAAGAAAAGTTTTTGATCATTTTTGATAAAAAAACTGATTTATTTTACTTTTTGACAAATATTACAGAAAGCGTCCGGATGAAAGATCTTCTCATCAGTCAACGAATGATTTCCATTCGGATGTTTTCTTTTCAAAGAACGTGCTTTTTTAGTTGCATTTGTTTGATCGTGATTTAAATTTGTTTTCAAACTAAAATCGAGAATTGTCTCGTGAACTTGTTTAACATTTTCATCGATGATTAATTGCTCGTGTGTTGAGTCCGACGATGATAATGATCCGTCTTCACAGTTTAAACTAGCTCGATCCGATGGATCATTTTCATGTTCCGGAGGATTTAGATCGATTAAATCCGAAGTCGGATGTTCGAGTCTAAAAACAAATCAACTTTCTTAAATTCAGTTTTTTTTTCTTCTTTCGCCGTAAATCTCGTGCATTGATGCGTATATTTGCATTTGAATGAGTTCTTTTTCCTTTTTATTTATGAGATTTTTCTCTTTCTTATTATCGTTCGAGGCAAATACTTGATGAGTTTCGTTTCCGTTTCTAAATGTGTGTTGTCAATACATCTCTCATCAATAACTGTCGAATGTTTTCTTTCTTCTTTTCATATGTCTGTCTGTCTGCATTCAAGAATGAATATTTACCTATTTGGTTTACTCTGTTTTCGTCGACTACTACTATTATTGATTGGTAATGGAGGTGGAGTAGCTTGTTCAATCGTCGAATTTGTTGTTTCCATTTGAGATTTTCTATTGGATCGTCGTCGCGTTTTTTTTTAGTTAACAGATGTATTTGATCATTAGACTTTTTTTTTCTTTTCTGACTGAATCTGAAAGAATGGAAATTCAAAGACATTTTTTTTTCTTTCTCTTCCTTCAAATAGAAAAGAAATAAACTCAATTCTCTTATCGTTGTCGTCTAGTTCTGTTGATGACCGTCGTAGGAAAAACTCGAATCTAATTAGATAGACGATGAAAAAAAAAAGAAGAAGAACAAGAACAAGTAGAAACAGACGAAGAAGACGATGAATGATTGAAATCCATTTTTCTTTTTTCTTCGATTTTCTTTTTTTTTTCATATTTCAAATCGGTTAATGATTACGAATGTTTTAATGGATATACTCAATGTTGAGTTCTTACCTTGAAAAAGCACATCAACGAAAAAAAACCTTGAGAAAAATAACAAAAAAAAAAACGGCGAGAATAAAAATGAGTTTCGGTTGAATGATTAAAGAAATCAAATCTCTTTCTTTTGGCTAGCAAAGTATTGAACTTGATGGCTCGACGTTCGATTTGCAGATTGCAGATGAATTTTCAAGAAAAAACAAAAGTCACTCGTCGTTCTATTGTTATCAGAAAACGATGGAATCAAAGCCAACGACGACGACGAAGAAAAAGCAAAAAAAAAACCTACAGTCGTTTATTCTATCTTCGCAGATAAAATATTTGGTTGGTTAAGAAAAAAAAAATCTCTTCGACATTTATTATACTAATACTGTCGATGCTTGTACATATACTCTTATTATAGTCGAACTTTTCTATGTGTGCGTTTCTTTCTCCTTTTTCTTTTGTAGAAAAGAAAAAAAAAACGAGAATTTTCCTAAAATAATATCCTGTACAAACAGAATGAGAAAAAAAAAGAAGAAGAAGATATATCAAGACGGAACGCAACGATGAATCGGTTAAAGAAACAGAAGGGAGCATCAATTCTATTCTTCTCCTATTCATATTCTCGATGAAAAAAAAACGATGTAATCCATGAGAACACTAGACATAGTTTACTAATACGCTGATATCGCGCTTCGTCTTCTAAGTTCAGTTGTTTCTATTCTTAGCGAATGTACATATAACCAATGCTAATGTTCGTCGATGTTAACCGATAAATGTGAAACGACAGAAAAAGCAAAAGAAAAGCAAAGCAAAGATAAATAATTGGAAAAAAAAAGTTCGATGTGAATGAGAAGAGAACGTTCATCAGTGCAAAAGTTCAACTAATCATCTGATTGATTGAGGAAAACGCATTTTTCTTTTCCTTTTTCTTCTTCTTTACTGATAATCAAATATGTACAAATCGATGATTGTCTTGAGGACAGAAAAGTTTTTTTTTTCTCAATGAATAACTGTTGAGAACAAATCCATATACTTTTCTTTTTCTTTAGTGTATATCCAAACAACTTAATCAGACGAACAGCCCAAAAAAATCTCGAAGACGAAGAAAATAGAGAGAGAGAGAGATGAAACAGATGTGTCGAGACAATATTTTTTTTTCTATATCGTCAAAGAAAAAAGAGGAAAAAAAAGCCGGAGAAACAGCAAAAAAAAGTTTCGCAATTATTCGCGTTCGAAATCATCAAAAATAAATAATCATTACAAATCTATTTTGAACAATGAAATCAAACTTTTCTAACCTTCTCATTCGTTTTTTCACTTACTTGTTATGCGTCTCAACGAAAAGTTTTCTTTCTTTTTCTTTTTTTTATCATTTTGCCTCATTTTCTTTTCTTTTCACACATCGGCATCTGTTCTGTTTCATTTGACTTTCAAACCGAAAAAAAATACAAGAGCGAAAATAAAAATGTGCGCCTATTAAAATACCCATACATAGAAAATGTAAAAAACGAAAAGAACGACTGTTATCTTTCAAAAAAAAAAACTTTGCTCTTTATTCTCTCGTAAAGAATCAATAAAAAAAAGCCGAGTCAAAACGATGTCGAATGAATGATTAAAAATTTCCCTTTTTTTTTTCCTCACTTAATCAAACAATATAAAACGAAATGAATACCTGTCGAGTGCTGTTTAAAATATGAAAAAAGGGCCCATACACGCGCTTCCCAAGAGTCATTTTTTCTTTATTAAATAATAAATTTGTTCAATAATTGAAATTAGTGGATTACCACCACCTCAATAGAAAGAAGAAATTTCTTTTTCAAAAAAATGTTTTTTCCTCTCCGGACATGTTGTTCAATGAAAAAAAAAACTTCATCCACTTTAATGAGATCGAGTACTATTGTTATTCTTCTAATATAAAACAAAAAAAAACGAGCCTAATGAATTTTTAATCATGTGTAAAATGATATTATTTTCTAGCTCAATACATTGTTTTAATTGAAAACTATCTCAGATTGAGAAAGATTTTTTTGATTCGAAAAGAAAAATTGAATTTTTTTGCGTTGTTGTTCGGAGAAATTCGAGAAGACGAAGATTCGATTTCATTCGTTACTTACTCTTGAAATGATTAAATAATGACGATCTGTTTTCGAATTTATTCGAGCAGAAGACGATTTCTAATCAATGAACAGATGGAGAGACTCGCTTATTATCCGGTATTAATTCAATTGTATTCTTTACTTTTTCTTTTTGTTTTCTCTTGACCTAAACCTTTAAATGTAGATGAAGATGAAGAAGAACGAACGGACTGAATAGTCTCATTTCATTTTTGATGTCGAGCTTAACACGCGACAAAATTAATTCTCCAATAATCATAAAAACATGCAAAGTTTTTTTCTTTTTGCTGTTTCTATTATTCAACTATCATGTTCGACTCGATTCTACACACACGCATAAGCAAACTCGATGGATTTTTCAAGACTAAAGAAAATCCAAATGCGACGACGATTCGATCAAATAAAATCGTGTTTGTAGTTCTAGTCAAGTCAAGTAAATGCGCTCGGGAGAATTTTTTTTCTCATCATTCCATCGTTTTTTTTTTCTCTTTTTCTCATCTTATCTTGAATAGAAAACAGAGTTTCAAATTCCGGATGACACTCTAACTAGAGAAGAATCAAGTCGGTACACAAAGCAAAAAAAAACTCTGCGAATAGAAGAAAAAAAACGAGAGAGAACTGAATGGTAAAACTCAATCATTCCTCCAATTTTTTTTTCGGAGGGTTAGATATAGAATTCTTATTTCTACTTGCTACACTTGTTTATTAACATTCTATTCGATGTGAATGAATGAATGAAAGAAAGAAGAAGAAGAGAGAAAAAAAATTTTTTTGGACGATGAGATTTTTTTTCTGTTCTTTTCCATTCAGGAAGATGCGATAAAATTCGAATATAGCAAAAAAATCTACCAATATATCGTTGACTGGGTCACACATTCACCGGAAATATGTGATGAGTTTCTGTCGAATGACCGAATGAACGATAGGAGAAAAAGAAGAAGAACACAAGTCGAGTTAGAGAGAGAAAAAAAAACGTAAAAGAAACAAAACTGAATTGATAGTGATGTTCTAACTATAATCGTCGAAGAGAAGAATGCACACGAAGACTACAGATTAAAGCAATTAGGGGAAAACATCGTTTATTTTTATCTGCAATTCAACGCAAAAAAAAGGAAAAGGAAAACTTTTTTTTTCGGTCTCAAAATAAAAATAAAAATAAACGCAAAAAACATGCAATGAATTGATTAAAAAAAAACTCAACATTCACCAGAGACACATTAATATAAGTTTTCATTTTAGATATATATTTCTTTTTTTGCTCACGCACAAATAAAAAATTTTTTTTTCTCGATCTGTGTGTACGTTCTAATTGAAAGTATCCTCTTGATGTTTATTACATATTTATCTCTTCACTATTTTGGTTTCTTTTTTCCTCTCGGAAACTTTTTTTTGTTGTTGAATAGAATCGATAGATCATGTCAAAATTTCAGGAAACAATCGAAATGTTCTTCGGCTGTTCTTTTTTATATTTAACTAGAAGAGAGAGAGAGAGAAAAGCGAGACACAGACATTCACACATGATATAATCAATAAAAAAAAAAGAGAAAATGAAGATTTATTAGTAAGGAAATTTGTTTGTTAGATGTTCTTGTTAGACAGGAGAGACAAAAAAATGTATTAGACCTATGGGTATAATGTTAAAAGAAAAACGAGAAAGACAATTATTGACTGAAATATCCTAGGAAAACAATTATCGTTTGAGTTTTAATTTGTCAACATCATCGGCGAGTTTGTCTGTTGAATTGTTCGGCTTGACACCTGGCTTAATGCCGCGTTTTTCTAAAGCTTTAGCAGCGAGTTCTTTACATTCATCGAATTCTTTTTCAACTGCCACATCATATGCGTCTTTGCCTGAAGAGAAAGAAAAAAAAAGAAACTCTCTGATTGAAATCAGAAAAAGAAGAAAATAATTCGCACCTTCGTTATTTCTCGGTGTTATATCTGCTCCCGCTCGAAGTAAAACTGTTAAAATTCGAGGTTTATTGAAAAAACAAGCGACCATTGCAGCACTATTGTTCTTCAAATCTGTAGTATTGACTTTAGCACCATGTTGTAACATGAGTTCAACACATTCGGGACTATCAACAATGGCTAAAAGCAATGAGAACCGAGTCGAGTTTTTCTCGATTCATCAAAAATCAAGTTTTTACCTGCACTGGCAAAATGAAGTGCAGTACCACCTTGATCATTTCGATGATTGATATTTGTTTCTCGATGACTCAATAAAATTCTAGAAAACGAAAGTCTCGGACTCGATTCTCTCTCTTTGTTGTCTCCTTACTGAACAATTCGCTTTCGATTGTGTCTCGCCGCAATGCTCAATGGTGTATCGCCCATAAAAGCAACATTTGGATCAGCACGAGCTTCCATTAAAGCTTCGACACATTCGGGTCGATCGTGTATAACAGCTCTGAAAAACAAATGGAATTTTGTTTTTTGTTTTTTTGTTCGACTACGGATTACTTGTGAATCGGCGCCATCGAACTTCGATCTAAATGATTGACTTGAGCTCCATGTTTAACCAATAAACGAATTAAATCAGCTCGATCTTTTTGCTAAAAACAAAACGATTTGTTGTGCTTTCCTCAGGTACACGTTGACTTTTTACTCGTAAACTTTGACCGTGATATTCGGCATCACAAAGAACATGAACTGGAGTTAAATGATGTTCGCTTTCAGTTTGATTTGGATCGGCACCACTCTATCGAATGAGAAACGATTTCATTTCGAAATTGAATGTTCATTTTTTTACTTCGATTAAAAATTTAATGATGTCGATATCACCTTCGAAACAAGCGATGATCAATGGTGAAACTTGAGCTATAGGTGTACCGGTTTGTTCATGTAGGATTTCGCAATTAACACTTGGATCTTTTGAAATGAGAAAACGAACAATTTTTGTGCTCATTTTGTCCAAGAAAAAAAAACGTTTTCTACTTGTTCCTTTTTTGATTAATTCTCGAAGACCTTTGAGTTTTTCATCGACATTTGTTTTCGTTCGATCAACATTCCAAATGGCGATTAATAATGGATGATGTTTATCTTTGAAAGCTCGATCGGCAACAGGCGCTGCACTTGCTTGTGTTGTACCATTATTTGTTGATTGACGATGTGAAGACGATTTCGCATCTCGAGGAGAATCTCGAGAAGTACGTGACGTCTTATGTTCACTTGAACTACAATTTTCAATTGATTCACATTCGATCTTCTACTCTCAAATATCTTACCCTGATTTACTATTTAAATCAGAGAGAGAAAGAGAAAAAACACGAGTTAATTCTTGAATTTTATCTTTCTTTTTTGTCTTTACCTCATTTTGCTCATCGACCTGTGCTCTTATCGATCACAACTGGTTTGAAAGTGACTGTGTAAAATCAAGTGAGAAGCAATCATGCATAACCATATTAAATGTGCATAATGATTTTTATCACTAAATGATAGAAAGCACGAGAAAAAAAGACGCACGACCTTGGAAAGGTAAAATCGAGTATGAATGAGTAATTGCTATTACATCGATACGAAAGAAGACAATCGATCATTCGAATCATTTGCTTTCATTTTGTTTTGAATATCTCGAAAAGAACGATGTGTTAATGTTTATCTTTATTCCATCTTAAGCTTTTGTCAAGCGAAAAAAAAAAACGACGGCAAACAAGGATAAATCATCTGCATATTGATAAAATTGTTTTTTTTTCTATGGCTAATAGAATTGTTATTTGTTAGTCTCAGACATATTCAAAATGTTTTTAACACTTTCTAATTTTTAATGTATTAACATTGAATTACAATGAGAAACAACCATTTGTTAATTAATTCTTTCGATTGCCTTGTAAATTGTTGACAATAAATCATTGGTATTTCCATTATTCTAAAGACTTTTTCCTTGTTCGTTCGATATTTATTTTCATCGTGTAGAAAATATCGATGAGATAAATCGATAATTCTATCTCTAAATACATGCCATAGTTGTTGTTTATTGTCGATTGTAAGAGGAGAGTTTCGTCTTTCTCCTTTGAACATCTTGATCGATTAAAAGTCTCCTATTCCCTCAAGTGCTTTTTCGTCTTAACTTCGACTGTCATAATGATTTTTCTGTTCGTTGAAAAGAGAGAAAAAGAGAATTGACGAGCTATCGACATATTAGAAAAGTATCTCTACGATCCACATGCACATTCAACTGAGTAAATGAGTAAAGTGTTTTAGTGAGAGTTTGTTTCTCGGCAGCATACTTAGAGAGACAAAGAAATCCAACGGATCTTTTTGTTGATTTATTTTAGATGGAAAAATGCGATGCGCCTAAACTTCGTTCGATTTTACGTCGACGTTCGGAAAAGAACGTGTCCAGTGATTGTAAGAATATAAATTCAAATGAAAAAGATTCTGATTACACCGGAGATGAAGAAGAAGAAGACGATGACGATGATGCCGATGAAGAAGAAGAAGAAAGTGACTCAGAGAGTAAAATCGACGAGAAAAAAGCCGATCATCATTTTACTTTCTCGTTGGAACAAAGAAAAGACCAGATAACAGTTTATAATTTTTTTCCAACTCAAAAATCTTCAACAGCAACGGTTACATTTGCTAACG
>ERZ778029.3266-NODE-3266-length-10204-cov-4.066608_pt1 | contig 10204 bp, 9 predicted proteins | sample MGYA00375759_ERZ778029 | MGnify/ENA primary metagenome ERZ778029 (study PRJEB29350, sample SAMN05389819) | bioreactor metagenome | isolation source: Ammonium sulfate bioreactor | place: South Africa: University of Cape Town | collected 2014-04-04 ...
AGCCGTCGCAGCCGATCCGGTGGCCGACATGAACGACCGCATCGCCGCGCTGTGGGCTTCGCTGGCGGCCGATCCCGCCGATCCGGTGATCGGCAACCCGAACGGCGACGTCACCATCGTCGAGTTCTTCGATTACACCTGCACCTATTGCAAGGCGGCCGAGCCCAGGCTGGTCGCGGCGGTGAACGCCGACCCGAATGTCCGGCTGGTGCTGAAGGAATATCCCATCCTGACGCCGCAGTCGCTGGTCGCCACCCGCGCGGCGCTGGCGGCGCAGAAGCAGGGCAAGTACCAGGCCTTCCACCAGACGCTGATGCGCTTTCAGGGCGAGCTGACGGAGCAGGTGATCTTCGACACGGCAAAGGCCGTGGGTCTGGACGTGGCGCGGCTGAAAGAGGACATGCAGGGGCCCGATATCGCGGACAGGATCATCGCCAATTTCAACCTGGCGCGCGCCATCCGGGCCTTCCAGACTCCCACCTTCGTGGCCGGCAGCCAGCTTGTCGCCCATGTGCTGAGCAGCGATTCCGCGAGCATCGATTTCCCGAGGGAAATCGCCGCCGCGCACGGACGCTGAGCGCCCTCAAACGCCCTGGCGCACGGGTGGTTGCAGGATAAATCCGCGAAACTGCAACGGAGCCGTGAGCGTTTCCAAGGGACATTGTTCCAAAGGAGATTTGCCATGCGCCCCGTTGCCCTTGTCATACTCGCCTGCCTGGCGCTGTCCGCCTGCGGTTCCTCGCGCAAGACCGTCGTGGTCACGCCGCCCGCGGGTTCGACCACGGTCGTCGATCAGGACGGCCATGCCCGTGTTATCCCGCCGGACGAGCGGTAAGTTCAGACCTTGTGATTGAGGGGGCCGTGTCCCTGCCCCAGCCCGGGCGCGCCGGCGATGGCCCGCTGCACATAGCGATGGGCGCGGCCCACCGCTTCGGCCAGCGACAGATGTTCCGCCAGCCCGCAGGCGATGGCGGTGGCAAGCGTGCAGCCCGTGCCATGGGTATGTCGCGTATCCCGGCGCGGCGCCGACAGGCGCAACAGGTTTCCGGTTTCGCCGTTGCCCAATACATCCTCCACCACGGGCCCTTCGGCGTGGCCGCCCTTGAAGAGAATGTGTTTGCAGCCCATCCCGGCAAAAGCCGCCAGCGCGGCCTTCAGGCCCGCTTCATTTGAGGCATCGAAGCAGGTCAGCGCCTCTGCCTCCGGCAGGTTGGGCGTGACCAGGTTTGCCATGGGAAGAAGTTTTTCCCGGAGCGTGGCGACGGCCTTTTCGTCGATCAGGCGCGAGCCGCCCTTGGCCACCATCACCGGATCGACCACCAGGGGAATCTGCGGCGCGTATGCGGCCAGCGTGCGGGCAACCATCGCCACCATGTCGGCGGAGACCAGCATGCCGGTCTTGATGGCATCGGCGCCGATGTCGGTGAGGCAGGCGATGATCTGGTCGCGCACGATTTTTGGCGGCACGGCATGCACGCCGGTGACGCCCAGCGTGTTCTGTACCGTTACCGCGGTGACTGCAGTCTGGGCGTAGACGCCGAAGGCGAAGGCGGTCTTGAGGTCGGCCTGGATGCCGGCGCCTGCGGAGCAATCCGATCCTGCGATGACAAGAATGCGCGGCGGCATCACGTTATGCCGCCACCTCTTCGATGACGCTGGCGATCTGGCGCACCACCGCGCGCACCACCTGTTCGTCCTCGCCTTCCGCCATCACGCGGATCAAGGGCTCGGTGCCCGACTTGCGCACCAGGATGCGGCCGGAGGCGCCCAGCCGCGCGTTGGCGTCGTCGATGGTGGACTTCACCTTGGCGTCGTCCAGGGGCGAGCCCTTCTTGAAGCGCACATTCTCCAGCACCTGGGGCAAGGGCTCGTACAGGTGCGCGGCTTCGGAGGCGGGCTTGCCTTCCTGCGCGATCACCGCCAGCACCTGGAGCGCGGCGATCAGCCCGTCGCCGGTGGTGGCGAAGTCCGACAGGATGATGTGGCCGGACTGTTCGCCGCCCACATTGAAGCCGCCCTTGGCCATCTCTTCCAGCACATAGCGGTCGCCCACCGGCGAGCGCGCCAGTTTCAGATCCAGTGTGGCGAGATAGCGGTCCAGCCCGGCATTGGACATGACGGTGCCCACCACGCCGCCGCCCTTCAGGTCGCCGCCCTTCGACCAGCTGCGCGCGATCAGCGCCAGGATCTGGTCGCCGTCGATGATGTTGCCCTTTTCGTCGGCCATCACCACCCGGTCGGCATCGCCGTCCAGCGCGATGCCGAAATCGGCGCGCATCTCGCGCACCTTGGCGCACATGGCTTCGGGCGCGGTGGAGCCGCAATCCTGGTTGATGTTGGTGCCGTCAGGCGTCACGCCGATGGGCACGATGTCGGCGCCCAGCTCCCACAACACCGCCGGGGCCACGCGATAGGCAGCGCCATGGGCGCAATCGACCACGATGCGCAGGCCTTCAAGCCTGAGGTTGCGCGGGAAGGTGCGCTTGGCGAACTCGATATAGCGGGCCTGGCTGTCGTCGACGCGCTTGGCGCGGCCAAGACCGGCGCCCACGGCCAGTCCCTGGTTCATGCCGTTGGCCATCAGTTCCTCGATCTCCATCTCCACCGCATCGGAGAGCTTCTGGCCGTCGGGGCCGAAGAACTTGATGCCATTGTCGCCAAAGGGGTTGTGCGAGGCGGTGATCATCACCCCCAGGTCGGCGCGCAGGCTGCGCGTCAGCATGGCGACGGCGGGAGTGGGCAGCGGGCCGAACTGGAAGACATCCATGCCCACGGCGGTGAAGCCCGACACCAGGGCGCTCTCGATCATGTAGCCGGAAAGGCGCGTGTCCTTGCCGATCACCACCCGGTGGCGATAGGCGCCGCGCGTGAAGATGCGGCCCGCCGCCATGCCCGCCTTCAGGGCGATCTCGGGCGTGAGGTTGGCGTTGATGCGGCCGCGGATACCGTCGGTGCCGAAATACTTGCGGGTCATGAAAGCTGTCCTGAAGCAGCGTGCGCTTTTACCACGTCTAGATAACAAAACCCCGCGGCCGCGCCCAATACCCTTAACTGGGTGTCGATCAATCCCCGTTGCCGGTTGTTACGGCGAGCCGGGGCCGGCGTCTTTCCCTATGGCTTTCAATACCTTGAGACCATCGCGCAGGGCGGCGGGGTCGTGGGTGCGGATGAAGTCTGCCCCGTTTGCCTCGGCGAACAGTTCGGCGGCCAGGCTGGCGGGGCCGATCGCGGCGATGGGCTGGCCGGGCAGCTTGCGCAGGAAGCCCTTGCGCGAGAGCGAGACCAGAATGGGCAGGCCATAGCGCGCTTTCAGTTCGGGCAGGCGACGAAGGACAATCAGCGAATTTTCCACGTCGGAGCCCAGGAACTGGCCCATGCCGGGGTCAAGGATGATGCGCGTGCGGGCGATGCCGGCCCGCGTGAGGGCATCAAGGCGGATGTCGAAGAAGCGCAGGATGCGGTCCCAGATTTCGGAGGGGGGGATTTCCGTGCGGACGGCGACGCCGCTGGGCTGGACCGCGTGCATCACGATCAGGCCGCAGGACGAGGCCGCCAGTTCGGGATAGAGGGCCGCATCGGGAAAGCCGTGAATGTCGTTCAGGTAATCGACGCCCTGGCCCAGCGCCCAGCGCTGGACCTGGGGCGCGAAGGTGTCGATCGAAAGCGGAATGGCGCGCGCCTTCAGTGCCGGGACGACGGCGTCAAGGCGGGCGATTTCGATTTCAGGCGCCACGGCTTTGGCGGCGGGATGCGATGAGGCCGCGCCGATGTCCAGAATGGCGGCGCCGTCGGCCGCCAGCTTGTGCGCCTGCGCCAGCGCTGCGCTGGGTTCCAGATAGCGTCCGCCGTCGGAAAAGCTGTCGGTGGTGATGTTGAGGATGCCGAGGATATTCATCACACCCAGATGACCAGGATGACCACCGACAGCGCCAGCATCGTCATGCCGGCCAGGAAGGTCAGGTCGGCGACGCGGGCCGGCAGCGGGTTGGGGCTTTCGTCGCGAAGCGCCAGATAGGCCGTCAGCGCCGAGACGAACAGCAGGACCGCCGCAAGCCACGCCACTTCATCGGCCACGGACAGATGGTTGGAGCCGGACAGCTTCAGCCCGCCGATCACCACGAAGCAGATGCCCAGCAGGTTGGTGGAGGCATTCAGGATATGGGGCGGGCGGTGCTGCATGGGTTCCAAACGGAAAGGGTGGCCGGTCGCCAGCGCGCCCAGCGCGGGGCGAGCCCTCTATACCAAAAACCGCATGACCAGCATAAAGCGGGCCATGACAATCGGGGCTAGCCTCGCGGCGCGAGGAATTTTGGCCATCCGAGCAGGAGGCCGCGCGGAGCGTACGCGACGTACGTGAGCACGGCCGACGCACTCGGGGGCCAAAAGACCCGCGCCTTACCTGGGCTGTGGCTCGGGCGAAATGATCGGACCAGGACCGGCGGACCGCGGCTTTCCGGCGACCGGCACCGAAGTGCCCGCATCGCGCGGCGGGGTGACCGGGTCCTCATACGGCGTGCGGACCGGGGGAATGCCCTTCAAGAGCGCGATGATCTCATCGCCCGTCAAGGTCTCGTATTCCAAAAGCCCGCGCGCCAGCACATTCAGGTCATCGGCATGGTCGGTGAGGATCTGCCTGGCCCGGGTGTAGGTCTCGTCGATGATGCGGTGGATTTCCGCGTCGATCTTCTGGGCCGTCGCCTCCGAGATGTTCTGGGTGCGCGACACGCTGTGCCCCAGGAAGACTTCCTCCTGGTTCTCGGCATAGGCGATGGGGCCCAGTTCGTCCGACATGCCGAAACGGGTCCCCATGGCGCGGGCCATGCGGGTGGCCTGTTCGATGTCGCTCTGCGCACCGGTGGTGACCTTCTCATGGCCGAACACCAACTCTTCGGCGATGCGCCCGCCAAAGGCGACGCACAGGTCGGCCATCATCTTCTGGCGGGTCAGCGAAAGCTGGTCGCGTTCGGGCAGGCGCATCACCATGCCCAGCGCGCGGCCGCGCGGGATGATGGTGGCCTTGTGGATCGGGTCGGAGCCGATGACGTTCAGCGCCACGATGGCGTGGCCGCCCTCGTGGAAGGCGGTGAGCTTCTTTTCCTCGTCGCTCATCGCCAACGAGCGCCGCTCGGCACCCATCATCACCTTGTCCTTGGCGTCTTCCAGCTCGGCCATGGTGACAACGCGCTTGCCGCGCCGGGCTGCCATCAGAGCGCCTTCATTGACCAGGTTGGCGAGGTCGGCACCGGAGAAGCCGGGCGTGCCGCGGGCGATCACGCGCGGATCGACATCGGGCGCCAGCGGCACCTTGCGCAGATGCACGCGCAGGATCTTCTCGCGGCCGGCCAGATCGGGATTGGGCACCACGACCTGGCGGTCGAAGCGGCCGGGGCGCAGCAGCGCCGGGTCCAGCACGTCGGGCCGGTTGGTGGCGGCGATCAGAATGACGGACTCGTTGGCTTCGAAGCCGTCCATCTCGACCAGGAGCTGGTTCAACGTCTGCTCGCGCTCGTCATTGCCGCCGCCGAGCCCCGCGCCGCGATGGCGGCCCACCGCGTCGATTTCATCGATGAAGACGATGCAGGGGCTGTTCTTCTTGGCCTGTTCGAACATGTCGCGCACGCGGCTGGCGCCCACGCCCACGAACATCTCGACAAAGTCGGAGCCGGAGATGGTGAAGAAGGGCACATTGGCTTCGCCCGCGATGGCGCGCGCCAGAAGCGTCTTGCCGGTGCCCGGCGGGCCGACCAGCAGCACACCCTTGGGGATGCGCCCGCCCAGGCGCTGGAATTTCTGCGGATCGCGCAGGAAGTCGACGATTTCCTTCAGGTCGTCCTTGGCCTCATCGACGCCGGCGACGTCCTCGAACGTCACGCGGCCCTGCCGCTCGGTCAGCATCTTGGCGCGCGACTTGCCGAAGCCCATCGCCTTGCCGCCGCCCGACTGCATCTGCCTGAGGAAGAACACCCAAACGCCGATGATCAGCAGCATGGGGAACCAGTTGATGAAGATCGCCAGCAGCGAAGGCATGCCGTCATCGGCCGGGCTGACCGTGGTGTCGACATTGTGTGACTTCAGCATCGGCCACAGCGTGCTGTCGTTGCTGGGCACGGTGGTCACAAAGGGCTGGCCGGTGCTGAACTCGCCCTTGGCCTGCTCGCCCTGGAAGACGACCTTCTTGACCTGGTTGGCCTGCACCTGCTCGGTGAACTTGGAATAGGAGATGGCCGAAGCCGTGGTGTGGGTGCCCGTGCCCTGGAACAGGTTGAACAGCAGCACCAGCATGACCGCAATCACGATCCACAGCGCAAGATTTCTGAGGTTGTTCAAAGGCCGTCCTTTCAAGCGGGGCACCTGCCGCCCCTTCCCACTGCCAGGGGGGTCCCATCATCATGGGGCGCCATCCGGCAGATGCCTATATACATAGGACGCTTCTAGCGGATTGCCAGCGATCAAAACGTTAAGAGTTTTGGGCGATTACCGCAACCGATGCCGGCGATTGCCGCTAAGCACCCGTGCCCGAACCGCTTTTGGAACCGCTCCGGCGCGGAGCCTCGCGGCGCACCAGCAGAATGCCCGCGGACCCGGCGCCCCGCCCGGCCGGGCCGATATGGCAGCCCATAAGGGTGGCGCCCCCGCCCAGTTTTCCGGCCGCGATCCTGTCGAACAGCCGCTCCAGGGCCTCGAAACGGGGCCGGTAGGCGGCGCCCGAAACCGCCATCAGCACCGCCGCCAGCGCCCTGAGGCCCACCTCGCGCGGGGCGGCGGCCAGGGCGGTCGCATCCAGCAGAAGGCCCTGTTCTTTTCCGGGTTCCAGTGGGGCAGGTTCCACCGGCCTCACGGCCCGCGCCAGCACCGCCTGGGTCACGTCTTCCAGTGCGGCGCGCGCGCGGGCCAGGTGGACGGCGGCGGCGGCGATCCGCGCGGGGGTCAGTCCGGCCTCGCCCAGGGCGCCGGCCGCGGCCCGCACACGCACCCGGTCGAAGGCCAGGTCTTCGTTCATGGGATCCTCCAGCCACTCCCGGCCGGACGCCTCCAGAAAGGCGCGCAGATCGGCGCGGGCCAGCCCGAGCAGGGGCCGAACGAGCGAAAGGCCGGAAAAGCCGGGCAGCGGCCAGGGTGCGCGGGGCGCCATGGCCGCCAGTCCATCCACCCCGCTGCCGCGCGCCAGGCGCAAAAGGAAGGTCTCGGCCTGGTCGTCCTGGGTATGGCCGACGCCAAGGATGGAGAGATGGTGCTTTCTCATCCAGTCGCCCATCAGGCGGTAGCGGGCCTGGCGCGCCGCCGCCTCGATGCCCGTGGCGGGCTTTGGGCCCTTCCACGCAAGGATATGAGCCTTGAGCCCCAGGGCCCGGGCCCAGGCAACGACCCTTCGGGTGTCGGCGCCGGAGCCCCGGCGCAGGCCATGGTCCACCGTTAGAACCACCGGGGGCGGCAGGTGATGGGCCGCCGCATGGCGGGCGGCCAGATGCATCAGCGCCACGGAATCGCCGCCGCCGGAAACGGCCAGCGCCCACGGCCCCGCGGCATCTTCCGCGAGATGGGCACCGAGGGCGGCGGCGAAGGCGACCTGGAGCCCCGCGGCCGGCGAATCACCGGCCGCCGGATCAGCGGCAGGAGCTGCGGCGAAGGCTTGCCGCGGTGTCGAGCGTCGCGCCGGGCGCTTGCGGATATTTCGACTTGATGAGCCCAAGTGTGGTGCAGCCTTCCGATTTCTGGCCCAGCGCCAGGAAGGACTGGGCCAGTTTGAGCATAGCCTCGGGCGCCTGGCCGGATTTGGGATATTTCTTGATCACCTCGGCGAAGCTGCGCTGGGCGGGCGCGTAATTGCGCTGGGTGTAATTGATGCTGCCGACCCAATAGATCGCCTGAGGGGCCAACTGGGTATCGTCCGGATTGGCGTCGGCATAGGCCTGAAAGGCCGCCGCCGCCTCGTTATATTGGGCCTTGGACAGAAGATTCATCGCCGCGTCGAACTGGCTGGCGCCGGAGCGCAGCTGGGGCGGCGCCGATGGCGGCGGCGGCGGCAGATTGGAAAGCCGGGTGGGCCCGCTTGCCGGAGCGCCCGGCAGCGGGCGGCCATACGAATCGGCTGGCAGCGTGCCCAGAATACCCGAGGGGCGGCCGCGCCCCGGGCTGTCGTCCAAGACCGTCTGACTGGGCTGACTGGGAGCGAATTGCTGGCTTGCCCCGCCATTGCCACCACCGATCGGCGGCAGCGCCTGACCCGGCTGCGCCGCCCCCTGGGGCGTGGGCACGGCAAAACCGCCCTGACCCGATCCGCCGCTGCCGGCGGCCGCGCAATTGAGCCCGCCGTCGCTGCCGTCGCCGGTAACGCCCAGTTGCTGCGCCGACAGGGTGCAGATGCGATAGGCAAAATCCTTTTGCATGCTGTCGATCTTCTGGTTCTGCATCTGGATGCGGTGCGACAATTCTTCGCTGGCGCCCGTGGCGTTGGCCAGGCTGGAGGTCAGGCTTTGCACCTTGTTCTCCAGCGCCTGAACGCGCCCGTTGAGCTGATCGGCGGTGCGGGCCAGATCGGCAAGCTGCGAATCCTGGGCCGCCTCACGCGCTTTTTCCTCGTCGCTGGGCCCGAAGAGCTGGGCTCTGGCGGGCGCGGTGGCGATACCGGCCAGCACCACCGACAGGGCCATGGCCGAAATTGCGGAACGAAGCCTGATCATGATGACCTTCCCAATACTGGTCCAATACTGACGAACCTGGCGCCGATACTTGGGCGCTTGAAACACCCGCGCTTGAAACAAACAAGGGCGCGAGGAATTTTTCCCCGCGCCCCCGATTTTACCCATATCCGCAAGCGCCCGTCGATTGGACGGCCGCCGCGGCGCAGCGCCTTAGGAATTGGCGCCCGCGGTGATGGACGTCACGCCGCGGCGATTCTGTGCCCAGCAGCTTTCGTCGGACTGGGTGCAGACCGGACGTTCCTTGCCGTAGGAAATCGTCTCGATACGGCCGGCGCTGACGCCCTGACTGACCAGATATTCCTTCACCGCATTGGCACGGCGCGCACCGAGGGCCAGGTTGTACTCACGCGTGCCGCGCTCGTCGCAATTGCCTTCGATGGTCACGCTGACCGACGGATACCGGTTCAGCCACTCGGCCTGGCGGGTCAGCAGCGCCTGATCGCCCGCTTCGACATTGTACTGGTTGTAGCCGAAGTGGACGGTATCGCCCACGTTGACGCGGAAGTCTTCGGCGCTGCCCGGAATCACGCTGGATGTGACAGGCGCCGGTGCCGGTGCCTGGGCGGGCTCGGACGGCGGCGGCGCGGTGTTGACGGCTTCCTGCTTGTGCGTACAGGCCCCCAGAACCAGTACTGCAGACAAACAGGCGAACTTCATTACATGGGATAATTTGATCATGACCTTAAATCTCCTGGCAGCGGAGGAAAGCCGGTGCTGGCTGTACCCCCGCTTTAGAATTGGAACCGCACCACGCAAACGCATTATCCGGCAAACCGAGCCAAAAAATGGCGCTTGGAACCGGGGGACTGTAGGAAACCCGCCTTATTGGATCAAGGGCGACCACGCCGGATCGGAGGCACTTCCGGGGGTCAAAACACGCCTTTCATTCCGCCCGGTCACATCCACCGACCAAATCTGATCGCCGCGCGCCCCCCGAAGAGACCGGGTGAACATCATGACGCGGCCATTGGGAGCCCAGGTGGGGCCCTCGTCGTGATAGCCCGAGGTGATAATGCGGTCTCCGCTGCCGTCCGGGCGCATCACCCCGATATTGAAACGGCCTTGATGGTTGCGGGTAAAGGCGATCAGGTCGCCGCGCGGACTCCACACCGGCGTGCCGTTGTCTCCCGGGCCGAACGAGATCCGGTGCTGGTTCGAGCCGTCGATATTCATCACATAAATCTGCTGGCTGCCGCCGCGGTCCGACTCAAAAGCGATCTGGCGGCCGTCCGGTGAAAAGGACGGCGCGGTGTCGATGGCCGGATCGGTGGTCAGGCGATGAATCGCCCGGTTACGCAAGTCCATGATATATATGTCGGAATTTCCCCCCGTCTCCAGGGTCAGCGCCACCGTGTTGCCGTCGGGCGAGAAGCGCGGGCTGAAGGTCATGTTGGGAAAATCGCCCAGCCGCTCCTGGCGGCCGGTCTCGATGTCGAACAGGTAAACCCGGGGCCGGTTACCGATGTAGGACATGTAGGCGATCATCTGGGCGGTGGGATTGA
>ERZ778029.3270-NODE-3270-length-10187-cov-4.825503_pt1 | contig 10187 bp, 11 predicted proteins | sample MGYA00375759_ERZ778029 | MGnify/ENA primary metagenome ERZ778029 (study PRJEB29350, sample SAMN05389819) | bioreactor metagenome | isolation source: Ammonium sulfate bioreactor | place: South Africa: University of Cape Town | collected 2014-04-04 ...
CGGTGACCTGGTCGATGCTGAGTGCCTTCGGCAGCCGGCGCAACGGCCGCGGCGGATGGACGGCGGCCGCGGGACTGTCCGCGGTGATCCCCTCTCCCGCGGCGAAGGCGTGCAGCGAGCGGACGGCGACCAGCGCCCGGGTGGCGCTGGGGACGGAGAGTGCCCTGTGCTCGGGAGAGGGCGTCTGCAGCGCGGCGAGGAAGGCCGCCACGTCCGCCTCGGCGACGCCGGACAGATCGTCGATCCCGCGCTCGGCGAGGAAGCCGAGGTACCGGTTCAGGTCGCGGCGGTAGCCGCTGACGGTGTGGGGGGAGGCTCCGCGCTCGACCACCAGGTGGTCGAGAAAGCCGGCGACGGCCCGCTCAGCCGGCGTCGCCATGGGTGAGCCGGCGGTTCTGGGCCTCCCGGACCTCGCGGGACGGCCACGGCGCGTGGGCGGGACGCAGCTGGTCCAGCCGCCCGGACGCGAGCGCGGCCTCCAGCGCCAGGACCCCGGAGACCATCACCGGGTTCTGCAGCCGGCCGGCCAGGATCGCGTCCACGAGTTCGCCGCGATCCGCCCACGCGGACTCCATCGACGCCTCCTCCGACTCGGGCTCGAAGCCGTCCGGCTGAGGGACGACGGAGAGCCCCCGGGCGAGGTAGATCCGCACCGACTCCTGCGTCGCACCGGGGCTGGTGAACAGGTCCACCAGCACGCGCCAGTCGGACGCGGCCAGGCCCGCCTCCTCGGCCAACTCGCGCTGCGCGGCGACGAGGTAGACCTCGTTGTCGTGGTCGAGCAGGCCGGCCGGCGGTTCCACCAGCCGGTGCGCCACCGGGTGGCGGTACTGCAGGACGACGGCGATCCGGTCCTGGTCGTCGAGCGCGATCACGCCGACCGCACCGGGATGCAGGGTGTACTGCCGACGCATCAGGTCGCCGTGAGGGGTGCGCACGGCGTCCTCGACGAGGTCGGTGACGGCCCCGCGGGCCAGCAGCCGGTGTCCGTCGACCGGCCACTGCTCGGGACGGTCGGTGAGCTCGTCGCGTCCCAGCCGGCGCGGGGACGGCTCAGTCATCGGTCACCGGCAGCCGGGCCGACAGCTTGCGCTCCAGGGCGGCTTCGACCAGCCCGACGAACAGCGGGTGCGGCTGGGTCGGCCGCGACTTCAACTCGGGGTGAGCCTGGGTGGCGACGTAGTACGGGTGGAGTTCGCGGTCGAGCTCGACGAACTCGACCAGCGTGCCGTCCGGGCTGGTGCCGGAGATCTTCAGCCCGGCGGCCTCGAGCCGGTCGCGGTAGGCGTTGTTCACCTCGTAGCGATGGCGGTGCCGCTCGCTGACCCTGGTCGTCCCGTATGCGCGGGCGACCAGCGAGCCGGGCACGAGTTCGGCCGGATAGGCGCCCAGCCGCATGGTGGCGCCCATGTCGCCCTGCCCGGCGACGATCTCGACCTGCTCGGCCATCGTCGCGATCACCGGGTCGTGCGTCTGCGGGTCGAACTCCGTCGAGCCGGCGTCGGTGAGCCCGCACAGATCTCTGGCCGCCTCGATCACCATGCACTGCAGGCCCAGGCACAGCCCGAGCGACGGAAGCTGGTTCTCCCGGGCGTAGCGCAGCGCACCGAGCTTGCCCTCCACGCCGCGGATCCCGAAGCCGCCGGGCACGCAGATGCCGTCGACGTCGCCGAGCTCGGCCGCGGCGCCGGCCGGGGTCTCGCAGCTGTCGGACGGAACCCAGCGGAGGTTCACTTTCGCCCAGTTCGCGAAGCCGCCGGCCCGCAGCGCCTCGCTGACCGACAGGTAGGCGTCGGGCAGGTCGATGTACTTGCCGACCAGCGCGATCGTGATCTCCTCACGAGGGTTGTGGACGCGCTCGAGCAGGTCGTTCCACTTCGTCCAGTCGACGTCGCGGAACGCCACCCCGAGCCGGCGCACCACGTAGGCGTCCAGTCCCTCGGAGTGGATCACCTTCGGGATGTCGTAGATGGACGGGGCGTCCGGGCAGGAGATCACGGCCTCCTCGTCCACGTCGCACATCAGGGCGATCTTGCGCTTGACGCCGGTGGGGATGTCCATGCTCGCGCGGCAGACGATGGCGTCCGGCTGGATGCCGACCTGGCGGAGCGCCGCCACGGAATGCTGCGTGGGCTTGGTCTTCAGCTCTCCGCTGGGACCGATGTAGGGCACCAGCGAGACGTGCAGGAAGAACACGTGCTCACGGCCGACTTCGCGGCGCACCTGCCGGGCGGCCTCCAGGAAGGGCAGCGACTCGATGTCGCCGACGGTGCCGCCGATCTCGTGGATGACGACGTCCACCCCGGGCGTGGCCATCGCGAGCATCTCGTCCTTGATCGCGTTGGTGATGTGCGGGATCACCTGGACGGTGTCGCCGAGGAAGTCGCCGCGGCGCTCCTTCGCGATCACCGAGGAGTAGATCTTGCCGGTGGTGACGTTCGCCTCGGCACCGAGGTTCACGTTCAGGAAGCGTTCGTAGTGGCCGATGTCGAGGTCGGTCTCGGCGCCGTCCTCGGTGACGAAGACCTCGCCGTGCTGGAACGGGTTCATGGTGCCCGGATCCACGTTGAGGTACGGATCGAGCTTCTGCATGGTGACCTTCAGGCCACGGGCCACCAAAAGGCTGCCGAGGCTGGAGGCGGTCAGGCCCTTGCCGAGGGAGGAGACGACTCCTCCGGTCACGAATACGTGCTTGGTCTGAGTCGAGTTACCCACGGGGTTCCAGCCTATAGGGACCGGGCCGCGGACGGACAATCCGACGCTCCGCGGGACGGTATCAACCGACCTCTGCCAGCAATTCTCGGGCATGCGCGAGCGCCGACTCGCTGGAGTCGAGGCCACCCATCATCCGGGCGAGCACCTCCACCCGCTCCTCGCCCTCGACCCGGCGCACCCCACTGGTCGTGACCGAGCCGTCGTCGGCCTTGGTCACCTGGTAGTGCCGGTCGGCGAAGGCAGCGACCTGCGCCAGGTGGGTGACGACGATCACCTGGCAGGTCTCGGCCAGCCGGGACAGGCGCCGGCCGATCTCCAGCGCCACCGCGCCGCCGACACCGGCGTCCACCTCGTCGAAGACGAACGTCTCGCCGGTCGCCTCTGTCGCGAGCACCACTTCCAGCGCCAGCCGGACGCGGCTGAGCTCGCCCCCGGACGCGACCCTGCCGAGCGGTCCGGGCGCGCTGCCCGGGTTGGCGGAGAAGACCAGGTTGACCTGGTCGCCGCCACCCGGGCCGAGTTCACGCGGGCTGAGCTCGAAGGCGAGTTGCGCGCTGGGCATGGCCAGAGCTGCAAGCTCGGCCGCCACCAGCCCGGCCAGTTGGTCGGCCGCCGTGCGACGCAGCCGGCTGAGTTCGGCTGCGGCCGCAGCCAGCCGATCGTCGAGCCGGGCCACCTCGGCGCGGAGTTCCTCGATCCGGGCGTCGCCCGCGTCCAGTTCGGTGACCCGGATGGCGGCCTCGGCCGACCAGGCGAGCACCTCGTCGACGGTCTCGCCGTACTTGCGGGTGAGGTGGGCGAGTTCGGCGCGCCGGCCGGCGATCCACTCCAGCCTCAGCGGGTCGGCGTCCAGGCCGGCGAGGTAGCCGGCGAGCGCGGACGACACGTCGGCGAGCGCCGCTGCCGCACCCGAGAGCTCGTCGGCGATCGGCGCCAATTCCGCGTCCTTCCCGACCCCGGACGCGAGCGTCTTGCGGGCCGTCGACACCAGGCTGAGCGCGTCGGCCGCCTCGGTGTAGGCGTCCTCGTCCCCGGCGAGGGCGACGAGCGCGCCCTGTGCTGCCTGGCGCAGGTCGTCGACGGCCTGCAGCCGGAGCGTCTCCGCGGCCAGCGCGGCGTCCTCGCCGGCTTGCGGGGCGGTCTTCTCGATCTCGTCCAACCCGAACCTGAGCAGGTCGAGTTCCCGGGCGCGGGCCTGGGCCTGGGTCACCAGTTCGTGCAGCTCGGCCGACGCGTGCTGCCGGGACGCGTAGTCGACGCGGTAGCCGTCCAGGACGTCGGCGAGTTCGGCTCCGGCATACCGGTCCAGCACCTCGAGCTGGCGCTCCGGGGTGCCGAGCCGAAGCTGCTCGGACTGGCCGTGGATGGTCACCCACTCCCCGACCAGGGCTGCTGCCTGGCCCAGCGGCACCTGGACACCGCCGAGCGCCATCCGGGACCGGTTGGGCCCCAGGAGCCGGGTCAGCAGCACCTCGCCGTCCTCCAGTTCGGCGCCGAGGTCGGCGAGCGCCTCCGCGTCACCGTCGGCGGCGCGCCAGCGGGCCTCCACCAGCGCCCTCGCTGCGCCGGTGCGGATCAGCCTCGGATCGGCCTTCGCGCCGGCCAGGAGCGCGAGGCCGGTCACGATCAGGGTCTTGCCGGCGCCGGTCTCGCCGGTGACGGCGGTGAAGCCGGGGCCCGGTTCGATCGTGGCGTCCCCGATGACCCCGAGGTCGGCGATCCGGATCTCAGTCAGCATCCTCGCTCACCCCGACGCCCGGGCCTGGGTCTGGGCGCTGCGGGCAGCCCAGTCGGTGGGTCCGCGCCAGCCGTCCACCGGAAGCCCGAACTTGGCGACCAGCCGGTCGACGAAGGGCTGCTCGGAGATCCGGGCCAGCTTCAGCCGGTGGCGGCCGATCCTCGCCTCGATCTCCATCCCGGCGGTCACGTCCACCGAGCGCCGGCCGTCGCACCAGACGACTCCGCCGGGAGTGACCCCTGGCAGCACCTCGATGTCGACAACGGTCGAGTCCGAGAGCACGAGCGGACGGGCGAACAGCGCATGCGCGCTCATCGGCACCAGCAGCAGGGCTGACAGCTCGGGCCAGATCACCGGCCCGTGGGCCGAGAACGCGTAGGCGGTGGAGCCGGTCGGTGTGGACACCAGGACGCCGTCGGTCGCCCAGCGGGACAGCGGTCGCCCGTCGATCCGGACCAGCACTTCCAGCATCCGCTCCCGGGCGAGCTTCTCCAGGGAGACCTCGTTCACGGCGAACGAGCGCCACACCTCCTCGCCGCCCGCTTCGGCGCGGACGATGGCGTCGATCGTCATCCGCTCCTCGACGTGGTAGTCGCCCCCGGCGATGTGCTCGATCAGAGTGGGCAGCTCGTAGGACTCCAGTTCGGCGAGGAAGCCGACATGGCCGAGGTTGACGCCCATCACCGGGATGTCCCTGGGGACGGCCCACTCGGCAGCGCGCAGGATGTTGCCGTCCCCGCCGAAGACCACCACCAGTTCTGCGGACACCGGCTCGGCCGACAGGTCGCCGAGAGCCACCCCGCCGACGAGCGGAGCGAGCCGTTCCGCGTCGTCGGCCGCGGCCAGGCAGGTGACGCCGCGCTCGGCCATGCCGGTCACGAACCGGGCTGCGGCCTCCAGGGCCGCGGGACGCCCGGGATGGATGGTGAGGGCGATCTGCCTGGGCTGGGAACTCACGGGGAAACCCTAGCCGTCGTCGCCCACAGCCAAACCTGGGCGCCGCAACTGGACGAAGTACTCCACGTTGCCGGACTCCCCCGGCAGGCAGCTCTCCGCCTGCCAGCCCGGCGTCCAGCCGAGCGCTGCGGCAGCCGCCACGACTCCGGTCACCGCCTGGGCGCGAAGCCGGGGGTCGCGGACGACGCCGCGATCGTCCAGCCCCGCCCTGCCGACCTCGAACTGCGGCTTGACCAGCAGCAACGCGTCGCCGTCCGGCCGGAGCACGGCCAGCAGGGACGGCAGCAGCAGCGTCAGCGAGATGAACGAGACGTCGGCCACGACGAGGCCGACCGGCTCACCGTCGAGGTGGTCGAGGGTGAGATCACGCAGGTTGAGCCGCTCGCGGACGTGCACGCGGGGATCCGCCCGCAGCCCTGCCACCAGCTGGCCGTGGCCGACGTCCACCGCGTAGACCTGTTCGGCGCCGCCTTCCAGCAGCACCTGGGTGAAGCCGCCGGTCGAGGCACCGGCGTCCAGCACTCGGGGTGGGACGGCGATCCGGGAGGAGGCGAGCGCGTCCGCCAGCTTGTGGGCGGCGCGGGAGACGTAGTGGTCGGCACCGGCGACCTCGAGGCGGTCGCCCGGACCGACGGGGTGGGAGGGACGACCGGCCGGCGTCCCGTTCACGCTGACCCTGCCGGCACGGACGGCTTCGGCGGCTTGCTGGCGTGAGCGGGCCAGCCCGCGGTCGACCAGGGCTCGGTCGAGCCGTCCGCTCACCTCGGGTCCGGGTCGCGCAAGGCGGTCTGAAGTGCCTCCACGACGCGGGCGAACTGCTCGGGATGCTCGCCCACGTCACCGGAGAGGTCGAGCGCGGCGAGCGCCTCGTCGATCGCCGGCACCCCGGTGGCAGGAGCCTGCGGCACCTCGTCGGAATCGCTCACGGGCACATCCTAGGCTCGCTCCACGTTCGCTCCCACCGAGAGGAGCGTCAGTCGCCGTCGAGGCCCCGGGCGGCCAGGGCGGCGCCGGTCGCCTGGGCGTGGCCGACGGCGCGGACGACGACGGGGGTGACCAGGGTGAACGGGTTCCGCTCCCGGCCGCGAGCCCGGGCGGCCATCCGGACCTCGCCGAACGCGTCCAGCAGCACGGGGACGGACCGCAGCATCAGCGCGACCGCCAGCCCCACGAGTTCCGGGTTGATCCGGACGACCCGGAGCGGCCGCAGTGCGCTGGTGAGCGCGTCCACGAGGACGGTCGCCGTCGTGGTGGCAGTGAGCAGCCGGGACGCGTAGATCGCGGTGACCAGGTTGACCGCAACGACGATTGCCAGCCCGGCCGAGCCGAGCAGCAGCTGGTAGCCGGCGAGCACCGCGGCCAGGATCCACACTCCCCACGGCATTCGGAGCGCGTAGCCGAGCGGGAGTCGCGCGACGACGAGCGCCAGCATGGACGCGACCAGCGAAGCCAGGCTCAGCCACGGGGATCCGACGGCGACCGCCGGCACGATCAGGATCACGACGATCAGGTACTTCCAGCCGACGCCCAGCCGGTGCATCGGGGAGTCGCCGGACACGTACAGGCTGAACAGCCCGCTCATCGCGACACCAGTTCGAGATAGGCGGCGATCGCCTCGGCGGGAGGGCCGTCCGCCACCACGCGACCCGCCTCCACGACGAGGACGCGCTCGGCGTCGGCAGCGAGATCGAGGTCGTGGGTGGCGAGGATGAGTTGCTGGTCGAGCGCGGCCAGCGCGGCGCGCACCTGATTGCGGTTGCGCAGATCGAGCAGGGTGGTCGGCTCGTCGGCGATCACCACGGATGGTTCAGTGGCCAGGACGGAGGTGAGCGCGACCAGTTGCCGCTCGCCTCCGGAGAGGTCGTAGACGCTCTGGTCGGCGAGGTCGGCGAGCCCGGCCCCGGCGAGCAGGCGCAGTGCCTCCCCCCGCCGCTGGCCACGGTCGCGGATCCGCTTGCGCAGGCTCAGTTCGATGTCGTCAGCCGGGGTCGCGAGGACGAGCTGCGACAACGGGTCGGTGAACACGAAGCCGACCTGGCGCCGCACCTTCACCCCGTCGCGGACGGTGTCGAGACCGTCCACCTCCACCCGTCCGGCGGTCGGGACGACGAGGCCGTTCAGCAGCCGGAGCAGCGTCGACTTGCCCGAGCCGTTGGCCCCGATCAGGGCGATCCGGCGCTCGGCGAGGTTCAGGGTGAGCGGCTCCAGGATCGTCCGGGTACGGGGCGCCGAGCCGGCCACCGGGAGGTGGACGGTGACGCCGGCACCGATGAGCCTGATCAACTCAGGCTGCGGCTACCCGCGGAGCGAGCAGCGCGGGGAATGCCTTGTGCACGGCCACGGCGATCGCCGCGGCGATCCCGGCCTTGACCAGGTCCCCGGGCCAGAAGGCGAGGTCGGTGAGCAGCGCGGTGACGAAGTTCATCCTGGCCACGATCATCAGGCCCGCGATGCCGGCTGCGTGGATCACGACCGACCCGGCCAGTCCGGCGAAGAAGAACCCGGCCGCCCGTGTGAACCCCGTCCGGGTCACCACCAGCTTCGCGACGGCGCCCGTTACCGCGGCGCCGATCGGGAAGGCCAGCAGGTAGCCGATCGAGGGCTTGGCGAGGACGCCGAGGCCGGCGGCGCCGCCCGCGAAGACCGGGAGCCCGGCGAAGCCGACCACCAGGTAGAGCAGGATGGCGAGGAAGCCGCGCCGGGGCCCGAGGATGACACCGGTCAGCATGACCGCGAGGGTCTGCAGCGTGATCGGCACCCCTGCGGGCAGAGGGATGTCCGGTGTCAGCGAGAACGCTGCTGTCAGCGCGGCGAAGACGGCGATCAGTGAGACATCGGTTGCCACCGAGTTCGGGCGGTTGTGGGCCACGGGTGCACTCCTGTTATCGAGGTCGGCCAACGATAGCCCGCGCTGGGTCGGTCACGGCACCTGATCCAGTTGGGCGAGCGCGGGGCCGGTGTCCAGGCTCGGGTCCAGCCAGGCGAGCCTCGTCGCCGCCCACAGCGCGTCCAGTTGCCGGGACGAGCCGGCCGGCGGCTCGGCGAACTCGATCCGGCCGGCGCGGGCCGCGGCGACCTCGCCCCCGCACTCGGCGCGTCCGTCCCGCAGTCGGGCCACTCGCGGTGGCTCGAGGAGGGCGCTCACATCACGTCCGATGTAGGTTGGCTGCGCCTCGGCGCTGGCTCGCACCAGGTCGTGCTTGCCGTGGGCCCCGCTGAGGACGAGCAGGGAGTCCATGCCCGCAGCGTTCGCCCCCTCGATGTCGGTGTCGAGACGGTCGCCGACGAAGATCGGGTGGGCGGCGCCGGTCCGGCGGACGGCCTCGTCGAGCATGGGACGGAACGGTTTGCCGAAGGTCACCGGCTCGCCGCCGAGTGCCGTCGCCACCACGGCGATCTGACCGCCGACCCCGGGGACCAGGCCGCGATCGGTCGGACGCGAGGCATCGTCGTTGGTCGCGTACCAGCGCGCACCGTTCTGGATCGCCAGCGTGGCCTCGTCCAGCCGCCGCCAGCTGAGATCCGGGTCGTAGCCCTGCACGACCGCGTCGGGCCGGTCGTCGGCGGAGGCGACGATCCTGAACCCGGCCTGCTCGAGCAGCCCGGCCAGGTTGGCACTGCCACAGACCAGGACCTTCGCCCCCGCGGGGAGCTCCTTGGGCAGCATGGCGGCAGCCACCTGGGCCGAGGTGAGCACGTTGCCCGGATCGGCTGCGAAGCCGAGCCCGCGGAGTTGGTCGATCACGACCTGGGCCGGGCGCGCGGCGTTGTTCGTCACGTACATGACCCGGGTGCCGCGACGCCCGACGTCGGCCAGCACCCCGGATGCGCCGGGGACGGGCTCGGGCCCCAGGTAGATCACGCCGTCAAGGTCGAAGAATGCGGCGTCGTAGCCGTCGACCAGGGCGCTCACTCGTCCTCCGGTGCAGCTTCCGGGCCGTCCGGCTCGTCGGAATCCTCGGAATCCTCGGAGTCGTCGTACTCGATCACCACGCCGCGGATCGTGGCCAGCCGGTCCTCGGCGTCGGTGTTGCCCTGGGGGTCCAGGTTCGCGGCGGCGACGAACCAGCGTTCGGCCCCGGCCACGTCGCCCGTCCGTTCCAGCAGGTCGGCATAGGCGTAGCGGAGCCGGGCACGGGACAGCTTGGTGCCACGGGTGCCGATGTCCTCGATCTCTCGCTGGAGCAGTCGGGTCGCCTCGTCCGCCTGGCCGCTGTCGGCACGGATGCCGGCCTCGACGAGCCGCAGCTCGATCTGGGTCGGAACCTCCGGACCGGACGCCAGGCCTTCGCGGACGAGCTTGAGCGCCGCCGGGTAGCGTCCCAGCGCCCGTTCACAGTCGGCCATCGCCGGCAGGTACTCGTCCGTCCCGGTCATCCGGCGGAGCGCGCGGAACTCGCTCAGCGCCTCGCCGTACTCCCCGGCGGCGTAGGCCGTCTCGCCCACCGCCTCGCGGACGATCGGCAGCCGCGGAGCGCCCTGCTTGGCCGCAACGGCATGGCGATGGGCCAACTGGGGGTCCTCGTCGATGAGCTGGCCGGCCATCAAGAGGTGCCCTCCGACCGTCTCGGCGCGCTCGGGAGACAGGCCGCGAAGCTCGGCGCGCACTCCCCGCGGAAGCAGTGTCAGGTCCAGATCGCGTGGCAGGAACGGGGGACGCGGACCCCTGCGGGCCGCATCCGACTCGTACCGGGAACCACTTGAGCGGCCGTCGTCGTATCCGGTCGATCGCGGTGACCGCGAGCTCCCCGTCCGGTCGTCCCGATTGCCCTGGGTT
>ERZ778029.3275-NODE-3275-length-10176-cov-3.818101_pt1 | contig 10176 bp, 7 predicted proteins | sample MGYA00375759_ERZ778029 | MGnify/ENA primary metagenome ERZ778029 (study PRJEB29350, sample SAMN05389819) | bioreactor metagenome | isolation source: Ammonium sulfate bioreactor | place: South Africa: University of Cape Town | collected 2014-04-04 ...
AATTGCAGTCAGCCGCCTTATCTACTCGGCTTTGTCTCGAGTGGAATTCTAGTTTGTTATTGCATCGGACGCTGATGTTGATGCTAAACTTGATTTAGATCATTTATAACTCAAAATAAATCGTAAAGATCCGCCAAAATCATTGGAAATCACAATAGATCCGTTGAACTCATGCAAAATCACCAAAACTCATGATAGACCACTGAGAAATCAATAAAATCACGCGATATATTTGTAGATTTTAATTTTGAACGATCCAATTTGGCGATTTTCTGTGTGATGCGAACTCATCTTAAATCATGAAATCACGAAATGGTTGTTATCCCCTTGTTTACTTCAAATATGCTGACTTCTTGTACTACTTCAATTTATTTAATTTTAAAACAAGAAAAAACATCATTAATAAGCTCTTAGATGTATTTTAATTAAAAATACGCACACATATGTATATATATAATTTAAATACGAATATGTTTTGTTTACATTGAAATCATAAACAGCAATATTTGCTTTTTTTAACCAATGTATCATTGCCTGCTGAATCATCTTTCCATACAGTTAAATAATGCATCGTAAAGAAATCATTTTGTATCCAGAAGAATTTATTTATTGCCATGACAGTACCATGTCGAGTTTTTTCGTCAAGTGTATCTGAACTCCATAGGACTTCAATTAATAAATGTTCTAAATAGCCTAACAAAGCATTGATATGAATGTAATCAACATTAATCGATGCTGAGCCAGCTTTGTTCGTATGCATTCGGCCGACTTGTGATAAATATTGAAGAAATGTATCGTTCCAATCACGTTGTGTCAAAACACGCTTTAAATACATGCTTAACATATCTTTACGAAATGTCATTTGGGCGGATTCTAAGGTTAGATTTCCATGTTTTTTCGGTACGAAACCTTCGAAACCTTCGTTATTAATTAGAAAATAATGTTTAGTTATATCGAATGAGAATAATTTTCGATAGACAGTATCAGCGATAACTGGTATACGTGGAAATAATATAGGAGCAAATGCATTTAGTAATGCGATATCATCCGAAGTAAAATTTAAGAATTTTGATAAATAATCAAAACGATACCGAAGATCAGCATTCAATCGAGTTTCGTCGATATGTTCGGACATTCTGTAATAAAAAGAGAAAACAAATTTACATAGCTGTCTATAGATAACGAGACAGACAATGATATTTTATTCTGATTTCTTTCCCTAGTTGTCTGGGTGTGTGTGCGTGTTTTTTTGTGCGCTGTTGGAACTCGTCAGAGAGAGAAAAAAAATAGAACCGAAGGAAAAAAGAATAGAACAATACATTTAGTTTTCTATTCATTTCTGTCCTAAGTAAATAATACGGGTGGAAGATAAAATATATATCTATGAAAAGAGTAAGAGAGAAATGTGTTTTTGCTTGAGGATTTCCGTCTGAACAATGTCGATGGCATTATTCAAGCGATAAATTATATAGGTTTGTTTTAATTCAAAGTGGAAAAGAGACACAAAAAAAATGATTAATACCAACTGTTAAGGAAAGAATGTAGAAAACTTCATCAAATATTTATCTAGGATAGTAGAAGCTCGAAGAAGAAGAAGAATTTATTCAAGTTTTTATTTGTCTTTCTCATTGTAATAAAATTCCGAACAGGTAAAGAACGTTCAACCTTTTCCATTCGTAAGAAAATTTACCGTTTGCTAAATTAATAACTAATTTATTTCCTGAATGATACCTTAGGAAGAAAGAAAGAAAGAAAGGAGAAAAAAAAAGTTTCCTAGTTTTCTTCTTATTAGCTATCTTATCAATGGTAATAAAAGAAAAGTTTGGCTGATTTTTCCTCGTTCTACTGTTTAAAATAAAACAAAATTATCTCGACATTATTCATTGACAGATTGTTAGATTTTTATTTTATTCAACAAGGATTTTTTGTTCATTCTCTTGAACTTTCTCTCGTTTATCATCGATTGAAGAGATCCTTGTTGTGAAATAATAATGAGAACATGTTTTAAGAAGTCAAATATTTACCTGGCGTACATCTACGGACTCAAATTAATTAAATGCGAACAAATCTTCTGTCAACTTACAGTTTTGATTAGTAAAGAAAAAACGAAGCTACTTTTCTTTTCTCTATTCAATGTACTGTGGATTTTCTTGTTGTTAATCTAAGGAGAAAAGAAAAAAGAGAAGAAGATTATACTAGGCGACGTATCTACGTTGTTGTTATTTTTTAATCAAGATAAGATTTCACAGTATTAACATTTTGCCGTTACGCTTTTATTCACAGATGAATCAAGGACAAAAAATGAGAAACCGAAAATCAATATCTAATCGATTTCGTTCGACAGTCACTTACATCAATTATGTACTGTCGAGGAATGTTTTTTTTCTAGCACGAACCAATCAATTTGATACAGAAATGTCAGTCAGTCAGCTCAGCTAAAGAAATAAACAAAGAGAGAGAGAGAGACAAGAAAAAAACGGCATGTGAAACAAATTCCACTAGTCTTATATAAACAAGACAAAGAAAATACGAAGGGCATCGACGAGCAGTAATTATTCAAATTAAACAACAAAGACATCGAAGTTTGAATAGATGATGACAAGGACAATTGCGAATGTTTTCCAAAATATCTCAAAATAATTTGTTTTGTGTGTCTGTCTATGTTTTTTTTTTATTGAGGACAATTTAGCTGGAAGTTCATTGGGACCAAACCAGTTGTATATTACGTCTTGCAGTAAAATTACTTTGATTCTTTCCAAACGAAGTTATTATTAGACTTGAACTCATCAAGGATTAGGCTTGAAGTGCAAACGGAAATCGAGATTTTTCTTCGTGTCAAATCTGCTCTACTTTTATATGCATTATCTAACTGAAATGTACAGAGTTCTTAGTTAATTAAAGTTACATTTCTAATGCATGACATAGAAGACAGGTATAAGAAAAAGAATTTTCCTTTTGATCACGAAGAAAACGAAGAGGAAGGAAACAATATTTAATAAAAACTGTCTCGTTCAAATAGAATATTTCATTTGAAGATCGAACGAGACATACTCATGAGAAATAGCACAGACAAAATAGATCATGTCGATGTAGTCCTTTTGATATCAAAATTTTCTAAATAAACGTCTGGAAAAACTCCACATGTCATTAGGAACATAGTGTTTGACATTATTCGACAAGGTGTGTCGTCTTGCCAAAGAACATCATATTCTGAAAACAATTATTCTATCTTCAATTGACTTTAAAGAAAAGATTCATTAAACCGTTCAACTCGTACGTTAATCATGCGTATATTGTCAATGATGACTTAGACTCTAGAAGACTAGGAGACATACAATTCTACCGTAATTAAAAGTTGGAAATTCAAACGTAATAATAGACAAAATAATTGTTCGCCATATAATTAATGAAGAAATTCAGAAGAATAGAAAAATATATTTCGATCGAAATTCTAGAAGAAGAAAAAACGGCTTGATACATCCAGGGAAAAATTAAACGGAAGGAAAATTATGAACTCTAGGGAACTAACAGAAATGTCAATAGAATATTAGATGCGATATTTAAGTAAAGGAAAATTTTTGAAGTTCATTTACTTTTACAATATGCAAAGGTTATTTTCAATTAGCTAAACTCATAGATTAATCGAGGACAAAACTATGTGTGTTTTTTGTTAGGAATTTCGAAAATCCCAGATATATTTGGAGCTTTTTTCTTTTGTGTTGCGCTACTCTTACAACTTAATGGATTAACAAATAAGAGACTAATGTTTTTTTGTCTTTTTCATCTTATCTACTATAATGAAATGAGTCTTGGACTCTTTCATACTATTCTGTATGTGACATCGTAGTAGAATATGAAAACAGATCCTATCTATGAGAGAAATCATTCAAGTTTGTGATTGAAGAAAGACAAAACAACGTAAATTGGTTGTTTATTATGTATAAGAAGGAATGATAGATAATCAAAAAAAAATTGATATAGATGTTCAGTTAATTAAACAACAACATCCCGCGTCCTTTTCGAGTTTATCCGATAAACTTGATGATAGATTCTTTTTTTCTGTTGGAATAAAATGCATCGTAAAAAAATCATTTTGAATCCAGAAGAATTTGTTAATAGCCAATATTGTTGATTGACGAGTTTTCTCTTCAAGATTTTCAACTTTCCATAGAACTTCAATGAGTGCATGTTCTAAATAGCCTAGTAAAGCATTGATATGAACGTAATCGACATTAATCGACGCTGAACCAGCTTGATTCGTATGCATTTGACCAACTTGTGATAAATATTGAAGAAATGTATCGTTCCAATCCGATTGTGTCAGAACACGTTTTAAATACATACTTAACATATCTTTACGAAATACCATTTGGGCGGATTCTAAGGTCACACTTGGTTCTTGATGAGGACAGAATTTATCAAAACCTTGATTTCGTACGAGAAAATATTGTTTAGTTATATCGAATGAGAATAATTTTCGATAGACAGTATCAGCGATAACTGGTATACATGGAAATAATATAGGAGCAAATGCATTTAGTAATACGATATCATCCGATGTAAAATTTAAGAATTTTGATAAATAATCAAAACGATAACGAATACTTGTTTGAATAAGATTATTGTCAATATGTTCACTCATGAGAAACGTAGATACACTAAAACGATATAATATGATCGTCAATGTTTATGCGTTTTTTCCATTTGTCTGATTATAACTACATTCATATTTATTTCTCCTACTCTCTATCTATTCTATTTCTATCATCGCTTCCTTTCTATCATTTGTTTTGTGTTAAAAATATATTTCTTAGCTTTTTTTTCTTCTCTTATCATCTTCAGTTCCATTTTTTTTGTTTTCTGAGATTAGAACAAGCCAATCTTGAAAAGACGGATTAATCCCATTTGACATTTGGCATAACATTATCGTTACTCCTCGTTTTTTGTGTAAACATTCAGCATGTGATAATAAGAAACATTGGAATGTCTTAGTTTTTTTTTATCTTTGATTCTAATTTCCGTAAAAGAATAGTATCGTTTCCTGCTTATTAAATGAAATAATAATCACATACTCGAAAGCTTGAGTAGGAAATGAAATGAAAAGAAAAAGTAGAGATAAAAACCAATGGTGACGAAAAAAAAGAAGAAACGTAGTAGAATGTCTTCTGACAAGATCACAAGATTCTATTAGACTGAGTCATTGTTATAGAACAAAATCAAACAGAGTTCAATTGTAATGTTTGTTTTTCCGGGATGATTGTCTAGTCTATCGTGCTTTGTTCATGTGATAATAATTTTTCATTGTTTTTCTTTTGTAAAATCTAATCGAAACAAATTTATATTTGGCATTTGTCTCATAATAGTTTATTCTCACTCAGTGATTTCTGCGCATGACTTTGCTGATGTGAAATATTAAATAGATAAAAAGGTAGGTCGATAGCTAGATTGATAGTTCAAGGGCATATTTTCTTAATTAACATTTTCAATTAAGAACTACTCTATCAAACATTTATGTAGAAAAGGAAACAAGACGGGAATATTGAAATAAATCAAAAATGAACCGAGGAAGAAAAACATCGATTTAGCATAGAACATTGTTTTGAATTTTTAAATCTACGTAAAACGTGACATTTCTTTTTTGCTTGTCGTGTCTTTGAGGGTATGAATCTATGATTAAAAGATTTTCTGACTTTGGAGTAAAAGTCAGATTTTTATAAAGAAAATAAAGTCTTATCATACTGGTACTTATAATTAATTCATTTAGGTTAGTTATACAAAAAAAGCATCTCATTCATATATAAAGCCTATAGGGAATATTTAAATAGAGAGAATTACATTAAAAGTAACAACGGGCAGATGTCTGAAATAACTCTCATTTTATGTCCCTTAAAATATCCTGTTCGTGTTCTGTTGAATAAAAAGAAGCATTTTTTAATTGTGCTATTGATAGTATGCAAATGCACTAAAATTGATATTTGAAAAGAATAAAATTCAAAGTTCAATTTTAATGAATATAATCAGGATTCTAATTGATAGAATAACCAAAACGAGGCGCGGCAATATGAAACAATTTCAATCGAACTCAAAGACTCTTCCTTTAAATGTTTTCTTTAAGTACATCTCAAGTTGCCTTCATTTGATACCATAGATAATTTAATAAACGAAATAGTTTTCCGATTAGTTTTTTTAGAATAAAGAAAGAAAGAAAAGAAAATGATTACAGACGAGCCTTTTCTTTATTCTTTTTCCCTATTTACAAAAAAAAATATTCGATTGATGTTTCAAGTACGCGGAAATTCTTGTTTCTTTTTTTTCTTCTATTCTTTGGATTTTTGCCAACAACAGAATGATTTGTTTGATATCGATGAAATTTGTTTCGGAATAATTTTGTCTTTCACCGAGATTAAATAGTGCATCGAGAAAAAATCATTTTGAATCCAAAAAAATTTATTCAAACCCATTAGAATGCCACGTTTGGTTTGTTCATCAATGGTATCCGTATTGCACAATATATCAATAAGTAAATGTTCTAAATAACCTAACAACGCATTGATATGCATATAATCGACATTGATTGATGCTGAGCCGGCTTGATCCGTATGCATTTTGCCTATTTGAGAAAGATATTGCAGAAATGAATCGTTCCAATCTGATTGTGTCAAAACACGTTTTAAATACATGCTTAACATATCTTTTCGTAGTTCGATTTGAGGCGATTCTAACGTAATTCCTTGTGTTTTATTTGCAAGACAACCTTCGAAACCATCGTTGCGAAAAAGAAAATATTGTTTAGTTATATCGAATGAGAATAATTTTCGATAGACAGTATCAGCAATAACAGGTATAAGTGGAAAAACGATGGGTGCAAATGTATTTAACATTGCAATATCATCAGATGTAAAATTTAAGAATTTCGATAAATAACCAAAACGATAACGAAGATCTGTATGAATTCGATTTCCATCGACATGTTCGGCCATAGTTAAAATACTAGAAAATGCACTAGAAGAAACTGTTATATGCAAGAACTAGTTACGTTTTCTCTCGAGAGATTTTGTTGCCCGTTTTTTTTCTCTCTGTTTCTCAACTTTTTTGCATTCCTTTTATATGCTAAATAGAAAGAAAAACGAGGAATGCCTCATTAAAAATAGTTCTATTTGACTATGAGGCATTTCGAATGTTTTCCCACTGAGTAAAATATATCAATCAGCTTGATAGAATTCATTGACATTTTCGTATGAATATATAAATTACTTTTTATTTTTCCTTCTGTGAAAAAAAACGTAGGACAAAACACTATAGATTAACTAACGATTAATCATATTAAATCGATGTACCTATGTTCAAATTATACAAAAGTACCCAAATTGAAATAGATATCCAGAAAAATTAATTAACGATTTCTATGCGACAGAAATGAGGAAGTTCTCTTATAATAGGAATTTATTCATAAGTAGATAATGACTTCATATTATATCTAGTAGATATCACAAAATGAAATACAATTCATAGTCAAATTACATTCAGCCTAGAAACATTTTTCTCCTTTCGACATATGTAAATAATCTGACGTAAATATGCTTGTGATCGTCATCAGACAGACTGTCAAAAAAAATATGAAATATTATTAATGATTATTTATTCAGCAACATTGACAGAAAACAGATCGAGATCAATAAACAAAAAACAAGAAGATATTGTTTAATTTCAGTAATAAGATACGTGATCGAGTGCGTAGACAAGCATCATCAAGGACTTAACAAGAACTAGACGGAAAAGAAGATAAGTTTCTTCTTTTTTTTTTCTACAAAGTTATGCCTACAATTATTTCGATCTTTGTTTGTAATTAAAAAACAAATATACCACTCTGTATAATCATTTGTTTCTGTCTGTCTCTCATGTTGGATAAGCGTTTTGTTTATTTGTTTTTTTTTCTTTTTATTATTATTATACATGAAAATCGAGACGAATAGGATATATGTAGGTTGATTAAATGTGAACAACTAATGAAAACAACATTTAGTAAAATGACAAATTGGAACTGTTGATGATAGTTTCGCTTTGTATGGCGATATATAATGATACGTAAAGAAATCATTCTGAATACAGAAAAGTTTACCAATCGTTTTCACGATGTCGAATTTGTTTTTCATTTCAATTTGATCGGAATTCCAAAGGAAATTCGTAAGAGAATTTTGAATAAATGTCAACAATAAATTAATATGAGTATAGTCGACATTAATTGATGTTGAACCGCCATTGACCGTATGCATTTCAGCGACACGAGATAAATACGTAAGAAAAGTCTCATCCCATTGTGTTTGCATGAGAACTCGCTGAAAGTAGACACTTAACATGTCCTTTCGATAACTTGTCTGAACAGCTAATAAACTGCATTTTGGATTTTTTGTTTGATAAGTTTGAAAACCATCATGACGAATAAGAAAATAATTTCGTGTAATATCGAATGAATAGAGTTTGGCATAGATTTGTTCGACAATCGAAGGTAAAACGGGCAAAAGAATCGGTGCAAGTGAATTGAGTATTCGAACATCCTGTTGAGTGAAATCGAGGTATTTCGAAAGATATTCGAAACGATAGCGAAGATCACTACGGATGCGATTCTCATCAATGTGTTCACCCATTTGTGTTTTGTCAAAATGAAAGGATATGTCACTTTCTTTTCTTCTTCTTAAGCAATATTCTTGATAAATTAATAAGACTAACTTCAAAAAGCTAATTTTCTATTTTTTTTCTTAAACAAAAAGGCATATTTGTCATCATAAAAGCTATAAGTGGCATTAGTCTGGATAAGAAGTCATGCTTTCTAGAAAATCTATTTTCAAGAAAAAACATCTTGTGTAGACTATACGTCAAAAAGGAGAATTATTCGTATTTATTAAAAATAAAACAAACAACATATAATTTTCACTAGAGATTTTAAGCTTAAGCTGGATTACGTAAATTTATTATCCGTAGTACGAGAGTTTTATCTTAATGTAACATGTCTGGTTAACTAACTTTTTCAAGATTTGTTTTTTCATTAGGAAAGTGCAAAAATATATTTATTTGGAAATCTTTAATTTTAAAGATGAAATTTAACCAACTGACGTGTGTCAATAACTAAGAATATGTATTGCAGCTGACGAATCTATTTCAGCTCTTTTCTTTGAGTTAAAAATAGAAAAAGAAGTTCTTTGAGTTTAATTTAAATTGTGAATAGTCAGTAGAAAGATTCCGTCAAAAATTTCCTGTATTCATCGTTCTTTTTTTTCTCTAATATTAGTATCGAATAAGTAGAGTAATGAAATTTATTCAAAAAAGAAACATTTCGATGTTTTCTCTGAATGAGTGCCGTTGGCAACGGCAGGTTCAATCGATGATTTACCATAGTGCATTGTAAAGAAATTATTTTGTATCCAAAAGAATTTATTTATTGCTTTGATAGCAGCTCGTCGTTTTTTCACATCGATTTCGTCTTGATTCAAAATTGTATCGATAATCGAATGTTCGAGATAGCCAAGTAACATATTTATATGTATATAATCGACATTAATCGATCGAAAATTTCGTTTATTTCCATGTAATTCACCGACTGATGATAGAAATTGAAGGAATGTATCGTTCCATTCTGTTTGAATGAGAATACTTTTTAAATAAACACTTAACATATCCTTTCGAAATTCGGTTTGCGCCGACATTGCATGAGTATCTTTATCATGTGAACATGCAAAGCTTTCGAAATCTTGATTACGAAGAATAAAATATTGTTTGGTTATATCGAATGAATACAATTTCTTGTAAACAGTTTCGACAATTGATTGAATATGTGGAAATAAGACTGGTGCAAATGAATTCAATGTATGAATATCTTCGGATGTAAAATTCAAAAATTTTGATAGATAATCGAAACGATAACGAAGATTGCTATTCAATAATGCTTTATCGATATGTTCGGCCATCGTTCACTTGTTGAATAGAAATCTTCGAAAGAATAAAAACAAAATTTTCTTTGAGTCAGATTTTTTTTTATTTCAAAAGTTAGTAGAAAATTTTCTTCTTTCTTCTTTTGTTCGCTTCAAGTCAAGTTGATGTTTATTGATTTAGTCACGCAATAGAACGGAAGTCACGAATGAAACAAAGACAATGAATAGATTTCCGTAGTAAAAAAAAAGG
>ERZ778029.3279-NODE-3279-length-10174-cov-4.097440_pt1 | contig 10174 bp, 6 predicted proteins | sample MGYA00375759_ERZ778029 | MGnify/ENA primary metagenome ERZ778029 (study PRJEB29350, sample SAMN05389819) | bioreactor metagenome | isolation source: Ammonium sulfate bioreactor | place: South Africa: University of Cape Town | collected 2014-04-04 ...
TCCTGGGTGGACTGGAACCCCGAGCACCAGTGGACCGGCCAACTGGAACTCACCCGGACGCTGATCGGCCTGCGTGCCGAGCACCCGCTGCTCCGTCCGGACGCGTGGCGCCGCTCGACAGAACTCCACGACCAGACCGGACGCCGGCTGGGCCGCGAGTCGGTGGCCTGGTTCAACGAGTCCGGCCTGGAGATGACGATCCCGAACTGGCACGACCCGGGCAGGCGCCTCCTCGGCCTGTACCTCAGCGATGCCGAGGAGGCGTTCCTGATCTACGTGCACTCCGGCGAGGCACCGGTCGAGGTGTCGCTTCCGGGCGCGCCGTGGGCGACCAGCTACCAGGTGGTGGCCCACACCGGCGAGGACCACGAGCTGCCCCGCAAGCAGCTGCCGGCCGACGCGACGGTGAGCCTGCCGGGACGGACCGTCGCCGTCCTCGCCGCGAAGGTGCGCACCAGCGCCATCCCGGTACCGGTGTCGCCCGAGACGCCGGTCTCCCCGGAGACGCCGGACGCCGGCGGCGACCTGCCGTCCTGAGGTCGCCCGCCTGCGCGACCCACAATGGGGACCGTTCGGGTGCGGTTCACCCGACCGTCCGGCCAAACCCGTTGTCCTACCCACAAAGCCGGACGCTGAAGCTCCGGGAGAGTCCCGCGCCGCCGGACGGCGACAACGTCTCCGCATCGAGGGCGTTTCCGGCTAGGTTGGGCCCCGTGAGCGCGAATCAACGTCCACGGAGGACGCCGGCCAAGACTCCCCGCCAGGGCGCGACGGCCCAGAAGGCGTCCCCGGCGCCGCGACCCACCCCGCCCACAGTGGACGCGGACACCGTCTCCACGCCGGCTCGGCCACCCCTCGACCTCCAGCCTCCAACGCCTGTCGTCCGCGGCTTCGGCCGGATCCCGGTGAGGGGGGTCAGCCCGGTGATCGAGGGCGGCGCCTACGCCGCGAAGGCCGTTGTCGGCGAGCTGATCCCGATCCGGGCGAAGGTGTTCCGCGAGGGCCACGACGCGGTCAACGCCTCGGTGATCCTCACCTCCCCCGACGGCCGCGAGGAACGCGTCGACATGACCCCGCTGGAGCCCCGCGGCCTGGACCCGTGGGAGGCCTGGGTCCGTCCGGACGCCCCGGGCGCCTGGACGTTCCGGGTCGAGGGCTGGTCGGATCCCTGGGCCACGTGGCTGCACAACGCCGAGGCCAAACTGCCGGCCGGCGTCGACATCGAACTGGTCTGCCTGGAGGGACGCGCGCTCCTCGAACGCACCGCCTCCGCCGCGCAGGACGCCGGCGATCCCGTCCAGGCGTCCGTGCTGCGGGCCACGGCGATGCTGCTGATCCCCGAACGGCCCGCCGCCGACCTGTTGGAGGTCGCCACCGCCCACGGCATCGCCGACGCCATGAAGCGCTTCGGCCCCCGAGAGCTGGTCACGCCCACCGCCGACTTCCCGCTGTTCGTCGACCGGAAGCGGGCGCTGTTCGCCAGCTGGTACGAGTTCTTCCCCCGATCGCAGGGTGCCACCTACGACCCGAAGACGAAGACCTGGACGTCCGGGACCTTCGACACCTCCCAGGAGCGGCTGGCCGAGGTCGCCGCCATGGGCTTCGACGTGGTCTACCTGCCGCCGATCCACCCGATCGGCACGTCGTTCCGCAAGGGCCGCAACAACACCCTCGACCCCGCGCCGGGTGATCCGGGCTCGCCCTGGGCGATCGGCGGCAAACAGGGGGGCCACGACGCCGTGCATCCCGACCTCGGCGACTTCGCCGCGTTCGACCGCTTCGTCGCCCGCGCCACCGAGCTCGGCCTCGAGGTGGCGCTCGACTTCGCGTTGCAGGCCTCGCCCGACCACCCGTGGGTCCGCGAGCACCCGGAGTGGTTCACCACCCGGCTGGACGGCACCATCGCCTACGCGGAGAACCCGCCGAAGAAGTACCAGGACATCTACCCGATCAACTTCGACAACGACCCGGACGGCATCTACCACGAGGCGCTTCGGGTGCTGAAGCTGTGGATCTCCCACGGCGTGAAGATCTTCCGGGTGGACAACCCGCACACCAAGCCGGTGCAGTTCTGGGCCTGGCTGATGCGGCAGGTCCGCGAGTTCGACCCGGACGTGCTGTTCTTCGCCGAGGCGTTCACCACGCCGGAGATGATGCGGGCCCTGGGAAAGGTCGGCTTCCACTCCAGCTACACCTACTTCACCTGGCGCAACACCCAGTCCGAGCTGGCCGAGTACCTGACCGAGCTCAGCACCGAGACCGACGCCTACTACCGGCCGAACTTCTTCGTCAACACCCCCGACATCAACCCGTTCTTCCTGCAGTCGGGCAACCCGGCGGCGTTCGCGATCCGGGCCGTGCTGGCCGCGACCCTGTCGCCGGCATGGGGGGTGTACTCGGGCTTCGAGCTGTTCGAGCACCAGCCCCTTGCGCCCGGACGGGAGGAGTACCTGAACTCCGAGAAGTTCGAGTACCGTCCCCGCGACTACTCCGCGGAGCCCAACCTGAACGTGCTGATCGGCCGGCTCAACGCGATCCGCCGCGCGCACCCCGCCCTGCAGCAGCTGCGGCAACTCCGCTTCCTCGACGTCCTGTCCGACCAGCTCCTCGCCTTCGCGAAGACCGACGGCGACGACACGGTGATCGTGATCTGCAGCCTCAACCCCGACCAGACCGTCGAGGACGAGGTGGCCCTCGACCTGCCCGCCCTCGGCATCGACTCCGGCGCGGTCGCCCTCCGCGACGAGCTCACCGGCGCCACCTTCACCTGGGGGGAGCGCAACTTCGTCCGGCTGAGCCCGGCCAACCCCGCCCACATCCTGCACGTGCTGTGATGCGCATCGAACAGGCCTGGCTCCAGACGCTTCCCGCCCAGCGCTGGTTCGCCGGCAAGGGACGGGAACTGGCCGGCGTCGACGTGCACCCCGGCCCCTGGTTCGCCGGCTCGGGGCCCCGGCTCGCCGTTCGTCCCGAGACCGTCGTGGCCCGCTATGCCGACGGGTCGCGGGAGGCCTACCAGGCGGTCTCGGCGTACCGCCCGCAGGCAGCGGACGCGGCAGCGCCCGGCCCGGTCGTGGAGCTCGACGACCGGCCAACGGCCCTGCTCGTCGACGCGACGCTCGACCCGGAGGCGTTCGGGCTGGTCCTGGACGCGCTGGAGCTCGGACCGGAGGTTGCCCGCGGCGAGATCACCCCGTTCCCGGCGGAGCAGAGCAACTCCAGCGTCCGGATCGGCACCGGTGCCCTGTTCAAGCTGTTCCGCCGGCCCGACGGCCCCAATCGTGAGGCGGAACTGCTGGCGGCGCTTCGGGACAGCGGCGTGACGCCCAGGCTGTACGCCACCGCCACCACCCCCGACGGCACCACCTGGGCCATCGTGATGGAGTTCGTCGACTCGACCGGGGACGGCTGGAAGCTCGCCACCCGGGCCTGCGCCGCAGGCCAGGACTTCCGCGGTCCGGCCGCAGACCTCGGCCACGCGCTGCGCAACGTCCACACCCTGCTCCAGGACGCGTTCGGCACCACCGTCCGGCCGGGCGCCGAGATCGCGGACGGCATGCTCGCCCGGCTGGACCAGGTGGCGGCCGAGGCGCCCGAGGTGGCCGCGCTGGCCGACCGGATCCGTCCGCTGTACGAGGCGCTGCGCGACGAGCAGCTGGACTGCCAGCAGTTGCACGGCGACTTCCACCTCGGCCAGGTGTTGCAGCGACGCGACCCGTCCGGGTGGGTGCTGATCGACTTCGAGGGCGAACCCCTGAAGACCCCAGCCGAGCGCCGTGAGCCGGACTCGGTGTGGCGGGACGTGGCCGGTGCGCTGCGGAGCTTCGACTACGCCAGGAGCGCGCATCCCGACCCGGCCGGTGCGGCTGCCCGGGCCTGGAGCGCCGCGGCGCGTTCCGCATTCCTCGACGGCTACCTCGCCGGCGGGGAGGTGCCGCGGGCGACCCTCGCGGGGTACCTGATCGACAAGGCGGTCTACGAGGTCCGCTACGAGCTGCGCAACCGCCCCGACTGGGTTGGCATCCCGGTGGGGGCAATCGTCGACGAACTGGACGGCGTCCTGGACGCCCCCGAACCTGAGGAGCACTGAGATGGCACACGATCCTGCGGGCGGTCTGACCGGATGGGAGCTGGAGGGCTTCCACAACGGTGGCGACACCGAGTGCTGGCGGCGGCTCGGCGCGCACCAGGTGACCGTCCACGACGACGAGCGCGGCGAGCTCCACGGCACCCGCTTCGCCGTCTGGGCGCCCAATGCCCGCGAGGTCAGGCTGAATGCCGACTTCAACTGGTGGACCGGCGACGCGATGCAGCTCGTCCCGGGTTCGGGGATCTGGGCGCTGTTCGTCGAGAACGTCGGCGATGGCGCCCTCTACAAGTTCAACATCCTCGGCGCCGACGGCGTGTGGCGGGAGAAGGTCGACCCGATGGCCTTCTTCGCCGAACAGGCACCGGCGAACTCCTCCATCGTCTACAGCAGCAGGTTCGCCTGGGGCGACGCCGAGTGGATCGCCAGGCGCGCGGCCGCGCAACCGCACGCCGAGCCGATGAGCATCTACGAGGTGCGCCGGGGGTCGTGGCGCAAGGGCAAGACCTACCTCGAACTGGCAGACGAGCTCGTCGAGTACGTCACCTGGCAGGGCTTCACCCATGTGGAGTTCATGCCGGTCACCGAGCACCCGTTCGAGCCGAGCTGGGGCTACCAGGTGACGAACTACTTCGCCCCGCAGTCGCGGCTGGGCCGTCCCGACGAGTTCCGTTACCTCGTCGACCGGCTGCACCAGGCCGGCATCGGCGTCATCCTCGACTGGGTGCCCGGCCACTTCCCCAAGGACGAGTGGGCACTGGGCCGCTTCGACGGGACGGCGCTGTACGAGCACGCCGACCCCCGCCAGGGCGAGCACAAGGACTGGGGCACCTACATCTTCAACTACGGCCGCAACGAGGTGAAGTCGTTCCTGGTCTCGAACGCGTTGTACTGGGTGACCGAGTTCCACGTCGACGCGCTCCGGGTGGACGCGGTCGCCTCCATGCTTTACCTCGACTATTCCCGCGAGCCCGGCGAATGGGTGCCGAACATCTACGGCGGCAACGAGAACCTGGAGGCGATCGACTTCCTGCGCTACGTCAACAAGCACCTGTACGAGCGCGTCCCCGGCGTGGTGATGATCGCCGAGGAGTCGACGAGCTTCGGCGGCGTCACCCGTCCCGTGCACTCGGGCGGGCTGGGCTTCGGGTTCAAGTGGAACATGGGCTGGATGAACGACTCGCTGCACTATCTGGGCGAGGATCCGGTGAACCGCCAGTACCACCACAACGAGATGACGTTCGCCATGGTCTATGCCTACAGCGAGAACTTCATCCTGCCGATCTCCCACGACGAGGTGGTCCACGGCAAGGGCTCGATGATCAACAAGGTGCCGCAGGACACCTGGCGGCAGTTCGCGACCCTGCGGGCGTTCTACTCGTTCATGTGGGCGTTCCCGGGCAAGAAGCTCGTCTTCATGGGCTGCGAGTTCGGCCAGCGCAGCGAGTTCAACGAGGCCGTCAGCCTGGAGTGGTGGGTCTCGGACCTGTGGGGGCACCACGGCCTGCAGCGGATGTTCGTCGACCTGAACAGCCTCTACCGGGAGCATCCGGCCTTGTGGCAGCTCGACTCCGCGCCGGAGGGGTTCCGCTGGATCAACGCGGACGACGCGGGGGCGAACACCTACTCCTGGGTCCGCTCCGACCGGGACGGGCAGCAGGTGGCGGCGGTGGTCAACTTCTCCGCAGAGCCGTGGACGAGCTACCGGATCGGCCTGCCCACCTCAGGCGTCTGGACGGAGATCTTCAACTCCGACTCCGGCGTCTACGACGGGACGGACAACTTCGGCAACCTCGGCCGGGTGGTCGCCGAGGACGAACCGTGGAACGGTTTCCCGGCGAGCGCCACGGTGGTGGTCCCGCCACTGGGAGCGGTCTACCTGCGCCACGAGCCGGACGCGTCTTGATCCGGGAGCACCTGCCCTTCACGACGTCGGACGGCTCGGCCCGGATCGATTTCGCGGGCACGGACTCCGAGCAGCGCTACGACCTGTTGCTGACCACGACCCGAAGGCTGGCGTTCACCGATCCGTCCGTGCGCCGGGTGGAGGTGGACGTGTGCACCGACGACACGCCGCGCCGCCGGGCGCTGCACCGGGCCGGGTTCCGGCTCGAGGGCATCGCCCGGTCGGCAGCGCTCGGTCCGGGCGGCCCGCTGGACATCGCCCGCTACGCCCTGCTCCGCGACGACGTCACCGACGGCCGGGTCGGGTTCACCGCGGTGATGAACACCGTCACCGCCCGCAAGCGGGTGATCGCCCACCTGCTCGTGACCCAGCCGGACGGACGGGTGTGCGTCCTGGAGACCACCTTCAAACCGGATTTCGAGCTGCCCGGCGGCATCCTGGAGACCGGCGAGAGCCCGCGTGCCGGGCTGATCCGGGAGGTGCGCGAGGAGTTGTCCGCCGACCTGGCCGTCGGCCGGCTCCTCGTTGTCGACTGGCTGGCTCCCTATCTGGGCTGGGAGGACGCCGTGGAGCTCATCTTCGAAGGTGGTGACCTGCACTCGCCGGAGTTGCTCCGTCCCGACCTGAAGGAGATCCGGGCCGTCCACTGGTTGGCTCCGGCCGACGCCATCGCGACCATGGCTCCGTTCGCGCAGGGCCGCCTGGGTGCCGCCCTGTCGGCCCGAGCCGAGCGCACCACCTGGTACCTGGAAGCCGGCGCCCGAGTCTCCTGACCACGTCCCCGAGCCCCCGGTCCCCGTCCCCAACCGCCGAGTCGTCAGAATTACTGCTGGCTCTTCGCCATTGAGAGGCTGCCACGTCGGGCGGAAAGCTTGGCTCTTCCGGGTATTGTTTGGCTGAGGCTAACTAATGGCTACCGTCACGACCACCGATCAGCACGCGGACGCAGCACCTCCCGTCCGTCGCTTCGGCGTGCTGATCGCGGTCTACCTGCTCGGCATCTTCATGGGCGCGATCGACACCGGTATCGTCACCCCGGCCCGGACGATCATCCAGAACGACCTCGGTGTGGACGACTCCACCGGTGTGTGGCTGCTGACGATCTACACCCTCGCCTACGCGGCGTCCATCCCGGTGATGGGCAAGCTCGCCGACCGGTACGGACGCAAGCCGATCTACCTGGTCAGCATCACCCTGTTCGGACTCGGCTCGCTGCTGTGCGGCCTGTCCTCCGACGTCGGCAGCTTCGGCTTCCTGATCATGGCCCGCGCCATCCAGGCCATCGGTGGCGGCGGCATCGTGCCGATCGCGACCGCGGAGTTCGGCACCTCCGTCCCGGTCGAGAAGCGGGGCATGGCGCTCGGCCTGGTCGGCGGCGTGTACGGGGTGGCGAACATCTTCGGCGCGAGCGCCGGCAGCCTGATCCTCGACATCTTCGGCACCCACAACTGGCAGTTCATCTTCTACGTCAACGTGCCGATCTCGCTGGTGATCATCGGGCTCGGGCTCGCGTTCCTGCCCAACCGCAAGGCCGAACGGACCTCGAAGATCGATCTGTTCGGCATCACCGTGCTGGTGGCGATGATCCTTAGCCTGCTGTACGGACTGCGGAACCTCGACTTCTTCGACCTCGGCACGAGCATCACCAGCGTGGACGTCTACCCGTTCCTGCTGGCCGTCCTCGTGCTGCTCCCGGTCCTGATCATCGCCGAGCGCCGGGCCGAGGACCCGGTGCTGAACCTGACCTACTTCACCCGGCCGGCGATCCTGACCACGCTGGGACTGGCGTTCTTCTCGGGCGTGATCCTGATGGGCGTGGTCTTCGTCCCGCAGTTCGCCGAGAACGCTCTGCGGATTCCGACCGGCAACGGCGGCTACTTCGTCATCGTCCTCGGTCTGGCCTCCGGGATCGGGGCCCCGCTGTCGGGCACCTTCACCGATCGGTTCGGCCCCCGGGTCGTGCTGGCGTTCGGGGTGGTCGTGTCTGTGATCGCGTCCCTCGTCGGCGTGCTGTGGGCCATCCCCCACCCGTCCTGGACGAGCGTGCTGACCACTCTGGCCCTGATGGGTCTTGGCCTGGGTTTCACGATCGGCTCGCCGCTGAACTACATGATGCTGGACCACACGCGTCCTGAGGAGGCGAACTCGGCGCTGGCGACGCTGTCGCTGGTCCGGTCGATCGGCACCACGCTGGCCCCGGCGCTGCTGGTCGGCTTCCTCGCCCACGCCGGGACGGAACTGCCGGACGCCCTCACCGCCCAGCTGCCCACCCAGATCAAGGCGCCCACGCTCCCCTACGCCGCCGAACTGCAGGCCAAGTTCGCCGAGCTGAAGAAGGACGAACACCTCGCCGACAAGCTCAAGGACGTCACCTTCCCCGACCTGGCCAGCAAGACCACCATCAACATCGACACCGCCTCCGGCAACGGCGAGGCCCTGCCCGACGACCTGCTTGAGCTGCTCAAGACCGCAGACGTCACCAACATCGTCGAACGCACCAAGCAGGTCGCCACCTACCAGTTCGCCAAGCAGACGCCGTCGGTCATCGCGGACATCACCAACGGGGTCGACACCGGCCTGAAGTCGCTCGCGAGCGCGAAGGCCGACCTGGCGAAATCCCACGCCAAACTGGTCAAGGCCGTCAACGGCATCGACAAGGGCATCGCCGGGATGACCAAGGCCGCGAAGGGGATGAGGTCCGGCATCGCCGGAATGACCAAGGCGATCACCGGCATGGACTCCGGCCTCGCCGGCACCGGGAAGGCGATCGCCGGGATCGAGAAGGCCATCGCGGGCATGTCCAAGGGCATCTCCGGGCTGGACCAGGCGATCGCCGGCCAGCAGGCCGGGCTGACCCAGCTCCAGGCCGCCCTGGCCGCGGCTCCCCCGGGCACGCCAGCCGCGACCCAACTCCAGGCTCAGGTGGACGGGCTCACGGCCAAGCTGCAGTCGACCAGGGCGCAACGGGCGGCACTGAACGGCCAGCGCAGCACGCTGGAGACGAAGCTCGCGAGCCTGAAGCAGGCGCGCAGCAAGCTCGCCGGCCAGAGGCGGACGGTGGTGGCCAAGCGGGCCACCCTGACCTCGCAGTTGCGGACGATCGAGGCCAAGCTCGCCAAGACGAAATCGGATCGGGCGGATCTGGTCAAGGCTCGTGGCGAACTCGCATCCGCGCAGACCAGCCTGGCCGACACCCAGCACAAACTGACCGTCCTGCGCGACGCCGTCCCCGGCGCGTTCGAGACGGCCAAGGCGGATTACCTCGCCGAGATCGACGCGCGGGCGCCACAGCTGGAACAGGTCTTCGCCGACACCCTCAACGCCGGCTTCCGCGGCATCTACCTGTCCACGATGGCGGCCGCGCTGCTCGCCGCGGTGCTGCTGCTCCTGTACCCGTCCCGTCGGCGGACGGATGAGAGGATGCCGGCATGAGACGAGCGGGGATCCTGCTGTTCGACGGCGTCGAGGAACTGGACGCGTTCGGGCCGTGGGAGGTGCTGTCCTTCTGGTGCCAGAACTTTCCCGAGGACGGCTGGGAGGTCGCGTTCTGCGCCACCTCCGGTGGGGTCGTCACCGCGGCGAAGGGCGCCGCCGTGATCCCGCACGAGCTGTGGCGAGAGGACCTCGACCTGATCGTGGTGCCGGGCGGGGCGGGGACGCGTCCGCTGACCCGACAGCCGGAGGTCCTGGACTGGCTGCGCCGGGCGAACGCCCGGGGTGCACTGGTCACCAGTGTCTGCACCGGCGCCCTCGTGCTGGCGGCCGCCGGCCTGCTGAAGGGACGTCCCGCGACGACCTACCACTCCGCCTACGACGAGCTGCTCGCCCTGGAGCCGGACTGCCTGCCCGACCGTGAATCCCGCTGGGTCGACTCCGGCGACATCGTCACCGCGGCCGGGGTCAGCGCCGGCATCGACATGGCCCTGCACCTGGTCGACCGGCTCGCCGGGACCGAGCGGGCGCGCGCCGTCGGCCGAGGAATCCAGTACGACCCCGAGCCGCCGGTCTGAGTCCAGGTTCTCTGCGAACCGTGCGGGACGCGGGCCGTCTTCGCGCTGCTAGCGTGCCGCCATGTGTGACCGCCGCTGCCCCTCGTCTGGTCTCGATGGACGTGGCGCGATCGCACGACAGGAGTGGCTGGAGCTCGAGATCGAGCAGGTGCTCGGCAGCTTCCACCCAGT